>VFQN01005542.1_pt1 | contig 15330 bp, 19 predicted proteins | sample 3512371 | NCBI WGS metagenome assembly VFQN01 (sample SAMN10412370, study PRJNA504923) | tailings metagenome | isolation source: Replicate 2 from Balatoc abandoned mine | place: Philippines: Itogon, Benguet | collected 2017-08-28
GGACGTGCCTCCCATCACGATCTGAGGCGTGCGGCCGACGTGTAACCCAGATTTACCGGATGCATGGGGTCATTTTCGCGAGATTTGCTGAGGAATTTCGCAAGCTCCCCCCCCGGTTCGACGATCTGCGACTCGATCTGCGACTCGATGAAAATGGGGCGCTTGCCCTCAGCGCCCACCGCGATCCGCTCTTTCACCGCCTCGGACACCGCCATCCGGCTCCCGAGTCGGTCGATCCATGAGCGGTCCGAGGACGGCACCCAGCGGCCGTAGAGGTCCATCGTCAGGGTGATCGTGGCGTGGCCGAGTTGCGCCTGCACCAGGTTGATCGGGGCCCCGGTCTTGAGCAGCTCGACCGCGAACGTGTGCCGGAGGACGTGGGGCGTGAAGGTCGTGGGCAGCTTCGCCCGCCGCAGCAGCCGGCTGAACTGCTGCCGCACGTTGCCCTGGTCGTAGGGCTGGCCCTGCTCGTCGGCGAACACGAACTCGGACGAGCTGAACGGCCGCCCCAACCGGAGCGCCCGGGCGTCGGCCTGCACCCGGAGGCGACGCAGGAGGTCGGCCAGCTCGGTGGACACCTGCACCCGCCGGGCCTTGCCCGACTTCACACGCCCGAGCCGCTGCGCGAGGGTCTTCCGGGTCTCGGTGACGGGCGCCAGCGTCCATCCGACGTGCAGCTCTCGCCCCTCGAGGTCCACGTCCTGCCACCGCAACCCGAGGATCTCCCCGATGCGGCAGCCGGTATTCAGTCCGAACGTGACGAAGGCGGCCAGGAAGGGACTGGCCAGCGTGCCCAGGGCCGCCGTGAGCTGCGCCTGCTGCGCCTCACTCAGGGCGTGGCCGTCGTCGTCGCGCTCGTCGGCGATGCGCTGGGTCAGCCCAAGCGGCGCCCGGAGGTCATGGGCCGGGTTGTCGCTGATGAGCCCGTCCCGCCGCGCATCGCGGAACAGGGCCGCGAGCACGCCCGTGAGCAGGAGCACGGTGCGGGGCGACAGTCGGCCCGGCACCGACGCGCCGCGGGGCTGCAGCAGCCCGCGCAGCAGCCGCTCGAGGTCGAGCCGGTGCACCTGGTCGACCCGCACGCTCCCGAGCGTCCGCGTGCCGATGCGCCCGTCAAGCAGGTACGTCTCAAGCAACCGCCGGTACACCTCGAGGGTCGCGGGCCGATTGCGCGCGGCCACGCGGGGCAGGAACTCGCGGATCGCGTAGTCCTCGACCGTCACGCGCGTATCGATGGCCACACCTGGACGGCCGCGGCCGCCGTGGCGCGCTTCCTCGAGCGTCTTCTCCGCGGCGACCTTGCGCGCCTCGGGTTCCGACACGCACGTCTGGGAACGCACGCGCCCGCTCCGGTCGCGGTACTTCACGAGCCAACGCGCCTTCTTCGTGTCGTCGCGGCGGTAGTAGGAGGCCATCGGTTCAGCTCACCCGCTTCGGACCCACCGAGGGCGCCGCACGGCCCGCCTCGTACGCGTCGATGAACGACACCAGCCGGGCCTCGAAGGCCTCGGCCTCCTCGGCCGACCATGCGGGCGGCCGGCCCTGGAAGATCGGCACGAGGGCGTCGCGCAGCTCGCCCCAGACCGTCGCGCGGTACGGGTCGCCAGGGAAGTGGCACGGGTCCACCTTCAGGAGGTCGAAGCTCGCGGCGTAGAGCCGATACAAGACGTCGCCCGGAACCGTCCGCAGCGTGTCGCGGCCCTTGCACAGCTTCTCGTCGGCGTAGTCGGTCATCGCTTCTTGGCTGCCTTCCTGGTCTGAGGCTTACCGAGGCCCTCGTGCTCCGCGACCATCCAAATCAGACGCGCCACCGCTTCATTCGGCGTGCGCTCGCCCAGCTCCCATCGCGACACCGTGTTCAGGGCCACGCCGAGCCGGTCGGCGAACTCGCGCTGAGAGAACCCCAACTGCTCGCGGATGGCGCGCACTTCTTGCGGGGTAATCGGCATCAGCGCGCCTCGGTGTCCGGCGGGTTCAGCACGCCAGGGAACTCATAGACGATGCGCAGGATCGTTTCGACGAAGGCCAGCATCTGCGCCGCGTCGTCAGGGCGTGAGATCACCAGGTCGTGCGTCACCTCATTGCCAGCAGTACGCACCCGATCGAGCCATTCGAGTGACTTCTGCGGGATGTGTCCCTGCGCCGCCAGCCAGTGCACCGCTTCCTGAAACGTACCTTTCTCGAAGCCTCGCTCGGTTGCGACGTGCAGCAGCAGCGTGCGCAACATCATCACCGCTGCCGTACTTGCCTGTGCCTGGATCGCGGCGCGAGCCTCGAAATACGCGGCGGACACCTTCGGTGGCAGGTGCTGCACCTGCCCTCCCGGGAGGGGGCGTGGCACCACGCGCTGGGCTCGCCAATCGAAGAAGCTCGGCAACGTGCAGTGCGGGCAGACATACACGGCGGCACCGGGCGGTACCATGCCCTTCTCTGTCCAGCCCTTCGCTGACGACACCAGGTGTCCGCAGTGGCCGCAGGTGTATGCATGCGCGTCGAGCACCTTTTCGTCCGGCCAGTAGAAACCGCCCATGGCGCCAATAATTCTACCAACGGTAGATGCTTGTCGAGAGCGTCTGCGGCGCCGGTGTGGGGCTCCACCCCCGAGCGCGCCGGCCTGAGTTGAAGGCCCCCCCGGTCCGCCGCTCGCAGCGTCGCGCTGCCAGGCCTCGACCGCGGCCTCGGTGACGCGCACGTACTTCCCCGTCCGGATGCACGCCAGCTCGCCGCGCACCGTGAGCCCGCGCACGAACTGCTCGGTGAAGCCCAGACGCTCGGCCACCTCGGCCAGCGTCAGGAGCTTGCCGGCGCCGCGTGCGGAGGCCTGCTGGGCCGCCAGGCGGGCCGCCAGGCGCAAGCCCAGCCCGCCGAGCTGCGCCTGGTGGGCACCCAGCTCCGCGAGCGCCACGGTGGCCTCGTCGAGCGTCAGGCCGTCCACGGCCGCCGGGTCCTGCAGGAGCACGTCGAGGGTCACGGCTGCACCTCGGTCGGGTGGGCGTACTCGCTGGCGTTGACGCGCTTCTCGGCCCGCACGCGGTCGAGGCCGAGCGTTTCGAGCCGGCGCTGCAGGCTGTCGGCGATGCGGCTCCGCTCGAGCAGGACGGGGCGCAGCTTCCACAGCTTGGCGTGCACGAGGCTCCGGCGCCGGAGCAGCCACGCGTCGATGGCGTTGAGGTACAGATGCTCACGGGTGGCCAGGTCCACGAGCACGAGCCGGGCCGTGGTGAGGTTCGCTTCCCCGCCGAGGTCGGCCACCAGCGCATCGCGGAACGCGCTATTGAGCGGAACCACCTTCCGGGCCGCCAGCTTCACGGCGCGTTCGAGAGTGTAGAGCCCGTGGCTCTCGGGCTTCCGCGGGCGGCCTGGCCGGCGCTTCACGGGCGCCGGGGCCGGGGCCTCGACGGGCACCTCGACGGCCGGTGAGTCGCAGATCGGTTCACAGATCGCCCCGCCCACGTCTGTCGATCGCGCAGTTTCGGCCGAAATTGCCTCGTCTCGGTTCGCCCCGTCACTGTAACTGCGACTTTCGAGCGGCGTCACAGGCGTGGCGTTTTCGTCGGCCGGCACGGGCGCCAAGCTCGGCGATTGTTCCGGGCCGTCCTTCCACGCGGTCACGAGGGCCTCCCTGGTGCGAGTGTTGAGGGTTGAGAGCCTTCTTCTGAAACTTCTCTCACGAGAAGTGACTGGGAAAGGTCTTGGAAATGGGGGGCCAACTCACAACCATCCTTCAGGCGAATGCCGCGGTAGAGGCGTCTCGCCCCATCGATGCGTTCGAAACGGGTCTTCATCTTGCGCCCGAAGGCGGTGGCCGACAGGCGCTCCCGAGGCCCGAGGCGCTGCTGGTCGGCCCATCGGGTGTAGACGTCGTAGAGCACGCCCGCCGGGATGTCGTGGTCGGGTGCGGACTCGAGGACGTCGGCGATGAACTCGGCGAGGAGGTCGGTGGCTGAGCGCCAGTCCTGCGTCGCGCGGGTGATGACGGCGGGTGTGTGGAGCCCCAGCTCCTGCCAGAGGAGGCACCCCTCCACGAGCCACCGCAGGATGCCGGGCCCTTCGGCGAGCAACCGGTCGAGGAAGCCCGGCTGCACCGGGAACTCGTGCACGAACGGGAACACGCGAACCCGGCGCCAGAAGCCGGTGGACTGGTCGCCCACGCGGGGCATGTTGTTGACGCTCAACACCAGCTTCATCACGGGGCGGTACGTGAAGTAGTCGCCGTACAGATGCCGACACGTCACCGGGTCGCCGGAGGCCAGCCCCTTGAGGCGGGCCTCGTTGAGCGATCGCCCCTCGTGCACTTCGGAGGCGACGACGAACCGCCGGCCGACGAGGGCGGCCAGGTCGGCGCCCATCGCCCCCTTGACCTGTGTCTCGAACGTCGTGAACGCCGTGGACTGCGCGTAGTCCCCGAGGACGTGACTCACGGTCTCCTGCCCGGTGGTCTTCCCATTGCTGCCGCCTCCGGTCCACATCGCGAACACCTGCTCGGCGGTGGACCCGGTGAGCGCGTAGCCGAGGAAGCGATGGAGGTAGGCGATCACCTCTTCGGAGTCGGCGACACTGAGCGCGCCGGCCTTGGGCGCGAACGTGCTCGACACGAAGGCATCCCAGGCTGGGCACGCGGCGGCCGGCTCGTAGGGCACGCCGGTCTGCAACGTGATGCGGTCCGCGGGCTTGCCGTCGCGCAGGTCGCCCGTGCGGAGATCGACCACGCCATTGGGCACGCCGAGCAGCCACGGATCGAGATCCCAGGCATCGCCCGGATCGGCCAGGCCGTCGAGATTGGCGGCCAGGCTGAGCATGGCAGTCAGCGACCGCGACGACTCACAGCGCAGCAGGTACTTGATCCACGCGTGACGCACGGCATCGTCGGTGAGTTGTTGCGCGGCGGCCTGGCGCTGGCGCACATGGCGCATGGCGAGTCGGAGCACTTCGCCGTGCGTGTCCAACCGCCAGCAGTGCCCACGGTAGACGCGCCACTGCTTTCGGCGATGGTCGAAGCACACAGCGCCTCGAAAGGCATCGCGGAAGGCGTCCGCGTTCCCCATGTCGGTCTGCAGGTAGTCGGTGACGCGCAAGAGGCTGCTCATGCGGCCTGCCCTCGACGCGCTCGACCGCGCACGCCAGGTATCCCGAGATGCCTCCGGAGGGCTCGCACTTCGTCGAGCAGACGGTTGCGATCCTCGCGAAGGAGATCGCGCTCGACGGTCACCTCGTGCAGTAGGGCGAGCGCCGCGTGGTAGGCCTCGGTGAGGGCCTCACGCATGCCGCGCTGGCGCACGACAGCCACCGTGAGATGACGGGCATACTCGGGAAGATCGGGGCGTGCTAGTCTGTCGTTCATGGCGGCCCTCTCATGGCCGTCGTCGTGCCTGCTCAGGGGCTGTACCTGAGACCGGATCAACCGGCGGGACGCTGTTGCGAGCAGCTCCCGCCGTTCGTCGTTCGGGGGCGCCCTACGCCGCGCGCCGGGGCACCCGCCACACCGACGCCACGCGCTCACCGGCGATCGCTCGCGTGGGCCACGCCACGCCCAGCCGATCGAGGATCGCGGCGCGGTCGGCCCACGGCCCGAGCACACCCGCCTGCGGCAACGCGGCGGCCTCCACCAGATCGATGCTCTCGAGCTGGCGGAACAGCAGGACGTCGAGGCCCGCACGGTAGTACGCCGTGAACTGCGGCGAGAGCGGCACACGCTGGCCATCGGACAGGGCGCGCATGATGCGCCGTTGCACGTTGTCGCGGCGGATGTTGAGACGCGCGAGCACGAGTCCGGTGGCCGCGTCGAACCGCGGCACATCCGCGAACCCGGCGAACTCGCTCGAGGTGCGCACGTGGTCCCCGTGGCCCACGTAGATGGGCACCCGTTCGACTTGCTGCGCAGCCGCGTAGTGACACGCGAGCGGCGTCAACGAGAACACGTTCGGTGTAAGCCCGCGCGCAAGGGCTGCGCGCATCTCGTCGAGTTCGAGTGCGGCGAACTGTGTGTACTGATCGGTCGGTCCGACCTGTAGCACGACCGCGACGAACTGGTACGTGTCGCTCTGGGGGTGTCTTCCTCGGTACTGCGCCGTCGGCCGCGTGATCCGTGCGTCGAGCAGTTCTTGGACCTGCAGGTCGCGCACCGTCTGTAGTGGCGCCTCGGCGTACGTGGCCGACGCCAGGCCGACGACGGCATCGCGGAGTCGGTCGCCGCGGCTCTCGCGGCAGAGGCGCGCGAGCACCTCCGGAAACGGGACGTGCGTTGTCATCGTGATTCCCATCAGGCGTCCACCCCCAGGGCGTAGCGCATCTGCGTGCGGGCGCCGCGCTGATTGGCCCCGATGGCGCGTACGATCTCGGGCACCACCTCACGCCGGATGGTGTCGCGCAGCGCCAGCGCGTCGGCCCCGCCGTTGATGGTGAACTGCAGGTTGACGGTCGGCGCGGCGGTCATGCGGCGCATCGCGCTCTCGGGGATGGCGTACTCCCGCTCGCGCTCGCCCATGCGCACCAGACGGCCGCCGCCGGGCGTGAACGGCACGACGCCGCCCGTGGCCATGCCGGGATACTCGCCGCCGCCCTCGTACTCGTAGCGACCCTCGGGCAGCGTCTGGCGGTCGAACTCCACGGGGATGCGGATGCGTAGATCCTTGAACGCGCCCTCGATGTCCTTCGCCGCGCCCTCGGCCGCGTTCGGCAACTCACCCTTGAAGAAGTCGGCGAGCTGCTCGATGGCGTACTGCACCCCGAGCACGGCGTCGAGGATCTGCCCGTTGACCGACTTCATGTGGTCGCCGACGAGGCCCTGCTGCTTGGCCTGCTCGATGAGGCCCGCCGTCGTCTCGTCGGTGATCGTCCCGTACTTCTGCTGCCCCTCGTAGAGCTGCTGCAACGTGGGGGCCATCAGGGCGAGCGCCTGATTGGCGTCCACACCCCGGCTCGTCAGGGTCTGGAACTGCGCGCCCGCGTCCTCGGCGAACGTCTGGAACAGGCCGCGCGTCATCAGGCCCGCGTCGCCGAACCCCTGCATCATCTGCGTGAGGCCCGACAGGCTGTTGAACACGTCCTGGTTGACCTTCACGACGTCGCGGTAGCCGAGCAGCGTCTGCAGCGACTCGGAGCCTGCGAAACCGAACGCCTCCTGTGCCCGCTGCAACTGTTCGAGGGTCGGCTCGATGGCCGACAGCGCCTGCACGACGTTGCCCGACTCCTGCAGGTGCGCCGCGAAGGTGGCCACGGCGTAGTACCCAAGGCGCGTGAACTCGGCCTCGCCCGTCGCGCCGATGGCCACGAGCTGCCCGCGCACCTTGTCGAGTTCCTGCTGCACGCGGGCCAGGTCGTCGCCGCTGAGCGTCTTGATGGCCTCCTGCAGCGCGTCCCGCTGTTCCAGCAGGCCAGGCAGGTTGCCGCCGAACGCCGATGCCGCCCGGAGGCTCAGGCCCTCGGTGGCGAGGTTGATGCCCTCGATCCTCGCCGCCGCGGCCTGCGTGGCCTGCTCGAACTGGTTGATAACGTCGAGGGCCTCCTTCGGCTTCTTGCTGCTGAACGCCTTGTCGATATCCACCCCAAGGCTCTGGGCCACCTTCCGCAGCTTCTCCATGCTGCCGTAGGTCGCGATCAAGTCCTGCTGGATCTCGGCGAGCGCGGCCTTCTGCTCCTTCTGCGCCTTGCGGCCGCCCAACCATCCACCGATCGCCCCGATGCCGGCGCCCACGAGGATCGACATGCCCCCGGTTGCCGCGGCGAACGGTACACCCGCCATCGCCCCCGACGCGGCACCCGAGAGCGCACCCTTGCCAGGCCCGCCCGTCATCTGGCCCAGGTTGTAGCCGCTCGTGAAGCCCTGCACGCCCGTCGCGAGGTACGCGCCGGCCTTCGTGCCGCCCTGGCCCTGCAGCCATTCCCACAGCTTGCCGCCGTTGCGACGGGACGTCTCGATCATCTCGTCGAACGTGCGCGTGAACGACCGGAGCATCGTCCCTGTCAGGCCATCGAAACCGCTGGCGATGTCAGAGAACGCCCCAACGATCCGTGTGGCGTTGAACGCGGCCACGTCGTCAAGCGCGTCCTGCAGCTCGCGCGCCTTCTCCTCGGCATCGTCGAGCGCGGCCTCGACCGTGCGCGCCATGTCGTGCGTCTTCGACGACACGAACTGCATCTGCACGCCGACGCCCTTGAGGCCCGCCGCCAGCTCGTAGGTATCCCCGGTGATCTTCGGCAGCGTCTGCAGGCCGATGGGCATCAGCGCCTGGTGCCACTGCTTCCAGTAGACCGCCGCCCACTTCACCTCGGCGTTGGACAGGGCGATCGCGTCGATCTGCTTCTCGACCACCTTGAGGAACTGCTCGTGCTCCTTCTTCAGCTTCGCGAGTTCGGCGGCCGTCAGCTTGGCGCTCTTGCCGTGTTCCTCGGTGGCCGTGGCCAGCGCCTTCTGCACCGTCGCGCCCGTCACGCCCTGCTTCGCCGCGGCCTCCATCTCCTTGCGCACGTCGGCCATCTGCGCTTCGAGCGTCACGAGGCTCTTGTACGTCTCGTAGCCCGACTGCGTGGCCATCTTCCCGGCCAGCCCCCACGCCTTGCTCGTGAGGTCCAGCTCCTTCGCCAGCGCCTGCGCCCGCTTCGCCGCGTCCGCGTAGAACGCCGACAGCGCCGGGCTCGTGTACGACAGCACCTCGAACACGCGCGCCTGCGCCGCCACGATGGTTCCGAGCACCGAGGTCACGCCCTGCGCCACACCCGCGAAGAGCACCTGGAACCCCGACCACGCCTGCATCGCCACGCGCGCCGCCGTGACGGTCAGCTCACCGCCGCGCACCACCGCGATCGCGAACTTGTCCACCCACGACACGAGCGTCTGAATCGCGCGCTGCTGGTCGCCGCCGAAGGCGTTGAGGATGGCCGACGACACGCGGTCCATCCCGCGCGCCAGCGCCGGCGCCAGCGACACCGCGAGCGCGAGATTGTCGTACTGGTTCTTGATCGCGTTGGTCGCGATGGTGATGCGGTCGCGGAAGGTGAGCTGCACGTCGCCGAGTTCGGCCGTGCGCGCCTGCATCTGCTCGCTCACGGCGTTCACGAAGGCGATCTGGCGCTCGTAGGCCGTCAGGTCCTTCGCGGCCTTGCCGATCTGGTCCGCGTACCGCTTGGTGGCATCGGTCGCGGACACCTTCACGTTGATCTCGTCGAGTAGTTCCGCCTCGAGCTTCGACAGGCCCATCGCCAGCCGCTCGACACTCTCGCGGGCGTCCTTGCCCACCGACCGCCCGAGCGCGATGGCCTGCCGCGCCATCTCCCCGAACTGCTCACCCGTCACCGGGATCCGTGCCGCCAGCAGACGGTTCGCGTTCAGCATCAGGTCGTAGTCGGTGAGGAGGCCCTTCGTCGCCGTGCGCGCCTGCGCGATGAACGGCGCCGAGCCCCCGATGGCCGCCGTGAGGCTGCCGAACGCCGTGGTCACGCCCTGGATGTCGCTACCGTGCTGCCCCAGCTCGTAGATCAACTTGCCGGCCAGCCCGAGGCCCGCGATCACCGCGCTCGGCACGAGCAGGCCGGCCATCGCCGCGTGTCCTGCCTTCGCCACGCCGCCGAGCGCCTGCACCTGCGCCGAGGCCCACCCGCTGATCTGCGAGGACTGCGTCTTCCACGCGTTGCCGAGGCCCGCGGCCAGCCCCTGCACCTGCTTGGCCGAGTTCATCACATCAGTGAACGCGGGCTTGGTGCGGTTCTCGGCCCGCAGAACAATCTCAAGCTCTTGCCGGGCCATCGGACCACCTCACGGGAGACACACCTGGTGTCGCGACGCAGGAGCAGGCCAGGAGTGACGGACCCCAACCCGTCAACCCACTCCTGACGTCGCGACGCCAGATCGGTGGGGTCACCATCGCGGGCCCTCGAGAGACGACAGGCCCGCGACCACGGCGGCGCGCACGCCCGCCAGGTGGTCGCCCACGAGACCGCCCATGACCTGCTGCGCGTACCCCGCACGCTGCGCCCTCGGGGCCGCCGCGATGGCCCGCAGGAGCCGCGCGGCGATGCGTGCAGCCTGTGGCTCACGCGGGGCCGTGGCCAGGCACGCCACGAGCGCCAGCTCGGTCGTGACGCGGTCGGCGGCCGTCAATCGCGCACCCTCGTGAGGCGGCCGACTGCCGGCGCGCCCTCCGTGGTTGGCGCGCAACTCCGGAGCCGTGCCGGCACTTCGAGACCGAGGCGCGCCATGGCGGCCCCGGGGTCACGACGGGCGATGTCGCGGTGACGCTGGAGGACGTCTTCAATGGCGATGCGGTGGACGACGCCCAGACGGTCCTCGTCCGGCAGCCCCGCGACGATCTCGGCCAGGGCCCGCAGGGCCTGCGCCTCGATCTCCTCGCGGAGCTGGGCGCCCAGCGTCTCGCCCACCCGCATGATGTTGAGGAGGCACTCGACGCGTGCGCGCGTCGGCGTCATCGGAGCACCTGCTGCGCGAGGCGTTCGGCCGAGCACTCCACGATGGCGCGGTCAGCAGTAGGGAGCAGACGTACGATGTCGTCGATGCTGGCGCGAGGGGTCAACCGCACCTTCAGGGCCTGCACGCGCTGGCGGGCGATCGACAGGTCCCGATCGCTGAAAACCAGACGCCCGCGCCCGTCCCGCGTGGGGCTTAGGATGCCCCGCTGGTCCCACGTGTAGATGGTGCGCTTTGGCGCGCCAGAGAGCTCGGCGATGTCCTGGAGCGAGTAGCGGCCCGACATGTACTCACCATGCCAAACTCTCCACTCAGAGTCTTTCAAGGATTAGACGCGCTATTGGCGGCGTCGAAACCTTGGCCCGATGTCATGAGGCCTTGTCATCACCCCAAGCCGGCAGAGTCAGGGCCGACCGAGGTCATCAACCGGCGCCACTCGTCCACGTCCCAGCAGAACGGATTGTCGCCGCTCATCTGCTCGATGTAGGCGAGCGGAAAGACGGCTCTCTTCTGCCGTAACCGCTCCATGACCGCGAGCACCTGTTCGTCGGTCGGTGTCGTATCGAGGCCCAAACGAACGCCGCAGCGAAGCCTGGCGATCAAGCGCGCGGCCGCCGTGGTCGTTGACACGCCCTCATAGTTGGTCAGCCGCTCGTGCACCAGGCACATGAACCAGCTTTCGACGAGCTGTCCGTCTGGTGGCTCCGGGGGCAGGTCCCACGCGGGCGGCGGCGACCATGGGCCACGAGCTGGCCGATGGCCTACCGGGAAGTGATGCAGCAATCGCGATACTTGGGCGCCGAGGAAGTCGAGCTCACGAATGAGTCGCCGCTCCTGTTCGTGTAGGCGCTTCAGCTTCGTGTGCGCTCGTCGCGCCGGCTGCTGCTCCTGCTGTGCACGCTCCCACCATTCAAGGAGAAGGGCCAGGTGGAACGGGTTGCGATCCACGAGCTGCAGTTCCTGGAAGCAACGAGACGCCAACTCGAGGAACCGGGGCGCGGGCAGGCCCTGTATTCGCCGGTGCTTCATCAGCCACGCAAGTGGCTGCTGCTCGGCCTGGGGTCGCTTCCCACGTACGGCGGGACGCCTCGGCGAGGACATCGTGGTTGGGCTCCCCTTCGGCTGATGGTGTTCGCGAGCGAGCGCCCAGCAGCACACCCGGCCCGACACGGAGTCAGGCTCGGGTGTGTCGTCGGCGCGCCTAGGCTTTCAACTCGTCCGTGCGCAGCGCGCCCAGATCAGTCAGGGCGCTGGTCGCGCTGGCGGCCGCGCCATCGATGTTCGACACGAGCGCAGACGCAAGAACGGTCGTGGCCTGAATGAACTCGACCAACCCTTCACGGGTGGCCGAGTCAAACTCTGACTGCTGGCGCAGGAGGTCCAGCAGCGCGCGGAGTGCTTCCCCGCTCCGGCGGATGATGTCGGTGTTGTCGATGGCATCGGCGAGCTGGACCTGTGCCACGGTGGTCAACGATGTGGTGGTCGGCATGGTGGGCCTCCTTGGGCCTCAAGGGCCGGCCGCCGACTGCTACCATCGCGGTAGGGCCGACGACACGGGCATCACGTGTCGCTGGTCTCAGGCTCGCTTGCGTGTTGCAGCACGCTTGCGGGCCGTCTTCGTCTGCGGCGCGGGGCCCAGCGCGCCCCGCTCCTGCAGCCATGCCCGCAGCGCCCGGCGGACCTGTTCGGTCTGCGGAATGCCATCACGGACGGTGACAGCTTTCAGGCCGTCGAGTAAATCCTCGTCCAATCGGAAACTGGCCAGTCGGGTCGGGCTCATGGTGCATGAAGACGTGTATATCATCTGACATACACTGTCAAGGGCTGACAGCGGGTCGTCATGGGTCTGGTTTGCCTGGGGGATGGCTGGCAGCCGGCCGCTTCACGAGGCGCGGTGGGCCCGCGACGGGCCGATCGGCGAGGGCATGGGGCACGGGCGCCGGTTTGCGCCGCTTCTGCTTCAACCGCACGTGGCACGTCAGGCACAACGGCACGAGGTTGCCGCGCACGTTCCGTCCGCCGTGGCTGAGCGCGACGATGTGATGTTGCACGGTCGCCGGGCGCCGGTCGCACGCGAAGCACGTGCCCCGCGCCGGTGGCAAGCGCAAAGCGCCCGCCCGCAGATCGCGGAGCTCTCGCGTCTCGCCCTGAACACGCCAGGTCGCGGCCGTGGCCAGGCACGCGAACGGGTGCTGTCCGCCGGCGAGCATGCGGCGGAACTGCGCGAGCCGTTCCCCAAGGGGTGTGGTGGCTGGCATGCGCGTCCCCTACCGCGACGAGAACCACTGCCGCCTGGAACGACCGAAGCGGGCCGCGGTGGTGTCCCCGGAGTAGGTGCTCCGGAGGGTCGCCGCGTCCGGTTCGAGCACCGCCGCATACGCGGGCCCCGCCCCCGCGCCGGCGAGACGAAGCGCCCCCGCCACGGCGTTGGCGACGTCATCGTGCCCGTTCGGCGGATGGTCCACCGAGTCGCGCCCGCCCCGCCCGGTACGCCGCTCGAGCGCCTGGAGTTGCGCCGTCAGTCGCGCGTGGTCGAGGATCACGGCCTGGTGCGCGTTCACCATGGGCAGCGCCTCGAGGTAGATCTCGGACTTCGTGAGGTCGGACACGTCGTAGACCACGCCGCGCTTCCCGAAGGCCCCACGGACCCACTCGGCCGAGTAGTGGTCCCCGGTCACGCGTGAGAGGCGATAGCGCTTCAGGTCGGCCACGAAGCGCTCGGTGACGGCTTCCGGGTCGAACGGGGGGCGCTCTTCGCGAATCAGGTCGAGCACCGCACGCCCGCGCTCGGCATGCGCGATCGCCAGCGTCATGGAGTCCCCGCCGGACCCACCCGCCGGATCGACGAAGGCCACATAGGCCGTCTCCGGGAACGGCTCGCGCTCGTGACAGCCGACCTCGACGATCGCCTCGACGGCTTCACGGGTGAGGAAGCCCTCGACGTCGGTCCGGAACTCGCTCAGGTACTCGGCCGCGGCCTGGGCGGCATCGCGTTCGATCGCGTCCTCGACCACCTGGGCCGGCAACGTCGGATTCATGTCGCGGCTCGCGGCCTTCCAGACGAGCACCCGGTTGGTGAACCGCCCGAAGTGCTTCTGGTGCATGCGCCACGTCTCGCCCGTGCGGGCGTAGACGCTCGTGATCGCGATGAGCATCGCATCGGGCACGGTGGCCATCGCCGGGCGCAACGCGCCGAGGACTTCGGCGTCCGGGTTGCTGCTGTCTTCGCTGCGCCAGAACGCGACCTCGTCGGCGATCGCCCCGACGACGGTGTACCCACGCAAGGCGCGGAAATTCGCGGTCATCACCTCGATCGTCACGCCATTGGCCAGCTCGATCGCCTCGTTGGTGATCCGGGGCTTCTTGCCGTCCTTCACGACGAAGTCCCACAGCATCGGCGAGGCCTTGAGATAGCCCCCGATATAGCGGAGCACCGTCCGCGCCTGGCGCCGGTCGCCCGCGATGATGATGAACGTGCCCCGCTCCCCGGGGGCGAACCGATACGGCTTGGTCGAGAGCACGACGGCCAGGAACGCGGCAATCCGGCTCTTCCCCCCGCGGCGGCCGACGAGCGACCAGACTTCCCCGGCGGGCTCCGTCGGCAGCACGTCACGCCCCGTGCAGCGCCGAATGAGTGCCGCGGCGGCCTCGTCCTCCGGTGGCAGCCCTGCAACTGCGGCGAGGAACGCGCGCCAGGGGGCCCACTCGGGGCCCACCAGCGCGGCGTGGCCGAGGAACACCGGGTCGGTCGCGAGATCGACCAGCGTCTTCGGGCGAACGGGACGTGTCACGGCTGTGCGCCCGCGTCGTGACGTGCGAGGCACGTGCGTGCCTGCTGGGCCCCGGCCTCGACGGCGGCGAGGGCGTCCCAGGCCAGCACGAGCGCCGCCGAGAGATGCTGCGCCAGCGACAGATGCGCGTTGTCCTTGACCGGGGAGTTCCCGATCTGTCGCTCGAGCATGCGGAGGATGCACCGCAGTTCTTCCGCCCCTTCGAGGACGGTGGCGGCCCCGCTGGCCGCGTCATCGCGAAGCACCGCGAGCACACGAGCGCTCGCATCAGGGGCTGGGGTTTGTGTGGTCGTCGTCATGGTCACTCCTGTGTCTTCTCCGGGGTCTGCTGGACGACGCGCGCCGGGCCGTGGAGAAGGGGCCGGCCCTGGCGCACGGGGGGATCGGGATAGGTCGCCGGTATCTGTCAGGCCGCCGGAGGCAGCCCGGGAACCTCGAACCCTTCGAGGGCCTGCACGAGGCGGCCCGTCTGCCGATCGATGACAACCACGGCGCCGTTGCGCCCGGCCGCCGTTGCGGCATCCCAGAGGCGCTGCCACTCCGACAGCAGCATCGGGGTGCGCTCGGGGACCGCGTCGCGCGTCACCGTGGGGCTGCTGAAGTTCACCTGCTGCACCTTGCGGCCCTCGTGCTTCAGGTCGGCCAGCTTGGAGGCGATCTGGGTCAGCTCCACGCGCAACCGGTCCTGCCGGTCGCTGAGCGTGCGGCGCTCGACCTCGAGCGCCTCCTGCCGCACGGTGATCGCATCGATCTCGCTGGCGAGGTCGGTCTGCTTGGCGAGCAGTTCGACGGCCTGCTGCCGGCGGCGCGCCATGTGCTGGTCGAAGGCGAAGCGCTCGAGTTGCCCGACGACGTCCGCGGCCAGGTCGAAGGCCTCCTGGCGCTGCGCCAGCGTGCGACGGGCGGCCGCGCGGGCCTCCACAGCACGCGCCACGGCCTTGGCGCTGTCGTCGTCGGGTCGGATGGCCTCGAACTCAGCTCGGGCCTCAGCGACGGCCGCGGCGGCCGCCGTACGGGCCTGCAGGGCAGCCGTCAGGCGTTCGGCAATGGTGGGCTCGTGGGTGAGCAAGGAAATCATCGGTCAGGCTCCAGAGACGTCGGGGAACCGCCCGGCAACGG
>VFQN01005543.1_pt1 | contig 15330 bp, 8 predicted proteins | sample 3512371 | NCBI WGS metagenome assembly VFQN01 (sample SAMN10412370, study PRJNA504923) | tailings metagenome | isolation source: Replicate 2 from Balatoc abandoned mine | place: Philippines: Itogon, Benguet | collected 2017-08-28
GCTCGTGCAGCAGGTGGTTGTTATTTTGGGTATGTTACCGCTTGGTTCGAGATTGCTTTCATCTTGACATATATCGTCATTAAAGTGGATCAAGTCATCGCTCTGATGATTACCTTAAATGTCTTCTCAGTAGACTTCCATCCCTATGCTGTGGTTATCTTCTATGTGACATCTTTTATATGGAATGTTGTTGGAGGAAAACCCTTCTGGAGTCTCGTGTGCTGCTTAGGTGTTGTAACATTCCTTCTTTACCTCATTTATCTTGGTGGCGTTGCTGATGCAAGTCTAAATTTCAAAACAATTGATTATCGTACTTTTTGTGAAACAGCGATCCCAGTTACTTTTAATAACATGATGCCAGGACGAACGAATATCAATGGTTTGTATCAAGGATTACAGTTTATTCCTTTACTTAGTGACACATTAAAGAGACCAAGAGAACAAATGCCTCGTGCATTAATGATTTGTTCAGTGACATTTGTTCTTTTGTCAGTCTTTCTCAGTCTTTCAGCATGCTCTCAGTTCCCAGGTATCACAACGTTAGCAAAGGTGAAATATCCTTTACAATATGGATTTTCTAACGTTTTTAATGTCTCTTTGGTGGATTCAATCTGGTTTAATGCACCAGGAATGTATGCTGTCGCGTTGTGTCTATTCTTTTGTGCAGGAAAGCAAATCTACGCCATCTCCAAGTCAGGGTTCTTATTCGAAGGTCTGTCAGTCAGAACACCAGTGTTAGGGACACCTTATCTTAGTTATCTTGCAGCTGCAGTCATTGGAACTGGTCTCAACATCTATGTCTATTTCTATAACAAAGAAGGTTATGCTGAAGTGAGAAACGTCGCTGTGTTAGCATCACATGTAGTCTTCTTCCTTGCTTTCGTTACTTATATTCATTTTAAACTCTATTACTCTTCTTTAACTCGATCGTTCACCAGTCCTTTAGGTATTTGGGGAGCAATCTATGGCATGGGAAACTATTTCATTGGTATAATAAGTATTGTTCAATACTCAGGGAATACTTATTTCAGTTTATATGCTTTACTTTGTTTATTTGGAGGAGCCAGTATTTTCTATTGGTTCTTTATGATACAATATCAAAATCTCTCAGAAGAAGAAATGAAATTAATGTTTAAAGCATATTTAATTAATAGTAATCGAAGAACATTATTCAGTTTCTTGAAACGAAGTAAAGGGAATCAGAATCATAATTATTATAACAAAAAACGTGCTTCCAATAACAATAATAACAACAATAATAATAACAATAATAATAACAATAATAATAAAAGTAAAGCTAGATCTGCCTCACGTAAGTATTCTAATATCACATTCCATCATTCTTATATTTTAATATATCTTCTCCTTCTTTTTCATAGAGTTAAATCGTTCGATTGTTCCTGAATATGATGAACCAAGTGATTTATTTGCACCACCTCCACCACTACCGCCTGTAGTTCCCACACCTACACCAACTGAAGAACAATTACCACGAAAACAGATAAAAAACAAAGGCGAAGATACTAACTTATCTGGTAAAGATCGAGGGAGTGTTCGATCTGCATCACATGTTTCAACGAGGAGTAATACTCTTCAAGCAACGTCAACCCCATCTTTACTTCCACACAGGTCTCAACCTAGCAGTCGACAGTCCTGCTCTACCAAGCTTATTCCCTTTCTCCTGAGTGCTAAAATGAATGCAGTGGCTCCTTTGACAGGAGAATCTATGAAAGCGCACAGTCGATCAATCAAAGTTGATCAACAAATGTTAATACTTGCAGCTGGAGGGATATTAGATCAAGCCTCTGAGAAAGCTCTTCAAGAAAATCTTGGGTTCGATATCGAAGCATCAGAGGCAGTATAAACTCTGTTCATACCAAAGCAAATCTACAAGCAATCTATTTACCAAAGAATCAGATCTGATTGAAATAATACAGTCAATCATCATAAAATTTGATAATATTATATTAATTATTTATTGGCGATTCTTAACACCTCCTGATCAAACAATACCATTACAATCATTTCAATTATAGACAGGGGAAACATCTATATTTTTAAATGTTTTTACAAGGGAACACAATTCATTAGATTTCTTTTCAACATTTATCTTGTAAATAAAGATAAAGATAAAGATAAAGATACTTCTTTTTGTTGTTATGGATGTAGATGCACTATCACGAAGTCTGAAGTAAATTTCAGGATGAGCAGTGACAGTTTTGTGGCACACCATTATCCCTCAACTCTTCCCAATAGCCATCTTGAATCCCAAATTTGTTCAAGATGATAAGAAATCGATTCGTGGGATTCAACTGATCATTCTGAATCAGAATAATTTGCTATAGAATAATCATGAATAATCATTATCACTCAAAATTTGAATTTTGAGCTGAAAGATTTCTATTACATCTCAATTAATTACTCTATAACGAAACAGTGATATCAACAATATTCTATGTCTTGTCATCAAACAAGTTAACATGCGTTTAGTTGAGGTTTACGAGTCTGTTCTTCCTTATCCATGGACCATCCTTGCTATACGCTGCGGTACTGAAAGAGAGGCCAGGCTCCATATGTGCGATCCATTTGTCGTCAGTCACCCAGATCCTGTACATCGCCCAAGGTAAATTATCCTTGTTCGACCAAAAGATTCTCCAGTATTTTTGCCATGCATCTTCCCATTCAGCACTACCACGCTCTATCCCATCTGCGAGCACTTGATCGTCCATTTTTTCGTGTGCTTCGCGCTCAATGAAGGGGACATTGTGAACCTCGTATACCACCACCTTCTCAACGAACTCAGATAACCGAGGACGAACAGAATACGGCATGTAGGAGTCTTCGCAAGGTATGGCCTCACCTAACGGCGATGTCGGCATATAAGCTTCCGAAGTCAAAAGGAGAAGCGCGAAGACAGGGTCATCTGGAAAATTCCCCGCATCTGGATGGTACAGCACAACCTCAAGATCAATCCATAGTTTTCCTTTCTGAGTTACTTTAACCTTCCACAATGGGCTCATGTTAACAATTTTCTAGACAAGAGAATTCCGCACCAAGCAATGAAATTGTACCTTCAACGAGCAATAATAAAAGTTGAAACAAAGGAGATCATACTATACTAAAGCGTAAAGTTAAAATAAGATTCAAAGAGTCTACCCATACCCGCCCTTGCCCACTAGCCGTTGATGCTTGTCGATCTTTGGTGTTTCCTTGAGTTGATCTTTTCAGTCTTCCTCAGAGTATCTTTCACAAAAGAATTGCAACAGCAATCCTAACAAAACAAAACATCATCCAATTACTAATACAAATTATAATAACAATGGACGCTACTGATTTTGAGAATATGTTGTCTTTGGACAATCCTTTAAAATCATCTGTGGTTCCAAGATGGGAAAGACGAGCGGCGAGACAAGCTGCATCTTCTTCTGGTGAAGGTATCAGTCAATCTGACAGATATATTCCAACACGATCTGGTATGGATTTCGATTCATTCCAAACTGATGAGAATCAATCAAACAATGGTGACAGTAATGAGTTTAACAAGCTTATTACCAGCAACCTTGTTTCTGAGGATCTTTCATCAAGTCGTGTTCTTGCTTACAAGCAGAAGGCCCCTGCTCCTGCTGAGTCTCATCAGAACTCTTTAAAGGTTCTGTACTCAGCCAGCAGTTCAGCGCCAAAGAAGGAAGCTGTCAAACCAACCCGTCATATCCCATCTGCTCCAGTGAGAGTACTGGATGCTCCAGACCTGATGGACGACTATTGTAAGTTCTGAGTCATACCTTACTCGATTCATCTGTTCTAACATTTCCTTAATAGATTTGAACCTATTATCTTGGGGTGCTAACAACTATCTTGCTGTCGCCCTAACAAAGACTTTATATCTTTGGAATGCTGCTACGGGTGATATTAAAGAGTTAATGAATGTTGAGAGCGAGGCTGATAACTATATCTCCTCTGTTTCTTTCCTTCCTAATTCTGGAAGTCACATTGCTATTGGTACTGCCAATAACACCGTTCAGTTATGGGATGTTCAGCAAGGTCGTCAATTACGAACCCTTCGAGGTCATTCTGGTCGTGTGGGATGTTTATCATGGAACAATCACATTTTGTCTTCTGGTTCAAAGGATAATACCATTATCCATCATGATGTCAGAATTCAACAGAATGTTATTGGTCGTATGAGTCATCACACCCAGGAAGTCTGTGGATTAGCATGGTCTCCTGATGGAACTTATCTTGCCTCTGGTGCTAATGATAATAACCTTATCATTCAAGAGGCCAGTAACATCCAGAACTTAACGATTCAGCCTAAGCATATCCTGACAGAACATCAGGCTGCTGTCAAGGCCTTGGCATGGTCTCCACATGAGCGAAACCTTCTCGCTTCTGGTGGTGGAACTGCTGATCGTTGCATTAAGTTCTGGAATGCTTCCTCTGGTGCTATGTTAAACTCCATTGACACTGGCAGTCAGGTCTGCTCTTTGGCTTGGTCACCAATGGAGAAGGAAATCCTCAGCAGGTAAGATTATAATCAGTTCTTTCACTTATCATATTCATTAACCGATTTCATGTGTAGTCATGGTTTCGCTGACAACCAGTTGTGCTTGTGGAAGTATCCTACAATGGCCCGTGTGAAGGAGCTCCGAGGACATACTTCTCGTGTCTTACACATGCAGACATCACCTGACGGATCTATGGTCTGCACTGGTGCTGCTGATGAGACTTTGAGATTTTGGAATATCTTCGCCTCCGAGGGCAAGAAGAAGTCTGATAATGCTGTCCCTCAGTCAGTAAAGGGATTGAAGACCGGAAACTTGAAGATTCGTTGAAGACATGTCAGGTAAGTTATATAAATGTAATAGACCTAGGCAGAAATAGAGGAAATCGATAAGATTCCCATCACCACTATATGTTGTTTTTATCTATGAACTTAGCCTGGTTGTGGCTTTGTTTCATTACCCTCACCATCTCAGGGAAACTCGAGAGAATTCAATCTTTTCTTTCATTATAATTCTCTCGATGATTCATTTCCTTTGACAAATTGATACTTTGGTTTGAAGTGCTTCAATGGTAAGCACTTCGCAACGCTTTTTTCAAAGCGACAAAATTTTATAATTTATAATCGGAATTGAAATCTCTCTATTGTATGCGTAAGAATAGGTTAAAGTTAGGTTATAATTATTTTGTTGCAAATTTTCCGTAGCAAATACTCCTCCCCCTCAACATGATCTTTTCTTCACTTAACCATTAGTACCCTCTGTGTCTCACCCTCGATGCCCAAAAACTTAATATCATCATGACCAAATAGATGTTCTTGCACCACCAATTCAGCAAAGAAGATAATACATGTTTTCTTGGATCTTGCTAAAGAGAATAATCCACGTACCATACGCGCACCTTCGCCAACATAACATATCTTTGTGCTAATTCACGACCAATAATAACATGTATAACAACTCGTCAACACAGTAGTGGCAAGATCGCTTTTTGTAGACAAAGGAACACACTTAAACCACTTAAACAATGGAAGGATGCCCAGCAACAAAAGAAAGAATTAAAAGTCCATGGGAATATTTAAATCTTCAAAATCTTTTCTCATAATCTCTTTTATCTTTAGTTTCACTTGTGTTGATTTATTTCTCATGAGATTTTTCACTTTATCCAATCGAATTCGAGCATGAACCCGAGTTAATTCTGCAATGTCTCCATAAACATTTCGTCTGACATTAAACTGACAATTTGCTACATGACCATGTGCATCATTCCCACAATCGACTAAGCACCAAGCACAAAAGCCAGCTGCACATGTTCGGTGTTGACAAGTCAATGCAAAGCAATTATCAAAGTCTAAAAAAGCTTGATGACATCTAGGACATTGTAAAGTAAAGATATCATCAATAATTGTACGACGAAGAAACTCAGCTTCTCGAGATATTTCATCTAATTGTAATATTCTTTGAATTTCACGATCTGCACGTTCTTTTTCTTCTTTTTGAATATTTATTCTTTCTTCATTGACTTTAATAGTATATTTTAAATGGAAAATAGATTCACCAATAGGTTTTGGTGCTTCAGCAATTAAACGAGTACTATCATATGCTTGTTTACAATTTGGACAAGTTAAATCACCATTTTCATTAATATATGTTAAGATCGCATCAGGTTTACATGCAGCATTGATATAATCTGTCAAACAATCCCAACATGTCAGATGATGCTCCTCATTCAAGCATGTTATTCCTTTGTGTTGATGTAAGAGGAACGAATCTTGACAAATACAACAAGTTTCATGTAGGGATAGTTCAACCACATTGACTGCAATCACACTTCCATGTTGCCAAAAGACATATTCAACAATATCCTTTTGATTATTAGAGTTTCCTCCTTCTTCTCCAGAGTTGATAGGATCATTCTGAAATAATTGAACAGAATCATATCCTTCATCTTGAAATTTCTTTCTTGTTACATTGATTCTTTTAAGTTCAGCTGGTTCAACTTTCATGAAATCTTTTGAATTCGTAAATGGTGGAACATTCTGTAGTGTATTACATCGAAAGGCAATACCAACTAATACTCGAATTTTCCCATCAATATCAATAGGAATCTCTAATAAACTATCTTTTGTTAATTTTTTCACTTTTAATCCTTGACCATAAGATGTTAAAGATTGTGTTGTCATTCGTTTTTTACCAATTTCATTTGGTTTATATTGTTTATCAATTTTCATTTCAAGAAATACAATCTCATAATTCTCTTCAAATGTATCTTTTAAATGAGAATAAATCATTGGTGGGAAACTATTTAATTGTTTCTTTTGAAACTTTTGAATTAAATTTCTAATCACTGTAGATCGAGCTTGAACATGTTGAGTAAGATTATCCATAGGTAATGATGTGATATCAATATCATTTACTTGATTTGGAAAGAGTTGATGAAATCTTGTTTGAATCATTTCTTCTAAGAATGATAATTCAAAGTCTAATTGATTCTCCATCAGATCATTCCATTGATGAATATTACAATGTAAACAACGTGAGTTTAGATGATTTATAGGATTGAAGAAATATCTCAGATCTTCTTCTTGGCCACAGATCCAACTTACTTCATGATTGCAGGGAAGAGTAACTGTAACTGTCCGTTGACATTGCACATAAACATCAGAACAAAGAGCTGAGACATCATTCACACCACAAACATTACAAACCTTTTGAACACGATTCTGACAAGTATTTTGCCGATCTGTCTCAGTTGTATGATGATACTCATAACAAGAGAAACTTCTTAATGCACCACAATTCGGTTTAACACAAACTTCTTCAACCTTTACATCACATTTCTCCTTTGCGTAATTCTTATAAAGATCATGACAATCAACAAACTTTTGATGTTGACAATCAGAAAATTCTAGAATAAGTTGTCGTTTACATTGAATTAATTCCTCTGGAAGCTTTATTGGGAGTGGTACATGAGGAATGAAATCACTTTGCTTAAAACACTCTTTCCGACCAGAGGGATATTGAACAAAGGAAGGCGTTGGTCTACCGGTAATGTCTTGCCAAGGATCCCAATCAGATAAGATTCTCGGTACCCAACATTCCGTTTGAATGGAATGACCACATATTGGAAGACGATAATCAACCATTTCATCACAAGCAGGAGCTTCCTCCCTTCCCAAGGCCCAATCAAAAGCTTTAGTACATGAGATATTAGATAAAAGATGTTGACAATCTCTTTGATACACAACAGGTTGGACGCAGACCGGTAAATCACTACATGGTTGACAATAAAAGGCATTCGCTCCTACTAAAAGTTTTCCTGCTTCTGGCCCATCTTTCATTCTTGTAGTACAAACATCTCCTTCCAACTGATGTAGTTTATCCTTTAATCCACATATTACGCGAACATGGTGGCTACATCTTGGTAAAACCTCATCTACCATCTCTTCACAACGGATTGACTGCCGCCGAGAGTTGAGATCTTGTAATTGAAAACAGGTTTTAACTTCCAACTCATGTAAACATTTCGTAAAGCGAAATCGTTCTTTCGGTAGTTCGAGGCATTGAGGTGGTGGTTGTTGAGCGGAGGTATGACATTCAACCTTCACTTGATGAGAGCAGGGCAATACTCGATTAACCTTTTCTTTACACATACTCGGCATCTTTCGATCATCTGAACAAAGGATTTGAATCATCTGTGCACAACGTATTGTTAAGGTATGATCTGGTTTACAAGCGCGAATGATGGTAATTTCTTGATTACATTTTGATTTTAATAAATTCCAAAGAGAATTGCTTTTTTTAATTCGTGTTTGTTTTAATATCGTCTCTTCAATAACAACCTTCTAGTAATATTTCTAGTAATATTCACTTCAAAGGGATTCCATCGTTCATACTCTTCCAATAGGTGACAAGATAGTGTAATTTGTTGGTTACAGATTTTACAACCGGTTGTTTTTAATTCTGTACATAAAGGGATTTGTTCAATATTCTTCGACCATTCATAAGCTTGCCAACACTTAATAGATCTTTTCACATGATTACAGGATAATTTAAAATCAACAAGAGAATTACATCGAGGAATTTCTTGAAAGATTGTTTGTTCCTCAACAGGATAAAACTCTTTTTCATTCACATTCACTTCGTTCACCGGCAAAATTTCCTGGAAATTATGAATATCAATTCCTGTGCCTTTCAGCCAGGCCTCCTTGAGATGAGTTGTCTGAAAGCAGAGAAGGGAAACCAGGTGTCCACAGCGAGGGCGTGAAATATTAACAGCATCGCGACACAGTTTTCGTAATTCTCCTTCCATGGAAGAACATTCTGATTTGACGCGATGACCACAAGCCCTTTCTTGAGAAATAATTTCAACACAAACTGGAGCTTTAACGTGAAAACTTTGTCGTTCTGAGCATTTTGGAGATTGAATGATATGTCCACAGCTTGGTAATATAAAATCATTTACAGTTTCTATACAATCTGGAAACGGTAATGAACCTTCCTCCATTTGTTTAGTTTTATAACATTTATCAGTCAAGTCATGTACACAAGTTGGATATCGGATAGTCCTTTTCAGAGTACATTTATAATTCACGCGAGCTGCATCTAATGTCGTTGTAATGGATAAATCCTTACACTCTACAGGAATAGACTCGTGATAAAGGCATTCCCTCGTCAATTTTACTTGACATGATTTATTGTGACTCAAAGGAGTGATGACATGACAAGGTAAGTCACAATTATGACCACATTTCAATGGAGAAGTACAGCTTAACTGACAGAAACTATTCCATGTTTCAGGAGTTGGAAAGATTCTACTCTCAGGCTGCGACGAAACATTAAACATTGAATCACGGTGTTGAGGACAGCACAGAGGAAGTGTGGATGAAACTCGTGGGAAAGGAAAATGATCGTCCTCTTTCATTGCAGGATCGGGAGTTTGAAGTTGACGAATGAACTGTTTCCAATGAGATTCTCCTTCCAATGGAGAATCTGGAGTATTCTCTTTGAAACCTTGAACTACTGCATCAACTGAGCCAACTATATAGTATCCTAAGCGTGCTCGAGAGGAAGCGACGATAAATCGGTTTAGTAATCGCACAAATTGATTTCCTGGACGAGAGCGAACTAAAGATAAAATGACTATATCATTTTCATCTCCTTGATAACGATCGACTGTAGAGACAATTAAGCCACTGTGATCACCGAGAAGTCCTTGTTTTCGAAGGTGATTTACTAATTCTCGCTTCTGACCTTGATAGGGTGTAATAATTGTGATACATGATGTAGAAACACCACAAAGAACAGTTAAATACTTAACTAAACTGGTTACTGCTTCAGCCTCATTCTCATTGCAGGCAGATAGTCCAACTTTTGGTTTACTCTCTTTATTGTCCAACTGATGCCAGAAATACACGGATGATTGCAACCCAGGGATTAGTTGACCAGCTTCTACACTCCAAGGCTTTTTAGAGGCTACTAATGTTGAATCCCCAGAAATACGATCGCCAACTTGCTGAGTTTTGGTTCTTTCATGATCAATAATCTGCACAACATCCGCATAATGATGCTTGGTGAGTACTGAAACTGAAAACCTCATTCTGCGCTGAATATCTAAGAGAGTACACTGTTTTGTCGCTTTATCTTTCATTTCAACTAGTCTTTCAAAAAGAGATCGCTTGATACTTCGATTACTTATTTCTATGTTGTACCAACAATTTTGAACAGAGGCTGGTAACTGACGTTGATCACCAATTAGCTCTAATTTTTGAAGAGATGGGACTGCCAACACCGATACCAAAGTTGGCTCCATCACTTCGCAAGCCTCTTCCACTATAATAGCAAAAGGTTCAGCTGCTCTTAAAGCTGGAAGTCTTCTTGCGGCACCAACGATCGTCCCACCAATAACAGTAGCCTGCTTCAAAGACATCGCACTCGCTACTGCCTTTATTCGTCGAGCTTCATCTATGTAAAGATCAGCTTTACTCATTAATTTTGAGAGTAGTTGAATTGCTGTTGAAGTAAATCGACTAAATTTTAATCGGCGCTCGTCTTTATTCATAGTCCAACTCCAATCAAGGATGTCCAACAAATCCTGTACTTCCTCTACGCAATATTGCTCAATATCGAATGATCCACCAGAATTTACTGCACGCACAACATCGTAATCAATCTTAACTCCATTAGGATCTTCGTCATCCTCTTGTTCTTCTTGATAAAGTTCTTTTAGTCGATTTCTTTCATTGTCATCCTCCTCAACTGGATCCTCGTTATCTACACGCATAAATTCCATTTCATCAGGATCCAACTTTCCATTTATCGCTTCATCATTGTACTGTGGCATTAAATCCTCTTCAAAGTCATCATGGAAATCTTTGTTCCCGAGAATAGGACCTGATGCTCGATCAGATCCACCCATGATCGCCGGTATAGCGATCTTTGTACAGACTGCGGTATCAACCCTGACAGGCTTGGGATTAGGCTTCGCCTTGGGTAGAGCACAAGTTAAGTCAATTCGATGAAGAAAGCACTTCCATGAATCATGTTGATGGCCCACTGCAAATACCCCGCAATCCGGCTCACAACAATTAGTGACGTTTGCCAAAGGAATCCTCGCCTCGTCATCTTTTCCATTGCGAGCTGGATGTGGAGTAACTTCAGTGTAATTAATCGGTACACAGTATATGGCATTCTTGTTTTCACCAAAATTCTTTACTTGTTGTTTTTCATGATCTGCACAGAAAAACTTTCCAGGTAATGCATGACTTTTGCAAGGTTTTCCGGTTTTACGAGCAACTCCATTACATTTGCCATCTGTAAATCGTTGGGTATGATTCACACAATAACTATCACTTTCGGTTGAATCAACCAAACAATTGCAATATTCTCCTTCTTCCGACAAGTATTCACAAAGGTGATGGTTGAAGCAGGTTAAACGTGGCGCATAAGCAGGTTCATGTAATGGTTGATGCAATTGTACACAAATGGAACAAGTATGCTCAGAGCAGAAGTCAGAGAACACCTGATGATTGTCTGGATGAATGACACGTGGTTTCATACAACCATCCTCGAAGGAGCAACGATGATTATTGCAAAAATCATAACTATTTTCGGTTAATGAGCCACAGACGATACATGAATGGTCACGACAATAATCGAGTTCGAAAAGAGCTTTCTTCCCACACAACTTTACTGCGCATTTATGATGGCTGCAATAATTAGAAACAAGGTACTTTTGATTAGGAAAAAGGACTTCCATACGTATTGCTTCAGAAGTAATGGTTCCTTCTTTTTGACATTGGATGCAAAGATGATCGAGACAAAAGCCAAAATTCTCCAGTGTTAGAGTATTGCATCCTTTAATCACACAAGTATGATTTATGCAACCTTCGTGAATCTTAGGAAGGTCATAACAGTTTGGACAAACATGACTACCACAGTATTTCACATCAGATGATATCCTTGCATTGATACAATTACTGTCTTGACATTTATGATTTTCGCAAAAGCGGCAATTTCCAAGAGAAGAGTTAATACATTCTTGAAATTTGCAACGGTGAAATTCAATACAGTAATTCGAGTCATCACTTGCAGATTTTATACATTGAACACCATTTGCCTCGTACAAACATCTTGTGGGAGGGATGGCTCCTTCAAGCCACAAGAAAAAGAGCTTATCCATTCGAGATTCACCTTGACTTAGGGGGAACCTCCAATGTTTAACACCTTGGACGAAAGGAAACTCCCTTGGTACTTCCCAGTCACGAAGAAAGTCTTTTAATACATCAAATGCCTCTTTCTCAGTGAGTTCGTTCAAGGTCAAAAAAGCAGGTAAAATCTTAACCGCCCCATTGAGTGTGACAATTACATCAGATAATCCACAAATTTGGTCTTGTCCGGCATGAATGCTGAGAATTCTTTGTAAAAGAATCTTCATTTGTCGCATAATCGCTAATCGATTATCCAGTTCCTGCTTTGCGTCCGTCTCAGAAACGGATCCCTTCTCGGTAAAAGGAAGAAGTTCCTCAAGTTCTGGTTTCCCGATTCGAATCAACTTGCCTTTCAATTGGAAAAGTTTATTTCCATTTTTCACATCATTTAGAAATTCATCTAAAGCGTGATTTTTGTAGGATAAGGCCAAGATCGGCCCGATAGAATAACCATTAGTGATTAGTAATTCTCTAATAGACACCAACGCAAGGACTAAACACACTCCAACATAACTCTTTCCAGTGCCAGGAGGACCTTGAGTACAATGCAGGCTATACTTTAGTCCTTTACAAAATGCCTCGAGTTGAGTACGATCAAGAGATTCGACTAACTGGATACACTGAATCCGCCGTATAATTTTAGCTTTATTTTCATTAGATAAACGACTTATCGCAGGAATGTTGGAATGGTTTACAGCATCTGCAATAGCCATTTCTCTTTCATTTACAGAATATTGAAAGTCTGTTTCAGTTTCACTAAGTCCTTGTTCCAATCCGAGCAAAGATTGTTTAAATGGCAACCGTTCCAATCCAGTCTTAAAATTTGGGTTGGAGATGGTTGATAATACCGAAAAAACTTCTGGAACGAACACACGACAGTCAATCACTGCTACTTTTGAGTCAATAGAAAATTTATCATTAATTTCAGTTGGAAGTAATTCACTATCAGCTTTTGAAAGCAATCGAATTGTGAGCAATCCTTTCTTTCTTCTTTCATACTCCTTAAAATCACCGTCTCTCGCTTCCTTTAAAATTATCTCACCCCAATAAATCTGAGATGATAATGGAATCTTTGCTTTTGTTGCACTCAATAAAACAATTCCAACTAAACAAGCAGGTTGTAAACGATAGGACGTTCTCCAATTAACTTCCTTTTCAGGTGGTTTACGGGAGGCAAGATGTGTCAAATCAATCACCATCGAATCATTTTGATATTTAATATAGCAAACTGTACCATCATACACATCAGTGGACAAATCATAACCACCGATATCGGGTGAACACGTCGCATTTTCAATTTTCTTTGATGCACATTCGTTGCAACAACCATCATGATTTCTAAAAGGACAAGTCCATCTGGCGGGATTCGTACATTGTCCTCGACCTTTGAACTTCATGGAACACTGCATTGATGCGTGTGGAGAGCAAAGCATTGGTGAATTACATATTTTCACATCTTTCTCATCGCCGTGACTAACGCGATAACGACACTTCGGCCAAAAGGCTGCCAGGCCCCAATAAAAGCTTAATTGGATCCACAAGGTCTGCAACGTCGAGGCGTAGTGATCAATTGAATCATAATGTACTAATAACTTCGTATTCTCATACCAGTTTCCAGAGAGAAGCCACTTCATGGTTGGTTTTTGAAACCAGTCAATTGCTTCATTCTCTTCGTCGTTAGCTTTGAAAGAAACATCTGTAAACTTCTTCGTTGTAAAGGCGGTCATGGAGTTTAATACTTTTTGAAAAGATTCTAAGCACTCCAAAGTTTTTGAAATCACTTGAATGACTTTTAACTTATTTCCTTGAATATTAAGATTTTCAGACAACAAGCTTTCTAAATCATCTAATTCTTTCAATACTTCTTGAACAAATGGAAGATCATCTTTTAAAGTTTCTTTAGCAACGTCACTAATCAAACGACGTTCAAAAATTTGAAGAATAAAATCAAGATCGAAAATTTCTTTTGCAGATACTCGTTCTTCCTTCAACAGAATAACAACATCTAACAAATTAGGAACATTCTTTGGCGTATCCGGTAGGAAAAGATAAATTGAAAGTAATGGGCGAACAAAAACATTCAACGTTTTTAAATATTCTTTTGAAGCTACAACACTTAGAGCAGATTTCCAAAGATCCACATCGAGATGATCCAAAAAATAAGATTTATCAAGTTCTTTGTCTTTCCACTTTTTCTCGATTGATTTTAAAAATTGACGAGTTGTCGGGGTCAGGGATTCCATTCCTCCATTTGTTCTAATTCTTGCTTGTGCTCCCTTCATATTTAACGTTTGAGGAGGAGGGGTTTCATGGAGAAATGTACATTTCTCCCCGTACTTGCATCCTCCTTGAAAATTTTTGCATGGAATCCTTTTATTCTTCTTCTCGGGACCATCATGAGGAGTGTTATGAAGAAATCCGCATTTGTTCCCATTCTTACAACCGTCAGAAGATCGAAAATATTTACATTCTCTTTTGCGCTTGCCATCATTGGCACTATTGTCACCTCGTTCATGATTATCTTTCTTATGGTTATTCTTCATTGTGACTTCCTTTAAGATTCTTTAAGATTCTTTATTAAGTTGCAGTTAAATTGTGTTTGTCCTCGAATTATTTTCATTTCTGAAGAGAGAAGGATATTTCATTTTTGAGGAGAGAAGGATTTTCATTTTTGAGGAGAGTAGGATATTTCTTTTTGAGGACTCGGTCGATTTTTTGGGTTAAACATCCGAAAAAGCGAAAAATCAAAAATTAGAGAGGGCAACCATGAGTACTACTCTTGCAGACGGAAGATCGAGAGGTCTTCGACTACTCACTTATCAGAAACAGGTTGACTCTACTTTTGATCACTTTTTCGCAAGTGTTTTCAAGTCGATAAATTGGCATGGGGGTAATCCAATATTTAAAGGATCCATTAGAGAAAGCAGCATTTGCAGATGTTGTTCCCACCTCTTGTGAACCAGGAACAATTAAAGGGGTTGCGCAACGACGTTCTAGTAGTAGTCTGAACAGTTCCGTTCTTCCAGTCACGTCAAATGATCCTAATATATCAATCCCAATATCAACTGAAATGGGAGGATTGGACTCCGAGTTAGAATTGACAGCTTCATTCTCATCGTTCG
>VFQN01005544.1_pt1 | contig 15330 bp, 15 predicted proteins | sample 3512371 | NCBI WGS metagenome assembly VFQN01 (sample SAMN10412370, study PRJNA504923) | tailings metagenome | isolation source: Replicate 2 from Balatoc abandoned mine | place: Philippines: Itogon, Benguet | collected 2017-08-28
CGGTAGCCCTCGGGCGTCGGCAGCGTCATGTCGTGATCCCGTTCTCGTTGTACCGCCCGGCGCCTTGCCGGAGCCTCGTCGACCCGACGCGGCTTTAGCGGCGCCCGGGCCGGTCGTGCAAGCCGGAGCCGCGGGTGGAACCGGGGACGCGGCGGCCGGTTGGACGGTTGCGTGCGTATTTCGCCGTCCGGACGAGGCTGCCCGAAGAGGCGTCCACCGGCCCTGTCGATAATCAGGCGGACGGCGGCATCGCGTCTGCTGCGAGCCCCGGGACCAACCTGATGAGCGCCCTCGAACTGACCATCACCGCCCTCTACCTGCTGGCGATGCTGGGCTACGGCCATCTCTGCTACGTGCAGGGCGTGATGGACCGCGACCAGGGCGAGCGCTCCGGCGCGGTGCGCAACGCGCTGCGTTTTGGCCGGCGCTACCTGGACCCGTCCGCGGCGCCGTCCCGCCCCGGCCGCTGATCAGCGGGCCAGCCGGTAGCCGCCGGCCTCGGTGACGATCAGCGAGACCTGGCTCGGGTTCGGCTCGACCTTCTGGCGCAGCCGGTAGATGTGGGTTTCCAGCGTGTGGGTGGTCACGCCGGTATTGTAGCCCCAGACCTCGTCCAGCAGCACCTCGCGCGCCACCGGCCGGTCGCCGATGCGGTAGAGATACTTCAGGATCGCGGTCTCCTTCTCGGTCAGGTGGATCTTCTTGTTCCCGGCGGTGAGCATCTTCGCCGCCGGCTTGAAGGCATAGGGCCCGATCTGGAACACCGCGTCATCGGACAGCTCGTGCTGGCGCAGATGCGCGCGGATCCGCGCCATCAGCACCCACATCCGGAACGGCTTGGTGACGTAGTCGTTGGCACCGCTTTCCAGGGCCAGCACCTCGTCGGCATCGCCGTCGCGGCCAGTCAGCATGATGACCGGGGCCTTCACCCCGTTCTTGCGCAGGAGCTTGCACAGGTCGCGGCCATCCGTGTCCGGCAGGCCCACGTCCAGGATCACCAGGTCGAACTCGTCGGTCTTGACCAGGGCCAGCGCCTCCTTGCCGCTGCCGGCCTCCTGGACGCGGAATCCCTCGTGCATGGTGAGCTGCTCGGCCAGCTCACGCCGCAGCGCAACGTCGTCGTCGACGATGAGGATTCGTTCGTTCTTCGCCATCGACGGTTCGTCCGCTCAAAATCCGTGTGACGATGCCAACGTAGGAGTGACGATCACGAAGCTCAAGTGATCGCGCCCGTGGTCGTGTACAAAGACTTTCCGTCCCGGACCGCCGCTTCGTCATCCGCAGCCCTGCCACAGCTATGCCCAGATCAGCGCCATCCGGCCGCTTCTGCCTTCCACCACCATTCCCCGCTGACTAGACAGGCATGGCGGTGCCGTGGCGACGTGTCGGGGCGGCCAGATCGCGTGGGATGGCGGTGGCGAATGCAGGTGACGGTCGTGGGCATGGGGCATGTGGGGGCGGTCACCGCCGCCTGCCTCGCCCGTGACGGCCACCATGTCGCCTGCCTGGACGCCGACCCGCGCCGGATGGACGCGATCCGCCAAGGCCTGGCGCCGGTCGACGAGCCGGGCCTGGGCACCCTGTTCGCGGAGGTCGTCCAGAACGGCGCGCTGCACGCGGCCGGCGACCTGCGCGCGGCGCTGGCGGAATGCGACGCGGTGGTCGTGGCGGTGGGCACGCCCGCGCGCGGCGACGGGCGGCCCGACCTGGGGCAGGTCGAGCAGGTCGCTCGGGCCATCGGCGAGAACCTGCCCGAAACCGGCCCGCTGCCGGTGGCGATCCTGCGCAGCACCGTGCCGCCCGGCACCACCGCCGGCCCGTTCGCCGCGGCCCTGGCGGCCGGATCCGGCGGGCGCACCATCCCGGTCGCCCACCTGCCCGAGTTCTTCCGGGAAGGCTCGGCAATCATGGACTGGCGCGACGGCCCGTTCGTGGTGGTGGGGGCCGACGACGAGGCGGCCGGCCAGCAGGCGGCCCGGCTGTTCGGCGCTGCCGGTCCCGCCGTGCATCGCACCGACCTGCGCACTGCAGAAGCACTGAAGTATGCATGCAATGCCTGGCACGCCACCAAGGTCGCCTTCGCCAACGAGATCGGCCGCTGGGCGGCAGGAATGGGCGCCCGGCCGGACGAGCTGGCCCGGCTGTTCCTGTCGGACCGCCGCCTCAACCTGGGTGCCGCCTACCTGCAGCCGGGCTTTGCCTATGGCGGGCCGTGCCTGGCCAAGGACCTGGACGGTCTGGTCGCGCACGGGCAGGACCTCGGGCTGGACCTGCCGCTGCTGGCGCATACCCAGGCGGCCAACCGGGCGACCATGCAATGGTGGGCTGGCCTGGTGAAGGCCAGCGGTGCCAGGCGCGTGGCGATCCTGGGGCTGGTGCATCGCAGCGGCAGCCGCGACCTTCGCTCCAGCGCCTACCTGGAGCTTGCCGGGATGCTGGTGCAGGCGGGGATCGGCACGGTCCTCTACGAGCCGGCGCTGCGCGCGCCGCCGACGGTGGGCCTGCCGGTCGCGCGCCGCCTGGAGGATGCCCTGCAGGATGCCGAGCTGATCCTGCGCTCGCGCGAGGAGATCGTTTCCGCAGACCTGATCCGCACGATCGCGCCGGGCGTGCGGGTGCTCGACCTGTTCCGGATCGGCGGCGCCACGACGGGCGGGGCGGCATGATCCTCCTGCTGCACTTCGTGGCCGTGCTCCTGGCGGTGCTGCTCGTGCCGCAAACGGCGGTGGCGGCGGTCGGGCACGAGATCCTGTTCGTACCGGCCTTGATCGGCCTTTGGCGCTATGGCTGGGGCTTGGTCCACCTGGTGCGGGCGCTGATCTGGCGCCGGATGGTGTTCCCGGACCTGCGCGCCCGCGCGGATGTTCTGGCACAAGTGCCGGAAGCCAGCGCCGAACTGTTCCTGATCGTCACCACCTACCGGATCGAGCTGGACACCACGCTCGCCTGCTGGCGGGCGCTGATCGCCGAGGCCAGGGCCTGGGATGGCCCGGTCACGCTGGTGGCCTCGATCGTCGAGCGGGCCGACGAGATCGCCATCCAGCGCCTGTTCGACCTGGCCGACCTGCCGGAGCGCGTCCGCCTGCTGATGGTGCGGATCAGCGGCCAGGGCAAGCGCCGCGCCCTTGCCACCGCCCTGCGCGGGGTGTCGCGGCGGATGCCGTCTGCCGGTGCTGTGGTGGCGGTGATGGATGGCGACACCGTGCTGCCGCCGGGCACGCTCCTGCGCACCGTGCCGTTCTTGGCACTGGACCCGCGCATCGGCGGGATCACCACCGACGAGGTGCCGTTCACCGTGGGCGAGCGCCGGCCGTTCTCGGCCTGGCACCGGCTGCGCTTCGCGCGCCGCCACCAGACCATGAGCTCGCTCGCCTTGTCCGGCCGGGTGCTGGCGATGACCGGCCGGTTCTCCCTGTTCCCGGCCGAGATCGCGGTAGCGCCGGCCTTCGTGGAGGCGGTCGAGCATGACGGGCTGGACCATTGGCGGCTCGGCCGGATCGCCTTCCTGACCGGCGAGGACAAGTCGACCTGGTTCCATCTGCTGGCGACCGGCCGGCGGATGCTCTACGTGCCGGACGTGCAGGTCGCGACCATCGAGCATCCCCCGGCCGGCGGCTTCCTGAGCGCCTCGCGCACGCTGGTGCTGCGCTGGTCGGGCAACATGCTGCGCTCCGGCCGCAGGGCGATCGCCCTCGGCCCCGCCCGGACCGGGCCGTTCCTCTGGTGGACCCTGATCGACCAGCGGATCTCGATCTGGACGCCCCTGATCGGCCCGATCGTGGCGATCCTGCTCTCGGTCACCCGCACGCCCTGGGCGCTCCTGTTCTACCTGGTCTGGGTGCTGTTCACCCGGTCCCTGCAGGCCCTGCTGCTGGCGACCACCGGCCGGCGCGTCGAAGGGAGCTGGCCGCTCCTGCTCTGGTACGACCAGGTGGCCCTGGCGCTGGTCAAGGGCAGGGCCCTGTTCCGGTTGGACAGGCAGCTGTGGACCCGCCAGAACATCGCCAGCCGCGGCCATGCGTCGGGTTGGCGCGCCGCTTTGGTCGAGGCGGGGGCGATCTACCTGCAGCTGCTCGGCATTCTCGCGATCGTGGCCGTGTTCGTCTTCTGGACGGGGGCTCTCCCATTGCCGCTCGAAGGGCGCTGAATGTCGAAACTGGGCACGAACGAACCGGTCGTCCACGAGGCGGAGATCCACCGGCAGCATGTCCGCCTCAAGATCCCGATCCGCGCCGAGATCGACGGGGCCTGGTACCAGGTCGACGATTGGTCGATGGGCGGCCTGGGCGTCGAGGCCGAGCCGCCGCGCCTGCGCGAGGGCGAGATCTTCCCGATCGTCCTGTCCCTGCCATTCGAGGATTTCGAGCTGACCCTCCGGCTGGAGGCCGAGATGGTCTACAGCCTGCCGGAGCGGCCGCGCTTCGGCTGCCGGTTCACCGGCATGACCAAGGGCCAGATCAGCCTGTTCCGCCAGATGGTCGACCGGTACCTGACCGGGGAGATCGCCTCGCCGGGCGACGTGCTGGTGGCGCTCGGCCGCGAATCGTTCCAGCCGCCGCGGATGAGCGGCGAGGAGGCCGCCGGCGGCCGGGCGCGGCGGGCGGCCGGCTGGCTGCTGGCCGGCCTGGCCGGCCTGGCCCTGCTCTCCCTGCTCGGCTGGGGCGCCTATGAGCGCTTCTACCGGATCCACATCACCGATGCGCGGATCGAGGCGCCGGTCTACCGGGTCGAGGCCCCGGTCGCCGGCCGGCTGGAACGGCTTCCGGTCGGCCAGGTGGTCGAAGCGGGGACCCCGATCGCGCGCGTGGTCGGCGCGGCCGACCTTGCCGCCTACGAGCTGCGCTCGCCCTGCCTGTGCACGCTGGGCGCATGGAAGGTGGCGGATGGCGCCGGGGTGGCGGCCGGCGCGACCGCCGCCTTGCTGATCTCGGCCGATGAGCCGCTCAAGGTCGCGGCGATGCTGCCGGTCGACCAGGCTGCGGCGCTCGCCACCGGCACGCCGGTGCGCATCCGGCTGCCCGGCGAGGCCACCGACCGCAGCGGCCAGATCGAGCGGATCGAGCTTGCCGTGCCGCTGGACGAGCTGGCCGGCATGCGCCGCGCCCCGCCGGGCCCGCGGCTGGTGCCGGTCGTGGTGCGCCCGGACGAGCCGTTGCCCTTCGACATGCTGGGCGTGCCGGTCAGCGTCGACCTGCGCTGAAGGCGGCGCGGCGGCCTTCTTGCCTCCGATGAATGCCCGCGCGAATGGCCCGGTGCGGCAACGCCATGCCGTTCTTCTCTTGTTCTCCTGCCGCCGCGCCCCCACCCTTTGGGATCAGGCTATCGAGCGGCGACGGGTGAACCATGACGAAAATGCCGGTAACGGACGCGCTGGCCGGGCTGGATCTGCTGAAGGCAGTGGCGGAAAGCCCGGAGCTGATCCAGCGGCCGGAGGCCGGGCAGGCGCTCAGGCTCGCCTCGGACTACCAGCCGGCCGGCGACCAGCCGCAGGCGATCGCGGAGATCACCGAGGCGCTGCAGCGGGGCGAGCGCGACCAGGTGCTCCTGGGCGTCACCGGCTCCGGCAAGACGTTCACCATGGCGAACGTCATCAGGAACCTGCAGCGGCCGACCCTGATCCTGGCGCCGAACAAGATCCTGGCCGCCCAGCTCTATGGCGAGATGAAGAGCTTCTTCCCGGAGAACTCGGTCGAGTACTTCGTCTCCTATTACGACTATTATCAGCCGGAAGCCTACGTCGCCCGGACCGACACCTATATCGAGAAGACCTCGGCCATCAACGAGCAGATCGACCGGATGCGCCACTCGGCCACCCGGGCGCTGTTCGAGCGCGACGACGTGGTGATCGTGGCCTCGGTGAGCTGCATCTACGGCATCGGCAGCCCCGAGACCTATGCGCGGATGACCATGACCCTGAAGCGGGGGCAGAAGGTCGACCGGGCCAAGCTTTTGCGCGCCTTCGTGGAACTGCAGTACAAGCGCAACGACATGGAGCTGGCCCGCGGCAACTTCCGCGCCAAGGGTGACGTGATCGAGATCTTCCCGGCGCATCTGGAGGACAAGGCCTGGCGCATTGATCTCTTCGGCGACACGGTCGATGCGCTGGTGGCGATCGACCCGCTCACCGGCAAGCGGCTGGAGAAGCTGGAGCAGATCCGCCTCTACCCGAACAGCCACTACGTCACGCCCAAGCCCACCCTGCAGGCGGCGGTGGAGGGCATCCGCCAGGAACTGAAGGAGACGCTGGAGCACTACCGGGCGACTGGCAAGCTGCTGGAGGCGGAGCGGATCGAGCAGCGCACCACGGCTGACCTGGAGATGATCCTGACCACCGGGGCCTGCTCCGGCATCGAGAACTATTCCCGCTACCTGACCGGCCGGGCGCCCGGCGAGCCGCCGCCGACCCTGTTCGAGTACCTGCCGGACAATGCGCTGCTGATCGTGGACGAGAGCCACGTCACGGTTCCGCAGGTGGGCGGCATGTACAAGGGCGACTTCGCCCGCAAGTCGATCCTGTCCGAGTTCGGCTTCCGCCTGCCGTCCTGCAAGGACAACCGCCCGCTCAAGTTCGAGGAGTGGGACGCGATGCGGCCGCAGACGATCTTCGTCTCGGCCACGCCGGGCGACTGGGAGATGGCGCGGACCGGCGGCGTGTTCGCCGAGCAGGTGATCCGCCCGACCGGGCTGGTCGACCCGGTCTGCGAGGTCCGCCCGGTGGAGCACCAGGTCGACGACCTGATGCACGAGGTCCGGATCGCCAAGGAGAAGGGGCTGCGCACCCTGGTCACCACCCTGACCAAGCGGATGGCCGAGGACCTGTCGGAATACCTGCACGAGCAGGGCGTGCAGGTGCGCTACATGCATTCGGACATCGACACGCTGGAGCGCATCGAGATCATCCGCGACCTGCGCCTGGGCAAGTTCGATGTGCTGGTCGGCATCAACCTCCTGCGCGAGGGCCTGGACATCCCGGAATGCGGCCTGGTGGCGATCCTGGATGCCGACAAGGAAGGCTACCTGCGCTCGGAAACCTCGCTGATCCAGACGATCGGCCGGGCGGCGCGCAACGTGGAGGGCAAGGTCGTCCTCTATGCCGACAAGATCACCCGCTCGATCGAGGCGGCCCTGTCGGAAACCGAGCGGCGGCGCACCAAGCAGCTCGCGCACAATGCCGCCCACGGCATCACGCCGCAGACGATCAAGCGGCACATCGCCGACATCCTCAAGGACGTGGCGGAGCGCGACTATGTCACCGTCGACCTGGTGGAGGACCAGCCGACCATCCTGACCGGCATGGAGCTGCAGCGCCATATCGGCGAGCTGGAGAACCGGATGCGCAAGGCGGCCGGCAACCTGGAGTTCGAGGAGGCGGCCCGCCTGCGCGACGAGATCAAGCGGCTGGAGGACGGCGAGCTGGGGATGCCGTCCCGGCCGGTGGCGCAGGCGAGCGCCCATGCCTGGAAGCCGACGAGCAAGTCGCGGGCGGAAAAGGCGCGCGACGCCAAGGCCAGGGCCAGGGGACGCAAGCGCCAGGGGGCATGAGGCTTCAGCGCAGGACGCGCAGGCCGAGATGCCGCTCGAACGGATCGAAGTCGCGGTCGCGGTGCAGGAGGGTCGCTCCTTCCTCGATGCACCAGGTCGCGATGAACAGGTCGTTCGGCTTGCGGATGGTGATGCCCTTGCGGCGAAGAAGTCGATAGTTGCGAGCGGCAGTGCGCGCGTTGTGGGCGCCCACCATGTCCACCGTGGGGTAGCGCCGCAGCACCTGATCCAATCGGATGGCGTGAGCTTCGTCACGTGCACCCGAAAGAAGCTCGCCGAGCACGAGATCGCCGATGACGATTTCGGTTTCCTCGCTCTGCTCCTGAAAAAGCCTCGTTTGGTCAGTTCGAAGACCCCGAAGGACATCGATCCAAACGGAGCTATCGACCGTCAACTCGCTCACTTGCGTCCTCGAGGTTCTTCCTCCGGGCCCTGGATGCCCCAGGGGCTGTCTTCACCAAGATCGGTCCGCATCGCGTCGAGATCGCCCTCCCAGCCCATTCCCCAGAGTTCTTTCAGTGCCTCCGCTTGGCTCTTCAGGCGTATCAACTTACGCAGGCCTTCCTCCACCACAGCCTTCTTGGTGGTAAGACCGGACAGCCGCATCGCGTCGGCGAGAAGCTTGTCGTCGATGTCGATGTTGGTGCGCATCGGGAATCTCGATGTGTATAAATTTAGAAATTAATACACATAACCACCCGTCGCAGTCAACGCCGCGCCTGGAAGAACGCCCGCAGCAGCGCCGCCGCCTCGCTTTCCCGCACCCCTGCCACCACTTCCGGCCGGTGGTGGCAGGTCGGCTGGTCGAAGATGCGCGGCCCGTGCTCGACGCCGCCGCCCTTGGGGTCGGCCGCCCCATAATGGAGCCGGCGGATCCGGGCGAAGGCGATCGCCTGGGCGCACATCGGGCAGGGCTCCAGCGTCACCCAGAGATCGTGGTCGACCAGGCGCGGGCTGCCGGCCAGTGCCGCGGCCTGCCGCAGCACCAGCATCTCGGCATGGGCAGTGGGGTCGTGCCGCTCCTCGGTGCGGTTGCCGTCGGCGGCGACGATCCGGCCCGACGGATCGGTGACCACCGCCCCCACCGGGACCTCGCCCCGGGCCGCGGCGGCCCTGGCTTCGTCGAGCGCCCGCGCGATGGCTGCGCTCAAGGAGCGCCCTCGAAGCGCACCGCCGTGTGGCGGGCCTCCGGCGGCACGTCCTCCAGCCGCTTCTCGAACCGGGCGGTGGCGCGCGCTTCCAGGATCTTCGGCTCGATCGCGACCTGGTCGCTGGCGACCTCGACCCGGTCGCCGTCCAGCAGGGCGACCCGCAGCGGCGGCACGGTCTTGGCGTAATCCGTCGTGTTGACGACCTCGCCGCTCACCACCAGGATCCGCTGGCCGTTCTCGTTCACCTCGGACGAGGTCACGTCGCGAATCTCCAGCCCGGGATCGACCGTCACCGACAGGCCGGCTGCCCGGTAGATTCCGGCAAGCTGCGGCCAGGCGGTGGCGATCCGGTCCCGCGCCAGCACCAGGCCGCCGATGACCGCCAGCAGCGCCAGCAGCACGATCCATCCGAGCGCGGTGCTCTTGCTGCCGCGCCGCACCACGCCGGTGCCTTCGCCCAGGCGCGGACGCTCGGGCGCCGGCGGCGGCGGCTCTGCTGCCGCGTGTTCGACCGGCGCGTGCTCCGCATCGACGAACCAGCGATGGCGGCAGTTGGCGCAGGACACCATCCGGCCTTTGTCGCCGATCGCGGCGCGGTCGATCTTGTACTTGGCGCCGCAGTTGGGGCAGGTGACGATCATGATGCCACGCACAATCGGCCGGGCGGCACCGGCCCGGCATCTTGGCTCGGCAGATCGACAGCGTGCCCGGGGTAAGAATTGAGCGACCAGCGCGAAATCATCGTCGAACTCTTCGGGGCCGCCATGAAATATGGCTCCGGCCCGGCCGTTCTGCGCGACATCGACCTCACCCTGCAAGCAGGATCGTTCCACGTGCTGCTCGGCGCCAATGCTGCGGGCAAGACGTCGATGCTGCGGATGATCGCGACGCTGGCCCTGCCGTCCGCCGGGCGGATGACCCTGTTCGGCCAGGATCCCGCCGCGATCGGCCATGCCGAGCGGCTGGCGCTGCGCCGCCGGATCGGCGTGGTCTTCCAGGACCTGCGCCTGCTCGACCACCTGACCGTCCACGACAATGTCGCGCTGCCCCTGCGGATCGCAGGGGTGCCGCCGGCCGAGGCCGGGCCTTCGGTGGACGAGCTGCTGGAATGGCTCGGCATCGGCGCGGTCCGAACGAAGCGCCCGCCGGAGCTGGCAATGGCCGAGCGCCAGCTCGCCGCGGTGGCCCGTGCCGTGATCGGCCGGCCGGCCCTGCTCCTGGCCGACGAGCCCACCGCCAGCCTCGATCCGGTGCGCGCCCAGCAGCTGCTGCGCCTGCTCCTGGAGCTCAACCGCGCCGGCACCGCGATCCTGCTCGCCACCCATGACCGCGACCTGCTGGGCAGCCAGCCGATCCCGCACCTGGTCATCCATGACGGACGAATTTGGGAGCCCGACCCGGTGGTGCAGATGATGGCGAGGCCGGCCCCATGAGCACCGGTGCCGTTCCCGATTCCGGCAGCCGGGAGCGCGGGACGCTGTCCCTGGCGTTCGGCGTGCTGGCCTTCCTCGCGACGCTCGCCTTCGCCCTGGCCGGCGCCGGGCAGCGGCTCTCGGTCGAGGCGCTGAGCCGCACCGCCGCCGTGGCGATCGTGTCCCTGCCGGCGCCGATGGATGCCGCCGGCGAAGGCGACCGGGCCGGCGTGCTCGCCGTGCTGCGCGCGGATCCCGAGGTGGACCGGGTCGACCCGATCGCCGAGGCCGAGGTCCGCGAGATCCTGGTCGGGGCGGAGGACACCGACCTGCCCTTGCCGGTCCTGATGGAAGTGCGCTTCGCCACCGGGGTGGTGCCGGACTTCGCGCGGGTCGCGGCCCTGGTGCGCACGGTAGCCGCGGACAGCGTGGTGGAGGATGCCGGCCGGGTCGGCCGGCCCGCCGGCATGCCCGATGCGCGCGTCCTGCAGATCGCGGGGCTCGCCGCCGGGATCGTCCTGCTGGTGCTGGCGGTGCTGGCCGCGGCGATGCTGACCGCCGGCCGGATCCGCCGCCACCGCGACGTGGTCGACCTTTTGCGGGCGCTGGGGGCCAGCGACCGCTTCCTCGTCGATGAGTTCCATCCTCACCCGCTGCGCCCGATCATCGCCGGCGGCCTGCTCGGGGCCGGCGCCGCGGTCGTCCTGGTCATCGCTGTCCTCGGGGGAAATCTGGCGTCCGAATGGACCGGCCTGAACAACTGGCCCCTGCGGCCGCTGGACCTGGCCGTGCTCCTGGCGATCGGCCTGCTGGTCGCAGCCGCCCTGGCGGGCACGGCCAGGCTCGCCGCCGGCCGCACCCTGCACAGGCTGCGCTGAGCCCGCGGCCGATCAGCCGCGGAAGTTGTTCTTCGCGGTGCGCAGCTCGGCGAAGCGCTCCGCGGACCCGGCCAGGAGGAACGGGTTGGTCCGCTTCTCCTCCCCGAGCGTGGTGGGCACGGTCGGCTTGCCGGCCGCGCGCATCTCCTCGATCTTCTTCAGGCGGGCCTTGATCTCGGCATTGTCCGGGAAGGCATGGGCGGCGAACCGGGCGTTGCCCAGCGTGTATTCGTGGCCCGAATAGACGACGGTGTCGTCCGGCAGCCCGGCCACGAGCTGCAGGGACTTCCAGAGGACCCCGGGCTCGCCCTCGCCGACCCGGCCGCAGCCCATGGTGAACAGCACGTCGCCGCAGAACAGGACCTTCGCTTCCGGCAGGTAGTAGCTGATGTGGCCCTGGCAGTGGCCGGGCGTGTCCAGCACCTCCACCGGGGTGCCGAGCAGCTCGAAGCGGTCGCCCGGCTCCACCGTGCGGGTCAGCTTGGGCAGGCGGTGGCAGTCGGCGCCGTTGCCGATCACCTCGACATGGGTGGCCATCGCCAGTTCCTCGACCCCGGCCACATGGTCGGCATGATGATGGGTGATCAGGATCGAGCCGATCTGCAGCCCCCGCTCCGCCAGCGTCTCGGCGATCGGGGCCGCCACGCCGGGATCGACGATCACCACGGTGGAATTGCCCTCGCGGCGCAGCAGGAAGGCATAGTTGTCGTCGAGGATCGGCAGGAGTTCCACCGTGATAGCTGCGTCGGCCAAGGTCGCTTCTCCCGGTTCGGCACGTGCCCACTTCAGCACGGGCATCGCGATCGTATATGGTCCGGACAGGCGGGTTGCGCCACCCGCACGGGCTGCGGCGACGCCGGGCCCGCGATCCTGCCATGGAGCCGGACGAAACGATGACGAGTGATCTCGAGCAGTTCTACGCGAGCCGCAAGGGCCAGCTCGCGCGGCGGCTGATCGGGCTGCAGCTCCGCCAGCTCTGGCCGCAGGTGGCCGGCAAGACCGTGGTCGGGCTGGGCTTCGCCATGCCCTATCTCGACGTGTTCGCCGAGGAAGCCGACCGCGCGGTGGCGCTGGTTCCGTCGGGAAGCATCGTGCAGCGCTGGCCCGAGGAGGGGCCGAACCGGCTGGCGATCTTCCAGGAGGACGAGATCCCCCTGGCCGACCAGAGCGTGGACCGGCTGCTGCTGGTCCATGCGCTGGAAACCTGCCGCAGCCTGGACCGGCTGATGCGCGAGATCTGGCGGGTGCTGGCCGATGACGGGCGGATCGTGCTGATCGTCCCGAACCGGCACGGCATCTGGTCCCTGTCCGACACGACCCCGTTCGGCCAGGGCTCGCCATTCACGGCCGGCCAGCTGCAGCGCCTGCTGGCACGCCACCTCCTGGTGCGCGGCGAGGCGCGCCGCGCCATGTTCGTGCCACCCTGGAACCTGCAACTCCTCCAGCGCATGGCGATCCCGCTGGAGCGGGCCGGGCAGCGCCTGTGGCCGCAGTTCGCCGGGATCCTCCTGGCCGAGGCGGAAAAGCAGCTCTATCTGGGCGCGCCCGCCTTCCAGACGGCGCGGCCGCGCCGCCGCCAATACGTGGCCCTGCCGCATGCCGCGGCGCGCACCGCCGAGCATGCCGCCGTGCGGGTGCTGGCACCGAACGATCGCCGGCCGCCCCGGCGCTGACGCGCAGCCGGTTTCCTGCCGGCCGCGACGAGGTGCTTTCGGTTTCCGACGGAATGCAGGCGCTTGCCTGGACACCGCCTCGATGACCGCCGGCCGAAAGGCATGAAAATGCAGATAATCTGACAGTGAACAGATGGGGAATGCATTATTTCTTGAACATCTGGCGTGATCCCTATTGTTGGTGGCGCTGAACGCGCCGATGTAGTCCTGGCTGATGAATTGAATGATTGGCGCCACGATTTTCTCGCTGCGACTTGATCAACCTGCGGCCGACATGTCATACCTGCCCATGATGGGGCGGGGGTTTCGCTCCGTGGCGGGTGGCCGCATGACCCGGACCTTGCTCTGGTCGATCGTGCTCGTGTCGCTCTTCGGGAGCGGCATGGCGCTCGCCCAGACGTCGCGCGAGGGCCAGCGCCTGGGGCTGCGGCAGGAATCGGCGGCATTCCTGGGCCACGCCGGCACCGTGCGGCCGCTCGACGCCCTGCTGCCTTTGGATCTCGCTGCCAGCGGCATCCATGCCGGCGGCGGCCCGCTCAATGGCCCGCAGCAGGTGGACAGCGTGCTGCTGCGCGCCGCCTGCGGCTCGGTGACGTTCGATCCGAAGGGCCGGCCGCTTGCCGTGTGCGAGGACGGCGAAGGCAGCACGCTGCATCTGTTCGACCCGAACAGCCTGAGGTCGCTGGCCTCCCTTCCGCTGCCCGCGGGCGGCAATACCTCCGACCTGCAGCTCGACGCGGCCGGCAGGGTCGTGCTCGCCGCCGGCGACCGGCAGGTGTGGACGGTACGGCAGGTCCAGGTCGTCACGATCGGGCAGCAGCGGACCTCGGGCTCGGTCGAGTTCGAGCCGGTCGCCACCTGCGACCTGTCGGCGGTGCTGCCGGCCGACGCGTCGGTGGTGTCGGCCGTGCCGGCAGCCGACGGGCTGGTCTGGTTCGCCGCCAGCAGCGGGGATGTCGGCACGGTGCGCCAGGATGGCTGCGCCGCGCGCACGCTGCGCCTCGGGAGCCAGGGCGGCGGTGGCGAGCATGTTTCCCAGCCGGTCGCGGTCGATCCCGGCGAGGATGCCGCCTTCGTGGTGTCTGACCACGCCCTTTACCGGCTGGGCATGGACGATGCGGGCCAGCCGCGGATCGCCTGGCGCCAGGCCTACGAGCGCGGGGCACGGCGCAAGCCCGGCAAGGCCGGCATGGGTTCAGGCGCCGCACCCGTCCTGATCGGCCCGCGGCTGGTGGCGATCGCCGACAATGCCGACCCGTTCGAGCATCTGCTGGTGTTCGAGCGCTCCGGCGCGCCCGTCTGCGCGGTGCGGCTGTTCGCTTCCCTGCCGATGCGCAGCGCGGTCCAGGGCAAGCTTGCCGGGTTTGCCTGGGAAGATGGCAGCGGCGCCTCGGTGATCGTGAGCAACCAGCCCGCCTATCGCGGCCTAGCCCGCGTCGACATCGACCTCGCGCGTGGCGCATGCCGCCCGGCCTGGACCAGCGACCAGCTCTCGGTTCCCTCCGGCGCCGTCCGGCTGGCGCTGGGCAACGGGCTGATCTACGCCTATGGCCGCCCCGGGGGAGCCGGCGCCGCCGACGCGTGGTACCTCACCGCGCTCGATTTCCGCACCGGCGCCGTGGTCTTCCACCGGCGCGCCGGGACCGGCGCCGGCTATGCCGACAACCGCGCCGGGGTGGCCCTGGCGCCGGACGGCACCGCCTTCATCGGCACGGCGCGCGGGCTGGTCCGCATCGAGGATCGGCTGCACCAATGAACCGGCAAGGCGGCGGGCCTAGCGCCCGATCCGGTCCAGCTCGAACGGGGTGGTCTGGTACATCTCGTTGATCCAGTTGCCGAACAGCAGGTGGGCATAGGCCCGCCAGCGGTTGACCGGCCGCTTGGAAAGATCGTCGTCCGGGTAGTAGCGCAGCGGCATCTCGATATTGAGGCCGCGCTCCAGATCGCGCCGGTATTCGCGGTCCAGGGTGAAGGTGTCGTATTCGAGGTGGTTGAACATGAACAGGTGCCGGTTCGCCGGGTCCTCGCACAGGCACAAGCCTGCGCGGGACGAGCGGGCCAGCACGCGGATGCTGCCGTCGGTCGGCAGGTCCTCCTCGCGCACCTCGGTGTGGCGGCTGACCGGCACCCAGAACTCGTCGTCGAACCCGCGCATCAGCGGCGAGCGCTCGGCGTCGCGCCGCTCGATCACCTCGTGGCGGAAGATGCCGAAGCGCTTCTGCGGCAGGGTGTGCTTGGGCACCCGGTGGAAGTGGTAGAGGGCGGCCTGGGCGCCCCAGCAGACGTTGAAGGTCGAGTGCACGTGGGTGCGCGACCACTCGAAGATCTGGACCAGCTCGTCCCAGTACTTGACCTCCTCGAACTCCAGGAGCTCGACCGGCGCCCCGGTGATCAGGAGGCCGTCGAACTTGCGGTCGGCGACCTGCTCCCAGCTCCGGTAGAAGCTCTGCAGGTGCGACTGCGAGACGTTGGTCGGGACGTAGCTGCCGGTCGAGATCAGCGTCAACTCGACCTGCAGCGGGGTGGCGCCGAGCAGCCGGGCGAACTGGGTCTCGGTGGTGAGCTTGTCGGGCATCAGGTTGAGCAGGCCGACCTGCATTGGCCGGATGTCCTGCTGCAGCGCAGCCTCGACGCCGATCAGGCGCACGCCTTCGTTCCGCAGCAGTTCGGCCGC
>VFQN01005545.1_pt1 | contig 15327 bp, 10 predicted proteins | sample 3512371 | NCBI WGS metagenome assembly VFQN01 (sample SAMN10412370, study PRJNA504923) | tailings metagenome | isolation source: Replicate 2 from Balatoc abandoned mine | place: Philippines: Itogon, Benguet | collected 2017-08-28
CGGTCCCGGCCACGTCCACGAGGAAGTCGAACCCGCACTCGTCCTTGAGGCACTTGAGCAGCGCGAACAGCACGTCCGGCGCCTGGTCGGCGGGGATCTCGACGCGGGCGTTGTCCTTGAACGCCGCGATCGCGAACGCGCCGGGGAACCTGGCGAGCAGCGTGTCCATCGTGCCGGGCATGGGGTGACCCCGGGTCAGTTGAGCGGCGTGCGCAGGCGGGTGGCGGTGCGGTAGTCGCCGGGGGCGACGATCGCCTCCTCCGGCGCGATCTCGCGGGCCAGCGCCGTCGGCCCCTCGTAGGCGCTGCGGGCGGCGAACTCGCGGGCGTCGATCGTGCCGGTCCGCTGAACCTTCTCCTGGATGTCGAGCACGGCGCGGATCAGCTGTTCGGGCCGCGGCGGGCACCCGGGCACGTACACGTCCACCGGGAGGAAGCGGTCGATCCCCTGCACCGTCGCGTAGGCGTCGAACACGCCGCCGGAGCTCGCGCACGCGCCCATGCTGATGCACCACTTCGGCTCCGGCATCTGCAGCCAGATGCGCTGCATCACCGGCACCATCTTCATTACCACGCGGCCGGCGACGATCATCAGGTCGCACTGCCGCGGGCTGAACCGCATCGCCTCGCTGCCGAACCGGGCGATGTCGTACCGGCTGCTGGCCGTGGCCATCAGCTCGATGCCGCAGCACGCCGTGGCGAACGGCATCGGCCAGAGGGAGTGCTTGCGGACCATGCTGGCGACGTAGTCGAGCTTGGTCACCAGAAAGTCGGGCAGGTAGCCGGTCAGCGCCACTGGAACACCCCCTTCCGCCAGGCGTACACGTAGGCGATGGCGAGCGTGGCGAGGAACACGAGGATCTCGGCGAACACGAACCAGCGGAACGCCGCCCGCCACACCTCGTTCCCGCCGTCGCCGTAGGCGATGACCGCCCACGGGTAGAGGAACAGGAGTTCCACGTCGAAGACGAGGAACAGGATGGCGATGAGGTAGAACTTGATGTCGAACTGCATCCGCGCCGAGCCGACCGGGTCCATGCCGGACTCGTAGGGCATCTGCTTGACGCGGGTGGGCTTGTGCGGCTTGAACGGGAACAGGTGGGTGGCGGCGAGCGACCCGAGCGCGAACGCGGCGGCGACCGCGGCGAAGATCAGGATCGGGTAGTACGCCGACAGGTCGAACGCGGGCTCGACGCCCGCCGCCGTCGGCACCGGAACCGGCGCTCCCACGCCCCGCCCTCCGTGTGCCCACGCCCATTATACGGGAGGTTTGTGAAAAACTTCACAAGCCGTCCCAAAAAACAGCCCGGACCGCGGTTGCGGGCCGGGGTGGCGTGCGCCCTGAGAGTCTACGGAGGGGGGGACGACCGGCAAGCGGGACTCGCCGCGCCCCTCACCGGCCGAGCGTGACCACCACCCGATCCCCCGTCAGAAGCTGGTAGTTCGTCGCCGTCACCCCGTGCTGGGTGATCGCCGCCCAGTCCACCGGAAGGGACTGCTCGCCGGTCGCCGTCCTCCGCCTCACCGTGATCGTCCCGCTTGCCGCCCCGGCGGGGAGCCCGTTGACCGCCGCGATGGCGTCGAGCACGGTCTCGTGCCCGGTCTGCGGGAAGGCGTGGACCTGAGTCCCTTCCGCGTTGGTGGTGATGACGTAGTACCGCTTGCTGTTGAACGCGAGCACGTCCAGAACCACGACCGGGGGCTCGGCACCGGTCGGCCACCCGTCGCGCTTGGTGAGGTGCGTGCGGATCGCGCTCGCGGCCTGGTCGATCGTCAGCCCGCTGACCGACACCGACCCCCAGTACCCCAGCCCGACCGTCCCGTCCGGCCGGACGACGAACTGCCCGGAGACGTCCTGAACCGGCAGCGGCGTCGTGGTGTTCTTCTTGGAGTCCCGGACGAGAACCTGGACGAGTAGCACGTCCGGCGGTTCGATGACGTAGGGCGGCAGGGTGACGTGGCTCAACTCCCGAGGGACGGCCCCGGCGGGCGGCACCTGGATCGGCGCCGTCGGGGCGGCGGCAATAGGCTCCGGCTTCATCGACGCGGCCAACTCGTCGAGCCGCTGGCGGGTCTGCTGGTGCTCGTAGCGGTTGAGCAGAAGCACGCCGGCAACGGCCGCGATCAGGAGTGCGGGTTTGGCGTAACGCATCGCGCCTCCACGGTTGGGTGGTCGAGCGAGGATGCTATCGCAGTTCGGGGAGCGGCGCCAATCCCGAGGTCTGGTTCAAGGCATGTGGAAAAAAGAAGAGGCCAGCAGCCGGGGGAAGCTGCTGGCCTTTTCGGATAGGTAACCCGTCGGGGGAGACGGGAGGGGGGATGGCCTTGGGGGAAGGCCTGTCAGCCAGGGGGATGGCTTGACGGGAGGGAGTAAAGCAGCGACCGTGCCGTTGAGCAAATTCGGCGAGGCGATCATCGCAACCCGTTGGATAGTATGGCCGTAGCTCTTCTGGTAAAAAGTGGCCACAGCAACGCCGAGTAATAATTACCGGCTGAAGCTACCAAACGGTAAAAGGGCCAGGGCCGAAACCACTGGCCCCATCGTGGTGCGCCGACCGTTCGCCATATTTTGGTGCGTCTAGCGGTCGATGTCGGGTGTGAACCCGGGTCGGACGAACGGCCGACGTGAGCCGGTTGGCAGCCCGCCCCGACACCGAGAGATAGACGAACAATTATTTGAATTTCACACCCGACATCGACCAATCAACGGACCGCTAGAAGCGGTAATACTCGGTGACACCTAAGGAAGTCGGGGGCGGGGGCGGGGGTGGCGGCGCCTCGTAGGTGCCCGTGCCGTCGCCGGGCGGCGGGGGCGGGGGCGGCGGTTCGGACCCCGTCCCCGGGTCGCCGCCGCCCGGTGGTGGGGGCGGCTCGGGGTAGGTCGTCGAGGTGCCCGGGTCGTAGGGGCCGACCGGGCCGCTCGCCTCGCGCACCCCGGCCGTGTACTCGGTCGGCCCGCCGGCGACCTCTACGGTGTACGTGCCGGGCGCCAGGTACACGGCGTCGTTCGTCGCCCCGCCGGCGGACTGGTTCAGCGTCAGCACCACGTTCCCGGCCGCGTCGCGCACCGTCAGAGTCGCCGCGCCGGACGTGGTGAGGAGGAACTCGTGCAGCCGAGCGGCCTCGACCGTCAGCGTCGCGGCCGCGGTCGGGGCGGCGGCGGTGAGTGCCCCCGCGGCGAGGCGGCGGTACTGCACCGCGACCGGCGCCTGGAAGTCGGCCGTCAGGTGGTAGCGGCCCGTCGCGTCCCCGTCGTCCGGGTTCGACACCTCCAGGTAGTACTTGCCGCCGCGGCGGATCTGGGCCACCTGCACCGTCAGCGTCGCGCCGTCGTTGTGGAGGATCTGGAACGGGACGGGGCGCCCGGCCGGGTCGTACACCGCCACGTCCGGGTGCGCCCCGCCCGACGTGTTCGTGACCGACACCACCATCGCCCGCGGCGCCGAGCCGGTCGACGGCGGGACGCGGACCGAGTAGTAGTCCACGTCGGTGCGGGAGTCGACCCGCGCGTCGGCCGCGTACCCGGCGTCCGGGTCCGCGCCGGACAGGAGGCCGTCGAGCGCCACCGCCCCCGGCAGGCCGTTCCCCCCCAGCGTCTCGGTGAGGAGGTGGGGCAGAACCAGCCCGTCGGTGCGGACGACCGAGAGTTCGTACCCGCCGACCCCGAACACGTCGCCGGTCGCGCCCGTCACCTTCACCACGTAGCCGAGGTTGAGCAGTTGCAGCGGCAGGCGGAGGGTCACGTCCTGCCCCGGCCCCGACGCCGTCCCCGACGCTACCAGCCGGCCCCACCCGTCGTACACCTGCACCTTCGGCGTCAGCAGGCTGATGCCGGACGCCCGCACCCGCACCTCCAGCGTGCCGAGGAGCGTAGTGTTCAGCAGCGAGTACGTGTCGACGTCGGAGTTGGAGCCGACGTCGGCGGTGAGTCGGGCGGCGCCGGTGATGGTATCGACCGGCGTGGCGCGGAAGGTGGTGTCGTTGCCGCGCGGCCCCTCGTAGGCGTCCGGCTGCCGCGCGCCGTAGTACTCGCGGAGCAGCGCGACGTCGCCCGCCGTCAGCCCGGTCTTCACCCCGGTGTAGTGCTCGTACATCGGCGACGCCGGGTCGTCCGAGTGCTCCATCCCGAACACGTGCCCGGCCTCGTGCAGGGCGACGGTGAAGATGTCGGCGGCGGTGGTGGGGGCGACGCCGAGCGCCGCGAAGCGGGCGCGGGTGTTGAAGAGCAGGTCGCCCGACCACGTGCCGATGCCCCAGTCGAAGGCCGACACGTTCGCCAGTGAGTCGTCCGACAGCGGCACGGCACCCACCCGGATGTCGCCGAACCGGAAATCGCCCTGCGCCTGCCCGGGTGTGCCGAACGCGGCGCCGCCGTCGGCGACGACCGCGATGTTCGCGTCCGTGTACACCGCCCACGTCTGGAACGCCCGCAGCACCTCGCGCTGCCACACCTCGGCGGCCAGCCCGCCGAACGCGGTCGCGGTGTCCGAGCCGCGGTCGCCCACGCGGGTGCCGTCGGCGGCGAAGCTGAGCGTGAGCGTGCCCGGGTCGGGCCACGGCGAGCCGACCGCGGTCGGTACGTCGCGGGTCTCGAGCGGCTCGACACGCAAGCCGGGACGGGAGAGCGGCATCGGCAGGAACCTCGGCGGGCGAGCGAGTCTGTCGGCAGGGGGAACGAACTAGCGGGCGGCCTTCGCGGGCGCGGCGAGGCGCTGGAACTCGGGGTCGGGGCGGAGCGCGGCCAGGTCCGGGTCGGCGGCGAGCAGGTGGTGGCCGAACCCGCCGCGGAGTGCCGAGCCGATCAGCCGGAGTGCCTCGGCCTTGTCCTCCGGGTGCGTCCCCATCGTCAGCGCGTACACGCAGCCGACCTGGTACAGGTTCGCCGGGCGGGTGTCGCGCAGGAGCGCCTCCTTGGCGTCGCGCACCGCCTCGTCGCGCTTGCCGGCGCGGGCGAGCAGCACCGCCCGCCCGGCCCGCGCCTTCACGTAGTCCGGGTAGAACCCGACCGTCCGGTCGAGTACCGCGACCGCCTCGGCCGGGCGGTTCAGGTGCTCGGCGAGCAGGTGCGCCTTCAGCTGCAGCGCCGGCGCCGACAGCGGGTTCAGCTTCAACGCCTCCTCGGCGTCGGCCAGCGCGCCGGCGGCGTCGCGGGCCTTGCGCACCTCGCCGCGGGCGACCCAACTCAGCTCGTCGGCCGGGGTCAGTTTCAGCCCGGCCTCGCGGTCGGCGGCGGCACCGGTCTTGTCGTTCAGCCGGTCGCGGGCGTGGGCGCGGAGGAGGTGGACGCGCACCGGGCTCGCCCCGGCGGCCAGCGCCGCGGTCAGGTCGTCGGCCGCGCCGCGCACGTCGCCGCCCGCGTCGCGCACCCCGGCGCGCAACACGTACGCCTCGCCGAGCGCCGGGTCGAGCGCGACGACGCGGTCGAAGTCGTCTCGGGCCGCCGGCAGGAGCCGCAGCCGGGTGAACGCGACGCCGCGGTTGAGCCACCCCGGGGCGAAGTCCGGGCGGAGCGCGACGCACGCCCCGAAGCACACGGCGGCGAGTTCGTTCTGCTCCATCCCGAGGTGCGCGGTGCCGCGGACGAACCACGCCGACACGTTCGTCGGGTCGAGTTTGGTCGCCTCGGTCAGGTGCGGGAGGGCGTCGCGCGGGCGGCCGTTGCGCGCCAGCTGCGCGCCGACCAGGAACCGGTCGCGCGCCGACCCCGGCGCCGGCGGCACCGCGACGAGCGGCGGCGCGCCGGCGAGCACGGCCACCGCGACTTTCTGCTCGCGCACCGCCCGCGGCAGCCGGTCGCCGGCGTAGCGGTCGGCGAGGGCGTTCCAGCGAGCCGCGCGGTCGAGGTCGGCGGTGCGCCCGTCCGCGTCGGTCGCCGCGGTCGCCTTCAGGTGCGCCACCTGCGCCATCAGGTAGAACGCCTCGCCCACGTCCTGCCGCACCCGCGCCTGCTCGGCGGCGGGGAGGGAGCGGACCGCCGGTGCCGCCAGCCAGCCGTCGTCGCCGGCGTCGGCCACCGCGTACCGCTCCAGCACGCCGCCGAGCCGGGCGAGCCCGTCGTCGAGCCGCGGCCACGAGCGGTTGCGGTCGTCGAGGAACAGCTGCGCGTCGCGGAAGGCGGCGTCGTGCTCGGCGAGCCGGCCGCGCGCCTCCAGCGCCCGGGCGTGCTCGCGGGTGTAGCCGACCGCCGCGGCGCCGGCGAGCAGCACCAGCCCGGCCGCCGCCGCGGCCGCGCCGGCCGACGCCAGCCGCGGGTGCCGGCGCGTCAGCTTCCGCAGCCGCTCCCGCACCGACGGGTTGGCGGCGTGGCGGAGCGGGCGGTGCGCCAGGTGGCGGCGGATGTCGGCGGCCAGGTCGGCGGCGGCCTGGTAGCGCGCCGCCGGGTCCGGCTCCAGGCACTTCCGCACGAGCGCCTCGACCGCCGGCGACACGGCCGGGTTCAGGGCGCGGAGCCGCGGCGGCGGCTTCCGCCGGTCGGCGGCGAGTTCGATCAGCACCCGGTCCGAGTCGCCGGCGCGCGCCGGGAACGGGTGCCGGCCGGTCAGCAGTTCAAACAGGATGACGCCGAGCGCGTACAGGTCGCACCGAACGTCGGACCGGCCGTGCCCCTCGCGGTAGGCGTCGACGTGCTCGGGCGCCATGTACGGGAGCGTGCCGCCGACCGCCGCGTCCTCGACCAGCCCGCGGAGCTTCACGTCCTCGGCGAGGTTGAAGTCGAGGAGCATCGCCCGGCCGTCGTCCGACAGCAGCACGTTGGCCGGCTTCAGGTCGCGGTGGAGGATGCCGCGGGCGTGGGCGTGGGCCAGCCCGTCGGCGAGCTCGCCGGCGAGCGTCAGCACCGCGTCGACGTAGGGGAGGCCGTCCACCCGGTCCCACCCATCGGGGGTCGGCGCGGGCGGGGCGGCGGCGGCCTTCCCGGCCCCCGACGCCGGGGTCGCCTTCGGCCCCCCGCCGACGACGGTGCTGTGGAGTTCCTTCCCGGACAGCGGCAGCGACCCGCGGGCGCGGACGTGGCGGACGACGGCGGCGAGGGTGGTGCGGCCGAGGTACGGCATGCACACCGCCTGGAACGGCCCGGCCCGGTGGAACGAGTAGATGGGGACGATGTTGGTGTGCTGGAGCTGGGCCAGCGCCCGCGACTCGCCGGCGGCGTCGAGCGTGACCTTCAGCGCCACCGGGCGGCCGGCGAGGTCGCCCTGGTACGCGAGGTACACGCGGCCGTAGGCGCCGCGGCCGATCTCCTCGACGAGCCGGAACCCGAGGAACTCGCCGCCGGCGGCGAGCACGTCGGCGACCTCGGCGAGCTTGTCGGCGGCGGCCTTGTCGAACGGGTCGGTCCGCGCCGCGCCGGCGAGCAGCAACTCCGGGATGGCGAGCGACGAGACGCCCGACCGCGGCTCCGGCGGGGGCGTCTGGACGAGGCACGTCGGCGGCAGGTCGTCGCGGGTGGCCGGGGCGCGCATCCGGCGGGTGGGCGGGCCGGCGCCGGGCCAGTCGGCGGTGTCCACCCCGTAGGCGAGCCGGTAGTCGGCGGGCGTGACCGGCTCGCCGGCCGCGGCGCGCTGCCGGTACTCCTCGCGGGCCACCGCCCCGAGCGCGTCCGGGTTGCCGAGTACGGCCGGGAAGCGCGCGAGGTACGCCGGCACCCGCACCGCCGCCCCGGCGTCGCGGGCGGCCTCCAGGTCCACGCGGACGAGTTCGTTCAGGACCGGGCGGTAGAGGACGTGCGCGACCGGCGGGAGGAACCGCGCCGGGTCGGCCTTCGGGTCGGCGGCGAGGGCGGCTTCGAACGCCTCCACGCGGGCCGCCAGGTCGGCCGACAGGGACGGGAAACTGGTCACGTTCATCAAGCGCACCGGCGGGCGAAGGGGGTCGCGCCTACTGGTTGCGGGGGCGGCAGACCGGGGCGATGGGCGAAGGGGGACCGCGGGTCGGGGCGGTCGGGCCGCCGAAGTGTAGCACAGGCCCGCCGGCCGTGCCGGTTGTAGTGGCGCTTTCTGCGCCGGCCGGAACTCCCGGCGCGTTTCGGCCACAAACCGCGCCCCCCGCTCACGGAGGCCGCCGCGACCGCGATGACTCCGCCTTCGCCGCCGTCACCGTCCTGAGCTTGCCCGACCGCGTCCTGGACGGCCGGTGGCGGAGTGAGGAGGCACGAGCCCGTGGTACAATCCCGGCGGGAGGGACGGTATGCCGATTCACGACTGGCCCCGCGTCCGGGCCGACCGGTTTCACCACTTTCACCAGGACTGGACGACGGGGATCGCACGCGCGCTCAACGCGGGTGTGCTCGCCGATGGGTATAGCGCGCTCGCGGAGCAGGTGACGGGCGGGCCGGAACCGGACGTGGTCACGCTCTCCCTCCCGGGGCCGCCGGTCGGTCCGGCGGGCGGGGTCGCGGTCGCCGACGCGCCGGTCCGAACCCGGGTGCAAACCGAGGCGGAAGCCGCGATTTACGCGCGCAAGGTGAACCGCGTCACCGTCCACCACCCGGACGGGGTCGTGGTCGCGGTCATCGAGATCGTCTCGCCGGGAAACAAGGACAGTCGGCACGCGGCCGGGTCGTTCGCGCGGAAGGCGGCCGAGTTCCTGTTCGCCGGCGTTCACCTGCTGATCGTGGACCTGTTCCCCCCGACGCGGCGCGACCCGCAGGGCGTCCACAAGCTGATCTGGGACCGCATCCGCGACGAGCCGTTCGAGTTGCCGCCGGGACAAGCCACTGACAGTCGCTGCCTACGCCGCCGGGGTCCCGATCCGGGCTTACGTCGAGCCGGTGGCGGTCGGCGACGTACTCCCGGACCTGCCGATTTTCCTCACCCCGGACCGGTACGTCCCGTGCCCGCTGAACGCGACCTGCGAGCAGTCGTGGGCGGTGTTCCCGAAGGCACTCAAGGCGCCGCTCGAAGCCCCGGCGACATGACCCACGCTCACCCGACGAACACGCCAGCGAGCTGTCCGGGGAAGGCGTCGAACCCGAGCATCGCCGCGCCGTCGGTCAGCGCCGCGCCGCCGTAGGCGGTCACCCGACTCCCGGCGCCGGTCCCGTCGCCCACCACCAAGTCGCCGAAGGCGTCGCCGTCCAGGTCCTTCACGGCCACGCGCACCCCGCCGCGGTTCTCGGCGTTCCCGGCGAAGAAGTTCGCCAGAACCCGGCTCGTGCCGGCGAGCAGGTCGCGGCCGGCGAGGGCGTACACCCGCGGCCCGCCGCCCGGCCCCCCGCCGCCCACGAGGTCGCCGTACCCGTCCCCGTCCACGTCGCCGACCGCCACGAACGCCCCGTTGCGCAGCGCCTGCTCGAACAGGAAGAAGTCGTCGGCCAGCTTCGCCCGCCCGCCGCCGGCCACCGAGCGGCCGTCGAACAGCGCCACCCGCGGGCCGCCGCCGAACCCGGCCGACACCACCATGTCGGCGTACCCGTCGGCGTTCACATCCCCGAGCGCGGCCCGGGCGCCGCCGCGGAAGCTGGCGTCGTCGATCCCGAAGAAGTCGGCGAGCTTCGCCAGCCCGCCGCCGCCGTACACCTGCACGCGCGGGCCGCCGCCCTCGTCGGGCGTGACGATCAGGTCGGCGCGGCCGTCGCCGTCGAGGTCGCCGGCGGCGACGTACACCCCGCCGGTGAACGCCGCCTCGAACGGGTCGGTGGAGAACAGGACTTCCTGCGTCACGCCGTCGAGGATCACCACGCGCGTCGGCCCGCCGGGGCCGGTGCCGGCCACGAGGTCGGCGACGCCGTCGCGGTTGAAGTCGGCCGCGGCCGTGCGCACCCCGCCGGCGAAGGCGGGGCCGAACGGTGCGGCGGTGAAGCGCAGCGAGCCGTCCGGGTTGTAGAGCTGGACGCTGCCGAACCCACGATCGCTCCCCGCCGCGAACTCGCGCACCCGGCCGGGCGCCGGCGGCGCGGGCGGTGAACCCGGTGGCGCGGGCGGAGAGGGCGGCGAACCGGGCAGCGGGACGCCCGGCGGTGGGGGCGGCGACCCCGGCGGCGGGGGGAGTGGGGGCGGCGGACTCGTGCCGTAGGTGAAGCGGTCGGCCGCCGTGACCGCGGAGACGCCGTAGCCGAAGACGGGATTGTTGATGTTCTGCGGCACGCCCGAGGCATCCCGCCCGGATTTCACCCGCACGTCCACCGTGCCGCTCCCGGCGGGCACGCGGACCGTGAGCTGCGTGTCGGAGAGGATCGTCACGTTCGTCCCGGGGGTGGTGCCGAACAGCACCGACAGTTGACCCGCCGCCCCGCTGAAGTTGCGGCCGGTGACCGTGACCGTGTCGCCGGCTGCGCCATTCGGCGCGCTCACACCCGTGACCGCCGGCGTCAGGTCGACCATCTCGAAGTCGGCGTAGCGGAGGCTCTTCAGCCCGCGCGTCGTGCTCTGGATGTCGTCGTCGTCGTAGGTCGATGCGAAACCGTTGTCGGCGTCCACCGCGTAGCTGGCGCCGGAGAAGAAGAAGTTGCTGCCGTTGTCCGCGAGGATCAGTCCGTAGTCCTTCATCGCCGGGGCGATCACCCGCGCCTGCGGGTTCAGCCCCGAGATGTCCACGTCCGCCCTGAGCCGGAACCGCGAGCCCATCGCCGGCTGGATCGAGGCGTTCGTGTTCCCCGGGTTGGCGTTGTGCGACGCGGGGTAGATGAACTGGTTGAGGATCACGCTGTTGGTGAGCGTGAACCGGATGGCGTGGTTGATGACCCCCTGCTGCACCTCGTCCGGCCGCACCAGCCCCGGCAGGATCGCCAGCCCCGCGGCGTCGGCGCTCGTCCACGTCAGCGGGCGGAAGCTGTTGTTCCGCATGTCCCACACCGACTGCTGGTCGGCGTGCCACTGACCGTCGGTGTTCTCGCTGGGGCGCGACGCGCGGTAGAACTCGTACCCGATCTGGTTGTCGACGTCGTAGATGATGAGGTGCGAGTCGCCGCGGCTGTTCAGCCCGACGCGCGGGCCGGTCTGGAAGTCGCCCTCCAGGACCGGGTTCGCCGGCATCGGGACGGGGACGATGTCGCTCTGCCCGGGGTAGGCGTCGATGACGACGTTGACCTTCGGGGCGCTGTTCCCGCGGACCACGTTGTACGGGATGCCGTACAGGTCCGCCCCGGGGGTGCGGGAGTTCTCGCCGAAGTCCGGGTGGATGCGGTTGTTACCGAGCCGGGTGATCGCACCCATCACCGCCGCCGAGTTCGACGCGACAGGCGCGTTGGTGATCCGCTGGTTCCACGGGTTGTCGGCCGGGAACAGGCTGTTGCCGAGCAGCGCCGGCACGTCGCGGGGTTCGAGCTGCTGGAGCGTGGGCGTGGCGCGGGCGGCCCGGCGGCGGGTCGGGAGCGGCATGAACGAAGTCCTCGGCCGCGCGACGAGCGCGGGGCGGCGTGAGCGCGTCGGGGGACGAACGGGCGAGGGGCGTGTGGAACGATACGGTACACTCCACCGGCGGTCAAACCGCCGCGGCACCGGGGGCGCGGACCGCCCGCGGGTGTTCGCGCCGGAGTTCACTTGCCCCGGCGAGTGCTCCGTTCAATGCCGGCAGGTATAACGGGTTAAGCCGCGGCTCGAACCGCAAGGTGTCACCCCAACCCGCGGTTCCGATTGACGCCCCGGCGCGCGACGGTACGATCGGCCCTCATGCCGCCGCCCACCGTCTGGCTCAACAAGTACCTCGGCAACACCTGGGAAGTCCTCGCCCGACTCTGCCGCGAGCGGCGGCCGGACGAGTTCCGCCTACTGGGCACGCACCCCCGCCCGCGCTACCCCGGGCGCCACGCCGTCGACGAGTTCGAGGTCGAGCCCGACGGCCTCCCGGCGGACGAGTACGTCGCGCACTGCCTGGACGTCGCCGCGCGGCACGCGGTCACGCTGTTCTTCCCGGGGCGCAACGTCCTCCCGGTGGTCGCCGCGCGCGACCGGTTCGCCGCGCTCGGGACGACGGTGTGCGCCGCCGGCGACGCCGCGACGATCCGCCTCGTCAACCACAAGGCCCGCCTCGCCGCCGCGGTCGCCGACGTGCCCGGGGTGCGCCTCCCCGAGACGGAGGTGGTCAACGACCTCGCCGGCTTCGACGCCGCCCACGACCGACTCCGGCGGCGGCACGCGCTGGTGTGCTACAAGCCGGCGACCTCCGTCTACGGCATCGGCTTCCATACCATCGACCCCGCGTTCGATCACCCGAACGCGCTCGCGCTCGCGGACGCGCGGGACCAACTCACAGCAAAGGGCCGGTTCGCCGACCTGCTCGTGATGGAATACCTCCCCGGCCCGGAGCGGAGCGTGGACGGCCTCGCCGAACGCGGCGAACTCGTCGCCTGCGTGGTGCGGCGGAAGGAACACGGCTCGCAGTTCATCGAGCACAACCCGCGGCTGGAAGAGGTCGCGCGCCGCCTCGCCGCCCGGCTCGGGCTGACGGGCCTGTTCAACGCGCAGTTCCGCGACCGCGGCGGCGAGCCGCACCTGCTCGAGATCAACCCGCGCATGTCCGGCGGGCTGCCGCTGGCGTGCCGGTCGGGGCTGAATCTGCCGCTGTGGGCGGTCCGCCTCGCGCTCGGCACCGCGACGCCCGCCGACGTCCCCGCCCCGCGGACCGGCTTCCGCGTCCCGCAACCCGTCCCGGCTCGCTCGACGTGACCCACACCACCACCCTGCCGTGCGGCACCCTCCGCCTCACCGTCGAGGCGGCGGACCTGCCACTCGACGCGCTGTGCGGGTTCGCCTGCCGCCGCAGCCGCAAGCGCGGGTTCGTGTTCGTCAGCCGGGTACTCGGGAAGCACGTCCCGGTCCGCCCGCGCGTCGTGGCCGACACGCACGCCCGCCTCGCCGAGAAGTTGCTGAACCTACCGGGCCCGATCGCGTTCGTCGCGCTCGCCGAGACGGCGACGGGGCTCGGGCAGGGCGTGTTCGAGGAGGTCGTCCAGCGCACCGGCCGCGCCGACGCGGTGTTCCTGCACACCACGCGCTACCGCCTCGCCCGCCCGCCGGCGCTCGGCTTCGAGGAGCCGCACAGCCACGCCCCCGACCACCTCCTCTACGAGCCGACCGACGTCGGCTGCGCCGACCTGTTCCGCCGCGCGGAATCGCTGGTGCTGGTCGACGACGAGATCAGCACCGGGCGCACGCTGCTGAACCTCGCCGCCGCCTACCGCCGGGTGAACCCGCGCCTCGCGGCCGTGCATCTGGTCTGCCTCACCGACTGGCTCGGCGCCCGCCGCGCCGCGCTCGCGGCGGAGCTCGACGTACCGGTGACCGTTCACAGCTTGCTGCGCGGCGGCTACACGTTCGACCCGGACCCGGCCTTCGACCCCGGCCCGGCGCCGGACGTGACCGGCCGCGGCGACCACAAGGACGTACTCCTGCCGACGAACCACGGCCGCCTCGGGGGGCGCGGCCCGCTCGCCTACGACCTCGACGCGATGATCGCCACGGCCGGCGTGAAACCCGGCCAGAGCGTGCTGGTGCTCGGCACCGGTGAGTTCATGCACCCGCCGTACCGCCTCGCCCGCCGGCTGGAGGAGCGCGGGTGCGACGTGTGGTTCCAGGCGACGACGCGGTCGCCGCTGGTCGGTGGCGGGGAGTTGGGGGCGGTGCTGGAATTCGCCGACAATTACGGCGACGACATGCCGAACTACGTTTACAACGTGGCGGACAGGCTCTACGACCGGGTGCTGGTCGGGTACGAGACCCGGCCGCTCCCCGCCGGCCACCGGCTCCCGAAACTCCTGGGGGCGGCGGTCGTGCCGTTTTAAGGAGGCCGGGTGCGGGTCGTCGTCTTCCTCGACCTGGACGGGACCGTCTTCCAGACGCGCCCGAAGTGCCCGCCGGGCGAGCCGGTCCGGCCGGCGGCCTACGCCCGCGACGGCGCGCCGCTGTCGTTCATGACCGACCGCCAGCGTGCCGTCCTCGACCTCCTCGGCCGCGGCACCATCATCCCCACCACGGCGCGCAGCCTCGACGCCTTCCGCCGCGTGGACCTGCCCTTCGACCACGCCGCCATCCTCGACTTCGGCGGCGTCGTCCTCGCCCCCGGCGGCGCGCTCGACGCGGCGTGGGACGCGACGATCCGCCCGCAGCTCGCCGCGACCGCCGCCGACCTCGCGGCGGCGCGCTCGACCGCCGAGGCACTGTCGGCGCGGCTCGGGCTCGGCGTGACCGCGCGCGTCATCACCGACTTCGACTTGCCCCTGTACCTCGTGGCCAAACACCCCGGCGGCGACGCCGCCACGCTCGGCCCGGTGCGCGACGCGCTGCGCCCGTTCGCCGCGGACGGCCGCTTCGCCCTGCACCTGAACGACAACAACCTGTCACTGGTGCCGGCGTGCCTCGGCAAGGAGCGGGCGGTACGGTACGTCCTCGACACGTACTTCGCCGACGAGCCGGTGGCGACGCTCGGCGTCGGCGACGGGTTCAGCGACGCGCCGTTCCTCGCCCTGTGCGACTTCGGCGTGGTGCCGCGCGGGAGCCAACTGTTCGGAAGGATGGAGGAAGCCCCGTAGGTCGGGGCAACGCAGCCGTGACACCGTGTGCGGAATGGCGGTACGTCGGGTGCGACGCGGTCGTGACACCGCCGACCCCGCCCCGGGTTCCACCCGGGGCTACACGCCGCCGCCCTCCCGGGCTCAAAACCCACGAGGGCTGGCCTGGCCACGGGGGATGAATCACCGCCCGCACCGCCGTGTCAGGTCTCGAAGACTCGACCCGACCTACAAAATCTGAGCCGAGCCCGTGTTCAGCGGTAGCTACGACCCCGCCGACGTGACGTTCCTCCTCAAGCCGGTCCGGCTCGCGCCGACCGATGTGGCCGAGAAGGAGCGCCTCATCCAGTCCGGCCGGCGGCACTACAGCGAGATGATCTCCGCCGAACGCCTGCCGTCGGCGGCGTACCTCGACGTGTTCCACCGGGCGCTGCCGCGGGTGCGGGCACGGTTCGCCCGCGACGTGCTCGCGCTCGCCGCCCGCCTCGCGGAGCGCCCCGGCGGGGTCACCCTGGTGTCGCTCGCCCGCGCCGGCACGCCCGTCGGCGTGCTGCTCGCGCGTGCCCTCCGTGGCGTGTTCGGCGTGCCGGCCGCGCACTATTCCGTGTCGATCATCCGCGACCGCGGCATCGACGAGGTGGCGCTGCGGCTCATCCTCGACCGGCACCCGGCCGCGTCGGTGGCGTTCGTGGACGGGTGGACCGGCAAGGGCGTCATCGCCCGCGAGCTGGCGGCCGCCGTCGGCGCGTTTAACGCCCGCACCGGCGCCGGGCTCGACGGCGGGCTGTACGCCGTCGCCGACCTGTGCGGCGCCGCGGCGGTCGCGGCGACGGGCGACGACTACCTCATACCGTCGGCGGTGCTCGGGGCGACGGTGTCCGGGCT
>VFQN01005546.1_pt1 | contig 15326 bp, 10 predicted proteins | sample 3512371 | NCBI WGS metagenome assembly VFQN01 (sample SAMN10412370, study PRJNA504923) | tailings metagenome | isolation source: Replicate 2 from Balatoc abandoned mine | place: Philippines: Itogon, Benguet | collected 2017-08-28
GGCTGGCGCGCAGCAAGTACCTCGGCGGCCCGGAGTACTCGATCGCCGACATCGCGGTGTTCCCCTGGTTGCGCTCGTGGAAGAACCAGGGGATCGACTGGAACGACTACCCGCACCTCAAGGGCTGGTTCGACGAGATCGGCCATCGCCCGGCCGTGATGCGCGGCGTGGAGGTGCTGGCCGACCGGCGCAAGCCCTTGATCGACGACAAGGCGCGCGAGACGCTGTTCGGCGCGACGCAGTACCGCGCCCGCTGACCGACCCGCGGTATCGCCGCATGCGCCCTTCGGTGGCGCCGCGCGATCACCCTCGATCGGCTCGCGGTGCGCGGTCATCGCACGGCTAGCATGCCGCTCCATCGAAGCATCCTGGGGAGGATCGATGGATCTGCGACTCGCGCTGCACGAATTGGCCGGTACGCACCGGCTCGACGCTGACGCGGCGCGGCGGCTCGAAGCACTCGCCGCGCTCGACGCCGAGCCGGCGGGCCTGCAGCGCTGGCTGCCGCTTGGCATGGCCGCACTGGCCGCGGCCCTGATCGGCCTGGGCCTGATCTTCTGGATCGCCGCCAACTGGGACACGCTCGGCCGCTTCGGCCGTTTCGCCGTGCTGCAGGCCGCCGTGCTGTCGATGGGGCTCGGCGCATTGTGGCGTCCCGCCTGGCGCGCGCCGCTCGCCCTCGGGGTGCTGCTGGCCACCGGTGCCCTCTTCGCCTACTTCGGGCAGACCTACCAGACCGGCGCCGACGCCTGGCAGCTGTTCGCGCTGTGGGCAGCTTTGACGCTGCCGCTGGCGCTGGCCACTCGCTCCGACCTGGTCTGGGCACCGTGGGTGCTGGTGGTGTTCGTCGGGATCGCGCTGTGGATCCAGGCCCACACCGGCCACCGCTGGCGCGTCGAGCCGGATGACCTCGCGGTCCACCTGGCCGGCTGGACGGCGGCGCTGGCCGTCGTCGTGTCGCTCGGCGCGCTGGGGCGCGCGCTGACCGGCGCGGGCGCCTGGTCGCTGCGCACCGCGGCCACGCTCGCGGTCGTCGTGGTGACGAGCACCGCGCTGGGCGGCCTGTTCTCCCGATCGGTCGGCACGCACTACGTGTTCGGCCTGATCGTGCTGGCCGGCCTGGCTCTGGCCTTCGTGCCGGCACGCAGCTTCGACGTGTTCGCCCTGAGCGCCGCCGCCTTGGGACTGAACACCTTGATCGTCGCCGGTCTCGCCCGCCTGCTGCTCGAGCATGCCGGCGGCGACCCGATCGGCCGGCTGTTCCTGCTCGGCGCCGCTGCCGCCGCCCTGCTGGCGGCCAGCGTCAGCGCCATCCTGCGACTGTCGCGCGTCCGCGGCACGGAAGGAGCCTCGGCATGAGCACCGCCCGTCTCGACGCCGTGTTGCAGTCCGCGCGTGCGCAAGGCCTGCTGCCCGAGACCGCGACGCCGCCCCGCGCCGATGCGCGCCCCTGGCCCATCGCCCTGCTGACGGCGCTCGGCGCCTGGCTGGCCGCGATTCCCCTGCTGGTCATGGTCGGCATGCTGCTGGGCGACCTGATCAGCCGCAGCGTCGGGCCCTACGTCGTCGGCGCGCTGCTGATCGCCGGCTCGGTGGTGGTACTGCGCTCGCGCGAGGTGCCGCTGTTCGTCGAGCAACTCGCGGTGCCCGCGCTGCTGGTGGGCGGTGGCTCGCTGGGCTTCGGCCTGTTCCGCGATGCCGGCACGGATGGCGGTGCCGCACTGCTCGCCCTGGTGGCGCTGGGCGTGGCGGCCGCCGTACGCGCTGCCTGGCTGCGCGTGCTGCTCGGCGCCACCGCCGCCGTGCTGATCGGCATCGCGCTGACACCGCAGCGCTGGCGCTTCGGCCGCGGCGAGTCGCTCGCACAGTGGTGGCTGGCCTGGCACCTGCTGCTGGCCGCCTGGCTCGTCTCGCAGTGGGCCCTGCGGGCACTGCGCGGCCACGCCGCCGCGGCGCTGGAAAGCACGGCGGCAGGCTGGAGCCTCGCGCTGCTGGCGGGCTTCGCCGGGTGGTCGGGCATGAGCTTCCTGGTCGGCGGCACGCTGGGCGGCGACTTGACCGGCGAGATCGTCCGCGAACTCGGCCGGCGCGGCGAGCCGACGCTGGCCTGGCGCGGCATGCAGGCCTTGTCGGCCCTGCTGGCGCTGGCCGGCGCCGTGATCGCCGCGCGCCGCTGGCGCGGGCTGCGTCGGGCGCCTTTCGCCGCCGCGGGGCTGGTGATCGTGGCGCTGGCCGTGCTGATGCCCTCGCTCGGCGCCACGCTGCTGATGCTGGCCTGGCTGGCCACCAGCGCGCGATGGCGCCTCGCGGCCGCGGCGGCCGTGGCCGCGGCATGGATCGTCGGCGCCTTCTACTACCAGCTTGCCTGGCCGCTGGCCACCAAGGCTGCGCTGCTGGCTGGCGCCGGCGCACTGCTGGCCGCAATCGCCGCGTGGGCGATGGTGGGCCTTCACGCCACGCAGGCGCCAGCCCGGCCGGACGCGCAGCCTCGCTTCGCCCGCGCCGGTATCGTGATCACCCTGCTGGCCATCCTGGCCGTGGCCAACCTCGGCATCCGCGACAAGGAAGTGCTGATTCGCGACGGACAACCCGTCTTCGTCGAACTCGCGCCCGTCGACCCCCGCTCGCTGATGCAGGGTGACTTCATGCGCATCAACTTCGACGTGCCGGGTACGCCCGCAGAGCGCAGCGTCGGCCTGCTGCGCCGCGAACGCCCGTTCGTCGTGGCCCAGCGCGACGAGCGCGGCATCGCGCGACTCCAACGCATCGACGACGGAACGCCGCTGGCCGTGGGCGAGTTGCGCATCCAGCTCACGCCCAAGGACGGCCGATGGATCCTGGTCAGCGACGCCTGGTTCTTCGCCGAGGGCGAAGCCGCGCGCTGGCAGCGCGCCAAGTACGGCGAGTTCCGCGTCGATGCCCAGGGCCGTGCCCTGCTGGTGGGGCTGCGCGGGGCTGGGCTGGAGGCGCTGTGAGCGGCTGGCCTGCCCGGAGGGACTCGAACCCCCGACCTGCTGCTTAGAAGGCAGCTGCTCTATCCAGTTGAGCTACGGGCAGCGCGGAGGCGGAAAGAAATGGAAGGAAATGGTCGGGGTGAGATGATTCGAACATCCGACCCACTGCTCCCAAAGCAGTTGCGCTACCAGGCTGCGCTACACCCCGAACACCCGCGATTGTAGTGGCCCGGCCCTCAGGGGCGGGCTTCCGCCGGGGTCGTCGCCGGCGCAGGCGACGGCAGCGCGAGCAGCCGCGCCACTTCCATGCATTGGCGGATGTGCTGCTCGCAGACGTACTTCAGGGCCGAGAAGGTCAGCAGGGCCGACACCGCCTGCCCGGCCACCGGCACGAACTTCGCCGCCTGCTGGGTGGTCAGGCGCACGCCGATCAGCCGCAGCATGGTCATCACCAGCTCGCGCGTGACCACGCGGCCGATCAGCAGGCTGCCGCCGGCGGTGATGGCCTTGTAGACCACCACGCGGCGATCCGGCGAAAGCCGTTCCACCTGCTCCGGCGTGAGGCCGAACTCGCGGTTGATCTCGGGGATCAGCTTGAGCAGCAGCGCCACGTCGGTCATCCAGTCGATGCCCGGCACCGGCACCATCGCCACACCGGCGCCGATCAGCGCGCGCCGCGTCACCAGTCGGCGGCAGCGTTGCGCCACGTCGTCGATGCGGCGCGGCGTGTCGGGCACCAGTTCCCAGCGGGTCTCGGTCGATCGACGGCTCATGCGGTTCTCCCGTGCTGCGGCCGAATCATCAACGCTGCATCTGCTCCCACGCCCTCTCCAGCCGCTTGACGCTGACCGGCTGCGGCGTGCGAAGTTCCTGCGCGAACAGGCTGACACGAAGTTCCTCGATCAGCCAGCGGAAATCCTCCAGCCGGGCGTCGGCCTGGCCCTTGCGCTCGGCCAGCGCACGCAGGAAACGCTGCTCCAGCGGCCGCAGCTCGGCCAGGCGCTGGGCATCGCGCGCGGGGTCGGCACGCCACTTGTCCAGCCGCAGTTGCGCGCCCCTGAGGTAGCGCGGCAGGTGGCCGAGCGCCGCCCAGGACGTGGTCACCACGAAGCGCTTGCCGACCAGGCGCGCGAGCTGCGCCGCCACATCGTCGGCGGTCTCCTTCGCGGGCTTGCTGTCCTTGAGCTTGCGCTGCGCCGCCGACCACTCGGCCAGCACGGTGGCCGCGGCGCGTGCGATCTCGTTGGCGATCAGCGTGAGGCGGCCGCGGCCTTCTTCGATGCGCTTGGCGAAAGAAGCGGCGTCCGTGGGCAGCGGATCGCCGAGAAAGGCTCGGTCCAGCGCCAGCTCGACGATCTGCTCGCGCAGTTCCTCGGCCGTGCCCAGCGGCATGTAGGCCACGGCCATCTTCTGCAGATCGGGGATGTTCTTCTCGAGGTACTTCAGCGCGTCGCGGATGTGCAGCGCCACCAGCCGGCGCAGGCCGCCACGGTGCTTCGCCGCGGCCACCTCGGGTTCGTCGAAAACCTCGATCTCGACGTGATCCTTGTGATCGATCAGCGCCGGAAAGCCGACCAGCGACCGGCCGCCCTTGCGCAGCTCCAGCAGTTCAGGCAGCTCGCCGAAGGTCCAGGCGATGTACTTCTCCGCTTCGCGCGCGGCCGGCGGTGGGGCCGCCGGCACCTTGGACGGCGCGGCCTTGCCCGCCGGCGCCGGTGCGGCTGCCACCGGCTGCGCCGCCCCCGCTACCTTCAGGGCCGCCAGCGCCTGGAAGGCCGAGCGCGCCTGCCCGCCCAGTTCGGCCTTCAGGGCCGCGAGGTTGCGGCCGGTGCCGAGCTGCCGGCCGTGCTCGTCGACCACGCGGAAGTTCATCAGCAGGTGCGGGCTCAGCTGCTCGCGCTTGAAGTCGTTGCGCTGCACGGCGAGCTGCGTGCGTTCACGCACGTGGCGCAGCAGCACCTCGAGCAGGTCGCCCTGGGCGAACTCGGTCTCGGCAACGAACTCCTCCGCATAGCCGGGCAGCGGCACCAGGCGCGAGCGCGGCCGCTGGTGCAGCGTCTTGACCAGCGCCAGCACCTTCTCCTTCAGCATGCCGGGCACCAGCCACTCGCAGCGCTCCTGGCTGACCTGGTTGAGCACGTAGATCGGCACGGTGACGGTGATGCCGTCCTTCGGGTCGCCCGGCTCGTGCAGGTAGTTCGCCGCGCAGTCGATGCCGCCGAGGCGGATGGTCTTCGGGAAGGCCGCGGTGGTGATGCCGGCCGCCTCGTGGCGCATCAGTTCCTCGCGGGTGAGCATCAGCAGACGCGGCTGGCGCTTCGATTCGTCGCGGTACCAGCGCTCCAGCGTCGCGCCGCTGACCACCTCGGCCGGGATCTGCGCATCGTAGAAGGCAAAGATCAGCTCGTCGTCGACCAGCACGTCCTGGCGGCGCGACTTGTGCTCCAGCTCCTGCACCTGCGCGATCAGCTTGCGGTTGGCGGCGAGGAAGGGCAGTTTCGTCTCCCACTCGCCGTTGACGAGCGCCTCGCGGATGAAGATCTCGCGCGCCGCCTTCGAGTCGATGGTGCCGAAGTTCACCCGCCGGTTGTTGTAGACGACGATGCCGTACAGCGTGGCGCGCTCCAGCGCGACGACCTCGGCCGCCTTCTTCTCCCAGTGCGGCTCGAGCAGCTGCTTCTTGATCACGTGGGCGGCGATGCCGGGAAGCCAGGCCGGGTCGATGGCTGCGATGCCGCGGCCGAACAGGCGCGTGGTCTCGACCAGCTCGGCGGCGACGATCCAGCGCCCCGGTTTCTTCGACAGGTGCGTGCCCGGGTGGCGGTGGAAGCGGATGCCGCGCGCGCCGAGGTACCAGTCCTCGTCGTCGCTCTTGCAGCCGATGTTGCCCAGCAGCCCGGCCAGCAGCGAGAGGTGGATCTGCTCGTAGGTGGCGGGTGAGGCGTTCAGCCGCCAGCCGTGTTCGGCCACCACGGTGTGCAGCTGCGAATGCAGGTCGCGCCACTCGCGCACGCGGCGCGGCGAGATGAAGTGCTCGCGCAGCAGCTGCTCCTGCTTGCGCACGCTCAGCTTGTGCTCCCCGTGACCGCCCTTGCTGTCCTCCAGCCACTTCCACAGCCTGAGGTCGCCCATGAACTCCGAGCGCTCGTCGTCGAACTTCTTGTGCGCATTGTCCGCGGCCTGCTGCTGGTCGAGCGGCCGGTCGCGCACGTCCTGCAGGCTGAAGGCGGCGGCGATCACCAGCACCTCGGTGAGCGCATGGCGGTCGCGCGCCTCGATGATCATGCGGCCGACACGCGGGTCCAGCGGCAGCTTCGAGAGCTCGCGGCCGATCGGCGTGAGCTGGTTCAGGTCGTCGACCGCGCCCAGCTCCGAGAGCAGCTGGTAGCCGTCAGCGATGGCACGCCGCGGCGGCGGCTCGAGGAAGGGAAAGTCCTCGACGTTGCCCAGGCCGAGTGCCTTCATGCGCAGGATCACGCCGGCCAGCGAGGAACGCAGGATCTCCGGGTCGGTGAAGCGTGGCCGGCCGGCGAAGTCCTTCTCGTCGTAGAGGCGGATGCAGATGCCATTGCTGACACGTCCGCAGCGGCCGGCGCGCTGGTTCGCCGCCGCCTGGCTCACCGGCTCGATCTGCAGCTGCTCGACCTTGTTGCGGTAGCTGTAGCGCTTGACGCGCGCGGTGCCGGCGTCGATCACGTAGCGGATGCCGGGCACCGTCAGCGAGGTCTCGGCCACGTTGGTGGCCAGCACGATGCGCGGCGCGCCGTGCGCCTCGAAGACACGGTCCTGCTCCTGCTGCGAGAGCCGCGCGAACAGCGGCAGGATCTCCACGCCGGGCGGGTGATGCTTGCGCAGGTGCTCGGCCGCTTCGCGGATCTCGCGCTCGCCGGGCAGGAAGACGAGCACGTCGCCGCTGCCCTCGCGCCAGAGTTCGTCGACGGCTTCTCCGATGGCGTCGTTGAGGTCGAACTCGCGGCTTTCCTCGAACGGCCGCCAGCGCTGCTCGACCGGATAGAGCCGCCCCGACACCTGGATCACCGGCGCCGGCCCCTTGGCCGAGGCGAAGTGCTGCGCGAAGCGGTCGGCGTCGATGGTGGCCGAGGTGACGACGATCTTCAGGTCGGGCCGCCGCGGCAGGATCTGCCGCAGGTAGCCGAGCAGGAAGTCGATGTTGAGGCTGCGCTCGTGCGCCTCGTCGATGATCAGCGTGTCGTAGGCACGCAGCAGCGGGTCGCTCTGCGTCTCGGCCAGCAGGATGCCGTCGGTCATCAGCTTGACCGACGCGCCGCGCTGCAGCCGGTCCTGGAAGCGCACCTTGTAGCCGACCACCTCGCCCAGCGGCGAATTCAGCTCCTGTGCGATGCGCTTGGCCACGCTGGAGGCGGCAATGCGCCTCGGCTGCGTGTGGCCGATCAGCCCCTTGCCGCCCGCGCCCAGGCCGCGGCCGAGCGCCAGTGCGATCTTCGGCAGCTGTGTCGTCTTGCCCGAGCCGGTCTCGCCGCAGACCACCACCACCTGGTGATCGCGCATCGCCTGCGCGATCTCCTCGCGCCGCGCGGAGACGGGCAGCGATTCCGGAAACTCGATCGTCGGGATGGCGGTGGCGGCGGGCGTAGGCACGGGGCGCGGATTATCGGAGATGAACCCAGAGGCCTTGCCGGGCCCTGCGGCACAATCGCCGACGCAGCCTGATCTCGCCCCCGATGAGCCTCGTCTTCCCCCACACCTTCGTGCCATGGTTCCGCCATGTCGCGCCCTACATCCATGCCTACCGGGGCAAGACCTTCGTGGTGGCGATCGCCGGCGAGCTGATCGCTGCCGGCAAGCTCGACCGTTTCGCGCAGGACGTGGCGATCCTGCACGCCATGGGCATCAAGCTGGTGCTGGTGCACGGCTTCCGCCCGCAGGTGAACGAGCAGTTGCGCGTCAAGGGCCACCCGGCACGCTACAGCCACGGCATGCGCATCACCGACGCGGTGGCGCTCGACTGCGCGCAGGAGGCCGCCGGCCAGCTGCGCTTCGAGATCGAGGCGGCCTTCTCGCAGGGCCTGCCGAACACGCCGATGGCCAACGCCATCGTGCGCGTGGTCTCGGGCAACTTCCTCACCGCGCGGCCGGTGGGCATCGTCGACGGCGTGGACTTCATGCACAGCGGCGTGGTGCGCAAGGTCGACGCCACCGCGGTGCGCCGCGCCATCGACACCGGCGCGCTGGTGCTGCTGTCGCCGTTCGGCTTCTCGCCCACCGGCGAAGCGTTCAACCTGACGATGGAAGACGTGGCCACCAGCGCGGCGATCGCGCTGCAGGCCGACAAGCTGCTGTTCATCACCGAGATCCCCGGCATCCGCGAGAAGGCCGACGACGCCGAGAGCCCGATCGATACCGAGCTGGCACTGGCCGAGGCCGAGCGGCTGCTCGCGGCCCTGCCCGCGCCGCAGCAGCCCTCCGACCCGGCCTTCTACCTGCGCCACTGCGTGAAGGCCTGCCGCGGCGGCGTGGAGCGCTCGCACATCCTGCCCTTCGCGGTCGACGGCGCCTTGCTGCTGGAGGTGTTCACCCACGACGGCATCGGCACCATGGTGGTCGACGAGAAGCTGGAGAGCCTGCGCGAGGCCACCGCCGACGACATCGGCGGCATCCTGCAGCTGATCGAGCCCTTCGAGGCCGACGGCACACTGGTCAAGCGCAGCCGCACCGAGATCGAGCGCGACATCGGCCACTACACCGTGATCGAGCACGACGGCGTGATCTTCGGCTGCGCGGCGCTGTACGCCTACCCGGAGTCGCGCACCGGCGAGCTGGCGGCGCTGACCGTCTCGCCCAACGTGCAGGGGCAAGGCGACGGCGAGCGCATCCTCAAGCGCGTCGAGCAGCGCGCCAAGGCGATGGGGCTGGGCAGCATCTTCGTGCTCACCACGCGCACCATGCACTGGTTCATCAAGCGCGGGTTCGCCCAGGTCGACCCCGACTGGCTGCCCGAGGCGCGCAAGCGCAAGTACAACTGGGACCGGCGCTCGCAGGTCCTCGTCAAGAAACTGTGAAAGGAGTTCACCCATGGCCCGCACCGTCCAGTGCATGTACCTGAAGAAGGAAGGCGAAGGCCTCGACTTCGCGCCCTACCCCGGCGAGCTCGGCAAGCGCATCTACAACGAGGTCAGCAAGGAAGCCTGGCAGCTGTGGATGAAGCACCAGACCATGCTGGTCAACGAGAACCGGCTGAACCTGGCCGACCAGCGCGCCCGCCAGTACCTGGCGCGGCAGATGGAGAAGTTCTTCTTCGGCGAGGGCGCGGAGCAGCCGGCCGGCTACGTGCCGCCGTCGAACTAATGGCCGAGCGCCTGGCCGCGCCTTGATCTGGCGCAACAGAACAGGACTGAGAACGATTCTCGTTTGTGTATAGAATGCGGGCTTCCGTTTCCAGGAGCCCGCATGAAGATCCGTTCCGTCGTCCTCGCCGCCACGCTCGCCCTGGCCGCCGCCCTGCCAGCCGCCGCGCAGGAGAAGGTGCTCAACCTGTACTCCGCGCGCCACTACCAGACCGACGAGGCGCTGTACGCCAACTTCACCAAGGCCACCGGCATCCGCATCAATCGCGTCGACGCCGACGATGCCGGCATCCTGGCGCGGCTGAAGAGCGAGGGCACGGCCAGCCCGGCCGACGTGATCCTGCTCGTCGACGCCTCGCGCCTGTGGCGCGCCGAGACCGACGGCCTGTTCCAGCCGTTCAAGTCCAGCGTGCTCGAGCAGCGCATTCCCGCCACGCTGCGCGGTGCGGATGCCGGCCAGGGCTCGCAGTGGTTCGGCCTGTCCACCCGCGGCCGGGTGATCGTCTACAACAAGGCCAGCGTCAACAGGGACGACGCCGACACCTACGAGGAACTCGGCGACCCGAAGAACAAAGGCAAGGTCTGCACCCGCTCGGGCTCGCACCCGTACAACCTGTCGCTGTTCGGCGCGGTGATGCAGCACCTCGGCGAGCCGGCCACCGAGGCCTGGCTCAAGGGCGTGGTCGCCAACATGGCGCGGGCGCCCAAGGGCGGCGATACCGACCAGATCAAGGCCGTGGCCAGCGGCGAATGCCAGATTGCCGTCACCAATACCTATTACCTCGCCCGCATGATGCGCTCGGCGAATCCGGACGACCGCGCCGTGGTCGAAAAGGTCGGCGTGGTGTTTCCGAACCAGGCGTCGTGGGGAACCCACGTGAATATCGCCGGCGCCGCCATCGCGAAGAATTCGCCCAACCTCGCCGCAGCCCGACAATTCCTCGAGTACCTGGCCAGCGATTCCGCCCAGACGTATTTTGCGGACGGCAACAACGAATGGCCCGCAGTCCCGAGTGTGAAGACCTCCAACCCGGCGCTGGCGGCGCTCGGCGCGTTCAAAGCCGAAACCATCCCGGTGGCCGTGACCGGCGCCAACCAGGGAAAGGTCCAGCAGATGCTGGATCGCGTCGGATACAAGTGACTCCGCGGGTATCTCACTAATCCCGGGTGGCGCCGGCGTTCAACGTTCTCCCTAGAATCACCTCGCCGGATTCGTATCAGTTCCGGGGAGAACGACATGGCCACGCTGCAGGAACTGCTGTCGCAGAAAGAGGCGATCGAGCGGGAAATCGAACTGACCAAGAAGCGCGACCGCGCCGAGGCGATTGCCCGGGTGCGGTCGCTGATGGCGGAATACGGCCTGACGCTGGCCGATCTGGGCGGCAAGGCAGCGGCGCCATCGCGCAAGCCGACCGGCGGCACCAAGGTTCCGCCGAAATACCGCAACGCCGCGACCGGCGACACCTGGAGCGGCCGCGGCCTGCAGCCCAACTGGTTGAAGGCCGCGCTGGCCGCGGGCCGCAAGCTCGACGACTTCAAGGTCTGAGTTCCTGCTCCCGCGCCTGCCGGCAGTGACCATGCCCACCCTGCGCGCCCTGCGCCGAGCGGCCTTGCTGCCGCACGGCGACGTCACCGTTCTGGTGTGGGGTGCGGTGCTGTGCGCGGGCTACTACGCGACCGGCCTGCTCGGCCTGGCCTTGCCGCAGATCGGCGAGCAGGTCAGCCTCATCTGGCCGCCCGCGGGGCTGGCGTTCGCTGCGCTGCTGCGCCTGGGACCTCGACTGTGGCCGGCAGTCGCCATCGCTGCGCTGCTGGTGGCCTTGTCCACCGGCCTGCCGTTGTGGACCGCCACCCTGCTCGCGCTGGGCAACGCCGCCGGGCCGGCCCTCGCCGCCGAGGCGCTGCGACGCCATGGCCTGCATTCCGCGCTGGACCGCCGGCACGACCTGCGCCTGCTCGGTCTCGGCGCCGTGGCCGGCACCCTGCTGACGGCGCTCAACGGCACCACCTGGCTGCTGCTGAGCGGCACGCTGCCCTGGTCCTCGGCGCTGCCGGCGCTGGCCTACTGGTGGGTGGGCGACCTGATGGGCGTGATCGTCGTCGGCGTGCCCTTGCTGACGGCTTCGCGCGGCACGCTGCAGCGCGCCCTGGCCGAAAGGCGTCGCCTGGGCAGCGCCGCACTGGCCGGGGGCGCGCTGCTGGGCGCCTGGCTGGCGTTCCGGGGTGCCGCAGGGGCGGTGTCGCCGCTGTTGTTCCTGCCGTACCTGCTGCTGAGCTGGCTGGCGCTGCGCAGCGGCGTGTTCGCCGCCTCGGCCAGCACCTTGCTGATCGCCGGAATCGCAGCGGCGGGCACGGTCGCCGGGCACGGTCCCTTCGCCGATGCCACGCCGACGGCGGCGCTGGCGATGCTGGCCGGCTACCTCGCCACGCTGGCCGCCATGCCGATGCTCGTGACCGCGCTCACCGGCGAACTCGGCGCTACCGAGCAGCGCTGGCAGCTGGCACTGGCCGCCTCGCAGCTGGGCGTGGCCGACTGGGACCTGCGCGGCGGCGAACTCGAGCTCTCGGCGCGCTGGAACGCCTTGCTCGGCGAGCCCGCCCTCACCACCCGCGAGCCGGCGCAGGCCTTCTGGGCCTGCCTCCACGGCGACGACCTCGCCGGCGTGCAGGCGGCCCTCGCGTCGCTGCGCCATGCCGACGAGGACAGCGTCCGTGTCGAGTGCCGCATGCGGCGCGGCCAGTCCGCCTGGCGCTGGTTCGAACTCAACGCCCTGGTGGCCGACCGCGATGCCTCCGGCGAACCGACCCGCGTGGTGGCGACCGCACGTGACGTGCACGGGGCGCGCGAAGCGGGCGAGCGCCAGCAGGCGGCCGATGGCCTGTACCGGCAGTTGCAGGAGCGCCTGGCGCGCCAGGCCCACTACGACGAGGTCACTCGGCTGCCGAATCGCGCCAGGCTCGCCCAGCTGCTGCAGGAGGCGCTGGCCACCAGCCAGCGCGAGGGCTCGCTGCTGACCGTCTGCCACCTCGACATCGATCACTTCAAGGCGATCAACGAACGCCACGGCCACGAGGCCGGCGACCGCCTGCTGGCGACCCTGGCCGCCCGGGTGCAAGCTTCGCTGCGCACCTGGGCCGGCGGCGACGACGTCGCGGCGCGCGTCGGCGGCGACGAGTTCGCGCTGCTGCTGCGCACCGCAACGCTGCGCGAGAGCCACCATGCGGTCGAGCGCGTGCTGCAGCAGATCGCCCAGCCCTGCGACATCGGCCTGCCCGACGGGCCGCTGAGCGTCACGGCCAGCATCGGCGCGACCGTCTACCCCCATGACCGTGCCGACGGCGAGGCACTGTTGCGCCACGCCGACCAGGCGATGTACGGTGCCAAGCAGGCCGGCCGCAACGGCTACCTGTTCTTCGACGCCGAGCAGGACCGCCGCACGAAGGACCGCTTCGTCGCGCTGGGCCGCGTGCAGGAGGCGCTGGACGCCGCCGAGTTCACGCTGCACTTCCAGCCCAAGGTCGACATGGCCCGCGGACGCGCGCTCGGCGCCGAGGCGCTGCTGCGCTGGAACCATCCTGAGCACGGCATGGTGCCTCCGGGGCAGTTCCTGCCGCTGGTCGAGCACACCGGGCTGGGCGTGTCGCTCGGCCGCTGGGTGCTGGCGCAGGGCATCGCGCAGCTCGCCGCCTGGCTGCGCGACGGGCTGGACCTCACGGTGAGCGTCAACGTCTCGGCACGTCACCTTCAGGAGCCGGCCTTCGCCGACGAACTGGCCGCACTGCTGACCCGGCACGATCCGGCCGTGGCCAGCCACCTCGTGCTCGAAGTGCTCGAGACCGCCGCCCTGGCCGACGTCGACTACACCAGCGAGCTGATGAAGCGCTGCCGCGAACTGGGCGTGCGCTTCGCGCTCGACGACTTCGGCACCGGCTATTCCACCTTCACCTACCTGAAGCGGCTGCCGCTGGACCAACTGAAGATCGACCGTTCGTTCGTGCAGAACATGCTCGACGACCACCAGGACCTGGCCATCGTCGACGGCGTGATCGCGCTGTCGCGCAGCTTCGGCTGCGTGGTCGTCGCCGAAGGGGTCGAGTCGCCGGCGCAGGCCTCGCGGCTGATCGCCCTGGGCTGCCATGCCGGCCAGGGCAACGGCATCGCCGCGGCGATGCCGGCCGAGCGGCTGCCCGGCTGGGTGCGCTCGTTCCGCGGCCTGCCGGCGGCGACCGCGTAGACTTTGCCGGGTGATCCCGCCCGGCTTCATCCAGGACCTGCTCTCCCGCGCCGACATCGTCGACGTGGTCGGCCGCCACGTCCAGCTCAAGAAGGCGGGCATCAACCACAAGGGCCTGTGCCCCTTCCACGGCGAGAAGTCGCCCAGCTTCATCGTCAGCCCGAGCCGGCAGACGTATCACTGCTTCGGCTGCGGCGCGCACGGCAACGCGGTGGGCTTCCTGATGGAGCACGCCGGGCTGAGCTTTCCCGACGCGGTGCGCGAACTGGCGCAGCAGGTCGGCATGACGGTGCCGGAGGACGACACCTCGCCGGCCGAACGCGAGCGCGCCGCCGCGCAGAAGCAGCGCCAGGCCACACTGACCGACGTGCTCGCGCGGGCCAGCGAGCATTACCGCAAGGAGCTGCGCGGCAGCCCGCGCGCGATCGAGTACCTCAAGCGCCGTGGCCTGACCGGCGAGATCGCCGCACGCTTCGGCCTCGGCTACGCGCCGGACGGCTGGCGCAGCCTGGCCAGCGCCTTCCCGCGCTACGACGATCCGCTGCTCGAGGAGAGCGGCCTGGTGATCGCCAAGCCGGCGGAAGACGGCAACGAGGCCGACACGAAGCGCTACGACCGCTTCCGTGACCGCATCATGTTCCCGATCCGCTCGGTGCAGGGCGAGGTCATCGGCTTCGGCGGGCGCGTCATCGACCAGGGCGAACCGAAGTACCTGAACTCTCCGGAGACGCCGGTGTTCAGCAAGGGCCGCGAGCTGTACGGCCTGTACGAGAGCCGCAGCGCGATCCGCCAGCGCGGCTACGCGCTCGTCGTCGAGGGTTACATGGACGTGGTGGCGCTGGCCCAGAGCGGCTTCGGCAACGCCGTGGCCACGCTGGGCACGGCCTGCACGGCCGAGCACGTGCAGAAGCTGTTCCGCTTCACCGAATCGGTGGTGTTCAGCTTCGACGGCGACGCCGCCGGCCGCCGCGCCGCCGGCCGCGCGCTGGAGGCCAGCCTGCCGCATGCCGGCGACACCCGCACGGTGCGCTTCCTGTTCCTGCCGCCGGAGCACGACCCGGACAGTTACGTGCGCGAGTTCGGCGCCGAGGCCTTCGAGCGCTGCGTGGCCGAGGCGGTGCCGCTGTCGCGGCAGTTGATCGAGGCGGCGCGCAGCGACGTCGACACGGCCACCGCCGAGGGCCGGGCGCGCTTCGTGGTGCAGGCCAGGCCGCTGTGGTCCGCCCTGCCCGAGGGCATGCTCAAGCGCCAGCTGCTCGGGCAGATCGCCTCGGTGGCGGCGCTGCCGGTGGACGAACTCGCCGCGGCCTGGCAGACGCGCGCGGCGGCGCCCGTCCGGCCCGCGCTGCCGCGCACGCGGGCACCGGTCGCCCGGCGCCAGATGCCGCGCCAGCCGGAGGACCGGGCGCTGTGGGCGCTGCTGCTGGAAAGCGGCTGGTGGGCCCAGCTGGGTGCCGAAGACCACGAGACGCTGTGTGCCCTGGAAGGCTGGCACGGCGAGGCGTTCCGCCTGATCGACCGGCTGTCGGTCGACGAAGGTGCCCAGCCCTGGGCGGCGCTGCGCGAGCGCGTCGCCAGCGAGGAATGGGGCAGCCGGGCCGTCGCCCTGGTCGACGGCGAGGATCCCGCGATCGAACCGTCCATCGACGACCTGCGCGCCTCGCTCGCCCAGCTGCGCAAGAGCGCGGCGCTGCTGGAAAGCATGCGCATCCTTGGCCGGCGCTGAAATTCCCTGCAACGAGACGTATAATCAAGGGTTTCGTACGCGCGGCAAGAGTGACAGCAGCACCTCCGGGCCCCGGCCACCCTGC
>VFQN01005547.1_pt1 | contig 15324 bp, 18 predicted proteins | sample 3512371 | NCBI WGS metagenome assembly VFQN01 (sample SAMN10412370, study PRJNA504923) | tailings metagenome | isolation source: Replicate 2 from Balatoc abandoned mine | place: Philippines: Itogon, Benguet | collected 2017-08-28
CGTGGCTAGCTCCTGGGACGTAGCGTTGCTCTTGTCCAGTAATAAGATCTGTCAGGATGCCTTCCTTGTTCAACCTCTCATATAGTTCAGCTGCGAGCAAACGTAAAGGGCCACAGTATAAACCTCCTCCTTTCGAAGGATCTGCTAACTTAAGCCTTTGCAAAGCTTGATATGTCTAAATTTTCAAAGAACTTAGAAGTGGATTGAAAAAAAGAATAGAGTGCTTACTTTTCCACTGTTAGTCGGACCACCATGATAGTAAATTTTTCTTTTCATTAATCTAGCTTTTGGAAACCATTCGAAAGGATATCGTAAATCCGTTGAAGAAGATAGAAGTCGATTCAATGCGATGGTTTGTGTGAGTTCCTTCAAACTCAGATTCCGTGCTTTTTCAAAAACTAATTGTTTTAATTCTTCCATCTGAGGAGAGGATATTGAAGTTGTGGTTTTATGAGGCTTAACAGCTCGTGGAAGCTCCGAAATCAATTTTTCCAGCTCTGGAAGTGTGAAGACAGATAAGGGATTTTTCAGAGAACTTCGACGAAATTCATTTAGAAACTCAGTCCACGAGACAACATCAATATAATCCTTTGATAATGAAACATGATAAGACTTATCATGTTCAATCTTTTGAATCAGATGGTTGAAATGCGGTCTGCAGTATCCCCATTTTTCCCGTGCAACATCTTCTTTACTCAGGCTGAGAACGGGGATATTCAGCGTGGGTGTCTCATTAACTGCAGAATGCGTAGAAAAGGTATACCTCGTCCAACCAAGTCGACCTCTTAAGAATGTAAGTCGACGAATCGGCGATATCAAAGCCAAGCCTTTCATTTTTTCGTCTTTTGTGTCTGAGAAAACGACGACTCCTCTAAATACGATCGTCTGAATGCAAACGGTACTTTCGTTGTTCCAGAACTTTCGATATTTTAGATTGATTGTGGGAGAAATCTAAAGAACAACGACATCAGCGATTTACTTGAGGTGTGATTGATTGTTTGATTATGGTGAAACATTTAGAATCTGATTACGAAGTTGATCGACCAATTGTAACACTCACTTCACATTTTTGGGATACAATTAGTGCATTAGGTGGCCCTTTAGGGATTTTATTAATCTTTGTTGGTGTTTTAACTTTCTATTTTATTGTTGATTATACTATTTTCATTAGCCGTCAACGTCGTGAACAAAAGAAAAAGAAATAATTGATTGATCAATGGAGTTCGAACATGTTGGCTCGCATTGCTCCCTTTCAACTTGCAAGCAGAAGGACTTTTTGCCCTTCACTTGTGATTCCTGTCATCAACAGTTTTGTTTAAGTCATCGATCATATGATTCCCATGGTTGTGATGGAGGGTTAAAGAAAGATATGACCAGTTTAGATTGTCCTATTTGTGGTAAAAGTGTTAAATTTGATAGAGCGAAAGACCCGAATGAAGTATGGGAAGATCATTATTCATTCTTTTGTGCCAAGCAATCTACTACTGCCTCTCACATTATTCATTGTGCTCGACATGGTTGTTCGAGTCATTTGGGTCCCAGTAACACTTTCCAATGTCCTAAATGTCAGAAGAAAGTTTGCTTGTCACATAGAATGTCAGACGAACACGACTGTGTTCAAACTACTCGCAAACCTGCTCCCACCCAAGTCAAGCGATCTATAGCCAATTCATCTTCAACTGCCCCAGCCAAATCCGTAGCTGTTCCTCCGCCTCCCACATCGTCATCGAACCCTCGTGAGGCTTTCCTTCAACGAGTCGAAGCCAAAAGCACTTCTTCTGGCAAACGACCTAACAATAATTCGTCCCAACCAAAGCCTAGCACCATAAGAAAAGATCCACCTCCCGCCAAGCCTTCAACCAATTCACGATCCTCCAGCAGGGAATCCTTCCTTTGTCCTATGTGTGGAGTCGATTGTAATAATTTGAATAATCTTAGCCGCCATGTTGAGAATCACCTCATGAACGAATCGACTGCTTCAACGCCACCTCAACCAGCTCCATCGCCTTCAAATGCAAGCAGTGCCGAGGTGAGAGCATGATTTTTTTCTTTTCTCTTTTTCTTTTTGTTTATTCCTTTAACAGCGTTGTCCAATTTGTAATGCACAATTTTCAGATCCAGTGGCTTTAGTAAATCATGTGGAAACTGTCCACAACAATGACAGTTCAACGAGGAGTACAAATAATGAAGGTAGTAATTGCGTCGTCGCATAAGTTTGTTTATAGGCGTTATTTTAGAATAGCTATTTTTCTTATTTCCTTCTATTTCTATGTAATAAGATTGAGTTACAAATCAGTTCAGTTCTTCACATTTACAGAATTAACTTTGATTCACTTTATCTTTATCTTTATCTCCTTGATCCTTCACAGCGTCGTATTGCTCCAGTTTACCATAATCTGTCCCAGCGGTCATGATATCATAGTACTCGTATTGTTGCATACATTTCATCATTGCTTTTGTAGCTTCGAAGCATTCAGTGAGTTCTTGATCTTCTTTCAAGTTACCAATACAACTATCCCATGTGATAAACTCATCTTTACATGGACCACCTTTCATATACCGGCAAACAGGACATTCCTTTTTTCCATCCTTATCAGTCTCGCTTCGATGTTCCTGTGTTATGACTGTGGTAGAAGTGCTTTCATGAAGAAGCTCCTTTTCCTTCAATTCATGATGAACAATATCCTCACTTCCAACTTCTTGCTCAGTTTGCTTATCATCTGTTGAAACTAATGCTGGATCAAAAATACATTTCCCATCACTTTCCATGAAGCTGCTACCACAAACTGTTCCATCGACTACTAGCTGCTTCATGAGTGGAACAGCAACATATGAGACTTGAATAGCATCATATTTTCGATCTCCCACACTTCCCTGAGGGACTCTACCCCTCCATTGGTTCTTAGATACTACATTCGGGATTTTCTTGATTCTTGTAGGAAGGTCAAGGAGTAGTTGCTCATCAACTTGCTCCTTTGAAGTATTAATAATCGGCATACTTACTTCGTATTCATCATCTTTTACTTCTCCAATCATATTAGAAAGTCTCCCAATGGCCACTGCATTGCCGTCTGGGAGATCAATAATACCTTTCACCCTGAAGGCCGCTCTCTGTGAAAATAGTGGTTGAAAGATATAGGATGTCGATGCGCTGGGCTTTGGATGAATACACACATATTCTGCCTTATGATTTGTGTATCCTCGACCTTTCAGGAACTTGTCAAGCATCTTCACAGACTCTTCCTTCAAATAAACATTGATCATTTCATCTTGCTGTTTCGCGATATTTTCCTCCGCTTTTTCACAATAGGTCGCTAAATTACGCGATAGAAGTGGTATTGGTGCACCAAACAATACCGACGATGCAATGACTCTCGATCTCCACATAGTAATTGATGATATTTGATTGAATGAAGGAAGAGGGAAGGCAGGAAAATCGAATAAACGCAAGAAAGAACATTCCTCGCCAGAAAGCGCTTTTCCCTTCGAAGTTGATTATTGATTGAGAGAAGATTGTAGATTGTAAACTAAGGGTTGATAAATGGCACAACAACCGTTCTTTGGGAATGATCCCTTTGTGGATTCAGAAGATCTCATGAGTTGGTTGCTCTTAAATCCAGAAATTGACGCTTTGACTGGAAATTATGGATTTCCACTGTTCGACAATTCCCTAAATAACCCCGAGTTTGATCAAAAGATCGCTCAGGGGTATTCCTCGAGTCTGAACCCTGAATCGTTTACTATGAACGGCACTTATCCTGTGAATGATGGCTCTGGATATCCTCAAATGCTCCAGAATCCGTCCTCAGACGGTGTGGTTCTACCTCCTTCCATCAATACTAAAGTTAAGAAAGAAGGCAAACGCGAGGCAAGCCCTAATGCCGACTCATCATATAGAAGAGTGAGTAAGATTCAAAGAAAGAGACCTCGTGAGTCCTTAGACGATCTTGAAAATCGAGTGAAGGAGTTGAAAGCAGAAAATGCGGATTTACACGCTCATTTACTCAATGTGACGCAACGAACCACAGAAGTTCAAAAGCAGCGTGTCTCTATGGAACGTCTAATGGCGACAAAGCTCGGGGAAATTGATGATCGTAAGGATGCAGACCAAGCAGAACTTGCTGAAATCGTCAAGCAGTATACTGATCTTTATGCTGATTATGGCAAATGCAGACAACGCGAGGTAAGTTTCGAAGATTCGTGCCTGTTTAATTTAATGCGAATTTCTTTTTCTTTAGGTTGCATTTCATCTTCAGCAATTGGAAAAGTTGATTGTCCCGACCCAAACTACGAAAATGTGCCTCTGGACTTTACATCAAGAGAAATCAGTCTCTGAAAAATCGAATTCCTCTATGTTTAATATTCTTGCCAAGGAACTCGAGATCACTCCTGAACAAAGAGAAAAGATATTCGAGCGCAGGTAAGGCTACTCGCTTGAAGTCGTGACCTTTCGCTAATTCTTGTGTAGAGAGAGAATTTCGGTCTTAATGGCTCAACTCCGTGAAAGTTTAGACCTTCTACAAGTTTTGAAGGTGAATATTGAAAAGAAGCATGGGTGTTACGACTCAATTTGTGGGAGAGTTCAAGGTGCGGCGACACCCAAGCAAGTAGTAAAATTCCTTATGTGGATTACAAATAACGCCGAAGCACTTGGAAAATATATCCAAGGTTTTAATCGAAGCATTCACCACATTCCTAATGTTGAATTTGTCAATAAGTTTAATGCAGAATGTTCAATGAACCCAGATGAGAGCAGTTGTACAAAAGATGAATCGGGGCTTTGATGGTCCTTTCTAGCTTTTTGAAGTTGTTTCGTTGTTTCAATTGCCCATTAGAATTAATGTCTTCTTTCATTTGAAAAATTATTTGTCAATTTTTGATAAGTTGTGTAAATAGCTATTGTGCTTAAAAATCTTTGTACCCGCTAGAGTTGCCAAATTCAGCAACATGTTTGGTTTTCGATTTTTCGAATTTTCGGAGAAAGCCAAAACCCAATAACCGAAAATATCCAGTAACGTTGTCGTTTTGGTGATGAGAGAGGAAAAAAAATCCAAGTTAAGTCGATCTTTCTTCTTTAGAACAATAATTTCCTTGCAACAATCGCTTCAATCGAATCGTGAGGAAAGAACCCCTGATAACCAACCTTAGAAGAGAGATTATTTGGTTTGAATAATTTTTTTTCCCTGCGAAAGATCTAATCATTCGTTCAAAGAACTTTCAAGCTTTCCCGCAAACGTATCACCAAATAGTTCTTCAAGTTAGAGTTAACTTCTGATAGAATCAGTTCGTATATCAAGTGATCATCGTATTCCAAATATGTCAAATTTTTACAGACGCTACCTCGCTGGAGTGGTAAGATATAAGTGTACTGTGATCCTCCTATTCATCTTAAGAATTTGAATAGAAAAAAGACGAGCCTCTCCTCGATAATAGTACTGCTAGGGCACGTCCAGTTGATCCAACTGCATTAGCACCTAGTCACTCTGCTCGTCCCCTTAGTACCCGTACAAGTAAGTTTCTTGAACTCCAGCAATAAACATCTCATCGTTGTCACTTAGAGCAAGATACGACCGCAACTACTGCTGCAGCCGGTGCTGCTGGTGCAGGTCCGGCAAGACGTGTTCAAATTTTCAATAGCTCCGATTCATATTCTCCTGATCAATCTCGCCAACTTGCTGTCTTTGCAAAACCTGAGGCAGCGAAAGTCTTCTTACGTGGTGCCATTAGTCAACATTATCTTTTCGAATCATTAGGTGATGAAGATGTAAACCGAATCATTGATTGTATGAGGCCTACGTTTGCCTCAACTGATGAAGTTGTCATTCGTCAAGGCGAATTAGGTGATCTGTTCTTCTGTCTTGAGAGTGGAACCGCAACAGCGTCGGTAGATGGAAAAGAAGTCTTCAAATATACATCTGGTGGTTGTTTTGGTGAGCTTGCATTGATCTACAACAGTCCTCGTGGTGCATCTGTTATTGCTACATCTCCTTGTAAACTATGGACGTTAGACTTAAGGTACGTTATGACGAACTCGTTGCAATTGGCAAACTGACTTCTCGTTGTTTTAGAACTTTCCGTTACATTTTGGCAACTACATCGTCGTCAAAGATGGTGACTCGTTGTGAATTCTTGAAGAAGTGCTCTTTCTTAGATCCTTTAACCAATGAGCAGATAAGTAAGTTAGCTGGAGCATTAGAAACCGTTACGTTTGAAGATGGAGAGTACATTGTGCGTCAAGGTGATGCGGCTGATTCTTTCTTTATTATCGAAGAAGGAAATGTTAAATGTACTCAAATCAAATCTACTGGTCGTGAGGTTGATTTATTGTAAGCTATTTGTTTCTATTTGTTTTCCATCTCCTTACCTTTGTTGCTGAAATAGGACTTTAAAAGCTGGTGACTATTTTGGTGAAATGGCATTAATGTTAAATGACACACGTCATGCAAATTGTATTGCTTTGGGCAAAGTGAGATGTTTGACTTTAGAAAGACAAAAATTTGCTTTATTGCTCGGTTCTGTTCAAGACGTTCTCGCGAAACGTATGAGAATACGTATCTTGCAAAGTGTTCCATTATTATCCAAACTTCCAGAAAATAAGTTAATGAAGTTGTCAAGTGTAATGAGAGTTCAATCATTCCCTGATGGCGCTTATATCATCCGTCAAGGCGAAGAGGGATCACGTTTCTATATTATCAATGAAGGCGAAGTCAGATGTACTCGTTTAGTTGCGCCAAATCGCGAAGAAGAATTAATTCGTTTAACTGCACAAGAGTTCTTTGGTGAGCGTGCTTTAATTACCAATGAAGCACGTAAAGCTAATGTGATTGCTTGTGGTCCAGTTGAATGTTTAGTATTAGAACGATCTAATTTCCAATCATTACTTGCCGATGTCCAAGATGATCTGGTTAATGTTATTAATAAACGTGAAATTAATGATAAACCACCAGTACAGGAAGAAGTTGTTGATTTAACACCACGTACAAATTATCGTTACGAAGAATTAAAAATTATGAGAACGGTTGGTACAGGTACATTTGGACGTGTGAAAATGGTCCAACATGGACCAACAGGACAAGTATGTGCATTAAAATGTATGAATAAATCAGAAGTCGTTGCATCACATCAAGAACGTAATATTATGGCTGAGAAGAATTTATTATTTGAATGTTCTGCATCCCCATTTATTTTAAGATTATTACAAACATATAATCATCCACATCAAATTATGATGTTAATGGAATTTATTCAAGGTGGTGAATTATGGTCATATATTTATGAGAAAACAAATACAATTGCACGTTGCCAAGCAGGTGGATTTGAAATGTCTGCAGTAAAATTTTATTCAGCAAATGTGATATTAGCATTTAAACATATTCATAGTAAAGGTATTGCATACCGTGATTTAAAGCCAGAAAATTTGTTAATGGATAACCGTGGCTATTTAAAGATGATTGATTTTGGTTTCGCGAAAAAATTCCCGTACACTAAAAATAACCAAAAACATGATAAAACGTATACATTATGTGGGACTCCAGAATATTTAGCACCAGAAATTGTTATGTCTAAAGGTTATGATCGTGGTGTTGACTACTGGGCTTTAGGTTGTTTGATTTATGAATTATATCTTGCTCGAACACCATTTCAAGCTGATTATACAAATAAAATTTTCCAAAATATTGTTGCTGCTGATAAAGTATTAAGTTTCCCTCGTGGTATGGATCCTCAGCATGTCACTTTAATTAAGAAATTATTAACGGTGAATCCTGCCTTCCGTCTAGGAACATTGAGTGGTGGTATTGATGATATTCTTCGTGATCCATTCTTCTCAACAGTTGATTGGACAGCAATTACTGCCCAACAAATTCCTGCACCATACGTTCCACCAATTACTGGTGGGTTGGATAGTTCCAACTTTGATGATTATGAAGAAGAAGAATCCATTCCTGAATATTTGGGAAGCCAAGAGTTCTTCGAAAACTTCTAAACAACAGGGGAAAATTCACCATAGATGACAAGAGTTAATATAGAATTCACTTCGAAGAATTATCAATCTATTAAAACGAACAAAATGAAATTGAATGATCAAATATTCTGACCAAATACATAAGTAGAGAGAGACAGAAGTAAAATGGATGGGAGTGACGTTAGTTTAGTATTGACTATGTTGTTGTTTTTATCTGCAAGTATTGCTTTTCGTTCTTTCTTTTTACTCTTTTTTTTTCTTTCTTTGTTTCTTTTCTTCTTTGCGGAGACGGTTGATATGATATGGTTTGGTTCGAATTTGATTTTTCCTTGCAAAGTGTTTTTGGTTTTTTGGTTTCTTTATGGGAAGGTATTAGTCCTCCCTCTCTCTTTTTAAAGAAAAAATATTATTATTGTTTTTGTTTGTTTTGAGACTGCATGGAGAGTAAAACTGGTGGGGGATTTACTGCTACATTACATTACATTTGACATTAACAAAGTAAAAAAAGATATTGAATGCTATGTCCTTGCCGTTCTTTCTCTCCGTCGCACTCGCCCTGAAACTTTGCATTTCTTCAGATGCTTTCCTTTGTGTGTTTCTTTGGATTTCCTCTTTTGCTTTGCTTTTCACTCTAAAGTATTCTCCTTCCATACAGATTATGTATCACAAATAATGGAACTTCAGTTGCTAATTTAAACTTCAATTTTGAAATTCTTCTTCCTCTACAGGCCGGCAGTTATTAGTGTTTCGGTTTCTTTTTCGATTGATCCTTTCCTTTCTCTGATTGATCTTGACTATCTTGATAGTGTTTCAACTTTTTGGAGCACTTTTTACAAAGAGAGACCTTGACAAGTTCTGCTTTCGAAACTCCTGCTTCTTCGTAACCAAAAGGAACTTCAAAAGTTTTAATTCCTTCGATCGCACTGCAATAGATAGCACCACAAAAAGATTGACCTTTACCACTTAGAACCTCATCCTCAGTTCTCCAACGAAACCCAATCAATCCAGCCTGATAATGTGATAAGTCTGCTAGCGCGTATTCTTTATACAACTGGTCGTAATATCGCCTTGCAAGACGAATCCTCCAATCCTGCTGCCGGATTTCGTCAATTTCGTCATCACGGATAAATTCATGATACTTTTTGAGTACTTCTAAGTCTGATTCCTGGAATTCATTGAGTAAATCTGACATGTAGTAAACTTTCTCGCAAACCTAATAATTTCTTTATTTTACCGGCCCCTCGTTTGTGGAAGTAGGAAACACTGTCCAAGTTGAACAGGTTAATCTTTCCTAAATAAATCTCTCCTTTTTCCAAGAAAAAAGAAAGTACGCACTTTTCTCAGTCTTTTTATGATGACAAGATAATTTCAACCTCGTTACAAAACTTAGAAAAACATGCTTTTTATTCTTAAAAACTCCAACTTTATGATTAATAACTTTGATTTATGACTTTTTCTAAAACTCGAAGTAGTGGGTTTTAATTAATCTCTCTACTTCAATTTCGGCGTTTCCGTCAACTTATCAATATCAAGGAACTGACTTTGTTTGAAGAGCGATTAACCTTTTGTTAAGTTTTGGAATTATTTGCTTTTCTTCGAATTCGAAGTACGTTGTGTTTGATCTAGGACGAGTAAGGAAAAGAGTCATTGAAAAATATTCGTTCTTCATTATTTTTTTCTTTGATTGCGCATAATTTTATTATTTGTAATAGATTTTTACTCGTACGTACCACTAACAATTAAAATAGTGATTGTCCGAAGAAAGGAGAAAAAATTATTTCTCATTAAAGCAATCGCGGCAGACACTAAAAACAAGAAATTTATCGCATTTCCAATCAGAAAGGCTCAAGATTCCTTGAACAGTTTTGATAACCAACACTTTATTAGAGATTTGAGAGAAACCCGCATCTATCGAAATTTATCGATCCCTTATTTTGATTCTACTATAAACGCATAATAGACGATGCAAATGATGCCTAACTATCGGTTTGACAGCAATCCCTCTGCCCAAGCGTTCCCAACCTTCACCTATACCGCTGATCCAAATACGGCGTCCGAAATGGACCTCGACTTTAATATGCTGTCAGAATACCTATTTAATGAAGAAGATTTAAAGGTTCCACAGTGGAATATTGGTGCAGAAGATTTAGCATCCTTCAACAACCCGGGGACTCACTCATCTCCCAACGATCTCTCTGACCAGGAAGGTTAGTCACCACAAGGTACTTTTTGCCTCATATCACCCTTTGAATTAGATGAAAGCTCTGTTGATGAGACCGAAACTGGAAGTAAGAGAAAGAAAGGAGATAAGAACAAGTCGCAAGATCAGATTGATCGTCGTCGTGAGAGAAATCGTGTTTTAGCTCGTAAGACTCGTTTACGCAAGAAGTTTTTCTTTGAGGTAAGCTCTATTTTGTTTCCTTCTTTTCGTTTTTTATTCACGCCATTCTTTCCATTCTGGTAGTCCTTACAAAAGCAAGTTTCTCAATTAGCGTCAGAGAATGAAATGTTGAAAAATGTTATACGTCAAAGAATGACTGGTGAGATACGTAATAAAATTTTATCAGAATGTAAACCAATTGATTTACCACCAATTGTTGCGAATAATACCCAAGTGGCAACTTCAATGTTGGAAAGAGCTGATTTTAGTTTGATTCAAGCAATACAAGCAGCACAAAGATCATTTGTTATTACTGATCCTTCATTACCTGATAATCCAATCATCTTCGCTTCAAAAGGTTTTCTCGAATTATGTGGATATCAGTTAGAGGAAGTACTAGGTCGTAATTGTAGGTTTTTACAAGGACCGAATACTGATGCAAAACAAGTTGAAACTTTAAGAAAAGGCATATTAGAAGGAACTGATACTTCAGTATGTTTATTAAATTATCGTGCGGACGGTAGTGAGTTCTATAATCAAATCTTTGTTGCTGCATTAAAAGATTCTAATAATAAGATTATTAATTATGTTGGAGTTCAAGTTGAGGTGAGCAGCATTCATATTTCTCTTAGTTAATTGTTATATTTCGAATTTTCTCGTAGATAAAGCAAGGAAAGATAGTAAGTGCAAATGTTGATTCGGATTTAAGCACCAACGAAACTTCATCTTCCTCTTTGATGAATTTAAGCGTCGATAATACACCAGGCAGTGCATCGAATCTTCAGAAGAGAAAGCGATCTATTCCTGTCACAAAGCCTTCCAGCCTGCCCCAACTGCCTCCTCCTCCACACGCTGCTCCGCACATTGCTCCAACTGGTTTGAATAATGTGGGAAATAAATAACTCATCAAGAATTAATGATCGTGTCTATTTTCATCACCCTGGTTCCTTCCATTATACCCCATTTATGATAATTTCTGTTACAGGATCCAATCTTATCCAAAACAAAACTATTAATATTAGAAAAGAATTACGAAAATAAAGAGAACTCTGAATATTTGATATGGATTTATGTTGATCAAATAGGGATCCAAAGGTATATGTTAAAGAAAGTTGAAAGGAAAGTGGAAAAGAAAAGGAATAAATAGAGCATAAATTTGCTGAGTTTCTCCTTCCTTCCTCCTTTGTCCTTTATGTGTCTTGTTATCCTCAGTTTGATTAGTATTCATCTCATCAAATCTCGCTTTCATACTATCCTCCCTTTCATATTGTATTATATAACCGCTACGTATGTGTCGCCTCCACTTCTACCTAATTCTATCTTTACCCCTGAAAAAACCAAAGCCAAGACCAAAGGCCAAGCAAGCATTTCAATTCTTCCTCTCCTTCGACTCCCTTCTTGCTTTGACGTGACATTGTCGCTGTCCCTCATCTTCACTGGTGCCGTGATATTTATTCTATATTTTCCCAAACTATTCTAATTCTACTACTAAGCTGTAGCGACTATTCATCGCCCCGAATGTCTCTACTCCAACCCTCTAACTGCAACTACTAACTAATTGATTCGTCGATTCTTCTCTGCAATCTCTCTATTCATCCATGCCTCTTTCATATTTCTCTTTCTTCTTTGATTGCTTGCTTCCTTCCACCATCACTCTTCAGTTATATTTCTCGTGAATGTAGTGTGCTCATCTCACCCTTTTTTCATGTCGATAGCATTTACTTTCTCCGTTTGATTTCATTGAAGAGAAACATTAGAATTTCTTTTCCCATCACCCACCTACATTTGAATCGATTGTGTTGAACGGTGAACTGCAGTATTATATAATCAAACAAAAACAACAGATATCCCTGTAATTATTAATATCATATGAAATCAAACAACATTTAACTAAGGTAATTCTTCTTAAATGTTTAATAAGCAAAAGAAAAAGCAAAAAACAAACATCTATATTCAGAAATACAAGAATAAATGAAGAATGTAAATGAATATTGATCATCGATCATCACATCAAAACAGGGAAAAAATAAGAGCAAATACAAAGCATATTAAACAACTATTAACAATCATTACTATCTAATAAAATCTTAAAATCAACGAGATAGACCTTTGAATCAGAATCAAGATGCAATGAGAATCTTCCTTTTGCAATAAATTTGAAAGGAACTGTCACTGCATTTGAAGGTGGAGGACAATTATTTTGACGATTAAATTTCATTGCTTCTTCAAATTTACAAACTAAATTATCATTCACCTCATCGAAGAGGATTGCTTCTTGTCCGACATGTACTATTGGTTTAGGATTACCATTACTCTCTCCATTATCATTAAGAATATCTTCCAAAGCCTGAGATATCTCAGGATCTGAAAATATATCATCAATCATATCTGAATTAGAATAATAAGGGGTGGAAGAAGATGATGATGGTGATAAAGAGGAAGAGGAAGAGAAGGTTGAAGCTGTAATTTCTGGTGAAGGAATAATATTATATTTAATCATATCTTCTGGGGTTAATTGTAATATTTTAGTTCCTGTAATTTCAAAAGATGCTGAAACAACTGCAGTTCCATCAGTGCGAAGTTTCATCTGTGTCTGTTGAAGGTTAAACGCTAAATCAGGTGCATCATTCATTCGTTCAAACCAAACCGCACCACAATTATCAAAACCACTACATTCTTGCTTATCTAACACTGGAGCATTGATCTCAGGAAGTCCTTTTGTTAAAACGAGAGTCATGTCAGGACGATAGAAGGTTTCTATGTATTTCTTCATATAGTCATAATCACAGGTATTATAGACATTAGCAAACATGGTAGCATATTGACGACGTATATCACTCTTCCAGATGCGAGGTAAGTGGTAACAGATGGTGTTAGGTTTTTCTCCATTCTTTTTCTCTGATTCTAGTTCAGTTGCTCTGCGTTTGCGAGATTTGGAAGATTTGGAAGACGAAGTAGAGCCAGGTAAAAGAGATGAGGTATCTGTTTTATTAGATCTTGATTTCATGGCTTTTTGGCTCGGAGGAATAAAGCTTGGATCACTCCAATCATTGAGCGATTCACTTTACAACATATTAGCAGGGTGTGATAGGAAGGGTCAGTCTCTTTACCTATCAGTACTCATCAAAGGAGAAACACTCGCCAAACCTTCATCCATAAATTTTGAAATGGCTTCATCGAATTCTTGACCTGATAAAACAATGATTTGAGGATCAAATGCATTTCTCCTCATTACCTTGAATTCGATAAATTTCCTCTTCATTAATCGAGTATTCAACATTGCTTGATGAATGATTCAAAACTGATGCAATCATTTTTAACAATCTCACAAAAACAAGTTCGTGATATTCTCTACCAAATGTCAACAGTCAAACAATCACAACTCTAATCACTAATCACTGAGGAATATTCTTCTTGAGTGTTCGCACTTTTCGATAACATCTGCCGACGCCACCGGTATACCGATTACTACTGTATCGCGAGGGAGTGAAATTGTGGGAGTGAAAGACGTCAACTCTTCTTCCAGCTCATTTAACTCTATTTGCAATTGAATTTCAACATAACTTTATCTGAATCACCAAATGAATCAAAGTCTTCTTCTTCTTCTTCTCTTTATTGTGGTTGCCATAATTCTGGTAGATCTGGTGGATGCCTATCAAGTGCCTCCGACAACTCTCCAGAAATCTTATGGCTTCAACCGAATGAAAGGCTTTGTATTGAAAGTAGAAAAGACAGACCAAACTTCTTCTTTCGATCAAGAAGATGAAAAAGAGCAAGCAGAACGTCCCGATCAGCCGTATGATCCAAGGACTGAGATTAGTCAGGACATGAGAAAAAAATTATTGAGAGAGATCAGAGCTACTGGCGGAGATCCAAACTATTCGGCTGGTCCTGTTTTGGGCAATCCTGTTTTACTCATCTCTATCGTCATTGCTATATTAGTTGTCGCAGCTGGGAAGGGAATCTTTTACTAGTTGAGGAGTCTGAGTATTTGTAAATAATTCTTCTTTGAGACGCTACGTTTGATCATCAAATAAAATGCTATTATAGGAAATTATTGATTTAGTTTAACCAACAAGTAAGAGAATATACATGTTTCCTTTTCTTTCGATCATTTTCCTTCAAATCCAGTAGAAAGACAAACTAAACTCTATCTACTAAATTCTAAAGTAATCTGTATCTAAAATACTTTTTACTAACAGAAATTCTCACCACATTTCCTGAGTTCATTGACAAGCGTCGCGAATAGTCTTCTTTGCGCAGTCTTTTGCACTTGTTTGTGCACACTAAAAGAGCACGAAGAGCACGAATCTTAACTTGAAAATGGAAAATATTCATGTCAATCTCATTCTCACCAATAAGGACTTATGCCTCACTCAATGTCAATCAGAAGAAAATTCTAATAGAGATGAAGAAAGTTTACAGGAAAGTCACTACAATTTAAGTGGAAATAGTATTTCTTGGGGCACAACTCAAGATGATCAAATAAAATATGAATTTGACAAAATATTCTCCCCTAGTTCATCCAAGAAGGATATCTATCATGTTGTAGGTTGTCCTATTGTCCCCAAACTTATGGATGGGATCAATTGTACAGTTGTCTCCTTCGGCAACACCCATTCGGGAAAGCGAAAAACTATTCACGGTGATTGTACCTGGAAGGATGAACCTTTTTGGAGCTACGACTCTGAAGGTAACATTTCCTTGAGCCCTAAACTCGGTTTACTTGCACGGATTGCCAAGGATTTATGGTCTCAGATCCAACAGAGCATGGCTCGCACGGAGGTGTTGGTTTCCTTCTGTAACATCCGTGCGGGGGTCTATGATTTACTTGATAATTATGAAGTTAAGAAGGTTCGAAACCTGAAAGACCAAAGGGTTGAAGTTCAAGACTTGACGAGAACTCGTGTTTCGAGTTTCGAGGAGATGATGGATGTAGTTAGAAGAGGTGATGAGGTTTTGAAGCACTCTTCCATTTTTC
>VFQN01005548.1_pt1 | contig 15323 bp, 13 predicted proteins | sample 3512371 | NCBI WGS metagenome assembly VFQN01 (sample SAMN10412370, study PRJNA504923) | tailings metagenome | isolation source: Replicate 2 from Balatoc abandoned mine | place: Philippines: Itogon, Benguet | collected 2017-08-28
TGCTCTATGTCGGCAAGGTCTATTTCGGCCTGTCGATCGGCGGCCTGATGGATCCCGAGTACATCGACCAGCCGCTGAGCTGGGGCAAGGTCGTGTCGGTGCTGCAGCACCTGATCATCCCGGTGATCGTGATCGGCATGTCGGGCACCGCCGGCATGATCCGCCGGCTGCGCGCCAACCTGCTCGACGAGCTGCAGAAGCAGTATGTCGTGACCGGCCGGGCCAAGGGCCTGCCGCCCATGAAGCTGCTGGTGAAATATCCGCTTCGCCATGCCATCAACCCGTTCGTCGCCGACATCGGCGGCCTGCTGCCCGACGTCATCTCGGGCTCGGTCATCGTCTCGGTCGTGCTGTCGCTGCCGACCACGGGACCGATGCTCTTGAGCGCGCTCAAGACCCAGGACGTCAACCTCGCCGCCACCTTCCTGCTGTTCGTGGCGGTGCTGACCGTCATCGGCATGCTGATCTCGGACCTGGCGCTCGCCGCGCTCGATCCGCGCATCCGCTTCGGCGCGACGTCGGAAAAGTGAGGGTGCCATGACGGATACGACACCCACTGGCACGACACCCAACTCCCCGCGCCGCACGCCCCACTTCGTCTCGCAGGAGCCGTGGGATCCCTATGTCGCCGACAGGCTGACCGCCGAGCAGGAACGCTACTACATGGCGGGCCAGTGGAAGCTGATGTGGTGGCGGTTCCGCCGCCACAAGCCGGCCGTCGTCTCGATGATCTTCCTGTTGCTGATGTACTTCTCGACCCTCATCAGCGAGTTCATCGCGCCCTACGACCTGCACACCCGGCACTCGCGCTACATCTTCGCGGCGCCGCAGGGAGTCCATCTGTTCCACGAGGGCTCCTTCCTCGGGCCGTTCGTCTACGGCCTGAAGATGGAGCGGGATCCGGCCACGCTGCAGCGCATCTATTCCGAGGACAAGACCAAGCCGCAGCAGCTGCGCTTCTTCTGCCTGGGGGAAAGCTACGAGTTCTGGGGCCTGATCGAGGGAAGCTTCCATTTCGTCTGCCCCCCGAAGGACGGGACCTTCTTCCTGCTGGGCACCGACCGGTTGGGACGGGACATGTTCAGCCGCATCGTCTACGCGGCGCGGATCTCGCTCACCATCGGCATCATCGGCATCGCGCTGTCCTTCGCGCTCGCCCTGATCCTGGGCGGCCTCGCGGGCTATTACGGCGGCTGGATCGACAGCGTCGTCCAGCGGCTGACCGAGATCATCAAGAGCTTCCCGCACCTGCCGCTGTGGCTCGCTCTGTCGGCGGCGCTGCCGGTCACCTGGTCGCCGCTGCTGGTCTATTTCGGCATCACCATCATCCTGGCGCTGCTCGACTGGCCGGGCCTCGGACGCGCCGTCCGCTCCAAGCTCCTGTCCCTGCGCGAGGAGGATTACGCGGCGGCGGCCCAGATGATGGGCGCCAAGCCCGCCCGCATCATCGGCCGCCACCTGCTGCCCGGCTTCATGAGCCACCTGATCGCCTCGGCCACCCTCTCGATCCCCTCGATGATCCTGGCCGAGACGGCGCTGTCGTTCCTCGGCCTCGGCCTGCGCCCGCCCATCACCTCGTGGGGCGTCCTGCTGAACGAGGCGACGGACATCAACGTCGTCGCCGTGAACTGGTGGCTGATGCTGCCGGTGGTGCCGGTCATCCTCGTGATCCTCGCCTACCAGTTCATGGGCGACGGAATGAGGGATGCCGCGGACCCCTACGCCTAAGCGCGCAGCGCTTAGGCGTGGCGGGCGGCAGGGCCTGTAATCAGGCCCGGGAGCCCGCACGGTTCAGCACGGATGAGGGTGCCGAAGCACCCTCAAGCCTTTGGAATGATTAGCTATTCTGCACTTGGCAATGTCTCTGCGACTGTTGCCGAGAAATCACACTAATGCCCCATTTAGGTCTGGCAGTGGCCACCCGGCCTTTCCATCTTCCTTCTTGTATCTCCCCCGAACGTGGTCCCCCCAAAGCCACGTTCTAGCCTCCTCGGAGGCGCTCAGGCCGTCATCTCACCTCCCCCGAGATGACGGCCTTTTTCTTTGCCTGCTAGACTTCTTCCGTTGGACATTTCACCCACCCACCTCATCCTGAGGAACGCCGTGAAGCGGCGCGTCTCGAAGGATGGGCAACAGGCAAGGTGCTCGTTCCCACCCTTCGAGACGGCCCTTCGGGCCTCCTCAGGGTGAGGTCGGAATTGGATGCTCGGCTTGATTCAATCTCGCCCGGAAATGCTCTAGGACGGCGCCCCATGGTGCCCCCGCTTCTCGAGGTGAAAGACCTGTCCTGCCGCCGCGGCGGCCGGCTGGTGTTCGACCGCCTGTCCTTCGGGCTGGGCGCGGGGCAGTTGCTGGCGCTGACGGGCCGCAACGGCAGCGGCAAGACCAGCCTGCTGCGGGCTCTCGCGGGCCTGACGCCGCCGGAATCCGGCACGGTCTCCTGGCAGGGCGTCGATGTCGCCGAGGATCCCGAGACCTGGCGCGGCCGGCTGGCCTGGCTCGGCCATCTCGACGGGCTGAAGGGCGACCTCACGGTGGCCGAGAACCTGGGCGTCGCCGAGCGGCTGCGCGGCGGCGAGGCCGGCGACCGTCTCGACGGCGCCCTGGTGGCCTTCGATCTCGCCGGACTGGACGCACGCGAGGTGCGCACGCTTTCGGCCGGCCAGCGCCGCCGCACCGCGCTTGCGCGGGTCGTGCTGTCGCAGGCGCCGCTCTGGCTGCTCGACGAGCCGCTGAACGCGCTCGACGCGCCGGCCCAGGCGGCGTTCCGCACGGCGCTGCAGACCCACCTGGCGGCCGGCGGACTGGCCATCGCCGCGACCCATGCCGAGCTGGGCATCGAGGGCGCGCAGCGGCTGGACCTGCGCGGCGGCGGCGTGCGGGAGACGCCATGAGCGGCTTCACCACCCTGCTGATGCGCGACCTGCGCCTGGTGCTGCGGCGGCCGGGCGACGTCGGCGTGGTGCTGGCCTTCTTCGTCGTGGCGACGGTGCTGTTCCCGCTGGGCATCGGCCCCGAGACCAACCTGCTGGCGCGCATCGCGGCGGGCGTCCTGTGGTGCGCCGCGCTCTTTGCCGCGCTGCTCTCGCTGGAGCGGCTGTTCGCCGCCGATTACGAGGACGGCACGCTCGACCTGCTGCTGCTGGCGCCGTGGCCGCTCGAGCTGGCGGCTCTGGCCAAGTGCCTGGCTCACTGGATCGTGACCGGCCTGCCGCTCAGCCTGCTGGCGCCCTTCCTCGGCGTCGCCTTCGGGCTCGATGGGGAGAGCCTGCTGGCGCTGGGCGCGACCCTGCTGGTCGGCACACCCACATTATCCTTGATCGGCGGGCTCGCGGCGGCCCTGACATTGGGCGCGCGCAAGTCGGGCGCCCTGCTGGCGCTGCTCGCGCTGCCGCTCTGCGTGCCGACGCTCATCTTCGGCGCCGGCGCGATCGAGACCCTGGCGGCGGGTGACGGCATCGTGACACATGTCGCGATCCTCGCCGCTCTTGCATTGGTCGCCCTGGCCACGACGCCTTGGGCGATTGCCGCAGCCTTGCGGCAAGCCGGCGAATAGGGAGGATGGGGCCGATGGCCGACCTGCATTTTCTCGCCAATCCTGCACGTTTCCGCCGCTTCAGCCAGAGGGTGCTGCCGGGCCTCGGCTTCGCCACGGTGCTGATGCTGGCGGTCGGCTTCTACATGGCCTTCTTCGTGGCGCCGGAGGACTACCAGCAGGGCAAGACGGTGCGGATCATGTTCCTGCACGTGCCGTCGGCCTGGCTGTCGATGGCGGGCTATGCGCTGCTGGCCGCGCTCGGCGCCTCGCTCTTGGTGTGGCGTCATCCGCTGGCGGCGCTGATGGCGCGCGCGGCGGCCCCCGTGGGCGCGAGCTTCGCGGCGGTGTGCCTGCTCACCGGCTCGCTGTGGGGCCGGCCGATGTGGGGCACCTACTGGGTGTGGGACGCGCGGCTCACCTCGATGCTGCTGCTGTTCTTCCTCTATCTCGGCCACATCGCCTTGAGCCGCGCCTACGATTCGCCCGAGCGCGGCGATCGTGCGGCGGCGATCCTGGCGCTGATCGGCGTCATCAACCTGCCGATCATCAAGTTCTCGGTCGACTGGTGGAACACGCTCCATCAACCGGCGTCGATCACGCGGCTCGACGCGCCGGCGATCCACAATTCGATCCTGGTGCCGCTGCTCTGGATGGCGGTCGCGCTGCTGTTCCTGTTCGTCTGGCTCGTGCTGCTGCGCACCGAGACCGAGATCGACCGCCGCCGCCTCGAGAATGCCGAGGCCGCGGCATGAATCACGCGACCTATATCCTCGGCTCGTATCTCGTCGCCGCAGTGATCCTGGGTGGCCTGGTGATCGCCTCGCTGGGCGCCCGCCGCAAGGTGCGCCGCGAGCTGGCCGCGCGGGGCCTGGAGCGCCGCCGATGACCCCGAAACGCCGCCGCCTCTGGCTCCTGTTGGGCTCGATGGGCGCGCTCGGCGTCGCCGCCGCGCTCGTGCTGACGGCGCTGAACGACAATCTCGTCTTCTTCTATTCGCCGACCCAGGTCGCCGAGAAGAGCCTCGGCCCCGACCGCCGCTTCCGTCTGGGCGGCCTCGTGGAGCAGGGCAGCGTGCAGAAGGACGGGCAGACCGTGCGCTTCTCCGTCACCGACACCAACAAGACGGTGAAGGTCGTGTATCGCGGGATCTTGCCCGACCTGTTCCGCGAGGGTCAGGGCGTGATCGCCGAGGGCTCGATCGGCCCCGACGGCGTGTTCACCGCGCGCGAGATCCTGGCCAAGCACGACGAGAATTATATGCCGCCGGAGGTCGCGAAGGCGATCAAGGAGTCGGGGCAGTGGAAAGAGCGCAAATGATGCGAAGCAGCATTGGCGCTGGTGGGCGGCAGCGCCTGCAGGAGCGCAGCGACGAAGGCGCGGGAGCCCACTGTGTGGAGCCTTGCACGCGATGTCTCGGCACCGTCATCTTTTCTGAGCCGCGCGGGCTCCCGGGGCTGATTACAGCCCCTGCCGCCCGCCAGTTCCGCGACGCACGCGACTTTAGCGTAACAGGTGCTCCGTGGTCGCGGAACTAGGCCACTTCGCCCTCATCCTCGCGCTGGCCGTCGCGCTGGTGCAGGGCACGTTGCCGCTGATCGGTGCGTCGCGCGGTGATCTCAGACTCATGGCCTTGGGCCGCACGGCGGCGCTGACGCAGGCGTTCCTCGTGCTGCTGGCGTTCGGCGCGCTGACGCAGGCCTACGTGACGTCGGACTTCTCCGTCCTCAACGTCGTCGACAATTCGCATTCGGCCAAGCCGCTGCTCTACAAGATCAGCGGCGTGTGGGGGAACCACGAGGGCTCGATGCTCTTGTGGGCGCTGATCCTGGCGCTGTTCGGCGCCGCGGTCGCGATCTTCGGCAACAACCTGCCCGACACGCTGCGCAGCCGCGTGCTGGCCATCCAGGCGCTGATCGGCGTCGGCTTCCTGGCCTTCCTGCTCTTCACCTCCAACCCTTTCGCGCGCGTGTTCCCGGCGCCGCCGGATGGCAACGGGCTCAATCCGCTCTTGCAGGATCCCGGCCTCGCCTTCCATCCGCCGCTGCTCTACCTCGGCTATGTCGGCTACTCGGTGACCTACGCCTTCGCCGTCGCCGCTTTGCTCGAAGGACGGGTCGATGCCGCGTGGGCGCGCTGGGTGCGGCCGTGGGCGCTGGCGGCCTGGTGCTTCCTGACGCTCGGCATCGCGCTGGGCTCGTGGTGGGCCTATTACATCCTGGGCTGGGGCGGCTTCTGGTTCTGGGATCCCGTCGAGAACGCCTCGCTGATGCCGTGGCTGGCCGGCACCGCGCTGCTGCACTCCGCCATCGTGGTCGAGAAGCGCGACGCGCTGAAGAGCTGGACGGTGCTGCTGGCGCTGCTCGCCTTCTCGCTGTCGCTGCTCGGCACCTTCCTGGTGCGCTCGGGCGTGCTCACCTCGGTCCATGCCTTCGCGCAGGATCCGGCGCGCGGCATGTTCATCCTGGCCTTCCTGCTGTTCGTCACCGGCGGCGGCCTCGCGCTCTACGCCTGGCGCGCGCCGCAGCTGCAGGGCGGCGGACTGTTCCAGCCGGTCAGCCGCGAGGGCGCGCTGATCCTGAACAATCTCCTGCTCTGCACGCTCGCCGCCACGGTGCTGCTGGGCACGCTCTATCCGCTGTTCCTCGACCTGCTGACCGGCAACAAGGTCTCGGTCGGCCCGCCCTTCTTCAACGCCACCTTCGTGCCGCTCTGCGCACCGCTGTTCGCCGCGCTCTGCGTCGGCCCGTTCCTGGGCTGGAAGCGCGCCGAACTCTGGCCCGCCCTGATGAGATTGCGGATCGCGCTGGTCGTGTCGCTGGCCGCCATCGTCGTCGCCATGACCATGATCGACAGCCGCTCGACGCTGGCCGCCCTGGCGTTCGGCTTCGGCGTCTGGCTGATCGTCGGCAGCCTCGCGGCACTCGGCGACCGCTTCCGCAGCGGCACCTTGCGCACCATCCCGCGCTCGACCCTGGGCATGGTGATCAGCCACGCCGCACTCGGCTTCGTCGTGCTGGGCTCGGTCGCGACCTCCTCGTGGAACACCGAGCTGATGCAGACCATGAAGCCCGGCGACCGGGTCGACTTCGCCGGCTACTCGGTGCTGCTCGACCGCATGGACGAGGTGCGCGGCCCCAACTACGTGGCCGAGCGCGCGACGCTCAATGTCAGCGTCGGCGGCAAGCCCTACACGGTGCTGCAGCCCGAGCGCCGGCTGTTCACCGTGCAGCGCCGGCAGGTGGCCGAGACCGCGATCCAGACCAACGGGCTGCGCGACTTCTACGCCACGCTGGGCGAGGGCAACCCGCAGCAGGGCTGGGTGATCCGCCTCTATCTCAACCCGCTGGCGCCGTGGATCTGGCTGGGCGCGGCGCTGTGCGCGCTGGGCGGCTTCGTCTCGCTGTCGGACCGGCGGCTGCGCATCGGCGCGCCGTCGCGCCGTCCATCTTCCTTGCAGCCGGCCGAATAGATGCGCCGCCTGCTCTTCATCCTGCCGCTGCTGACCTTGGCGCTGATGGCGGGCTTCTTCGCCTGGTCGCTGACCAGCGGCCGCGACCCCGCCTCGATCGGCTCGGTGGTGGTGGGCCGCCCGGCGCCGAAGCTCGACCTGCCGGCGCTGCGCCCGGGCGAGCCGCCGCTCACCGATGCCGATCTTCGCACCGGCAAGCCGGTGATCGTGAATTTCTTCGCGAGCTGGTGCACGCCCTGCCTGGCCGAGCATCCGCTGTTCACGCGGCTCCGCGAACGCGAGGGCGCGACGATCGTCGGCATCGCCTGGAAGAACAAGCGCGACGACGCGCTGCCCTGGCTGAAGCGGCTGGGCGATCCGTTCAAACTCGCGGGCCTCGACCTCGACGGCAAGACCGGCCTCGACTGGGGGCTGAGCGGCGTGCCCGAGACCTACCTGATCGACGGCGCCGGCATCGTGCGGCGGCATTACCGCGGCCCCATCACCGAGCGCGACCTGACCGAGACGATCCTGCCGTTCCTCAAGGGGGCGGTGAAGTGATCGCGCGTCGCCCCCTCACCCAGCCTCTCCTCCTAGGGCGTTTCCGCTTCAAGTTCACACACCATCCTCATCCTGAGGAGCGCCGCGAAGCGGCGCGTCTCGAAGGATGGGCCACCCACAAGGTGCTCGTGCCCACCCTTCGAGACGCGGCCCTGCGGACCGCTCCTCAGGGTGAGGTCATTGTTGCAAAACGATGTGATTCCGTGCGGGCCGGAAGGAGTCTAGCGGGGGAGAGGAGCTTGAGGTGGTTCCTCTGCCTCCTCGCGCTGCTGTTCGCGTTCCCCGCCCTCGCCGTCGAGCCGTCGGAAGTCCTCCCCGACCCCGCGCTCGAAGCGCGCGCGCGGGAGATCGGGCGGGCGTTGCGGTGTGTCGTCTGCCAGAACCAGTCGATCGACGATTCCTCGGCCGAGGTGGCGCGCGACATGCGCCGGGCGGTGCGCGAGCGGCTGACGGCCGGCGACAGCGACGCGAACGTCTTCGCCTACATGGTGGCGCGCTACGGCGACTACGTGCTGCTGAAGCCGCCCTTCAAGGCCGGAACGCTGATCCTGTGGCTGGGCGCGCCGCTGCTGCTGCTGGTCGCCGGTGCGGCCCTCCTGCTCGCCGCCCGCCGCCGACGGAACACACCGAACGTCGCGCCCAAGCCGCTCGACGAGGAGGAGCGCCGCCGCCTCGACGCGCTCCTGAAGGGCTGACGGGCCATGCTCGAATTCCTGCTGGCGCTGCTCACCACCGCGACCGTCGCCGCCCTGCTCTGGCCGCTGCTCCGCATGCGCCTGCCCGCGCGCGACCGGCTCTCCGGCGAACTCGCGATCTACCGCGACCAGCTGGCCGAGCTGGAGCGTGAGCGCGCCGCCGGCACGCTCGGCCCCGCCGAGGCCGCCGCCGCCCGCACCGAGATCGAGCGCCGCATGCTGGCCGCCGGCGACGCCGCCGCGTCCGGCGCCAAAGCCGCGCGCACCTCCGACGCGGCGCAGAAGTGGCTGCCGCCGGCGCTCTCGCTGTTCGTGCCGCTGCTGGCGCTCGGCCTCTATCTCCAGACCGGCCGCCCCGGCCTGCCCGCCGCGCCCTTCGCGGACAGGGGCACCGAACATCCCGCCCCGTCGCAACAGATGGACGTCGCCGGCCTGCTCGAGCAAGCGCGCGCCCGCCTGGCGCAGGACCCCAACGACGCCGACGCGCTGGCCGCGCTGGGCGAAGGCCTGACCCTGGAGGCCGGCGGCACCGTCACGCAGCCGGCGCTGGAGGCGCTGCAGCGCGCGCTGAAGACGCGGCCCGACGATGCGCGCATCCTCTACTATCTCGGCCTGCACGAGGCGCAGAGCGGCGACTCGAAGGCCGCGATCGCCCGCTGGCGCGACCTCGAGGCCGCCAGCCCGCCCGACGCGCCGTGGCTGCCGATGCTGCGCGCCGAGATCGCGCGCGTCGCCAAGGCGGCCGGGATCGAGGTTCCACAAAGCCAGACACCGCCCTCCGCCATGCCGACGCCCAGCCGCGAGCAGCAGGAGGCGATGGCCCAGCTCACGCCGGAGCAGCGCCAGCAGGCGATCCGCACCATGGTCGAGGGGCTGGCCGCGCGCCTCGCCGACGCGCCGCAGGACCGCGCCGGCTGGCTGCGCCTGGCCAATGCCTGGAAGGTGCTGGGCGAGAACGCCAACGCCGCCGACGCCTATGCCCGCGCCGACACGCTGGCCCCCGTCGACGCGCGCATCCTGGCCGACTGGGCCGAGGCGCATGTCCGCCAGCTCAGCGCAGGCGCCGTGCCGTCAGCCCAGGCCGTCGCCGTGCTGGAGCGGCTGGAGAAGGCCGAGCCGCGCAACGCGCTGGCCCTGTTCTACCTGGGCGTCGCCGCCGAAGCCGCGGGCAACAAGCCGGCGGCGCTGCAGCGCTGGAAGACGCTGCTGGCGCTCCTGCCGGCGGATGCGCCGATAAGGGGGATGCTGGAGGAGAGGATCAAGGCCGCGGGGGGGTGAGAAAGGGCCGAGCCCCGACCATCGTGGCTCCCGCCCTCTTGGACACCCCCACTCCCCCTCAGAGGAGGCTGCGCAGCAGCCGTCTCGAAGCATGGGAACGCGCACCGCGTCCGTTGCCCATGCTTCGAGACGCGTACCTTCGGCGTGCCCTCAGAATGAAGTCGTGGGGGATCAATCGGGCAGAATCGGGTATGAAATTGGATATCGGAACCGCCTGGCCACGCGGGAACTCCGGCCGACCTGGGCCCCGACCTCGTGAAACTCGTCGCCGAGATCGACCATTTCAAATGAACGCTGGGAGGCGCGCTATATCAACGGCGTCGCTGTTATGAAAGTATTTCGGGAAGGATCTTGCGGGAAAGGTGGGAGGCAGATGGCTTTCGGTTGGGACGGTAGGATCGGTTGGGGCGCGCGCAAACACATTGCGTTCCATGAGAGCGGTCATGCCGTCGCCCGCGTTTTGTCGATAGGCCGCGTAGGCATCACCAATGCGAATGCTATCCGTTGGATAGAAATGGACGAGGGCAATCCACACGTCTCCGTGTTGGAGCTACCGATCAAGCCGGAGCTAAAGGAAGCCGGCGAGCGTCTCGGCCTCAAGGAGGGCACTCATTGGACGCTGGAGCAGCGGCTCATCCTGTTCTCCCTTATGAAAATTGATCCACTGGAATGGGCGAACGTGCGGTTTCTCGAGATCGCCGCAGGCGCGGCGGCCGAAGCGAAGTTCAGGCAAATGCCCTTTGACTTGGTCTGGAGTGACGATCCGTGCAGCGATGATCGCGCAAAGATCCTCGCGACCTGTAAATTGATCGGATTGAACGAACCGGAGGCAGAACAGCTTTTTGGTGAGCGATCCAAAGCGGTATGCGCCGCAATGGAAAAGTCCGACGTTTGGCGGGCTGTGCAAACTTTAGCCGAACGATTGCCAGTCACAGGCCGAATGCCGGGCGACATCGTTGTTTCTATCGTTCAAAATGCATTGCGTGGCTTGTGAGGAAGACGCATCCCGAAACAATCGCGCTGACGACTGATGTCTGCACTTGGCCCCATATGCGACGAACCGTAAAAGGCAGCCAATGCCTGCAAACCCACCGAAAACGGACGCGGTGGAGTGGACTATATGGGTTTTGATCCATAGGCATCGAGGCGTCCTTGTCGTTAAATTGATTATCTCAACGTAATCGGACGCCGGCGGAAAAGCTTCTGCGCAAAGACGGTGTTGAGTTCGCCGAAACAGCCCGTAATTGACGGAGAGGCGCGCGAATGAGCGAGCCCTTGCGATCACAACCAGTGAATGCATAGAGAGTCGTATTATAAACGTAGGTGTCGTGATGAGTGATGCAAGTGTGGGAGATGTACCGCCGCACTGCTATCATGCTGAAAATAGTTCGTGATAGGGTAGACCACGCCATGACGTCGCTTGCTGCACTTGAGGCGGCTTACAGAGAGGCAGTACACGCGGCCGACGCGGCCGCTCTGGGTGGAGAGCCGGAAGCACAGCTAACGGTTCCCCTGAGTAATCTATTCAATGGAATCGTTGCCCTGAACAAACTCGGGACTACGCAGCTGATTCGCGAGACCCGCCTCGATCGAACTCGGCCCGACTTCGCAGTAATTCTTCATCGTAACGGTAAGCGATATCAAAAGGGCTATATTGAGCTCAAAGCTCCAGCTACGTCGGTCGATGCTCGCACATGGGTAGGGCGAAACGCGGCGCAGTGGCAGCATTTGAGGTCTGAGGCTGAGGTGTTGATAGTTTGCAATGGAAAAGAGGCTCAACTCTATCAAAACGGAGAAGCTGTCACTCTTCCGGCCAGCCTGCCTTACGAGAAAGGAAGCTGGAATGCTGAGCCGTTCATAAAACTTGTTGAAGTCTTCTTAGACCTTCACCCTTCTCCGGTCACTAGTGTTGCCGATTTATCTAAGCGTTTAGCAATACGCACTGCGGATCTTAGAGATCGATTGCTTTGGCTTTTGAAGCAATCTGGATCGGCCGCGGATGCGGCTCGCGGCGGCTTTGCATCATGGGTACAGCATGTTCATCCGGATGCATCAGAAAAAGACTTCGCAGACGGGGCCGCGCAGGTAATCGCTTATGGCATGGTTCTCGCGACACTATCCGCGAAGCCTGACACAGACATCGACGGGCAAATTACCGTAGCCGAGGCGCGCAATTCTCTTCGGGGTTTTAGTCCAGTTCTTGCGGCGGCATTTGCTCCTCTCGTCGATAAGCCAGCGCTTTTCGATGCTTTGCAAGTGGAGCTTGGTGCTCTAGAAGCGCTTATCAGCGCGATAGATCCCGCGAAGGTCAACAAGAGCGCCGATAGACGCGGCGAACCCTGGCTCTATTTTTACGAAGACTTTCTTAGCGTTTACGATTCAGAAGAACGACGGCAGGCTGGTGTTTATTACACGCCCATCGATGTCGTGCAGGCGATGGTCAATATCGTTGATCATTTGCTTGCCTCCACTTTCGGCAAGCGTTTAAGTTTTGCTGATCCGTCGGTGACGATCCTCGACCCAGCGACGGGGACGGGCACATTTCCTTTAGCAGTCATCGATGCTGCAGCGAGGCGGGCCGAGAAAGTTCGTGGAAAAGCCGGGAGATCTCAAGCGGCGGCGAATCTCGCGAAAAGCTTGTTTGCATTTGAATTGCTTCCCGGTCCGTACTCAGTTGCGCATCTTAGGTTGAGTCAGCGGCTTAAAGAGCTAACGCTCAATACTGATCTTAGCGCTCGTGTTATTCTAACCGACACATTGGAATCTCCACTGGAGCCTAAGGAGCAACTATCGCTCTTTGGTGATGCTGAAGTCTTGGCTGCGGAGCAGAATCGCGCGAAGCGCGTCAAGCTTGAGCAGAGAGTTACGGTTGTTTTGGGAAATCCGCCATATCGCAGAGTAGAAAGAGATACTGATGGGAGAGGGTCCGGAGGCTGGGTCGTCGATGGACGCGTTCCAGGGCGGAAGAATTCGAGAAGTCTATTCGATGATCTTCTTGATATCGCCAAGAAACATACAGTTTTTAGTCACCACGCTAGTCTCTACAATCTTTACGTTTACTTCTGGCGGTGGGCGATTTGGAAAGCATTTGAAGCGCATGGAGACGGTCCAGGAATCGTCGCTTTCATAACAGCGAGCAGCTGGCTTAGTGGCCCTGGATTCGTGGGCCTTCGCAAGATGGTCAGAGAGATTTGTGATGAGTGCTGGGTAATTGACCTAGGAGGCGACAACAAAGGGGCCGATGTTGAAGAGAACATCTTTGCCATTGAAACCCCTGTCGCCATTGTCATTCTCATGCGATCCAATAAGAAAGACAAAACGCGGCCCGCGCTGATTCACTATCGGAAGATTCATGGTGGAGCATCGGAAAAGCTAAAGGCTTTATCCGAAATAGCCAAGTCGGATGATCCCCTTAGTGGAACTTGGTCCGACGTTCCAATTGGCTGGATGGATACTCTCTTGCCTGAAACGGGCGACCATCTGTGGCACGATATGCCATCGTTGAGGGATATTTTCCCTTGGCAACAGCCAGGCTGTAAGTTCGGGCGAACGTGGCCGATTGCGCCTTCGCAAAATCTCTTAAAGCAACGGTGGGAGCGATTCGCCGAGGCGCCACTACAGGACCGGCCGTCTCTTTTTGTTACTGCGAAGGCAGGGCGCAACATAAACACCCGGGTGGGCGATCATCGCAGGCTTGCGGACGTTGTACGCGGGGAGCCTTCTCGACCCATCGTGAGATATGGTTTTAGAAGTTTTGACCTGCAGTGGGCATTTAATGATCCACGTATGGCCAAAACCGAAAGCCCATCCTTGTGGTCGTCTTGGTCTGATCGTCAGATCTACTTGTCTTCACTTATGACAGGGAGATTGGGTGCTGGCCCTAGTATGACTGTTAGTGCTTATGTACCGGACCTGCATTTCTTTCACGGGAGAGGTGGGAAAGACATTATACCTCTCTACAGGGATGCTCAGGCTACTGAGCCGAATATTGCCAAAGGGCTAGCTGACATCCTCGCTGGCGAGCTCGATCTAGCCGCCACTCCATCCGCGGAAGACATCGCGGCCTACGTCTATGCTGTTCTTTCGTCAAGGGAGTACCAAGCGCTGTTCGCTAAGGCACTACGGACTCCTGGACCCAGAGTTCCCATAACGAAAAATAAAACCATCTGGCAGGAAGGTGTGTCGTTGGGGCGCGAGTTGCTTTGGCTGCATACCTTTGCAGAACGCTTTAGCGGCGCGTCTCCGAAGCATTTGCACGGCATCCCACTAGTGCAAGGGCTCGGTTGGGACAATGCAGTTACGACCCTTCCTCAGGACACAAAAGCTATTGTCTTTGACCCGAAAGCGAAGACATTAGCTGTAGGTGATGGATTGCTTGCTGGGGTCTCGAAAGAAGTTTGGGATTACAGTGTAAGTGGAATGCCAGTTCTTAAAAAATGGCTCAGCTATAGAACAGCAAAAGGAGCAGGCAAGGCTGCGTCCTCAAAGAGTGCTCTGGACAAGATCAGGCCTGAAACATGGCAAGACGAATGGAACGACGAACTGTTGGATCTCATCAGGGTCTTGACCCTAACTATCGAGAACGAACCGGCCCAGACTAGGCTAGTCCAAAGAATTGTATCTGGTGACCTTGTCTCAACACGACTTCTTCCGACTCCTAAGGCCGGCGAGCGCAAACCGCCTAAAGCGGGCGCTCTAATCTAGCTGTAGGGCCATATGCGGATTGGCTAACGAACTACCGAGACCTGCATATCGTCGCTTCATTACCTCCCAGACAATCGCCGCCTCGCCTGTGCTGGCCTATCTCCCGCGTGGATCAACCATCCGCAGGAGGAAGCCATGTCCCATCCCACCCCCACGCCGGACGCCGTCGTCGAGGCCTACGTCGCTACCTGGAACGAGACCGATCCCGCGCGCCGCCGCGCCTTCCTGGCCGCGGCCTGGAGCGACACCGGGATCTACCGCGATCCGGTGATGGCGGGCGACGGGCCGGCCGGGATCGATGGCATGCTGGCGGGCGTGCAGGCGAAGTTCCCAGGCTTCGTGCTCGCGCGCACCTCGAAGATTGACACGCACGGTGGCTCCCTGGGGGGGTCCCCGGCCGGCTCCCCGGGCGGCCCCGCCGGCGGTGCGGGGGCGCGCTATCTGCGCTTCACCTGGTCGCTGGGTCCGGCCGGCGGGCCCTCGGTCGTCGAGGGCGTCGATTTCTGCACCCTGGCGCCGGACGGCCGGCTCGCGTCCGTGGTCGGCTTCATCGACAAGATGCCGGGGTGAAGAGGCGCGCGGCGGGTGTCGTCCGCCGGAGGACGGCAGCCTCATCCCGTCCGATGTGCTATACTCAAATCGGTCCGGTGACGGGATGCTGTCAGTGCCAGCACGCCGCGCCGGAGGGGCAAAAAGCCCTTGCAAACGAAACAGTCGAAATAGACGAAACAAACGAAGGGCATGTCGCCCCCCCGAACTGTGCACGGGATGATGGCAATGCCTGCATCGGACGCGGCGCCGAGCCCGATTGACCTCATCCTGAGGAGCGCCGCCCCGCGGCGCGTCTCGAAGGATGGGCAACAGGACGGGGTGCTCGTTCCCATCCTTCGAGACGCGGTCCTGCTGACCGCTCCTCAGGATGAGGTTGGTGCCCGGAGCCGGGCGATTCGATCTCGCCCGGCAAGTTCTTCCTAAGCCGCTTCCTTCACCTCGACCGGTTCGCTCCGGATCAGGTGGTCGAACGCCGACAGCGCGGCCTTGGCGCCTTCGCCCATGGCGATGACGATCTGCTTGTAGGGCACGGTCGTCGCATCGCCGG
>VFQN01005549.1_pt1 | contig 15319 bp, 12 predicted proteins | sample 3512371 | NCBI WGS metagenome assembly VFQN01 (sample SAMN10412370, study PRJNA504923) | tailings metagenome | isolation source: Replicate 2 from Balatoc abandoned mine | place: Philippines: Itogon, Benguet | collected 2017-08-28
GAAGCGCGGGGAGGGGGAGGGGCATCAGGGAGAAGAGGGGGGCGGGGGAAGTGCTGTATTCAAGCTGCCAAGTGCTCACATATCTTGCGGTATATGCATACCTGGGGTCGGTGGGGTACAGGCAATCCCAGCCAGCAGCTCACAGGAACTGTACTGTTGTACCCTCACAGAACGCGCGTGGCCTGCTGTTGCCAGGACCGTAGGCCATCCATGCATGGCTCATGGATGGGCCCTTACGGACTGAAGTCCAATGCACTAGGCCCCTATTGCAATCCTCAACCAAGCCACTACTGATCCCCCACCCTGTGCGCCCGTTTCCTGCCCCCCTCACCAACCCTCCCCTCACCGTGGTGCAACATGTCGTTCCAGGCGGTGCAGATCGTAAGTGCGGAAAGCAGGAGGGCAGGGAGTTGGAGCAGTTGCACGCTGGACGGGAGAACCTTGGGTTCCACAAGGGCTGCTTGGAGGCAAGGGGCAGTCTCCTCTCCATGCAGGGCCGTAAAAAGGGATGGCATGCCGTGACTGTAGCACCCTGCGCCCCATGGGTTTGGCGTATCGCCTGCAATGCATACCTGGTTCACGAATTGTGCTTTGGGCCCATAGTTGTCCTGCATGCCCTGCTGGTTACCCTGCGCAGTTGCGAAGAGCCTGATCGACAAGTTTACGGGCGGGGGCTCGTCTGCCCCTTCAACGGCTGGAGGCCTAGGCCTGGGCACTGTCCAGGATGCAATAGGCAAGGTCAGCAACGTCACTGGCCTGGGTGGCCTGGGCAGCTTTACAGACAAAGTCAACAACATCACCGACAAGCTGAACGAGGTGAAGGATAAGGTCGCGCCCCCAAACAGCACTCTGGACAAGATCTTCGACACGATCGCCAGCGGCGGCAGTGCGTACGACACGTCGGGCGGCGCTGCCGGAGCGGCGCAGCGCATCATGGAGCGCGACCCCACCCACTGGGAGACCATCAACGGCAACCAGACCGGCATCGGGGGCGACCAGCTGGAGAAGTTCACGGCGCAGATGATTGCGGGCCAGGCGGGCGTGTACCGGCAGACGGTGCGCATCCCCGTCAAGGCGTTCCTGGAGCGCGCCTGCCAGGTGGGGCGTGGGGTGGTGGGTCAAGGGGCGAGCACGTTGGGGAGAGGGCGGGCGTGCACCCGACTGAAGGCATTAAACCATTGCGTTCCTGGAGCGGTCGTGCCAGGTGGGACAGGGCAGGGACGTGGGGGACGGAAGGCAGGTCAGCGTGTCAGGGGCGAGTCCGTGGGGATGTCAAACGAAGCGTGGAGTCATGGGCGGGAACGTGCGGGGGGCGCCAGATGGGGCAAGCGGGTCTGGCAGGCGAGGGAACCCAAAACCCGCCTTCCGCCCTTTTACCCAGCGCTGGATGCCCATCCCGCTCTTACCTCCCGACGACCGCGCCCCCTCTTCCGCTGCCCCGCTCTCCCTCGCCCCCCGCCAGGTGGTGTATCTGCCCGCGCCCACCTTCCACCGCTACCAAGTCACCGTCACTGCCTTCCCCGAGCGCCCCCGAGCCGGCTCCAACACCTCCGATCCCTGCTTCGAGACCGGCAAATCCTCGGCCCTCGACTACTTTGTGTTTGTGGACGGCCACAACACGCCGCCGGGCCTCAACGGGGTCAGCCAGGTTGGCCAGGCGCCCTGGGGCGCGGTCATTGAGAACCCAGAGTCCCGCAGGCGCAACAAGCTCCTCGACATCTCGGCGCCCCCCTCGGGCAGCCGCTTCGCGGCGTCGATCGGGGACGCCCTCCTGCAGGACACACGCACGGCAATGCTGAAGGAGGTGGGCTCGGCCGCCAAGACCATCCAGGACCAGGCGACCGCGGCGGCGGGCGAGGCGGTTCCGGAGCCGCTGAAGAAGGCCAGCGAGGCGGCGGCCGAGGCGGTGGCCCTGGCCAACTCCAACAAGCCGCCCGCCCAGTTCACGCTGGAGGCGATGCTGATTGCGGTCAAGCTGCGGGCCGCCCAGGCGGAGATTGCGGCGGACCCCAACATCGCGGCCACCACAAAGGACAGCGTGGCCAAGGCGCTCACGGACCTGCGGGTCATCGCCACGGACGTGTGAGCGCTGCAGGGGTGGGGGCTGGGCGGTTTGGTTTCGGGCACGGGTGAGCGCCAGGCTTGTGGGCCGGCTGGGCTGGGCAAGCACTTGTTGGGTGCCCAGCGCATGCTGCACGCACCCGCGCTCACTCCTGCCCCCCGACTCCCTGACCCAACAACTTCGCCCGTACCTCCTTGCCCTTGCCTCCTCGCGCTTACCCGCCTCCCCCCGCAGGCAGCAGCAGAACCGCGACCGCCTGACGGACATTGGGCTGCAGGCGTTCGACAAGGGCGTGGGCAAGACGTTCTCCTTTGTGGACGAGGCCACCTACGAGCAGCTGCGCAAGGCGCTGGCGGGCATGCAGGCGCTGGCGGACCAGCTCAACGGCCGCGGGGGCTTCGCGGCGGGCGTCCCCGGCCCCAACCACCAGCTGCGCAACCTGCGCAGCCAGACGCTGGCGGACCAGCACCCCTACACCTTCGAGGGGAGCGTCAACGCGCAGGGTGGGTGGGCGATTAGGGCGGGCGGCTGGCGTGCTCGTGTTGGCGGCGTCTGGTGTGGTTAAAAGGTACGTCTTGTGACGCAGCTGTTTCGCTCCGTTGGGTTGCTTGGGCTAGCTAGCGGGCGGCTGGGTGTGTACTGCTTTTGGCGCGGCTGACTGTCCTACCCTGTGCTCACCCTGCCCCATGCTGCCCTGCCACCCTGCCTCCGCAGGCTTCCCCAACAAGGTGGACGTCATGCTGGACACCATGCCAGGTGGGGAGACGGCGAGGGCGTGATGCGTGCACCAGCAGTACACATTACCCGAACACTTACCGGGTTGCTGAAGGGGTGCTGCTTTGTCAGCCGCTGAGCCCGCGTCCCTTGAATGTGCCCCGTTCCTTTATCAACACCACTCGGGAAAAAAAGGCATTCGCTACTGCCCCTGCTGGCACCCCCCGCCCCCTCTCGTCCCCTCCCGCCAGTCTTCTCCGCCTACGACCAGGAGTGCGTGGACCTGACCAAGGCGGCCCGGCTGGCGGCCAACTACCGCGAGCCCGCCTCCGTGGCGCAGGCCATGAACGGCACCGCCAAGGACCAGGCCACGGCCGTGTCGCGCGCCAGCCGCCAGAAGAAGCTGTGGGAGAAGCTGGAAAGCCTGGACGCGGAGGACTCGTGCTTCAGCTCGCAGGTGGGCGGGAGCTGCGGTGCCCATGTCCCCTCGTGGGGCAGGCTGGCAGGCAGCACTGTGCAGCCCCGCAATACACACCAGCCACCGCCTGCTTGGCTTTGCTACGGTAGTCTCTTATCGGGAACGTGCACTCGACGGCACACCTGCCCTGTTTCCCCTCCCACCCTCAGGTGGTTGTGTACATGTACTACGACGCGACCCAGTGCGCCAGCCCCTCCCAGACCTGGCCCGAGCACGGCACCAGCCCCATGGAGAAGGTGCTCAACATGTCGCTCGCCAACGGCCTGGACTCGGCGGGCTACGTGGAGGTGACACTCACCTTCTCGCCCTACAGCAGGTGGGCGCGCACCACCCACGGTGGCCGTAATGTAAAAGGAGCCTGCAAGGCGGATGGGAAGGCGCGGACACGTGCACGTGTCTGCGTGCACCTGCCATTCTGAGCCGTTGGCACGTTGGCCCCATCCCAGCCCACAACCCTGATCCGGCACCCTGCCCCGCTCTCCCCAGGTGCGTCGACCACACGACTGAGAAGGTGGTCGAGGTGTCCCAAATGGTGAGTCCCTGGTCCGTCAGAGCGTGCACATGAGGCCACTGCCCTCGTGCATCCCCGGCGATACACAATGCACAATGACAGACAGCCGTGCTCTTTGGACCTCAAGGTGTTGGTAGCGTTTAGGTTGTTGGCGTTCGTCGTCCACCCCCGGCCCGGCCTCTTTAAGCGCGTGGTGTTTTACCGGTGATTGCGCACGCCCCTCCCTTTTTGCCTCCCCCGCAGCTGTCCATCGCCGTCAGCGTCATACTTGGCGCCGTCATGGTTGTGCTGGTGGCGCCCTCGGCCTACCGCGCGCTGTTCGTGTACCCGCTGATGCTGGTCAGTGGCAAGCTGCGGGACAAGATCTCAAAGGACGCACACTCGCGCGCGCCGCTGGCCCGCGCCCCCTCGGGCACCTACAAGGAGTACGTGACGCCCTTCCGCTCCACGGGCGGCGGCCCCGGCGTGCTGTCCTGCGTGCTGGGCCCCGTGTGCATGCTGCGCAAGCACCTGCTGTACGCCGTGTCCACGGTGCGCTACCCCGACGGCCAGAGCCGCACGCTTCAGGTGGCGCTCATGAGCTGCGCCGCAACTGCCATCCTGCTGCTCAGCAACCCGCCGCGGAAGGGACACCCGCTCAGCATTTTCGTGCCGGAGCTGGCGCTGGCGGTGAGCGGGGCGGGGAAACGTGCGTGTGCGGCCACAAGGGAGTGGGCGCTTGCACGGGTGGCTGTGTTGTGTGGGTGTGGAGGGGCGGCAGCAGCGGTGCTGGCGCCGGGGCTTGCAGTCCCCGGCTGCATGCTACTAGGCGCAATGGGGTGTGCGTTTCGGCCCGTTTAGCCCCGCGCCCCGCCTCCCCGCCCCCCGCTGCAGGTGCCCATGCGCAACGACTACCTGTCCAAGATCTCGTTCTTCGCCTTCGTGGTGGTGTACTCGGCCTTCATGGGCACGCTGGCATACATGGCCATGATCGCAAACTTCAACTCGCCAACCAACGGGTGCGTGCCGGCGGCAGCGGCAGCAGCAGCAGGGCGCGTGCCTCACAATGGTTGCTGCTACCACTGCTTGTGCCCCCGGAGGACAAGCAGCCCTGCACCAACAGCCCTTGCCTCACGCCCTTTGCTCAACACGCCCGACCTACCTGTACCCCGCTCCCTGCGCGCGCGCATGCCCCGTCAGGTACTACCTGCTCCAGAGCTGCATCTCCGGCCTGTGCACGCTGGTGCTCAACGTGCTGCTGCTGCTGCAAGTGGGCAACCTGCTGGGCCAGTTCGAGAACCTGGAGCCCAAGTGGCCCTACCTGCCCATGATCATATTCCAGCTGGTGTGCGTGGCCGTGGTGGACGTCATGCAGGTGCGGCCGGAGGGGGCGCGTGCCACGTGTCGCACGGTCCCGTGTGTTCAGTCATTCTGCCCAATTCTGGGGCCGGCTGCGGCGCAAAGCAACAGGCGCTTCTGCATGGCTGCAGTCCGTATCGGCATCTGCAGCGGGCAACCCAGCCACAGCCCTGAACGCGCCCCCGCCCGCCGTCTGCCCCTGTCGACACCCCGCCCGCAGGTCAAGATCCTGATCCGCAAGGAGGACCTCCGCGAGAAGGCCGTCCGCGAGCGCTTTGCCGCCTACCAGCAGCAGGTGCGCGAGCGCGCGGACAAGCTGACCGCGCAGGGGCAGTCCTCCGCGGCCGGCAAGGGCCACGCGTCCAACCAGCTGCTCCCCTCCGCCGCCAAGCGCTCGGACGTGGCGGTGACGGTGGTGTCGGAGCCCGCGGTGGCCATCGGCGGCCTGCGCAGCCGCGGCAGCCGCGACGCAGCCACCAACAGCGAGACGGAGGGCGAGGGCCGGGGGGGCGCCGCAACGGCTGCTGCCTCGGCGGCTGGCGGCGCGCGCACCATGAAGCGCACCAAGAGCGAGACGCCCAGCGACCAGGAGGACCCGGGCGCCAAGGGCGGCAGGGCGGCGGCTGGGGGGCCGCTGGGCGTGCTGGCCAAGGTCTGGTTGGTGCCCACCGCCCGCCTGCGCCACGCCTTGGCGGAGACGGCAGACTTCAAGTGAGTCGTTGGGGCAGCGGGCGGGGGCCGAGCATACCTGACGGGGCTTGCTTGCAGCGCAAGCTTAGGCCAAGCATGCAAGCCAGGATTTTGCTCTGGTACGGCGCTCCTGTTGCCCCTGTCCTCCAACCACTCCCTTTCCCCACCCCGCTCCCCGCTTCCTGCCTGCAGGTACCCCTCCTGGTTCCTGGCCGCCGTGCTGGTGTCCTCCGTGCTGCTGGTGTCGTACTACATCAAGGCCATGTTCTGGAGCGGCAAGGTGGCGGACTGCGTGGTGGACCCCACCGGCTGCATGCACGCCACGATTGGGCGCTTCTTCCGGGCCGCGGACGACCTCACCGACAAGTGGGTACAGCGCCGCCTGTACAACGCGCTGGAGACGATTCTGGAGCAGAAGCCGCGCGTGGACGGCCTGTTTGTGACGGCGGAGGGCCTGACCGCGCAGCTGGCCGGCGCGGCGGACGGCCTGTTTGCCGGCAACATCCTGGCCCGGAGCGCCACGGGCCAGCTGGCGCTCAACACCACCGACATCCTGCAGGACCTGGTGCGGGGCATGGACAACACCGTGGACGGCGTGTTCAAGGTGCTCGGCCAGACCATGGCCCTCGTGCGGGACTCGGTCACCATCGAGGGGGAGGTGAGCGCGGGGGCAGGGGCAGGGGAAAGGGCGGGAAGTGGGACACTCACTATGCGGCAAGGCCTGGGTTCTTACGCCCCCTAGCACCCACCCGTTCCTGCCTGCTGGGAAGGGCCACCCGGGTTGCTGCTGCGGAGCTGCACACCCTGTGCCACACACGCCATGGGCAAAGGCTAAGCACGGCTTTCCAGCCCACAACTCGCAGGTTGGCCCTGAAGCCGTTGCTTCCTTTGCACTCGCTGCGCGCAGGTCAAGTACGTTGTCAACACCTACTACGACCTGTTTGCCTACACCTCGGTCATCGGCTACACCACCGGCCTGCTCATAGCGCTGGCCACCGTGGCGCAGGTGCGGGGGCGTTGGGATGGTAGGCTAACCCACCGTGGCGCAGGTGCGGGGGCGTTGGGATGGTAGGCTAACCCACCGTGGCGCAGGTGCGGGAGCTGCGGGGTGGTGGCTTGGCGTGCTGCTGGGCAAAGCAAGGAGACGGATGAAGGGAGGGCGGGGGAAGCAAGCCATGCCAAGCTGAACCAAACCGTGGCTGGTACCGCTATGTAGTCGCTGGCTGCGCATCCTCCCACACGTACGCGGTGCCCAACCAACCCCTCCCCCGCCTTCCCCTTAGACCGCCGTGGCCTACCGCCAAGCCGTGCGCCAGGCGCACCGCCTGCGCCTCACGCGCCGCATGTTCGCACGCACAGCCCGCGCAAACCGCGCCTCCGCCGCCGCCGTCGCCCGGCAAGGCCCCTCCTCCTCCTCCTCCAGCGACGACGACCCCTACAGGAACGTGAAGAAACGTAAGGGCGGCGGCGGCATCCCCGAGGACGAGCAGGACGCTGCCACCGCCGACGGGCGCTTCCAGCTGGTGCACGCGCGCGAGGGCGGGCTGGGCCGCATGCGCAGCACGCGGCGCACGGCGGCCGACGAGTACGGCGCCAAGTCCATGGGCGACCGCAGCAGCGGCTTCCACTCGGTCATGTCCGCCGCCTTCTCCAAGGTGACCAGCTTCAAGAAGCCCGCACTGACGTACAACTCGGTGGCGGTGGGCGAGGTGGAGGAGCACGCGCAGCTGTACACGACAGCGCCCTCCGCGCCGCCGCTGGCCGCGTCCAACCTGAAGAACTCCCCTGCCCGCGGCGCCGACGCCGCCGCCGCCGCCTCGCACCTGCCCGTGTCCCACCATGCCGCCGGCGGCCACAGCGGCGGCAGCCCCGCCAAGAAGGCGGTGCACTTCCCCACCTCCACGCGCGCAGGCAGCGGCAGCACGGGCCCGCACGCCAGCGGCCGCACCACCTCGGGCCTGGCCGCCTCCGCCGCGGACGTGGACGCGGCCACGGCGCCGCGGGGGGCCGAGGAGCCGCAGGTGGCCACCGTGGTGGAGGTGAGGGTGGCAGGGGCGGGGCATGGACGGGTTGGGAGGGGGCAGTGCGCCGAGCTCAACCCCAGCTGTTGTCCGTGAAATTCGTCTTACCCTCGCCACGCACGCCCACGCCCGGGGACGGCATGTGGCATTGATGCACTTCTTACATGCTTGGTCCTTATGCTTACTCCCCTCCGTGGCACCCCGTGGCCCCCCTGATCCCTCCCCCGCAGCCCGACGGCCGCGTGCGCTACATGCCCCTCACCGCCCACACGCTGGCGGAGGAGCGGTCCATCAGCTACATGGTGCTGTTCTTCGGTGTGCTCACATCCAGCACCGTCATCCAGATGTACACGGTGCGCGGCAAAGGGGGCCGGCAGGGGGGCGGCGGGGGCCGCATGGGGGTGGGGCGCGTGACTGTGCGGGGCGGCGGTGAGGGGTGACGGGGCCTTGCCGACATTGCCAGGGATTGAGGGGACCGAAGCCAAGCGGATGTGCAGGTCAGGCCTCGCTTTCTCACACCCCAACCCGTACCGTGCGAGTCCTGAGGCCCTCACTGCCTCCCTCGCCTCCTCCCCGCCTCCCTCCCTCCCTCCCTCGCCTCCCCCGCAGGTCGGCACGGTGCTGAGCGTGCTGTTTGCGGCGCTGCTGCACCCCTCGTTCTGGGAGTTCATGATCGGCAAGCCCAACAGCCGGCCGCTCATGTACGTCATCATCTTCGTCGCAGTGCTCATCCTCAAGAAGGTGCTCATCCTGCGCTACCTGGCCGGCTCCTACCTGTCGGACGGACACCGCGTGCACCACCCCGCGGCGTGGCTGGCGTTCCAGGTGGGGCCGGGCATGGCGGGGGGGAGCACGGGCGGGCAAGGGCAGGAGGGGCGTGGCGTTCCAGGTGGGGCCGGGCATGGCGGGGGGGGGGAGCACGGGCGGGCAAGGGCAGGAGGGGCGTGGCGTTCCAGGTGGGGCCGGGCATGGCGGGGGGGGGGAGCACGGGCGGGCAAGGGCAGGAGGGGCGTGGCGTTCCAGGTGGGGCCGGGCATGGTGGTGGGGAGCACGGGCGGGCAAGGGCAGGAGGGGCGTGGCGAGGACTGGGGCCAACAGCGACAACCTGGTACGCGCTGCTTTGCTGAACTCAGTGCGACCCTTGCGCCACACCTCCCGCCCCTCCCCTCCACCCCTCCAGGTCATCCTGTCCATCACCTTCCTGGCCACCGGTTTCCTGGTGGTGGTGTGGCGCCTGTTCTTCATGGTCACCACAACCATCTTCGCCATCGGAAAGATTGACGTGAGTGCGGAGCCACAGGCCGGGGGCACAGCCACCCGCGCACCTGCAAGGCCGCCCCCAACAGCGGCAGAGGGAGATGCGCAACGTGCTGTACTGGTGAACGTGGCCCTCGCAACTATCGCAACGCGCACTGCCCGCGCCTTAGCCCTAACCGTAGCCTTTACGCACCGACTTGCAGACACGCCCTGGACCGCCTTGACACCCCTTGCCTTGCCCTGCCTCCCCTTACAGAAAACGATCCTGGCGCTCTGCTCGCACCTGGACACGGCGCACAGCTCCTTCCTGGGCGGACTGCACGCGCACGTGAGTCATGAAGCGTGGCGATTCCCGTCCATGGCGGTCGCATGGTGTTTGGCGTCCAACTTCAGTCGGAGCCGTGGCGTAGTCGGTGTGCGGGTCTAATTGAGGGTGTATAGCTTGTCCGCTGCAGCTGCAGGGCCTATGCAGCTCGCAACTGCGCCCCGTTGCCTGCACGCTGATGAACAGCAACTCTGCCACCCTGTTTCCAATGAACCTAAAAAAGCCGTCCTGTTTCCAGTGCACCCAACGCCGCACCACGGGCCCCTACCTGACGCCACCGCAGGACGCGCTGACCAACTTCAAGGACAAGATCTACCTGCCCGGAGCGCGGGGGGCCGCCAACCGCCGCTGGCGCCGCCTGCGCAAAGTGGTGAGTGCCAGAGGGCTGGCTGGCTGGGGGGCGTGTGGCCGCGCCAGGTTGCACGCACTGGCCGCGCAGGGACCGCAGTGCGCCAGGCTTAGCGCTTGGCCTTGCTGACCCCTCCATGCATCGTGCTCTCGCATCTCCCCCTTGCCCAGTTGTTCCTTACAATCACGACCGTGCGCCTCCTCCCCCGCCCCCCAGGTGCTGTCCAGCAGCCCCGAGGAGTTCCGCCGCCTGGCCCTGGGGCCGGGGGCAGCCGGCGAGGCGGTGGAGATGGCGCACATGCGCTCGCCAGACGGCCACGACGGCCACGACGACAACAACAACAACAACAACAACAACTTTTACAATAACAACAACAACAAAAACAACAACAATGACGACAGCGACGATGGCAACGGCGGGTTCAAGTCGGCGGTCGGCGGCTACAGCCGCGGCGCCTCGCTGGCCCGCGGCTACGGCGGCGCCAGCGCGGCCCCCCGCATGGGCGGCATCGCGGAGCACGAGCACGACGAGCGCGCGTCGTTCCGCGTGGGCATGCCCAGCAGCACGGCACCGCAGTACGGCTACCCGGCGCCGCCGCCGCCGCAGTACGGCCATGCGGCCCCGGCCCCGGCGCCGTACGTCCCGCAGCCGGGCGTGAGCCCCTTCGTGCAGCAGCAGCAGCTGATGGCGGCGGCGGGGGCCGGGGGGGCGGCCAAGAACGCGGCCAGCCCCTCCAAGAACAGCGGCACGCCAGGCAGGCCGCCGCGCCCGCCGCCCAGCCACTGAGCGCAGAGCCACGGCGGGGCTGGCCTTGCGCGGCACCAGCTGTGCACGCTAGCCAAGGCCTGGCCTGCGCTTTTGGAGTTTGCAGCATGTTGGGGCAAAGCAGTACGGCTCAGGCACGGCCTTGTTGCAGCGTGTGCGCTAGCCAGGCGTACACTGTTTACCGCTGGAGCTTGACCGGTGGGAAAGGGGTGCGCTGTGGAGGGCCCGTGCGGAAGACGCGCGGGCGATTGGAAAGCGTGCGTGGGCTGTGAGCCCTTGCGGGCTGTCCAGCTGGTGGTATGTCGGTAAACGTGACATGTTCAGTTGACGTGTTGTAGTCCTTGTTTTGTGGTGTAGCTTGGGCAGCTCCCCAGGCGCTTAGGCGGTGTGCCGCAGGGGAGTGCCCCTGGGTGCCGTGTGGGGCACTGCCAGGGGGCGCTGTCATGCAGGGTAGCAGCGAGGGTGGGTAAGCAAGCAGGACGAGCGGAGTGCCCTTCCATGCCCTTTGGCTGGACTGCAGGTGTTGCTGGTTAAGACACCGCCCGGCCCTGTTGGCTGTGTACTGGCCGGCAACCGATATCGGTGTCCTTCTTAACTTTCTACGTTATTAGCGTTGAGTAGGGTTTCTGTTTGGGGAATGGGGCACTTCGGCGCCATGTAGCCGACGCAAATTGCACTCGTAAAGGACACTGGTGCGCCGTATCTTTCTTCTGTGCTTGGTTTGCTGTATGTCGATTCCCAGTTCAGTATCGTTTACCGCAGGACACTGGGAGGCCGTGGACCCCACGTGAGTGTGGGTGCCGGTCTGCCAACCTAATGCTTGCTGCCGGCATGCCTTGCATTAGATCGCGCCCTTGCATCTTGCGAGCCTTCTTGCACTTCAGGAAAGGCCGGTGTCTCCGAAACTGCGCCAGATTGGTACTCTGGTCGTGTTTCACGTGATCACTTGGAGGGTTTCTGCCTCCTTGTTTTCCAGGATGCTAGTTGTGTGTGGCACGTCAGCCCTTGGATGGACGGATGGTGATCTGCTCATACATTGCTGCCATTTTAGCTTCTTTGTAAGTCTGTATCAATGAGGGTAGGGGCAAATTCGCTCCCCTATGGGGACTCGTGTATCTCTTCACCAGGGGCTCTTCACGCTTCTGCCGGTAATACCCATGCCACCACGCGTTCCTGCCACCTGCGTGTAAGCTCAGGGGCCTTCCACCAATGTGCCGGCTTTCGTGTACAGAACGAATAGAAGCTGCACTTGCTCTAGTCACAAAGAGAATTGCCCTTCGTGTACGCCTTTCAAACCTGCGGAACCAGGGCAGTGTGCGGAACAGTGCTGAATGGACAGCAACTGTGAACTTGCCGTGCAGAAGCAGGCCCTTGACGAAAAACTGGATCCATCACAGGCAAATGTGGTGTTGTTGCTCCTGGGTGCGGTGGCGGTGACAAGTGAAGTGACGCGTGCTCAATTGCCCGCATCATGCGCCCCTGTGCAGGAATGCTTCCCTGACAAACGTGACGGGCATGCAGCCAACCGTTGCCATCGTATTCCCCATTACAAGTTGCTTTGTATGACCTCCCACATGTTACTCAACGTCTCGGCATGCACTGCGCCCTGCCCGTCCCCGCAACCAACCCGCCATTGCGCATGGGGCCCTTGCAAGCAGACCTCATCCAGCCCGTTCAGTGCCAGGTCGGTCCCCAGTTCAGTTGCCCTTCTCGACCTTTCAAGCTTCAACACAGCTTCAACCCCCTGCTATACCCCTGCCACGCCCCATATGTATCTGAATATGCAATTCCAGAATCTCCCCACGTATACCGATTTCCTTGCAGGATTGCTGTGCGCATGACCGCATGCTTGGCGGGGCACTGGCGGGGAAACCGGTCCCCGTCGCTTTCCGCCAACCCCCAAACGGATGCGTTGACCAACCCAGACTTGCAACTTTTGCATTTCCTTGTATAGTACTGATATCGTCTCTGTTGCCGCTGCGTGGGGGCTTGTACTCCTCGCCCGCCCTTGTTCACATTCACGATGCAGGTTCACGACCTCGGAAGTAGGAAAGCATAAAAGCAGGAGTACCAGCAACCTCCAGCGTCCAGTCGTTACAGCGCATACAAACTGCTACAATGAAGACTTTTGCACTTATCCTTATGTGCTCAGCTCTAGCGGCTGTGTCGCTGCCGCTGAGCATGGCCACACCATCGGCCAGCAGCTACGGGGGCTCTCTTACTCCGCCGAGCTATTACCCACAGTCCTCTTCGCCATCGCCTCCGCCATTCCCGCAGCCATCGTGAGTCTGGCAGGGCCCAGCAGGAGCTCGCGGCGTCTGAGAAACTCGACGCCGACCGGCGGTTGGAGTCTAGGCACCCTGGAACATAAAACCATTACACATGGTACATTATGTTATACTAGCTCCATATGCAAGGGGCGAGCTGTGATGCAATGAAGATACGAGCACCTGCGCATGCGGCGCGCTGCACTACAGTACACGTCAGTAAAAGAAGTTAACGGAACTTGATATCTACAGTGACGTCGCTCAACGCATGATCTCATGCAGCACTAGCGGTGTCCGACACTGCGCTGACGGTTGGGCGACAGGGTAACGGAGCCCACACACACTTTACCGCTGCCTGGGCTCTGCCCTGGGGCCGTTGCAACGTAGGCTCCGGCGTTTTACGCTGTTGGAGCCGCTGCCCCAAGCCTACCATCCTTTACTCCACACAGTTCCTTACATCGCCTGTTACACCTGAGTCACAGCCTGCCGTCCTGTGCAGCCATGTGCCATGATGGCATGCATGGTAACGCTGGCGCCAACTCCGTCCCTTGGCCCCCCTCCCTCCCCACACGTCCCAACAGTCCCTCTGCAGCGGCGGTCCCCCCTATGTGCGTGTGGAACGGCCCGATTCAGAACTACCAGTGAGTGGCTGGCCACCTGGGCTGGGTGTGTGCGGTGCATGGCTTGCCCACGGTTCTGGAGCTGCCTGTCACTGGTGCTGGCAATGGCGTGCGCGGGGGGGCCCACCGGCTTTGTATGTGCACCTCGCCTTGCCTGTCCGTTGCTGAATTTTAGCTAGTTCTGCAGACGAAGAAGGAATCAGCCGTCGTGTGGTAGTAGGGACACCCGCCACATTGTGCCGCCTTACGTGCATGCAGTGCATGGGGCGGTGGGAACACACATCTATCTTGTGCGACTGTGTGTGCTTGGCCTGCTGTGCCCGCAGGACCAACCGCACCATCATCAAGGCCTCATGCTCACGGCACCCCATGTGGCTGGGATCCCTTGAGGGCGAGCTGGGCCCTGACGCCTCGGCACTCGCGAGGTACATGCCGTGTGCCGCTGTTTCCACCCGCAGAAGCATCTGTGCACACGTGTACATGGGTTTCTCACCCCGCAGCACCGCGAACAGCACGCAGGCGTGACATCATGTGCTCCTTGTGTATTGTGGGATAACTGCCGTACAAACATGCACACGGCGCTTATGCTCACATGCGCATCTCACCCCTCATGCTGCAGGCGCGATGTGGTTCGCGCCAAGTACGACGCCATCTGCTACTCCAAGCACAACACCTCCACCGCCGAGGGCAAGGCATCGTGCAGGGCAGACCGTGAAAACGGCTGCTACCCATCGGTGCGTCCGGGGCAGGGTGTTTTGTGGTTATAAAAAATGAGGTAAATGACGGGGGAAATCCCTTCCCCTGGCGCCCATGAGTTGGGCGAATACGATCCTTACTGGTATACCACCCAATCACGGAATGTGAAGCTGAAAGAAAGTGCGGACGCGCAAGCGCATGACCGCTTCATAACACAGGGGGCGGGGGCGGGGGACAACGGTGGCCGCGTCAGAGCTGCTTTTGGGCGCTTCCCTGCTCGCACACCGCTCCAGATGCTACCCTTCGGTGCGTTTGGGTCAGGGTGTTTTGTGGTCAAGAGGGTGGCGGGGTCGAGGGATGGTGTGGGGATAGGGGTGAGGGTCGACCGCGATGAAGGTTGCCATGCAACGGTGGGTTCTGGGGTGCGGGGGATGGCTGGGGGTTCGGGGTTCAACGGTAGGTGCTGCTGTGGGAGTGGCAGGCGGTAGGGATTGTAGGGTAGGGATTGTAGGGTGGGGGAGGGCGAGGGCCATGCTAGGGCTGCCGCCCCAGCCACGTTTTGCTGCCCAGAACAGCTACAGGATGTGCGCGGGCGGCCAGGTCGCATGCATGTGAGGCGAGGGGTGACGGACTGAATGGGCAGCTGCCGTACTGCGCCACATCGGGTTGAGGGCGGCACCAATGCGGGTACCATGTCTGCCGCAGCAGAGCCTAAAACGCTGGGAGCGAGAAACAGTGGCAGCATCAGAGCTGCTCTTGCGCGCTTCCCTGCCTGCACAGTGCTCCCACCGCGGCTGCTACTCGGCACAGTGCCGTGATCCCTCTTTTCCTGCCTCACGGTTCATGCATGCAGCGTTTTGGCCGCGGATGCTACACCGCACTGGCCGACAAGGTCATCACCGACTACGTGTGCAAGGGTGGGGACGAAGTGGACGAGGGAGGCTGGGGCGGGATGGGGTGCAGGCAGAGGTTTTGGGGTGCGAGACCCTTTCTTGTACCTCCCCACCGTGACCTTCATGGCATCTCGCCCCTTGGACTTCGGAGCCTTGAGCTCTGGACAAAGCTTCACAAGACGCTACAACCTGTTGTGCGCCAAGTCATGTTTGTCCACTCCTCCGCTCCTCCGTGCCGCACTGAAGCTACATAGCTTCGCTTTCCCCTCGCCCCCGCCGGCCCCCATGCAAGGCCCCCATGCAAGGCCCCCATGCAAGGCCCCCATGCAAGGC
>VFQN01005550.1_pt1 | contig 15319 bp, 15 predicted proteins | sample 3512371 | NCBI WGS metagenome assembly VFQN01 (sample SAMN10412370, study PRJNA504923) | tailings metagenome | isolation source: Replicate 2 from Balatoc abandoned mine | place: Philippines: Itogon, Benguet | collected 2017-08-28
TCCAATCGGGAAGGCTTCCATACAGTTGATTATTCGCCATATCAATTTGTGTGAGTACTCCTGGCTTTTGGATCATAGTAGATGGCATTGTACCACTAAATTCATTCTCTGAAAGATCTAATTGATTCACTGGTGTATTAATAAAGATTGGTAATGAACCAGTGATATTATTCTTTGAAAGATCAAAGGTAAAAAGGGATGTTAAATTCTCTACCTTTGACGGGATGGGTCCCACGAGATTATTACCACTTAATTGAATTTGAAAAAGATCACATTCACCATTAAAGGAATAACTTAAAACTTGGAGACCATACCAATCTTGCATGCAGGGATTCTTTGTTGTAGAGTTAGAAAAGTCCCAATTGGTGTTCTCATGCCATGCGTAACCTCTCGTTCCGTTATAGAGGTTAAAGAGGAAATCATATTGATCCTGAGGTAAAATGTAAATGGGAGCTGTAGTTGGCTTCGCTGTAGGACGAGGAGTGGGGTAAGAAGTGGGATCATCAGGAATCGTGTTGTTGGGGTTAGGACCAAAGTAATAATAGAGATCGACTTTATCTTCTATCACATCAATGAAGTCAAGAGCGTCCTCCCTTTGTCCATCTATAAGAACGAGAGCAATAACAATGAACAGCAAAACAGTGAAACTATGAATCATTTTTGAGTGAATAATTTGAATGAAGAATAAATGGAAGAGAATCATCAAAAGAATCTATTTCGTTACGCGGTTCAAACCGGTTTTCGTTTCTTCGAACGTGAACCGTCTTAATTAGTCAATTTGTCTGAAAATTCGAATTTGGTATTTTCTTGAGAGTTACTTCAGATTTTTCAAAGATCTAAAAACATCGAGTTTTCTTTAACGAACACTCAACTTTGAACACAGCAACAAAGCTGTTTCTTGTCATAGCAAAGAATCGTGAAGATCTGTGTTCTAGTGACAATATTCGACAATGGCAACGAGTTTGAACTATGAGGAAACAAAAAAGTAAGTTTTGGAAAGTTTACTCTCTCTCCATGTTCTGAAAGCGACATGTTATTTAGAGCGTTGGGAAATACCTTCCAAAAGCATACAAATAATATTGTTGTGTGGGCAGGATTTGGAAGTTTATCTCTTCTAATTTACTATTTTCTCTCAAGTGGAGACTTTTCATTTTTATTGGTAAGACTCGTCGAAAATATCGAGAAAACTTCCTTACCTTTGTGCTCTTTTTCAGACATATGCATCATTTATGCGGTGCTTTGGTCTTGGATTATTAAATTATCGTATTTGGTCAACAAAATCCGCATCAGGAATCTCAATGAAAACATTACAATTATATGTAATCACTTTCCTGTTTCGATTGTTATCTATCTTTCGACATCAAGGTTATTTACCATATGATAAGACTGGTGATTGGTTTTATCATGTAGTTGAAACATTTGCTTTTATTTCAGTCTGTTTTGCTATCTATGGTATCTTTGGTCCATTCATTTCCACTTATGCTGAGAAACATGATCGATTCGGCAATTACGTCATTCCTAGTGAATTAGGAGCAGTTTACATCCTTGTCCCATGTATCATTGTTGCCGTTATCTTCCATCCGTAAGCTACCTATTAATTGTTGAGAATGTATTTCTAAATCGATTTGCCTTGACAGAAACCTGAATCGTGAATTCTTTTCTGATACTTGCTGGAGTTTATCGATGTACCTGGAAGCATTCGCCATGTTACCCCAAATCTACATGTTCCAAAAGCAAGCCGCTGATGAGGGAGGAACAGTTGAGGTACTTTTACTTCTTTATATTCCGTGTATCAATCATTTTTTGACTTGCTATAATTAGGCTCTTATGGGACACACTGTGTTTGCCATGGGTTTCTCAAGAATATTTGAATTGATCTTTTGGTTAGGATCTTTTAAAGAATTATCTGATCATAATAATGGTCGAGCTCCAGGATATTTAGTCTTGATCTCTCAGATCATACAGTTAGTTATCATGGCAGACTTCTTCTACTACTATTTCAAATCTATTTCGAAAGGTTTACCAATGGAACTTCCTACTACATATTCTGGTGTTGTTTAAAGATCGTAGATTGAAATCATAGTTCATATAAATATTAATTGTAATTAAGAGGAGAAAATATAAGTGATTCGTCTTCTAACGTTGATGATTTTATTATTTCTTTTTTGAAGGAGTTTTCTTTCCTGATGAAGAAGCTGCACTAGTTGGTCTACTAGATTTCCCAGATGCTGGTCGTGCTGCGGTTTTTCCTTTTGCCTTTCCCTTTGTATTCTTAGAACTATCGGAAGCCTTTGATTTGATGGTCTGATCGTCTCCGCGACTTCCTGGTCGCTTCCCACCTGAAGGGGTCTTTGATTTAGGAGTCTTGCCTCCAGCCTTCGCTTTCGGCGTCTTTGCTGTTGCCGCTTGGATGAGACTTAACTTGTACAACCTTTCTTTCTCTGCAGCCTCGGCCTTCCTAGAATATGCATCCTCATCATTCATCAACATATTCTCAGATATTCTCTCCTTTTCTTCTTCGGTTGTAATTAAATCATGAAAGGAGAATAGTAAAGTATGACATATATTTCTCAGTAGTGGTTGAGTCGAAATAACACCAGCTAACAATAACGGCTTAATCTTCAAATGTTCTTCACGATATTTGTTCACCATGTTCGCTGACTTCAAAGCAATATCCCAACCATATTGAGCATAGTATTTTGCTGTTGATTCGTTCTTGATGTGCTTCCTTTCTTTGAGGACGTGATCTTTTGTTAAAGAGTCAACATCTTTACAGGCATGGTTATACTGCTCAAGTAAATCATCATACCTCTGTTGGAGATGGTCTAACTTCCCTTCTAAATCGTGTATATGATCCACATATTTTCTCGCTTGTGCTCGAAGGGTATCATCCCATTCATCACGTTGATTTCGATAGTCTTGAAGTTTCATATGAATCTCTTGAATATAATTGAACGGACAATCTTGAATCCCTCTCATCTTAATAGGTTGGAGTGTTCCACCACCTTGTATCTCACGATTAGTTTCAGTTTCTTTGTATGAGTCAATCATTAAAGAAAGTCTGTTGAGATATGTTTCCATTGAGAAATTCTTTCGAATTTCTGTTTCATATAATGATTCATAAGAAGCTAACTGTTGATTTAAATGATCAGTAATTTTAATAAATTTAATTTCCATTTCAGCTAATTGATCACGTATTATTTTACTACTTTCTTCATAGGAATCAATTCTACTTCTCGCAATCTCTAATTCACTAATAAGATATTCACGAACAGAATTTTCCAATGAACGTAAATTACTCATTTGATTAAAATATTGTAAAATATTTGTATAATCATGATCTGATATAATTTTTCTTTCAGCTAATTTTGCTTGATCTTGTGCTGATTGTATTTTATCTAATCGTATTTGAATATCTTCACTCAATACCCAATCATTTCTTTGTTTGACTTCACGTGCAATAAAATGAGGAATAAATGAATGAATACCTTCAAGGAAACCACCATGTTCCCATATTTTCATTATCGTAAGTTTAGGATCAAGAGTCATTGTGTGAACTGGATGGCCTATGCTGTGAAGATACTCCCATAGAGCGCCTTCCCACATAAATCCTAAAATACGCTTAGTACGCTCTTCATCCAGTTCTTCAAGCTCTGTAGCATATTTCATGATTAACTCCAAAGAAGTCGCAGCCTTTTGTTGTGTTTTGAGCTGAAGACAGCCACAGATCGAGGAAAGTTCGACAGCAGTGTGAAGGTTAAGAATCTTCCTGATCCCTTCTTGCATTCGCTTAAAAGCATGAGATTTCATCATCATTTGCAAGGATTGTAAACCCTAGGAAGTCGAAAAATCATTTCTCAGTCTTTCACAATAAGCAATTTTCTCCCTACCTCTAACCTGCTCATTGGAGCACCATGGGTTCTCTTCTTATTCGCAACTTTCTTCAATTGCGCTAACCGCATATCTGATTGCCGGCGATGTTCTCGCGATTCATCACTATCTGAGGATGAATGTTCATGCTCCATGACAATTATTGTTCAATCTTAACTCTTTCAAATTTTATGAAAAGAAACGTCTCTGATAAAGTGTAAAATAAAAAGATATTTCTCTTTTTTTTAATAAGACTGTGACACATGAGTTCGACAATCATTTCAGAATATTCCAAAAAGAGCCTTCCATTATATCATTAATCAAACTCTTCTCATCTAATAATACGCAACAGCCTTTCTATTTCTTTTCGAAGTAGCGGCCATTGTAGTTTTATCTTACTCTCCGCGATATCATGACAAAGAGTCGAGCTCAGATTAAATGATGCCTCATTAAAAAGAGAAGAAATTTTCCCAATTGACCTAAACAATACAAAATCAGATAGAAAAACAATGTTTTGATTTAAAACTCACCAAAGATTGAAATATCGATTAATAAATCGAATTTCATCCTTTTCTATATCTTCAGCTCCATCGACTCCTAAAACTTCTGTTAATAGGAACCTTATGTAGTAAAATCTTTCATCTTCATCCAAATTTATCATAGTCACTCTTTCTTCCAGTCGACCGGGTCTTAAAAATGCACTACATCAAAGTTATTTCCTCATGAGATAGTCCAACCGTCATTCAGCACTTACTAATCAATATTCTTAAGATCAGTTGCAGTGACAATGGTAACTACAGATTGAGTTTGTGCGGAAATATCTATCTCAGTCAGCAGAATTGATTGAATGCGTATAAAAGCATTTGAAGAATTCATCGCTCCTAAAGAAAATAAGAATCGTTCTCTCAAAATGATAGGACTTACCCTCTCCAAATAATATATCAAAATTCTCAAAGATGAGTACGGTTGGGGCATTCGCTCGGGCTGCAAAGAATCAAACTGTTTATTTAAGCTAATAAAGTTACATTACCTCTTTCATAAAGATCATGAACAGCTTTTTCACTTGATCCTACTTCCTAACAGAAGATAGTTAAAAAATGGTATTTAAGATATTAAATTCTTGCCTTATGAACCAAATCTGCTGATGGAACTTCAATGACATGATATTGAGGTAATTGGGTAATTAACCATCTCAGAAGATGAGTCTTCCCAGAAGAACTAACACCCTGAATTACTATACCAGATGGTCTTCGTAGGAAACCATTCTCAGTATTTGCATGAAGAGAATGAAGCAAATCTTCTTGTAGCTGTCGATAAGTGCAACAGTCAGTAAATGTAGGGATCTATCAATAGTGGAGATGATATAGAAAGGGAGTCAGTAATCAGCAATCTAACCTGAGATATTCCTGAATTTATGTTTTCAAGAGATTGAATTGGATTTTGGGAAAGTCCTGAACTATTTTTACAGAGTAAAGGTCGTCCAAGAATGTGCAGATCACGATACAAAGTCAAGCTATCAACTGACTGAGAACAAAGCCCAATCACGACAAAATTATGCAAGGAAAGATTTATTGGTTCTAAAAATCGGAGAAACGCAGCCCAGATTGACGATTGTGCTAAAATATCTAGATGTTTTATTATTATCACTCCAGACATTGAAGATGCTCTCAATCCTATGATAAAGCTTTCCGCTTCTACCCTACCGCCAATTGATAACTTTCATTCAACTGAAATCAGCGAATGCTTTTACCTCTTTAACTTCATTACATCTTGCGCATCAATGACTTTACATTGATAACTTGACTTGAGTTCCGCCAATAGACTCAGCGTATTCTCTGCTGATAGATTTTCTACCAGAAATCCATAGTCACCTATCCAAGGAAACCTATTCCTCTGGCTTGAACTCAATTGAATTCTTGCACTATCCGCAATTTGGAGCCAATGCAAACAGTCCATTTCTTTAAAATCCACCTTTACCGATACATCTACCGGTAGCTGGACGGGAAAACAAGAATTCCATTATTTTACGTCATGACTATTAGAGAATACCCTTAAACTACCAATTTTAAATATGTATGAGAACAAATGAGGTCTTGAAGTAGTCTTGTCAAGTGTTTAAATAGTAGAATAACTGCTAAAATGATCACGCTAAAAAGGGATAACAAAAAGAAAAAGAGAATGAAATTTTGAATCAATGTTAAATTTTGAGAATAGAGAGCTTCTGATCGATTACTTCTCTTCTGTCATTGACCAGCACTCTGGCTTCTTCATTTCTTCAAACAAAGGTAAATACCTAAACATATGAATAAAAGTCAGTTGAAAAAAGAGTAGCATATTTCACTGGATAATTCTTTATATTGCGAGGAACCTGAGTGCCAGATTCATTTTCGACTAACTTTCCTCCATCCGCTGGAACTCATACTTTCTTCAGGTTTGATGTATCACCGAATGACCAGTGATAAAACGATTCTTCACGATATCTTCACGCAATAAATATACTTCAGTTAAATACCATTGATAAGCAACTTGTTCATTAATCAGAATATCAATTGTCATGTTGCTATAGATAACATGCATCATATCACTATAATCATAGATTCCACGAAGTCTACGATATTCACCATCAGGGCGAGTTAAATTATTACAAATAACATTCCAAGACCATTTCCGAACATCAACTTCATGTGAAGATATTTCCATTTTCAGTAGTTTTTCAGGTGTTGAAAAGATTTCACTAATTATCTGAAAATTAGTTTGAATTATTTCCTTCATAGCCATTAAAGAACTTTCCTTTTCCTCTTTTTCATCTTTTTCAGGTTTGGTATCCTCTTTAGAAGGGAAAGTAAGTGAAAATTCGGGAAGGTCTTCAGATGGTATAAGAAAAGTAGAATAATCGATAGGAATTGGTTGTAATGGAATATTGAAAAAGTATTGCAAAAAAGAGAAAATAGTAGAAAGATTTGTCATTAATTCTGCTCCATCATTACGATAGTAATTGAAGCATTTACGATTAGAAAGGAATATTGCCCAATCTTGGCGCTCCTGGATATTTGATCGATAGTGCGAGGAAAGTTGATATATAATTGGATACTTTCGAATAAAAGATTGTAATGAATTATGAAGCTTTGGTATTCCGAATCGAAAGTCATACTTCGAATTTCCATTCGATCTGATTTCTTCAGGATTAAAGAACAATATATGAAGAAATCGATACAAAGAAAACTCCATACAATCAGTATATTCTTTGCCAAAGTTATTGATAGGTAAACATTCTGTTGTTTGTAACATTTTTGAGAAATTTTGAGATTTTTGCTTAAATTTACAAGACAGGGAGGAAGTTAACAACTTATCCGTTGTAATATTGGTGATACGAGGGAATTGTAACGAGTGCCTTCTTGTGGAATAAGTAAATCCTGGAATATTTATTCTTACAAAGGGGATATTACGGAACAACCTCTCATACTTCCCGAGACCACAATCAGCTTTCATCCCCCAAACAATCTATATCTTCTAATTGAGTACATGCCTCGAGATGAACAATACCAACCCTCCCTATTCCAACCAATCTAGAAAGTTTGTCACACTCGACAAGAGACAAACTCTTAAGATTGCCCAAACCACTTGTATCTTCGAAATTCTGGCAATATAATATTGATAGATGTTGCACATTTGCTAATTCTCTACAGTGGACCAAACAATCACAATAGCTAAGGCAAACTTCGTGAATTGATCTCAAAGGAGTTAAATCAATTTTCTCTGGTAAGCCGGATAAGGAAACACTCGAATTTCCTTCACCCAAACCTTCTAAAGAGTTTATCTCACCCTGGAAAAGTTTAAGATTAGATACTCGACCAAGATCACAGATAACTTTCACATTGAGACAGGATGCTATAATTAACTCTTCTACTCCACCTAACAGGCTTACGTCTGTTAGTTCCAATATACCACTCAAGAATAAGCGATGAGCATTCCTCAAACTACTAAGATCCTTAAACCCTATTCCTCGAGATGAAAAGAATCTTAAATCCTTCACATCTTTAAAAGCAGAGATATCAACGATTTCACTTAAAGTAATCCTGCTAACTGCAATCGTGGGCCGAATGTTATTCCCGGTACAATTTTAAAATATTTCAATTTTAGGAATCAAGATTCGGGAAATACGAAGGATCAAATAAGTACTCGTTCCCTTAATCCTTCAAATTTTAATTCAGAACAATCATCGATAATTATCATACTAAGGAATATTACCATATTGCGAAATTTCTTGGAGATTGGGTAAACAATATATGATTAATCTCTTTAATCCAGAAATAAAGTCTATTATGGTAATACTATCAGAAATTACACTTCTAAGATCTTTATACTAGTTAATCCACTTAAACGATTAATTCCGCGAACATTTTCAAGACGCACATAGTGTATATTACAGAATACTCATATTAGGGTTTTTTCTCCAAAACTCGCGAGAAGCTTGAAAATCTAACTTATGAATCTCTGGCATCGTTGAACAATCTCTTTCGTTGCAGACTCTATTTTCAATGAAATCTGCTGGGACTTGTCTTTTATTGAGGCACATAAGGCAATGAAGTAATTAATTTGGTCTGATATATTGTGGTATCCTTGGATCTCTGTTTGCCATTTATCATCTCATGAAGTTATAATAGACTGTCTCGTACTTGACATGTTGAAAAATCTTTGCATTGGTGTTTAATAATTGTCGATAAATCAGATTTTCTTAGATATTGTTGAATAAGCCTTAGAATTGCAGTTGGTATGGATTCAAGGATGATAATGATCTATTATATTCTTCAGGCTCTCGAATTGTATGTTAAGTTACAAAGAACGTAAATGAAAAAATAAATGTTATTGGCATCAAGAATCGCAAATGGAAAAAAGAAAACTGAAGAATCGAAGACTTAGATCACTTGAGACAGTTAGAACAAAAAAAGGACACAAGAATACAAGTATAAGCGAGTTTATCAAAGAAAGAGCGAAGTCATTTGAACAGTCACAGAAAGAGGTAAAAATCAGAAAAACACATGGATTATATATTTTCTATATTTTCTAAAATGAATTCGAAAACTACTTCGAACTTGTATTATTATTCTCTTGTGAAGATTCGAAATACCTATGACAATCTTCTAAACTTTCATTTATGTCTTTCAAGCGGAAATTTCCGTGTTCATCAAGCATATACATTCGATAGTTCAATGCCCTTAAGAATCCTATTCTTGCATAGCATTCAGGATTATTCGGTGGCATAAATTCTCTTATACATGCATTTCCGGGTGAAAACGTCGTAAATAATAAACCTGCTCCATGAGGAGCAATGACAATAGGAGCTTGCGCAAAACGCAAGATCTGGTCTTGAAGAGATGGAAGGTTATGATCATGATGAAAGATAAAATTATAACGATGGTTCCGCGCAAACTCTTCGATATGATGTTTAATTTGATGTTCGTTACCTACTAATCTAGAAGTACTACGTCCAATAAATATAATAGCTCTCTGACTTGAATGAACTCGCTTTGCTACTGGTAGAGGATTGAATTTATCATTCATCCATTCTAACTGACTTGCAAATACTTGACAACAACGACCAGGCTCTGGAGCGTACAACTGTTTTGCTTCGATAGTATGATCGTAGATTAAGCGATCATTCGAGATATTCAATAGGTTCATCCACGATGAGATCCAAGAGTTAGTTCGTGGCATATGGATGAGAACGTGAGGATCATAGAGTAATACAGGGTCTACACCGCAAAAGGAAACAAACAATTCCATAGGAAAGTGCCAAGTACCTGATGCACCAGAGCCTAGAGTAATCGCTCGGTCAACCTGTCTTGGATGGGTATGAAGCTCAAAGAACGTTTCATGCATCATATAGACACAACCCCCATTATATACATAGTCGCATGTCTCTGGGTGCACAATTAATCCTCGATGTGTGGCATAAACATCTTCAAAAATAGCCATTAATCGAGGTTGTAAACTAGGAGCAGTATTAAGGACATAGCTATAAAAGCGCTGGCGATAAAGACTCTTTCCATTCTCTTTTTCATTGTCTTCCTTGAATCCGTGGTATGTATGCTTACTCAAAAGTAGAGAAGTATAGTTAGTCTTTGCTTCAGGGAAACTATCATAAAATCGGTCTTGCTCTTGATGAGTAAAGCGAGGATTGAAATAGTTCTGATCAATGAAAAAGTTAAAGTTGCGCTTTTTGTGATGCTCAAAAGATCGATAATTTGATTCATTCAGAGGGAGAAAAGTGTAAAATTTATTCTCAACTCGAGGTTTGTCCCAAATCCAGCTAATATTATCATTTTGTACGCGATTCATAAAGCAAAAATTCGCCTTATTCTTGACTCCTCGTGGAAATGTTGGCCCAGCATTAGGTGCAGCTTTCCCATCACAATTAACCAAAGCGAAACACAAGGTAGCCAAGAAAGGCAACATCAGAAAGGTGCAATCAATAAAAGGGGAAAAGGAAATGTCAAATCAAGTAGATAGAAGGGGACACAAAGGCACGATAAGAACCGAGATTCGAAAATCACATCAAAAGAATCTGGAAGAGTCGACTTCTCAGCCTCAGAAGTCGACTCCAAATTAAATGCTCAACACTTTGTTTTCTTATATTTTAAAGACTTTCAATTCAATTAACTCTTTGAATAAATTTTTCCCAATCTATGTTATATGAGAAAAGATCATAAATATTATTCGCTATTCCAATATAATAAGTATTTTGATTAATCTCATGAAAGAAATATTGAATAATAATCTTCAAATTCTCTAAATTGCCAAAGATTGAGCTTGAACTCGAACCTGAACTCAAACTCGAACTCGTGTTATTGTTACCATTCAACATCATCTGAAGAATTGAATAGTTAGTATTTGGTGATGAAGATAAATCAAATGAATTATTGCCGTGATGGCCTCGTATTGTATGTTGATAAAGATGATCGGTAACAGATTTAGGAAATAATAAGAAAAGACATTGATATATATCTTCAAAACTTAGAAATGGTAATATATTAATTATTACATCCATATGACATATTCTTTCAATAATTCGATGATAAACCTCTTGAGAATGACTTCGTACAGGACCCTTTGGACGATCGTTCAAGACTTCAAACGATACTGGAACTGTATTCGACGATAAAGAACTTTGTTTCGTCTTAACTGGAGAAGGATATGCTGATAATGGTGAATAAAGTATATTATTTTCACATAAATAAAATAAAATTTGTTGAAATAAACAACGTATTAATTTACCAAAACAATTATTCATATTATAGGATAATATAGAATAATGATAGATTTCTTGAATTCTTACTTTCTCTGTTCGGTTATTCAAACTATTTAATCGTTGTTGTGAAGAACTTCCACTTCTTATCCTACTGGTATTAAAAGTATGATGTGAAGGTAATCGATGATTAACAGCAGCAGGTAATTGATATAGAAGATGATGAATACTCTCTAAAAAGAATAAATATAATAATACACCAACTTTTGATTTACTTTTCTCTAATTTTTTCGATGATTTAGAATTAAGTTGACTATTATTATTATTTTTACCGTTAGCATCAACAACAGGATCGTCTTCTTCTCTGATACTATCGGAAGTCGTTTTTGCTAAGGTCGGAAGAGTGTTTACAGGAGTAGTATTTGATAAAGAATTCATTGAAGATGAAGTTCTTATCGTATTATTTGTCATTTTTAAGATCATATATTTCATTTGTGGTTGTTTTTGAAGGTAGTCATGAAAGTAATCAATAATCTTTTCTAATATCATTTGATTAAAATGATATAGTTCTTTGAGTTCTTTAGTTAAGCTCCCTTCCCATGTAATCTGTGATACTGATAATGGATCCTTCTTTTCCTCTATAACAGTTGGATTCTGTTGATTCGATAATCGGAACGGAAGAACGGTTCTTTCTTGACAATGATATAAGAACTCTTGTAAAGAATTTCCTTTCTGGGATGATAAAACTTTCATTGATTCTTCTTTAATCTTTTTATGTAATTGATAAAGTGGCGGGGAGAGTTCTCCACGACGATAAAGGATTTCAATTTCTTCTAACTCAGAGTTAGCGGAGATGTACACTTTAGATACTGTAAAGGTTAAACTCGAATCAATCACTTGATAGACCACGACATCTCCCTATTTCGAAAAGATTAGTTAATATTGATAATAAATATCATAGTAAGGAATAAAGATACTGTACCTCTTCTATCTTTCTGTAATGGTTTAAAAAGCCCTTCAGAGTAATGCCAATCACATTCTGACCAGCACAATAGATGAGATATTGATTCCAACCTATTAACTTGATTACTACACCATATTCTAAAGAAAAGAAATAAGTCAATGAGTTAGATAGCCCTTCAAGTTTGTGGGATTAACTCACCTAAAACCCCTTGATAAGAGGAGTCAAAGACAGACCAATAATTAGTATGTTTAGATGCCTCAAGCATCTCTAATACCTTATATCTTTGATTGTGATTTGCTAAATTATCTTCTGACTTCGAGGAAAGTTGTCTTCGAAGTGGAATAGAGGTGTTTAGACCTGAACTCCCTCCACTGCTCTTATTACCTTTGCTAGCCTTTTTCATCTTTTCCTTAGGTCAAAAAAGGTAAATTTACAAAGATAATGAAGGAAAACTACTTTACTTACAGAGCTCGATGGTGTTTTTCCAGAGAAATAATGTGATTTTCCTGAGTTACCGAATAGTTTATCTTCATACCCATAGTCATCATCATAGTCGTATTCATCATCACGACGATCATCATCAGAATAAAGATCATAAAAACGACTTAATTCATCGTTTTCATCTTCATCATCTTCAGAGTATCCGTGATCATCTACTTCTCCATCCACCTGTTCTTTCTCTTTGTCTTCTTCTTCAAATTGATAAGCATAACCATCTTCTTCAAAGCAATATTTATACAAATCTTGTTCTTCTTCTGTTAAACCATGTTCACCATAGTCTATTGGTATCTGTCGTTGTATTTTATCACTCATTTTCCATCAAACCTCTGTGAAGTAGATCAAAGAACTAATTCACTCTCAATTTTCATTTTTCGCCTTGGAACTTCGGTCCTTTTATGACGGCACCCCGGCATTTGATGCAGAAAAAATAATTGAATTTGATAGGGAATTAACAAATAACAGACTTATAACATGAAACTAAGCGTTCTTTATAAGCATCAGATTATTATGAGAGAACAGGGGAAGCCTGAAAGAATGATGGGTAATTTTATTAGTTTTAATGATTCACAAAATTTTGGTAAAGTTGCAAGTACAATCTTTATCAATGGATTTCGTTCTATAAGAGATATTGGTGATCTTTCTCAGTGTGACACCTTTCTATTTGGGTTTGATCCTGCTAAAGAGTATAATAAAGAGCTTATCAAATTTCATGGTTGGCTTTCAATGAATGCTCAGAAAGCTGCTGTGATTATCCTTGATAAGCACCAGTCTCATGCGATCATCATACCTGCTCTATATGATGATGAAGCTGCGTTGAAAGCGGTGGGATTCAAGTCAGGGTTTATATGCAAAGTTTATGAGAATAGAAATCCTGATAAGAAGCCAGTAGTCCCAGATGAACCATTTTATGATCCCTCTTCAGTTTATGGTTCTTCTTCCTCTTCTGTTCCTTCTTTTAACAACCCTCCCAGCTCATCTTCTTACAGCCCGACTATAGCTAGAGCTCCTTCCATAGATTATACCTCTACTTCGAGTTATTCTTATCTGAACCCCACTCCAGCTTTAGGAAGTCTTGGATCTATGGCTAATCCCCCGTCCATTTCTGTTCCTCCAATCGCTCCTGTAGCAGTTCCCGTAGCTGCAGCAACCTCAAATCTCACAGCAGAAGATCATTACAATAAGTTAAAACGTTCTAAAGAGACTCGCCATCAATCACAGCTCTTTCACATGCGAAATCTCAATAACTTTACTAAGGCAGAACTGATTGAAGAAGCAATCCAACTCATTGCTTCTCAACCCCCGTCATCGTCCTCAGCCCAAAGATCTCGTCAAAACAACCGACGTGGTTGCACTGTCTTGGAGCTAGCTTGTGGTAAAGGTGGTGATATAATGAAGTGGATGAAGAATAGTTATGCGGAGATAACCCGTTATGTTGGTATTGATATAGCCGAAAACTCTATCAAGGAATTTGTTGAGCGATTAACAAAAAGACCTGATAATCTTTCTGAACGAGTTATTATTGAGAAGTTAATTGTTGGAAATTTAAATCAAGACTCTTTGATCTCCTCCTCGCTTTTAACGGTAAGAACCTCATTTTTATTGTAGATATTCGTTTATTTCTTCGGTAGGTCTTCGTAGTGAATGGAAACAGGTGATTCCTTTACAAAGTAGCGATGCATTTGATATTATTAGTTGTCAGTTTGCAATGCATTACATGTTTGGAACTGCGAAGTCTGTGAAACACTTCTTTACTGAAGTTAGTCGACATTTAAATGAATCAGGTCTATATATTGCAACTACCATTGATTATCGAATTTTAGTTCATTATATTATGAAAGCTAAATATGGTCCAATGGAATCTGCAATGAAGAATACGACACATCAAGTGATCACTAGCACTCCATTAGAAACAACGATGAGTACCTCTCTCCCAACGAATTATGACACTGCACCAGGATTTAAATCGAAGGAAGTGATCAAAGATTCTGTTAAATATTTAGCTTTACAGTTTTATAATGAATTTCAGAAGTTACTCCTGCAGATTGAGCTGAAGCAAGAAACGGTCGATCGCCTACTTGGACGATTGAGTAGTAATAACACTGATGAGGATGATTGGTTTGGAGTTGAATATAATTTTATATTGCATGATAGTGATGAAGAAGCTGCAGTTAATTCACCAGAATTTATTGTCCCAATCTTTACAACACATTTCCAAGAGATATTATATCAAGAAAAATTAGAAATACTGAAAATACAAAATTTTCATGATTTTATTATTGAAAAATTTGATAATGATAATTCGCGTGATCGTATGAATAAAATGGAAGTTTTTAATGTTAATGGTACAATCTCAGAAGCTGAATGGTTAATTGCAAGGTTGTACACTGTTCTCATTCTTAAGAAGGTTTCAAAAGTTGCAGAGAAGCCGAAAACGGCTTCCGTTATGCCTTCACTTGTTCCTCCAGAACCAAATCCGATCTCAGTGGTACCAGATCTTCAGAATCCTCCTCGCCTACGACCTTCAAGTCCGAAATATCCTCCACGTCGCATTGGTGCTCCAATTGATCCGAAAGATCCTATTGTGCTGAATCATCAAGCAAGATTTGCAAATCTTCTCACCACAGCGACAAATGGTAATACTACAAAGAAGAGGACTCATGATGTGTTTGAGGATCATGAAGAGATAAGAGAGAATTACGATAAGATGGAGGAGGATGCGAAAGAAGAAGATGAAGAAG
>VFQN01005551.1_pt1 | contig 15314 bp, 27 predicted proteins | sample 3512371 | NCBI WGS metagenome assembly VFQN01 (sample SAMN10412370, study PRJNA504923) | tailings metagenome | isolation source: Replicate 2 from Balatoc abandoned mine | place: Philippines: Itogon, Benguet | collected 2017-08-28
CTTTCAGCCCCCGAAGGTTGTCGTTGCCCCTTCGGACAGCCTTTCAGACAAAAAATTCGCCATAAGCCGTGTGTACTATGAGTAGCAGCGGCACGATTCCCACGCTGCGGCGAAGCAGCTACTCCCCAGCGGTGCCGCAGCCGTGCTCCGCCTGGCCAGGACTACTACCCGTACCATGCCACCTCACCACCCAGCAGCGGTATCACGGTTTCTGCGCAGATGGCTCACTTCCACACAGCGCACCGTTTGCGTGGCCATATACCGCACCGTACGCCAGTCCCTGTCCCCCTTCCACCCACCCCTCGCTACACCACCACGCTGGCTGGCATCCCTCAAGACCCCCTTCCTCCCCGTTCTGCACCAGCACACAGACACACACCCTAACCTCCCCAGCCCTAGCCCCATCCTCTCCCCTACCCGCCCCTCACCCTCCGGTACACCACCACGCTGACGAGCGCCCCCTCTTCTGCACACCAGGACCCCCCTGCCGCTGAGCCTTGCCCGTGCTCTCTTACACACACACACACGTGCACTGCCGCACACACAGGCACACCCTCCACCCACCTCCCGGTACACCACCACGCTGGCTGGGGCCCCCACCCGCTCCCCGTGCTCCCCCTCCATCAGCGGCTGCCACGTCACGGCGTTGAGCAGCATCACGTGCCGGTCGTGCCCCCCCACCGCCAGCAGCTCGCCGCCGGGGCTCCAGGAGCAGGTCTGGGGAGCACCAGGGGTTAGAGGTGGGGTGGTGGTGAAGCGGGGAAGAGGTGAGAGGCGTGGCAGGCGTTCCACGTCATCGCGCGGTAAGGTGCTGCGTGTTGCCACGTTTTGAGCTTACCGGCGTGGTCCTCCGCTGTACCCGCCCGCTGCCTTGCGGTCCCCTGTCACCTCAGCGAAGGCGCGCCCAGGCGCCGGGTGACAAGCTGACAAGCCTTTCTCCGGTGCAATCGTGCAGGTTCTATGCACGCTGTGCTCCCACCGTTAATCCTGGGCATGCTGCTCTGTGCGTACAGTGGCCGCACCTTAATCCCCAGGCAGGTGGTGTCCCCGGTGGTGAAGGAGCCCAGCACGGAGCCGTTGCGAGCGTCCAGCAGCACAACCTGCAAGCACGCACAAACAGTTGAGATACTCTTCGTTAGGTGGATCAAAATTCGGTACCGTTTGACGACCAACCCAGTAATAGGTGTGGACACTACATGATCACGACAGGCAGCACGCCTGCACAGCGGTCCAGGTCACCTCGAGACACGTGGGCCTGCACCCCTCCCCATTGCCCAGTTTAGCAAGCTTGTTAACTAAGTTGCAGTCATGTACGTGTGTGGACCCCTTCCCGCACCTTGTACGCCAGGCAGCTGTCCCACACCGCCAGCACGCCGCCCGCGGGCGACCACGCCACGTCCGACGCGTCCGCCGTGCCCGGCACGTGGTAACGCCCAACCGCCGCCCAGCTGCGCGTGTCGTACACCGCCACCCAGTCCTTCATCTCGGAGCGCTGCACAGCAGGCAAGGAAGTCCTGGCACATGTCAGCATAAGCAGGGACAGGGTTGTACTCTAATGCAGCTTTGCTTCCACGGCCCTAGCGATAAATCGGACTGAGGGCCGTTCCCAAGGCAGTGCTAAACTTCCCATGCATCCCGATCCCCCAACCCCCGTCTTTCCGCGCGCGCTTCCCCATGCTGGCCCCACCCCACATCCCGTCCTGTACCCACCACCCCCCGCCCCCTCACCTGCAGCACCGCCAGGTGCCCCCCATCCGCACTGAATGCCACGCCTTGCCAGCGCATGCAGTCCGTCCAGCCCATACCGTGGACTTTCAATTTCACCCCGAGTCCTCAAGGGCCAAAGAGGCCCCACGGAACACCACCACCGGCGTTTGCGGAACCCCTCTTCCTCCGCACTGGGCAGTATCCCCTCCCGGCTTGGCCCCACCGGCCCAAAACCGCACCCCGTCCCCCCATACTTCCCCCGCCCCCTCACCTCCAGTACCGCCAGGTGCCCTCCGTCCGCGCTGAAGGCCATGCCTCGGCCCACGTGCTTGGGCCCGCCCAGGTAGGTGCACTTGCGGTCCGTCAGCGACCACACCGTCACACGCAGGCCCCACTCCGCCACCGCCAATACACACGTGCCGTCGGGGCTCCACCGCACCGCCCGCACGCCCGCGGGGCCCTCGTCGATCTTGCAGCTCCATTCCGAGCTGTCAACCGACCAAATTTGAATCAGGCCGCGCGAGAAGACTCCGCACATGACGTAGTTTGAGCTTGGGGACCATTCGATTGCGTCTATGGAGTCGAGGCAGGCGTACAGCTGCAGCACGCCGAGGGTTTCGGAGTCGCGGATGATGAGGCGGTGGCCCACGGCGGTTGCCACGTGTCGGCCGTTGGGAGAGAAGGCGGGGTGGGGGCCGGAGCAGCGGAAGGACTGGGAGAAGTCCATGGTTGTGGTGGGGTGGGTGGGAGGTGGGGTGTTGTGGAGTGTGGGGAAGGGGGATTGGAGCTGGCCTGCTGTGGGGATGGGGTTGGGGAGGGGCCAGGGTTAGGCGTGGAGGGTGTGGGTTGTTGATCGGGGAGGGGACGTCAGGTTGGAGGGGTGTGGGGTGTGGGGTGGGAAAAGGACGGGCCGGAAGGCGGGTTGGATGCAGTTGGGAGGCCATGCGGAGGCGGGAAGGAAGTTATTGTAGGGTGCTTGTAATTGAGAGCATATCAACTGGACAGAGATTTGTCGGGCAACCGAAAAGACGTGGCCGGTGCGGAGGATTCCAGGCATGCAGGGAGGCTACAGCTGCGGGCCAAGCACGCCCCAACCTGTCTCTCCTGGGGTTGCACTGCAGTTGTGGAGAGGGCCTTCCGGGCACACACTCTCACCTAGATAGCCGGAGAGCTCTTGTACCGCCGTATGCGACTGTTCCAGTACATAAGTCCTGGCTGGCGTTCAGCCCCGCCCCACACCGACTGCCAAACGCCTCTAGCCTGCCAACTGCCCGAGCCCTACCCTAGCAAAGCCCCTTGGTCGGCCCTGTGATATGTCATTGCTGTTGTCACAACAGTAAGGCTTCCTAGGCTGCCGAAGCTCTGTGTATCAGCGTCCAAGTCCAACAAACGAAGAACAGCGACAGCTGGAAATGGCAGCTGCACAGTGGGACTGTGTGCTTAGAGTTTGTTGGGCAATACCGCAATATTGCGTTCTCTGTGACTCGCGCGGTTGAATTTTTCATGAGTCCGTGGATCCGGAGCGTCGTCCCACATCCTCGTCTCTCCGTTTAGCTAGTAACATCACTGAGCTATCAAATCATCTAGCCTTGCGCAAATGTACAACAACGCTTGAAGCGTAAATGAAGAGGGCACTTGATGGCATGGACGAACGTCAGCCTGTAACGTACGTAGCTCACTACTGGTACTGCTGACCACAAGCTGACAATTACCAGTATAAGAGTTGGCTAGATAGTACAAGCAAGCACGGCTTTTGGCTGGACCGACCCAAATGGTCGGAGGCGCGAGCAGCTTGTGGCCGCGCTTCGGCCCTGGACTTTGCGGGGGCTTGCTTCGTTGCTATGCAACCGCCTCACAACCTAGCTGCTATGCATCACGCGGAGTGCTTGGCTCTGGTGAGTGCAAAGCGAGTGGCACCTATGTCCGCTGGCCACGCGTATCAGCGCGTACACACGTGAGGGCTTCGGCACACACGCACACGCTGCGGTTGCAAGGCCTGACCGTGACGTGAATCACTGCAGTGCACGTACCTACAAGCAGAACTCACTTGCCCTTTGATGCACCTGGCTGTTGCAACTTGCAAGACCCGCCGGAAAAGGGTCTAGCCCACGCTGGGCTACGGCCGTACTTCCCAGCAAACAAACAACACGCGTAGCGAATATCAAAGCCATCCGCACCAACACCACAACTGGCACCAACTTAACCCCACCTTACCCACGCATGCACGCGCCCACGCCCGCGCTCACGCTCAACCCCCACCTCCTGCCCGTTCCCCAACCGCCACTCCACCCTCTCACTCCCCCGCCCACCCTCCCCTCCCCCTTTCCCTCCACCCCGCCGGCCCACATCCCCCAGTCGGCCGCGGCCCCCGCCCTCCCCCCGGCGTCCTCGCCTCCACGGGCATCCCCGGCGCTGCCGCAGCCATCGACGCATCCGTCCCCGGCGCCGGTGGGCCCCCCGCGCTGGGCCCCGTGCGGCGATTCCTGGGCTCCTTCTTCCGCCTGGCCCTGCCGCTGACCGGGGTGGCAATGTTCTGGTATGCCTACACACACGTGGACCAGGTAAGGGGGAACAAAAGTGCTATAAAAAGCAAAAGCAGTCTAGAGGGTTTGGGGGGTAGAGGGGCAGGCGGCGTGTGCGTGCATCGAGGGGGCGGGGCATGTGGTGGAATGAGGCACGCGTGGGCCAGGTGCGCGGGGGTACGATGCTGCTGGCTGGAACAGCGGGCAGGGCACGCTGACGCACACCTATTTAAGTACCAGGGGCCGTACCGATGGTGCCAAGAGACACACGGCCCAAGCACCAGGGAGGGTTGGCGTTGGGATACCTTGCGAGCTCAACCTGAACGCACGCACACCTACACCCTCACCCACACCCTGTACCCCTCCCCAGGACCCGCTGGTGCCCGACCAGTACCCCCCCGAGATGCGCTACCTGGCCGCGCAGCAGACCCCCAACACGGACACGCTGACCAACTGGAGCGCCACGCACGAGGCCACGCCAAAGTGGGTGCGGGCACGCGAGGCACGTGGCACGTGGCGTGTGTGGGGCTCAGGGCTGCCACGCGCACGTTCCCTCATTGCATACGGCCACGCCCAAGTGGGTTCAGGCACGCAGGGCGTGGCACGTGACACGTGGCACACAGCGCCTGGGGCTGGGGCCTCCTGGTACGCCTGCCCCAACATCCCAGCCGCCACCTCACCCAACCACATCCGGGCTCCGGCTGCGTGCATTGCCGTACGAACCACCCGCACCGCTGCCCTTGTCCATGCATCATGCTCCGAGGCTGCTCCAGGGGGCTAAGCTGGAGGCACAACCCATCAGCAGCAGACCTCAATACAGCTTGCATCGTCCGAGGCCTACGGTATGGTATGCTGCCTGTTAACTGCAACCCACAATGACATGCGTCCTCTTCTTCACAGGCGCTACTTCGAGGCTGAGTCTGAGGCGGAGGTGGAGGCCTTCCTTCGCATCGCCTCCAAGATGGGCCAGCGGCTACGTGTGGCTGGCGGGGGGCTGTCACCCAACGGCCTGGCGCTGGGGGCGGAGGGCGTGCTGGGCACGCAGCGCATGGACCGCGTGCTGCGGGTGGACAGGGACAAGATGACGGTGAGGGGCCAGCAGCGGGGGGCAGGGCGGGTCTGGTTAAAGGTGCATGTTAGGGGGCCCGTGTGCGAGCGCAGGACCACCGCAGCTGCTCAACCACACGCCCCTCGCCTTTCCGCCTGTCCCCCCGCAGGTGACGGTGCAGGCGGGGGCGCGTGTGCGTGACGTGGCTGAGGCGCTGGCGGGCCACGGCCTGACGCTGCAGAACTTCGCGTCCATCCGGGAGCAGACGGTGGCGGGCATCACGCAGGTGGGGGGAGGGAGGGAGGGGCAGTAGTGGGTTAAGAGTGTGTTAGGGTGTCCATCCGGGAGCAGACGGTGACGGGCATCACGCAGGTGGGGGGAGGGAGGGGGCAGTAGTGGGTTAAGGGTTGGGGTGCCCTTCAGGGAGCAGACGGTGGCGGGCATCACACATGTGGGAAGGGGTCCCTTTTGTCCCTAGTTGGTGGATTGGTAAACAGAATCGTACTGCCATGGTTTGCCGGGTTTGACCAAGTGCGATGCTACCGCATAGGTGTGTACGGGCGCAGGCGTTGTTTGACGCACCCTGCTGCCGCCCCACGATATGCACGCAGGTTGGCGCGCACGGCACTGGTGCGCGCATCCCACCCTTTGACGAGCAGGTGGTGGGGCTGCGGCTGGTGACCCCGGGGCTGGGGACGCTCAACCTGAGCAACGAGGAGGAGCCGGAGCTGTTCAGGTGGGAGGGGGTGCACGTGTAATAGCGTGGCTGGTTCTGTGTGGTAGGCGGGGCTGGTGACCCCGGGGCTGGGGACGCTCAACCTCAGCAACGAGGAGGAGCCGGAGCTGTTCAGGTGCGCGGTGTGCATGTGTATTAGCGTGGCTGGTCCTGTGTGTTAGGCGGGGCTGGGCCCGGGGCTGGGGACGCTCAACCTCAGCAACGAGCAGGAGCTGGAGCTGTTCAGCTGGGGTGTGATTCAGTGGTCGGGTGGCTGGCGCTGTGTTCAAGGCGAAGCTGCAGGCAGTTGCCTCCGCTCACGGAAACACCTGCGCGTACTTAATCCACCAAGGCCGTTGCGTCGCCCGCCCTTCCCGCACGTGTCGCAAGAGCCACCTGCCTCGCTCCTGCTTACGCCGTCTGCCCGTTTGGGATTGCTTGTTCGTTTTTTCACCCTCCGCTTGCTCCTTCCTCCTTCCCGTACTCGCCCTGCAGGCTGGCGCGCGTGGGCCTGGGCTCGCTGGGCGTGGTCACGCAGGTGAGGGTGGCAGGGAAGGCGTATCTGTGATGGTGAAGCTAAGAAAGGCCAGCAGGTTTTTGGGGTGGCTGGCGTCCCCGGCCATCCCGGGGCTGCCTGTAGGCGCGACCTCTCTGCGCACGGGTGGGTCCATACGGGACGGTTACGCAGTATCCTGGGGCCGAAGCCCGTAATGCTGGTGGCTTGCCACGTCGTTCGCTCTGCCCCTTGATTGCCGGTGCCTCAAGGCCATGCCCACCCGCCTCGCGGTACCCCATGGCTCCCTGCTGCCAGCGCAAACACTAGCACTCGCAGCACACTGGAGTCGGTGATGTCTTATGATCTGCTTTCCTGTCTTCTACTTTCACCCACACTCCCCGCAGGCCACGCTGCGTGTGGTCCCCCGGCACCAGCTCATAGAGCGCACGTGGACCGCCACCCCCGCCGAGGTGCGGCGCAACCACGTGCGGTGGCTGCAGGAGAACAGGCACATCAAGTGAGCGGGCGGGTTGGGAGGGAGGGAGGGCGTAGTGGCAGAGCAGGGGTAGGTGTCTTGGGGATAGGCTGAAGGCGAGCTGTTACAGTCAGTACAAAATGAGCACGCGGTCGTTGGGAACAAGGGGTGTGATGGCTGCAGGACACCAGGCACATCGAGTGAGCAAGCAGGGTTGGGGTGGAGGGGGACGGTGGGTGAGGTGCCTTGCGGGGGATCCTTATTCGAAACTTTGGTTGCTTCTCGAGCAGCGGACAGGGCCCGCAGCCCTGGGAAGAAGGGGTGCGGCAGCTGCGGAAGGACAGGGGCTTCGCGAGCGATTGGGTTTTAGGGGGTCAGGGGCGACGGGGACGTGCGGCGCGGGGCGGAGGCGGACTAGTTACGTTTTAGCAAGTGCCCTGAGGCTTCATCTCGAGGCCTCTGAAGGTTGCGCTCCTGTAGCACACGCTGCCCTCTACCCTGTCCGCCGGACGCCGGTCGAACCTCCTCACGCAACGGTGGCCGCCAGCGCTAATCTGCACCAGCACATTTAGACTGTTGATCGTAGCGCAGTGTTCAAACGAACGCCCACACCCTACCCACACCCCTGCCCCAGGTACCTGTACATTCCCTACACCGACACGGTGGTGGTGGTGTCGTGCAACCCGGGGACATCCGCTGAGCAGCTGCGTGTGGCCAAGGAGCAGGCCGCGGCGCCGCAGTACAGCGAGGCGCAGCGGACAGAGGCGCTCAGGTGCGGGGAGGAGGTTGTGGGTTTGGGACCTGGAAGAAGTAGGGAGATACAGTGCAGTGTAGCGTACTGAGAGGGTTGGCGGCCTGTTGCAGGGGCAGGGGCAGGTGCAGGTGCCCCGGGCACATGTGTGCCGCGACGGACTCGGTGTGTCCATCTTGTGTTGTGGAGTCCGGCTAGCAGTGGTGGAATCGGCGGTCTTGCTGCACGGGCGCTGCCGCAGCCAGCCCAGCCAGGGTCCTAATCCAACTAGAGAATTTGCCTGCCAGCGTTAACCAGCAACCGGAAGCTACTGCATGGTACAGACCCCACCGCTCATGCGCCACACACTGACGTCCGGCCCGCCTCTTGTCCTCCCGCCCTCCACATAGGCGCCTGTACGAGTCCGTCCACGCCTCCCAGCCAGCCCCCACCGGCGACTCCTCCTCCGCCGCCCCCACCCCCACCGGCGGCTCCTCCGGCGAGGCGGGCAGCGAGGCCCTGAGCGCCACCGCGCTGCGGGACGCGCTGCTGGCGGCCGGGCCGGGGCCCCTGGACCCCGCCTGGGTGGCCAAGGTAAGGCAGCGACCAATCCGCGTAGGATGGGGCTGACCCACGGGACGTGGGGTTTGGGTTTGGGGCGGGCAACCAGGCCCTGGGCGCCACCGCGCTGAGTGGCAATCTGCTAGTGGCCGGGCCGGAGCCGCTGGACCCTACCTGGGTGGCCAAGCTAGGAGGCCGGGTGGGACTGACCCGTGGGACATGGGGTTTGGGGTTTGGTGAGGCCCTGAGCGCCACCGGGCTAAGGGGCCCGAAACCGGCCAAGGTGAGGCTGGATGGGACTGACCCGTGGGTCACTGCCCAGGGGTTTCGATACGTGCCCCGGTGGTCGCTGTGGCTAGAAATTTTTGAGAGGTTGGTGGCCCGCGGGCAACGCAAGGCGGGCTTGGCGGACGTTCGGTGAGCCGGCAGGAGCGAAGGTCATCATGGTATTACGTCGGGGCACGTAACAGGCATGGCTGTACCCTGTACTACGTTGTGGTGCCGCAGGTGAACCAGGCGGAGGCGGAGTACTGGCGGCGCAGCGCGGGCACACGCGTGGGCTACAGCGACGAGATCCTGGGCTTCGACTGCGGGGGGCAGCAGTGGGTGCTGGAGGTGCGTGGAGGGGGAGTGTCATGGCATGATGATGTCATGATAAGCATGTTCCGCGGCGAGGGGTGGGGGAAGGAAGCCAGTGGCATCGTCTCCCCGCTCCTTTCGGATCCCGGCCACCTCCCTTCTAAGTCTTAACCCCCACACCGTGCTCCCTGTGCTCCAGGTGTCCTTCCCCGTGGCCTCCTCCCTGGACTCCCTCAAGCCCGGACAGCGCACCAAGGACATGGACTTCATAGACCAGCTGCTGACCGCCATAAACAAGTGAGTGGTTGCGTGGCACTTGGCTGCCGTGCGCTGGGGCTTGAGGATGTGACGTGATGAACAACACGTGTCTGTATGGAGGTTGTCGGGTTCGGAAGCCAGCGGATTGCTGCCCCACGGCATCAGGTGACCTCGGGGGGGAGTCTCTCAGCCTCCTCACCGCCTGGCAGCCAGCTGACGTGCATTCCTCCCACGTGCTAGCCAGCACTGCCATTACTTTTGATGGCAGCGCTGCATCTACCTCTGTAACCTCCCACCATGCACGGTTTCCCCCTCCCTCCAGGTCCAACATCCCCGCGCCCGCCCCCATCGAGGTGCGCTGGACGGCCGGCAGCTCCTCGCCGCTGTCCCCCGCCGTGGGCCCGCCCGACTCGGTGCACTGCTGGGTGGGCGTCATCATGTACCTCCCCGCGGACGACCAGCAGCAGCGGGACAAGGTCACACAGGCGTAAGTGTGGGAATGCCGCCTTTTGGGGTGACAGCCGTGAGGGAAGGTAGGTGTGGGTTGTTCTCGGTGCACTGCTGGGTGGGCATCATTACCATGTACCGGCCGCCGGACGACCAGCTGCAGCAGCGGGACAAAGGTCATGCAGGCGTGGGTAGTGTGCAGGGTGTTGGGGAGATTGGGGAGAGCACGGGTAGCAGTAGCGCAGCTGCGGCTGAGAGTGGGCCAATATTTTCGTCGGGTTGATGCATCTACGTGCAAGCCTTTCAAGTTTGTGTGCCGGGGTTCATCCTGCAGCCGCATGGCAGCAAGTGCCATAGTACGCCAGCGCACCGATTGGCCGTCCCCGCTCCGTGAGTATTGAGGCTACCTCACGCCCCACGCCCGCTCTCCCCTGCCGTACAGCTGTTGCGCCTCCTCCCAGAGCCTATTATGTTGAAACCGTTTGTTGCTATCCCACCCACTCCTTGCTGCAGCAGCTTCCGTGCCTACTCCCAGCGCCTACTCCGTTTCGTTCGTTTGATTCTACCTCGCTCCCTGCTTGCCGCTGCAGCTTCCGCGCCTACTCCAATCTGCTGGAGACGCAGCTCATGCCGCGCTTCAACGCCACGTGGCACTGGGCCAAGCTGGAGGCGTCCGGCCGTACGGAGTCCGACATGGCACGCGTACGGCAGGCGCTCGTACGTCACTACGGCGGCGCCATCAGCGCGCTGCAGCGGTACCGCGCCGTACTGGACCCCGCGGGCACGCTCAGCAACGAGTGGCTGGATGCTGTACTGCCGTACAAGCCTCCCGCTGCCGCTGGGACAAGCAAGCAGGCTTAAAGGGGCGGCGGAAGGGTGCTGGGGGAGGGGGGCCTCGTGTGTGAGGCGTGGGAGGAGTGAGGGCGAAAGGGGGGCGGGGTGTGGGAGGGTGGGAGGCCTGGCAGGTTGATAGTACAAGGGGGTATGACGTATGAGGATGGTGTGAGGGTGTTGTGTCGAGCGTGTTGAGCGGAGCTGGCGTTTGGGGTACGGGCGGAGCTGCAAGTTTCGGTGCGTAGAAGCACTTTAGAGCCTGTGGGCTTGCAGGCGTGCCACGTGGCGAAAGCAGGGCAAGCGGGCGCTCGGTGTCCTTCGTGAGGCGCCTCTTGCTGAAATTGTGAGACGCAATGTCAAAGCTTGGTGCAACCAGAACCTTCTGGGTGCAATTGTATTCAGGGGCCTCCCCTGCTACCGTAAACGCATGCCTGTAGCCGCTCGTAACCACGGGGAAGCGGCAGCTCGTATGATTTTCCCCCTCGACAGCTACTGCGTGCCTATCCTTAAGCCAAGCTTGGTGCTCTGGGTGAGCTCGGCCCCGCAGTGTAGTGGACGGAAGTACGGAGTAGTACGGAGTCAGGTGCAACACCTCCCTCACCAAGCTCGCAGAGCCGTTGGCTCCCGGTACCACTGGGGCCAGTAAATTTGCTGTTCATAATTTTATACAGGCATGGTACTCGCAAGCAGCTATCGGCCTGAGACTTGCGTGTTTGTGTTGGACGCCTGCGATGACCCTGGCGCGGAAGGTAGAGACACATGCGCCAGCAACACGATTATACGTGTACATGCAAGGTGTTACCACCTATCAGGCTGACAAGGAACTTCTCACACGAGAAGCGGTGTCCGCTTTGAACCATCGCAGTGGGGAAGAATGCATCGCGGCTGGAGCTCATCAAGCAAAGCATCGGCATGTTTGCACAGATGAAGGTATGACGGGATGATTCCATTCCTTGAAGCGGGCAGGATGTCCTAACGTTTCTGCTCCGCGGAGAAGGGCCTAACCTTGACCCGCCCTCCTTCCAGAGCCGGGTCAACCCAGCTCACAAGTACGGCCTGGCAGTCATTCGGGTGAGTCCCTTGAGCACACGACACCTGCCAAAACCAGAGTGCCCATCAAGCTTATGGGGACAGGCAGCGTGCTGCAACGTGCTATAGGAGCTGCTGCATGTCTGCTAACTCACTCCCCCCGCCCCCGTGCCCCTCCACCACCCCACACGCCTCTCAGGACGGCGTGACATGGGAGGGCCCCGGGCCCCACCTGCACCTCACGTCCAGCCCTGACGCCCTCATGGCCGCGCTGCGGGCCGTGCAGCCGCAGGCCCCCGGGCGGCAGGGGCAGGGGCAGGGCGCCTCCGCCCCCTGCCGGCCGCTGGACCTGGGGCAGCTGGTGGGGCTGCTGGGTCCCCTGGCGGTGGCGGAGGCCGCGGACGGGGCAAGGGTGAGGGTAACGTGGGGCCTCTGGGTAGCACGCGGTAATGAGTACGGGGTAGCTGGGGGACGCTGCTGCGGCCGCTGGCGGTGGCGGAGGCGGAGGAAGGGCCACGGGTGAGGGTGACGTGGGGCCTGGAGCGTACCTGGTGTAGGGTACGGGCTAGCTGGGGCGGCGCTGCTGGGGCCCCGCGGTGGCGGTGGCGGAGGAAGGTGCACGGGTGTAGGCGGTAGGGGCGTGGGCGTGCCTGTTGGGTATGGCCGTATGGGATGCTGGGGCCGGAGTGGGGCCGCGGATGTGGCGGGGGCGGTTAATTGAGGGTTGGGGTTGGGGGTTTGGGGAGGCGGGAGGCGGCATGGTGGGAGCAGCCGACGGGGTGCAGTTGGATGACAGGGCGGGGCACGCAGTGATGTGCGTACGGGGTGCCGGAAGGGTGGTGGAGGTGCTTGTGGTGGGTTAGCAGGGCCCCTGCGATCTTGTGCTGAACGATGGCGCCCTCCCCTTTTCCCCCGCAGCTGCGCGTGATCCTGTTCTACTGCCGCTCCACGGTGCTGCCCACGTGGAGCACACACAGGGGGGAGGGCCTGGCGGTGGACGTGGTGAGTGTGGGGGTTGCGTGCTTGGCGGGCAGGGGGCAGGGACGGGGAGGGCGGGAGGGAGGCCTGCACTTGAGGGGCGGTTGGCGTGAGGGAGGGAGGGTGGGAAACGAGGGCCTGGCGGTGGGCGTGGCCGTGGTCGCGGTGAGCGCTGTGAAGGGTGTTGGGGTGGGGCATGGTAGGCAGAGGAGAGCGGGGAGGGCAGTGGGCGTGGGGATGGGGGGGGGGGAAGGGGAAGAGAGGCATGGTGGGGGGACGGGCGGTTGGGCGGGCCTTGGGGTGGGGTAGGGGTGAGGGGGGGCAACCAAGGCGGGCGCAGGGCAGGGCTGTTGGGGCCCCAGGCGCTGAATCGCACGGTAGGGCCAGGGCCTGGGGATGGCCGGGGTGAGGAGGGCTAATGGGAGCAGGGGGACGGTGGTAGTTGCATAGCTAGCGGTGCGGTCCCTCAGCGGTGTGCACCGCCTGACCCATTGACTCCTCGGCCCCAGCTATGCGGGCGTTTCGGTTCCCTGCCAACACGGCGCCGGGTACCAGCACCAGTACAGGTTTACTCAGCCCGCGCAACCTGCGCCTGTGTCGGCGGCCCTCACCTCACCTCACCCCCTCCCGACCCACTTGCCTGCTGCACCCGCTGCAGCTGTTCGTGCACGACAAGGCGGCTGCAGCTGCCGCGGCTGCCGCAGCCGGCCCCGAGGGCTGCCCCTCGCCTCAGGACGTGTTCAACTGGCTGGAGGTGGGCGGGGGTGGGCTGGGATGGGATTGGTTGAGAGGGCTGACAGCTACCTTCAGCTACTTTCAGATTCTGGGGGGGGTGGGGGGGTGGGGGGGGGGGGGGCTGGGATGGTGTGAGTGGGCTTGACGGCTTGCTGAACCTTTCGAAAGGGCTGCAGATACGTGCCCTGGGCGGAGCAGCGTATTTAATACTCTTCCCGCGGTGTCTGCTCTACGCGCAGGACGACGTGACGGGCTACAGCAGTTGCAACGGAGTTACGGCTTGATGGCTTGTGTTCCGGTTTCAAGTAGGCCCGTTTCCGCCTGCAGGACGGACCACGTTGACGAGCAGACTGGGCGTGCGGCCCACCACAGCATACACAAAGTAGTTTGAAGGCGTTATAAGTCAACCAACCAACCAACCAATACGGCAAGATTGCACTCGACAACGCTGTCGGACTTGACTACCCCCACCCCTGCCCGCAGGACCACGTTGATGAGCTGTCGGGGCGCGCGGGGCACCACGCCTACATCATGGAGGCAGGCAGTCACCTGGTCAAGAAGGTGGTCAACCTGGTGGTGAGTGTGGGTTAACACACACGTCGGCAACCCACCAGGGGGCAGCCACCTGGTCAAGGTGGTGGTCAAGCTGGTGGTGAGTGCACGTCGCGTGTGGGTTGACGCACACATGCAACCCACCAGCAAGCAACAACGAGGTGCTAGCAACACACGCTCGCAAACCCCCAGACGGACCACGCACCCTGGTGGTGCGCAGTGCTGCTGCTGCAGGGTACCGCAGGGCAGGCCCACTGGCAGCAGTGCGTGCACCAAGCAGTCCTTACACCGACCCCGCTCTGTCCGCTACAGACAACGCAATCACAAGCGCACGCGCCGTACTCACGCTTGCCGTACTGCCCTGCTGCCGCCTGCCGTACTGCAGGTGTGCCTCATGGCGCACCCCCGCCAGCGGCCGCCGCAGCGCGACCTGCGCACCGTGCCCCTGGACCTGGCAGCCATGCCCCCACAGCCCACATCCGCATCAGCCTCCACAACCAACTCCACATCGTCGTCCGCCGCAGCTGCGTCCTCAGCCCCACCCTCCGCCTCCGTTTCTGCCGCACCCACCGCCGCCCACGGCCCCATACCCAGCCAGCCGTACCCCATGCAGACCGCATCCCCGCTGGGTCCAGCAACGCAGGTGCCGGCAGCAGCTAATACACATGCAGCAGCGGCGGCGGCACCACCGCTGCCGCGGCCGCCGCATTCCGCGACGCAGGCGGTATCGCTGATTGACCTGCCTCCACCTGCACCTGCCCACACGCCCACAGCTGCCCCGTATGCACCTCCGGCGGCCGTGCCGGGCGCGTACGGCCCCGCAGGGCAACAACAGCAGCAGCAGCAGCAGCAGTACTACTACACCAACCCCCTTGTGTCTCAACCACAGCTGCACGGGATGCCTGCACAGCCACAAGCAGCTGCTGGTTCAATGGGAGCAGGAGTAGCGCCACTTGGTCTGGGTGCTGCGTACGGCACGGTGGCAGGCCAGGCGGGGCTGGCACAGCCGCAACCGCAACCGCAACCACAGCCGCAACACCCAACAGCACTACCGGTAGCGCCTGCTGCAGCAGCACATGCAGCTCCAGGATACGCCACAGCCCACACGGGGCCGCCTCCAGGCAGCGCTTCCCACGCGGCGCCTGTCGGTGCCGCAACCGCCGCCAACGACCTCGTGCACGGGCTGTACGGCATGTCGTTGGCGGAACAGGCGGCGGCTCAGCAACACGCGGCGCAGGGGCTCGGGCCACCGCAGGGGCAGGGGCAGGGCCAGCAGTAGGGCTTGGCTGGTGGGGGTACGCGTGAAACGCGAGGAAAACGTGTGGGGATGGCGGCTTGGCGGAGGCTCCCGCAGCAGGACACGCATGCTGATGAGGCTCAACGGAACTGGCGGCTGTTGCGTGCCAAAGACACGTGGTTTTGGCCGCGGGGCAAGGGTTGGGTTACGTGTGTGTGGGTCAGGGGGCTGTGGCACGAGGGGCAGGGGGGAGGTGCAAAGCGGAGGGATGGATGTGGTAGAGGATGTAGGGGTGGCGGCGGGGGTGTCGCTGCGGGCAGGACGGGGCTGAATGCGGCGTGGGGGAGGCAAAGGGTGGGGGCGGGTGCAGCAGCATGGCAACGCCAGAGATGGCACGCGCAGGTATCGAGG
>VFQN01005552.1_pt1 | contig 15313 bp, 13 predicted proteins | sample 3512371 | NCBI WGS metagenome assembly VFQN01 (sample SAMN10412370, study PRJNA504923) | tailings metagenome | isolation source: Replicate 2 from Balatoc abandoned mine | place: Philippines: Itogon, Benguet | collected 2017-08-28
GCCAGATGCCGCTCAACATTTTCGAGCCGCGCTATATGGAAATGATCGACGACGCGCTCGCCTCGCGGCACCGGCTGATCGGCATGATCCAGCCGGACTCGGCGCATCCCGGTCCGGAAGACAAACCCAACCTGTTCAAGGTCGGCTGCGTCGGTCGCATCACCCAGATCGCTGAAAGCGGTGACGGCCGCTACCTGCTGCAGCTCACCGGCGTTGCGCGCTTCCGCGTCGAGGAGGAGCTGAAGGTCGCGACCGCATACCGGCAATGTCGTGTGACTTACGCGCCCTTCGCCGACGACTTCATTGCTCGCAAGGGCGAGGACGAGGTTGATCGGACCACGCTGCTGCGCGCACTCGCCGAATTCCTGACCGCGAACGATCTCAAGGCCGATTGGGAAGGCATCGAGAATGCGCCGAACGAAGCGCTGGTCAACGCGCTCGCAATGATGTCGCCGTACGGCGCCGCTGAGAAGCAGGCGTTGCTGGAAGCGCCGGACCTGAAAACGCGCGCCGAAATTCTGGTCGCCGTCACCGAGATCGAGCTGGCCAAGAACAGCGCCGACGGCGAAACACCGCTGCAATGAACGTCGTTCCGGGGCAACAAGCCATGACCGATACCAAGACGAGCGCCGACAAGGTCGATCCAAAGCTGCTCGAAATTCTAGTCTGCCCGCTCACCAAATCGACGCTGGAATACGACGCCGAGAAACAGGAACTGATCTCGCGCAGCGCCAGGCTCGCCTTTCCGATTCGCGACGGCATTCCGATCATGCTTGTGGAAGAGGCGCGAAAGCTGGATTGAGTTACGAGGGCCGCTACACATCGCGGTCGTCACCCCCGGGCTTGACCCGGGGGTCCATCTCCTAGACTAGACATTTATCTCATTAGTCGATGGATTGCCGGGTCAAGCCCGGCAATGACCGGGTGGAAACATGCTGAAGATGTACGGGCGCAACACGTCGTCGAATGTTCAGAAGGCGATGTGGGCCGTTGGCGAACTCAACCTCAAATTCGAGCGGCTCGATGTCGGCGGCGCTTTCGGCAAGAACAAGGAGCCGGACTATCTCGCGATGAATCCGAACGGCCTCGTGCCGACGCTGGTCGAAGGCGATTTCATCCTGTGGGAATCAAATGCGATCATTCGCTACCTGGCGCGCGGTTACGGCGCGGGCACGCTTGAGCCGTCCGATCCGAAACAGATCGCTCTCGCCAATCAGTGGATGGACTGGCAATTGTCGGTGGTCGGACCTGCGATCTTCCATGCCTTCTGGGGTTTGATCCGCACGCCCGCAGAGAAGCGCGACATGGCCGCGATCGGCGAATCGCAGCGCAAGACCACCGAAGCGATGCAGATGCTTGACGTCCAACTCGGCCGCACAGCCTACGTCGCTGGTGACCGTTTCTCGATGGGCGATATTCCGGTTGGCGTGATGGCCTACCGCTTCCGCCAGCTTTGTCCGGAGCGTCCGGACATGCCGCATCTGGAGCGCTGGTATGCCGAGATCGAGAAGCGCCAGGCCTTCCAGGATCACGTCGGTTCGATTCCGCTGAGTTGAGGCGCGATTGATGAGGGGCTTCGCGCACGTCGCCGCGGTTGCTCTGCTCCTCGCAGCCGCCAGCGTTCCGGTCTCACCCACCGCGCGGGCACAAATGATCGAAGAATCATGGTCGGCGGACGGGCTGCACGGCACCATCGCCAAGCCCGCCGCACATGCGCGGGGCCCGGCAGTCCTGATCATTGCGGGCTCCGGCCCGACCGACCGCAACGGCAACGGGCCGGGCTCCCCGCCGCAGCTCTTCACCGACACCTACAGGCATCTCGCCAGGGAGCTGGCCGAGAATGGCATCCTCTCGCTGCGGTACGACAAGCGCGGCATTGGCGAGAGCCGCGGCCTCGTCAAACGCGAGGATGATCTCGTATTCGAGACATTCACTGCGGACGCGATCGCGGCGCTGCAAAGCGTGCGTTCCCGCCCGGACGTCTCGTCGGTCCTGATCGCCGGACACAGCGAGGGCGGCCTCATCGCACTCGCTGCCGCATCGCGCGTACCAGTCGCGGGGCTCATACTGCTGGCGACGCCCGGCCGCACCTATCTCACGGTGATGCGCGGGCAACTGAAAGGACGGCTGCCGCCCGATCTCGACGCAAGCGCCAACGCGATCATCGACGCGCTATCGGCCGGCAAACGCGTCGACGATCCGCCGAAGCAACTGATGGCCCTGTTTCGGCCCTCGGTTCAGCCCTTTCTCATCTCAATCGGGAATTTCGATCCGGCTCGCGCGCTGGCGCAGTCGAAGGTGCCGGCGCTGATCGTGCATGCGGGACGGGACCTGCAGGTGTCTGCGGTGGATTTCGACGCGCTGCGCTCGGCGCGCAGTGACGCGGAAACGCTCATCCTTGCGGAAGCCAATCACACGCTGAAAACGTCGCCCGCAGATCGCCAGGGCAATCTCGCGCTGTACCAAAATCCCTCGGCGCCGCTCGACGCCGGTTTGATACCGGCGCTCGTTGCGTTCGTCCGTTCGGCTGCCCGCTAGAGCGCCTCGCCTTTCAGGAGCTTCGGCACATCTCCGGTCAGCCCCGCCGCCTCGCGGATGAAGAAGTCCTTCAGATTCGGCAGCCGGTCGACGACGCCGAGACCCATGTCACGCACCAGCCGCAGCACATCCGAATTGTTGGAGAACAGCCGGTTCAGGCTGTCGGTCGCAACGCCCATCGCCATGGTGTCGAAACGCCGCCAGCGCTGATAGCGCTCCAGCACCGACATCGCACCGACATCAATGCCAAGGCGCGCCCCGTCGATGATCGCTTCGGCGAGCGCCGCCACATCACGCAGGCCCATGTTCAGTCCCTGCCCCGCGATCGGATGGATCACGTGCGCGGCGTCGCCGACGAGCGCAATCCGTTCGGCGATGAAGCTGCGCGCAACATGCAGACCCAATGGAAAAGCGCGACGCGGCCCGGCGATCGCGAGGTCGCCGAGATGCAATCCGAAGCGCTGTTCGAGTTCGGAAAGGAAATCGGCGTCCGACAATGCGACGATGCGCGCGGCCTCCGCCTTCGTTTCCGTCCACACGATAGAGGACCGATTGCCTTTGAGCGGCAGGATCGCGAACGGACCGGCGGGAAGAAAGTGTTCCTCCGCGCGGCCATTGTGATCGCGCTCATGAGCGATGGTGGTGACGATGCCGGCCTGATCGTAATCCCAGCCGTGACTCGCAATCCCGGCCTGCTCGCGGATCACGGACCGCGCGCCGTCGGCGGCGACCAGCAGACGCGCACTCAGTGAGGCGCCATCGGACAGGGTCGCGGTGACACGCGCCGGCTCTTGACGGAATTGCGTAACCGCGACCGGACGCAGATCGACGCCCTCGGCGCGCGCCTTGTCGAGCAGCGCCGCAACCATCGGACCGTTCTCGATCATGTGTGCGAACGGCTCACCCGGCGCTATCTCGCCATCGAAGGTGAGAAAGGTCGGCCGCATCGCGTTCTCGACCTTGGAATCGGTCACCACCATGTCGAGGATCGGCTGCGCGCCGTCCTCGATCGCGGACCACACCCCGATGGTCTCGAACAGCCGGCGCGCGGCAGCAGCAATCGCCGAGGCGCGCGGATCGGCCGAGCCGCGATTCATGGCCGGGTCGGCGAGCGCGACCGACAAGGCGCCTTCGGAGCCCTGCCGCAGCGCGATCGCCAGCGCGAGCCCTGCGAATCCGCCGCCCGCAATCAGGATGTCGGCTTTATTGTCGGCTTGCGTCATCTCGGAAACCATGGTCCGTCATTCCCGATCCGCCCCAAGGGCGGGATGGAATGACACGGGGAGCGAGCTTTTTCATGTCCGGCGCCGTCTCGGCTCTGCTCGATGTTCTCAACCTCGAACCGCTTGAGGTCAACCTGTTCCGTGGACGGTCGCCGCAGAATGGTTGGCCGAGGGTATTTGGCGGCCAGGTGATCGGCCAGGCGCTGGTCGCGGCGAGCCGCACGGTCCAGGGACTCACCGCGCATTCGATGCATGCCTATTTCGTTCTGGCTGGCGATCCTGCGGTCCCGATCGTCTACGAGGTCGAACGCACCCGCGACGGCCGAAGCTTCACCACCCGCAGCGTCAAGGCGATCCAGCACGGGCGACCGATCTTCATCATGATCGTGTCCTTTCATAACAATGAGGACGGGCTCGATAATCAGGCTGCCATGCCGGACGTGCCACCGCCGGAAGCGCTGCCGGACGAACAGACGATGTTGCGCGACATCCTGCCCACCCTGCCCGAGCAGGTGCAGCGCTATTACAAGCGCGAGCGGCCGATAGAATTGCGCCCGATCGATTACGGACATTATCTCGGACGTAAGCCCGCGAACGGCCAGTTCAATGTCTGGATCAAGGCCACCGGCCGATTGCCGGACGATGCCGCAATCCATCAATGCGTGCTGGCCTATGCCTCCGACATGACGCTGCTCGACACCGCGCTCGTGCCGCTCGGCCGCACCTTGTTCGAGAAGGACTTCATGGGCGCGAGCCTGGACCATGCCATATGGATGCACCGCCCGTTCCGGGCCGACGAGTGGCTGCTCTACAGCCAAACCTCACCAAACCTGCATGGTTCGCGCGGGCTGTCGCAAGGCCTGATCTTCAAGCGCGACGGCACCCTTGTGGCAACGGTCGCGCAGGAGGGACTGGTGCGATTGCGCCGGCGCACCGAACAGGGATGAAGCCGGCGCGAAAAGCCCGTTGGCGGCGCCAATCTCCGCTTAATCTTTTCGCGGGCACCCGATAACCTTGCGGCTTCGAAGCGGCCAAGGCCCGTGCCGGGCGGGCCGCGACGCCGAGCGCGAAAGTTTTCGCGCGCCGGCAACACAGGGGCTCGCTTTCATGAAACTGGTCATCGCGATCATCAAGCCGTTCAAGCTGGAAGAGGTGCGCGACGCGCTGACCTCGGTCGGGATTCATGGGATGACCGTGACCGAGGTGAAGGGTTACGGCCGGCAGAAAGGCCATACCGAGATCTATCGCGGCGCCGAATACGCCGTGCACTTTCTGCCAAAGATCAGACTCGAAATCGCGGTGCCCACCGACCGCGTCGAGAAGGTTATCGATGCGGTGTCGCAAGCCGCGAAGACCGGCCAGATCGGCGACGGCAAGATTTTCGTGACGCCGATCGATCGCGCCGTGCGTATCCGTACCGGCGAAACCGATAACGACGCGCTGTAACGCGCCGATCGAAGAATACCGAAATCTCAATCGATCCGTTCGTCCCCGCGAAAGCGGGGGCCCAGACAATAAGAAGACTGGATTCCCGCCTCAGCGGGAATGAGCGGAGAGTGAATCAGACGGGGGAGACGACCATGACGACGCCTTCACGGCGCATCGCGTCAGCGATTGCTAGCCTGACGCTTGTCCTGTTTTCGACGCAAATCGCGGCGGCGCAGACGCCCGCCAAGATCGACGCGGCGGACACCGCTTGGATGATGACGGCGACAGCGCTCGTGCTGATGATGACGGTGCCGGGCCTGGCGCTGTTCTATGCCGGCATGGTGCGCAAGAAGAACGTGCTTGCGACCATGGCGCAGAGTTTCGTTTCAATCGCCATCGTCTCGGTGCTGTGGGCGATCATTGGCTATTCGCTCGTGTTCGGCGGTGACGGGCCGATGATCGGCACCTTCAGCCGCGCATTCCTGAACGGCATCGGCATGGAGACCACGCATCCGCTGGCGAGAACCATCCCCGAAGCTCTGTTCATGATCTATCAGATGACCTTTGCGGTCATCACAGTCGCGCTGGTCTCAGGCTCGGTCGCGGATCGCATGCGCTTCTCCGCCTTCGTGTGGTTCTGTGTGCTGTGGTTCCTGTTCGTCTATGTGCCGATCGCGCATTGGGTCTGGGGCGGCGGCTTTCTCGGCACCGCCGGCGTTCTCGACTTCGCAGGCGGGCTGGTCGTGCATCTGAATTGCGGTGTCGCCGGTCTGGTTGCCGCGCTCGTGCTCGGATCTCGCCGCGGCTACGGCCAGGACAATCTGGCCCCGTTCAATCTGGCGCTCGCTGTCATCGGCACCGGTATGCTGTGGGTCGGTTGGTTCGGCTTCAACGGCGGGTCCGCATTGTCGGCCGGCTCGCGCGCGACAATGGCGATCGTGGTCACGCATCTCGCTGCGTGCAGCGGCGCGCTCGCCTGGATGTTTCTCGAATGGTGGACGCGCGGCAAGCCGTCGGTCCTCGGCATGATCTCCGGCGCGGTCGCGGGCCTCGGCACGATCACGCCGGCCTCCGGCTTTGTGATGCCGATGCAGGGCCTGCTGATCGGACTGATCGCGGGCGCCGTGTGCTTCTGGGCCTGCACCTGGCTCAAACTCAAGCTGGGTTACGACGATTCGCTCGACGTGTTCGGCGTCCATGGCGTCGGCGGCCTCACCGGCACATTGCTGGTCGGCGTTTTCGCGGTGGCCGCGGTCTCGGCAACGCCCGATGCCCCCGGAACGTCGGGCCTGCTCGAAGGCAATCCGGAACTCGTCCTGACTCAGCTTTACGGAATCGCGGTGACGCTGATCTGGTGCGGCGTGGTGACCTTCGTGCTGCTCAAGATCATCGGCTTCCTGGTCCCGCTGCGGGTGACGCAGCAGCAGGAACTGGAAGGCCTGGACATCACGCAGCACGGCGAGGCGCTGCAGTAACAGCGAGAATTCGGACCAGCCGAGGTTTTACCGTGCAGGTCCGAAAAACACTTCCGACGCCTCGCCCGCCCTTCGAGGAATTTTCTCATCGTTCGGTTGCTCACAGGAGAATGAATTTCTCATCTTGCGCCCACATATTGCAGCATCGTGGAACAATATTCTAATTGCTGCGACATGAAGGGCGCCCCGGTGCAGGCGGCGCCGGAAAGGCGATCTCCATGACACGGTTTCTCCCGGGCGCATTTGTCGCGCTCGCGATGCTCGCAGCCAGCGCCCCGGGCGCGCTTGCCCAGGATTTTCCAACCCGGCCCGTGACGGTCGTCGTACCGTTCTCGGCCGGCGGTCCGACCGATGCGCTGATCCGCACCCTCGGTGAACGGATGCACCAGAGCCTTGGTCAGCCGGTGCTGGTCGAGAACGTGACCGGCGCGGCCGGGACCATCGGCGTCGGCCGCGTGGCCAAAGCGCCGGGCGACGGATACACGCTCAGCTTCGGTCACTGGAGCACGCATGTCATCAACGGCGCGGTCTATCCGCTGCCGTTCGATCTGCTCTCCGACTTCGAGCCGGTCGCGTTGCTCACCAGCTATCCGATGGTGCTCGTCTCCAAGAATGCGGTGCCGGCGAAGGATCTCAAGGAATTCGTTGCCTGGACCAAGGCCAACCAGGACAAGGCCGCGGTCGGCAGCATCGGCGCCGGCAGCGCCGCGCATGTCGCCGGCGTCTATTTCGAAAATCTCGCGGGGGTGAAGCTAAACTACATTCCATATCGGGGCGCAGCGCCCGCCTTGCAGGATTTGCTCGCAGGCAACATCGACTTCATGTTCGACCATGTCGCCAATGCCCTGCCGCATATCAAGGACGGGAAGATCCGCGCTTATGCTGTGACGTCCGACACGAGGCTGCCGTCGGCGCCGGATACTCCGACCGTCGATGAAGCCGGGCTGCCGAAGCTGCACGTATCGATCTGGTTCGGCCTCTGGGCCCCGAAGGGTACGCCGCAAGAGGTTGTCGCGAAGCTCAACGCTGCGGTGAAGGACGCGCTTGCCGATCCGGCCGTGCGCGCGAAGCTCGAAGCGCTCGGTCAGGTGATCCCGCCGCCGGAGCAGCAGACGCCACAAGCGCTGGCTGCGCGTCAGAAGGCCGAAATCGAGAAGTGGTGGCCGATCGTGCAGGCCGCGAATATCAAGCTCACCACCAACTGACGTCCCTTCAACATGTGCGGCCCACCGCACACTCAATGCGATCAGCGCCACGCTGATCGCCATAGACGCCGAGGCGGTCCGCCTCGGCGTGCGGCGGACCGAATTACCGCATTGAAGGCGAATTGCTCTGGGGAAAGACCGGGGGGCAGGACCCTCTGCCGACGCTCGAATATCGCCTTGCGCAGACACGAGGCCAGCTGCGCGGCGGCTTCCGTTGCTGCGAGTGGGGGTCCGCCAGACCGCAAGTTCACGCCGCGGAGTCCACTTCGGCCGCGCTGTTGTATTTCCGCCGACTCTCGCTCAGGCAATTGACTGTTTCCTAGGCAGGAATGGCGTCGCTTTGGGCGAGCCCCCTGAAGCCGACGTCGAGGTCGGCTTTAGGGTTTCGGAATCTCTCTTTGAATCAATTAGTTAAACGACTTGCGGCGAAGTGGCACGGGGTTTGATTCCCTCTCGTGCCGGGGGCCGGCCTGCGGGGCACAACCAAGTGCCGGGACCCGAATAGTACTGCCCGAAGCAGCACTCACGCTTCGAGCCAACGGGGATCGAACCACATGAAAATCGTCATGGCCGTCATCAAGCCATTCAAGCTCGACGAGGTCCGCGACGCCCTGACCGCGATCGGGGTGCACGGCATGACCGTCACTGAGGTCAAGGGATACGGGCGGCAAAAGGGACATACTGAAATCTACCGCGGCACCGAATATGCCGTGAGCTTCCTGCCGAAGCTCAAGATCGAGGTCGCAGTCGCTACTGACCAGGTCGACAAGGTCATCGAAGCCATCTCCGGGGCGGCCAAGACCGGCCAGATCGGCGACGGCAAGATCTTTGTCATCAATCTGGAGAGCGCCGTGCGCATCCGCACCGGCGAAACAGACGCCTCCGCCCTCTAAGCGAAAGATTCGGACAGGAGCTTCATTATGTCGTTCAAGTTTCCAACCAGGGCCGGTTTGACCGCAGCCCTTGCCGCAGCGGCCACGCTAGCGGCAACCGCGGCCTATGCCGAGCCCACCGTCAACAAGGGCGACAACGCCTGGGTGATGACCTCGGCCGCGCTCGTGCTGTTGATGACGATCCCCGGCCTTGCCTTGTTTTACGGCGGCCTCGTGCGCACCAAGAACATGCTGTCGGTACTGATGCATGTCTTCTACTCGGTCAGCATCGTCGGCATCATCTACGTCGTCTACGGCTACAGCCTTTCGTTCACCGGTGGCTCTGAATGGATCGGCGGCTTTTCGAAGGCCTTCTTCTCCGGCGTAACCACAGATTCGATGGCGGGCACCTTCTCGGTCGGCGCCAGCGTATCTGAATACGCCTATATCGCCTTCCAGATGACCTTCGCGATGATCACGCCAGCGCTGATGGTCGGCGCTTTCGCCGAGCGCATGAAGTTCTCGGCCGTTGCGTTGCTGCTGCCGCTCTGGGTGACCTTCATCTACTTCCCGATCGCCCACATGGTCTGGTACTGGGCCGGCCCGGATGCGATCGACGCCGCTGCAAAGGCTGTCGCCGCAGCTGCTGATGAAGCCGCCAAGACAAAAGCGCAGGCGGCGCTGGACGAAGTTCTGGCCGATGCCGGCAAGATCTTCTCCTGGGGCGCCATCGACTTTGCCGGTGGCACGGTCGTGCACATCAATGCCGGTATAGCGGGTCTTGTCGGCGCCATCATGGTCGGCAAGCGCACGGGTTACGGCAAGGAGCTCATGCCTCCCCACTCAATGGTCATGACCATGATTGGCGGTTCGCTGCTGTGGGTCGGCTGGTTCGGCTTCAACGTCGGGTCCAATCTCGAAGCCACCGGAACAGCGGCGCTCGCCATGGTCAACACCTTCGTCGCCACATGCGGCGCGGCTTTGTCCTGGATGTTCGCCGAATGGCTGGTGAAGGGTAAGCCGTCGCTCCTCGGTATCGTCACCGGTGCGGTTGCCGGTCTTGTCGCGGTGACGCCGGCAGCCGGTTTCTCTGGTCCGGTCGGCGCGATCGTGCTGGGCCTCGTCTCCGGCGTCGTGTGCCTGTTCTTCTGCTCGGCGATCAAGCACACCTTCGGCTACGATGATGCCCTCGACGTCTTCGGCGTCCATGCGGTCGGCGGCATCGTCGGCGCGCTGGGCACCGGTATCCTCGTGAACCCGGCGCTCGGTGGCACCGGCATCTTCGATTACGTGACCGGCAAGGTCGCGGAATACGACTTCGCCACCCAGATGCTCGCCCAGACCAAGGGCGTGCTGCTCACGATCGTGTGGTCCGGTGTCGGCACCGCGATCATACTCTTCATCATCAGCATCATCGTCGGCCTGCGCATCTCCGTCGAAAAGGAACGCGAAGGTCTCGACCTCACCGAACACGGAGAGCGCGCCTACAACATGTAAGTCGCTCGAAGAGTCGTGCGGCGGGGCGTATACCCGGCACCGTCCCCTCGCCGAATGGAGGCCTCGGTCGCAAGACCGGGGCCTCTTTCTTTTTGAAAGGCCGATCGCGCCCGTCATTCGCCCGACCCACGACATCTTCAAACGCCAGTCGATGGTTAATCGGACCTTAACCAGCGCCGCCTAGGCTCGGCCCGCATCAAGTAATCCGGCCGAAATGTGCGTGATGTTCATGAATTCCGCCGAACGCGAGCAGCCCCCATCGTCCGCGCGGACGGTCGAAGCACGCGCGCAGAATCGCTCCGCATTTGCGCGCCTGAACGACCTGCTGGCGCCGATCGAGCCCGGCAAGCCCGCGATTAATTGCGCCGTCGGCGAGCCGCAACATCCTGTCCCGTCATTCGCCGGTCCGGTCTTCGCGCAACATATCAACGAGCTCGGAAAATATCCGGCCAACAAGGGCACCGACCTGTTCCGCACCTCCGTCGCCGCCTGGCTGAGCCGGCGTTACGAACTGCCGCGCCCGCTGGATGCGGAATCAGAAGTGCTGGTGCTGAACGGCACTCGCGAGGGCCTGTTCCTGGCTGCGCTGGCCGCGGCACGCTACGCGACGCCGCGTGCGGGAAAGCCCGCGATCCTTGTCCCCAACCCTTGCTATGGCGCCTATTCGGCCGGCGCATCGGCCTCGCATTGCGAGACCGTGTACATGCCGACAAATGCGGCAAGCGGATTTCTCCCCGATCTCGATGCACTCGACGATGCGCTGCTCGCGCGCACTGTCGCGTTCTACATCGCCTCCCCCGCCAATCCGCAGGGCTCGGTCGCGAGCCGCGATTACCTGTCACGCCTCGTTGCGATGGCGCGCACCCACGACTTCATGGTGTTTTCCGACGAGTGCTATTCGGAAATCTATTTCGGCGAAAAGCCGACCGGCGTCCTCGAGGTCGCAGGGCCGGATTACGCCAACGCGATCGCGTTCAACTCGCTGTCCAAGCGCTCGAACCTGCCCGGTCTTCGCGTCGGCTTTGTCGCAGGAGACCGGAACTTCCTCGGCCGCTTTCTGGAATATCGCAATAACGCAGCACCTCAGGTGCCGATCCCGGCGCAGGCTGTGGCGGCCGCGGCGCTCGACGACGAAATGCATGTGAATGAAAACCGCATGGCTTACGCCCAGAAATTCGACCTCGCCGATCAGATCATTGGTGATCGCTACGGCTACAGGCGGCCGAAAGGCGGCTTCTTCCTGTGGCTCGACGTGTCGGCGCAGGGCGGCAGTGTGATTGCGGCAGAACGCCTGTGGCGCGACGCCGGGTTGCGCGTGCTGCCGGGCGAATATGCTTCCTTCACGGAGTTCGACGGCAGCAATCCGGGCCGCGATTACATTCGCGTCGCCATGGTGCATGACAACGCAACCACAGCAGAGGCTCTGCACCGCCTCGTAGCCGTGCTCGGGTGACGCCTATGCCAGCCATCAGTCATCGTGGTCTCGACCGCTTCGAATTTCTCTCTGACGATCTGCGCAGTGCAATCCGGCGTCGGATCGGCGAAGCAGCCGGTCTTGCGTTGTTGCTGCTGTCGCTGCTGCTGACGCTCGCGCTCGTGAGTTGGTCCGTCCAGGACCCAAGCCTCAGTCATGCGACCGATACACCTGTCCGCAACTGGCTCGGTCGCAGCGGAGCGATCTTCGCCGACCTGTCGATCCAACTCTTCGGCATCGGCTCGGTGATGCTGGTGCTTCCGGTGGCGACCTGGGGCTGGCGGCTCGTAACACATCGCGCGCCGGGGCGCCGCTGGCTGCGCGCCTTGTTCTGGCTCGCAGGACTGGTGCTTGCCGCCGCCTTCGCTTCCTGCCTGCCGCGCACCGCGGGATGGCCCCTGCCTGCCGGCATGGGCGGCGTCATCGGCGATGCCGTCCTCAAGCTCCCGCTTTGGTTGTTCGGCGGATCAGCGACCAGCCGTCTGGTGCTCGGCTGCATCATGGGCGCGGGCGCACTCGTGGCTCTCGCCGTCGTTCTCGGTTTCGGCTTCCGCAGAGACGGCGATCTTGCAGACGACCTCCATCGCGAAGCCGAAGAACTGGATGAAGACGAGGAGCGCGGATCGGTTTCGCTCGGGTGGCTCGTCCACCTGGCGCTCAGTGCCAAGGCGCAGCTGTCGCTGTTTATTCGCCGCAATCTTTCCGGCGACGACGAACTTCCGGCTCGCCCCGCGCGCGCGGCGTCGAGCGGTGCACGCGCTGAACCGCGCATGCGCGCAGAGCCCGAAGAGGAAAGTTACGAGGAGAGCGAGTACGACGACGAGGAGCCCGGCGAGGAGGAGGTGGAAGAGCAGGTCGCTCCCGCTCCGCGCAAGGTTCGCGTTCAGCAACCCAAACAACCTAAGCGCTCCGGCAGCTTCGTCTTGCCGGCGCTCAATCTTCTCGCCGCGCCGAAAGCCAGCGACAAGGCGACGATGAGCACGGAGGACATCGAGGAGAATGCGGAATCTCTGGAGAGCGTCCTGGAAGATTTCGGCGTCAAAGGCGAGATCATCAATGCGCGCCCCGGCCCGGTGGTGACGCTGTACGAACTTGAACCTGCACCCGGCATCAAGTCGTCGCGGGTCATCGGCCTTGCCGATGACATCGCGCGCTCTATGAGTGCGGTCTCGGCACGTGTTGCGGTCGTTCCCGGCCGCAACGCCATCGGCATCGAACTGCCGAATGAATTCCGCGAAAAGGTCTACTTCCGCGAAATGCTGGCGGCGCAGGAATACGCCAACACTCCCGCCAAGCTGCCGCTCTGTCTCGGCAAGACCATCGGCGGCGAACCGGTCGTGGTCGATCTTGCACGGATGCCACATCTTCTGATCGCCGGCACCACCGGTTCCGGCAAATCGGTCGCGATCAACACCATGCTGTTGTCGCTTCTGTACAAGCTGCGGCCGGATCAATGCCGGCTGATCATGATCGATCCGAAGATGCTTGAATTGTCCGTCTATGACGGCATCCCGCATCTGCTGACGCCGGTCGTGACCGATCCGAAGAAAGCCGTGGTCGCGCTGAAATGGGCCGTGCGCGAGATGGAAGAGCGCTACAAGAAAATGTCGAAGCTCGGCGTGCGCAATATCGACGGCTACAATACGCGCGTGAACGAGGCCAAGGCCAAGGGCGAAGTACTGACGCGCACAGTCCATACCGGCTACGACAAGGAATCCGGCGAAGCGATCTACGAGAAGGAGGATCTCGAATTCGAGGAGCTTCCGTATCTCGTCGTCATCGTCGACGAAATGGCCGACCTGATGATGGTGGCCGGGAAGGACATCGAAGGCGCGATCCAGCGTCTCGCCCAGATGGCGCGCGCCGCCGGCATCCATGTCGTGCTCGCGACCCAGCGCCCGTCGGTCGACGTCATCACCGGCACCATCAAGGCGAATTTCCCGACCCGCATCTCGTTCCAGGTCACCTCGAAGATCGACAGCCGCACCATCCTCGGCGAGCAGGGCGCCGAGCAGCTGCTCGGCCAGGGCGACATGCTCTACATGGCCGGCGGCGGCCGCATCAGCCGCGTCCATGGACCGTTCGTCGCCGATGACGAGGTCGAGAAGGTGGTGCGTCACCTCAAGTCGCAGGGCGTCCCGCAATATCTCGAAGAAGTGACCAAGGATGAGGCGGAGGACGAGGACGGCGCCGTGTTCGACGCAACCGGCATGGGCGCGGAAAAGGACCTCTACCAGCAGGCGGTGGACATCGTGCTGCGCGACCGCAAGGCTTCGACAAGTTACATTCAGCGCCGGCTGCAAATTGGCTATAATCGCGCCGCATCGCTGATGGAGCGGATGGAGCAGGAAGGCGTCGTCGGACAGGCCAACCACGCCGGCAAGCGCGAAATTCTGATCGAGGAAGGCGCCAGTCGGTTCGGCTGATCTCGCCGGAACCCGCCGCCGCTATTGAGAATCGACCCTGGGCCGATTAACTCGGAACAGGGGCCGCCAAGTCGCCACACGGCCGGGTTACGAGACCCGGCACAATGGAGTGAAGTATGACGCGGACGCTGAGCAGAAGCCTGTGCGCTTTCATGACGGCCGGTTTCGCTGCTGGCCTGTTTGGGGTGCCAAATGCTTCGGCCGAGCAGGTTCCGGTCACCAGAAACGAAAAGCCCATCATGATCGCTCAGGGCCGCCCGACGCCGCCCGGATCGATTGCGCCAGCACCCGCTCCGGTGCGTCCGAACGCGCCGGCAGGCAAGCCCGGCGAAGCCACCGCTTTCGACGGCAGCCAGCGCGGCCTTGTCGATCGCATCTCGCAATACCTTTCCGGTATGCGTCAGGTCGTCGGGCGCTTCGTTCAGGTCGGCCCGGACGGCCGCAAGACCACCGGCGACATCTTCCTGCAAAAGCCCGGCAAGCTGCGCTTCGAATATGACGATCCGAGCCCGGTGCAGCTGATCGCGGACGGCACCTCGCTCGTCGTGCGCGACCGAAGGCTGGCGACCCAGGATCTCTACCCGCTCGGACAGACACCGCTGCGCTTTCTGCTCGCCGACAAGGTCGATCTGCTGCGCGATACCAACGTGGTCAATGTCTATTCCGACGATATCTTCTCGACCGTCGTGATCGAGGAGAAGCAGACGCTCGGCGGCAAGCACAAATTGATGCTGATGTTCGACGCCAAGGATCTGACGCTGAAGCAGTGGACTGTCACCGACCCTCAAGGCTTCGACACCACCGTCGCGATCTACAATCTCGATATGACCAAGAAGCCCGATCCATCCCTGTTCAAGATCAATTACGAACGGATGCACTAAGACAGCGTCACGGAAGGGCCGGCGCGTCGGGGCGGCCGGCCACCATCCACAGCTGTTTCGTCCGTCTGGAATTTCCACCCCAGCGCACTTAAGACTGTGCGTATGACCCTGAAAATCACCAGCTGGAACGTCAATTCGGTCCGGTTTCGCATCGATCTGGTCGCGAAATTCATCAAGGCGGCACGGCCCGATATCCTGTGTTTGCAGGAAACCAAGTGCCCGGACGACAAATTTCCGCTCAAACGTTTCAAGCGGCTCGGTTACGAGCATGTCGCGATGAACGGGCAGAAGGGC
>VFQN01005553.1_pt1 | contig 15312 bp, 7 predicted proteins | sample 3512371 | NCBI WGS metagenome assembly VFQN01 (sample SAMN10412370, study PRJNA504923) | tailings metagenome | isolation source: Replicate 2 from Balatoc abandoned mine | place: Philippines: Itogon, Benguet | collected 2017-08-28
TTTAAAAAAATATTATTTATTAAATTTAAATTTAATAAATAATATTTTTTTAAATATAAATGATTTATCATATAAAATTAATATAAAAATGCAACAAAAAATTTTTTTATTTTATAAAAATAATATAAATAATTTTATTTATAATTATTTTTGTTTTGATTTAAGTACTAAATATTCATTAAATTTAATATTAAAATCAAAACAGATTAAAAATAAAAATAATTATAATTATTTTTAATTAAAAGTAGTTTAATTAGGTAAAACGTTTATTTCCAAAATAAATAATAAGGGTTCGATTCCCTTCTTTTTCTATTTTTTTTTTTTTTATGATTATTTTTTTTTTTATTTTAAAAATTATAAGTTTTATATTACCTATGTTGTTAGCAGTTGCTTTTTTAACATTGTTAGAAAGAAAAATTTTAGCATCAATACAAAGACGTAAGGGACCTAATGTAGTTGGTTTTTTTGGTTTTTTACAACCGTTTGCAGATGCTTTAAAATTATTAATAAAAGAAACAGTGTTGCCTTTTATATCTAATAAATTTTTATTTATTATAGCACCTTTAATTACATTTATATTAAGTTTAATGGGTTGGTCTGTTATACCTTTTTTTAATTATGGTGTTTTAAGTGATATTAATTTTGGTATTTTATATTTATTTGCAATTTCATCTTTAGGTGTTTATGGTATAATTTTAGCTGGTTGGTCAAGTAATTCACGTTATGCTTTTTTAGGTGCTTTACGTTCCTCAGCTCAAATGATTTCTTATGAAGTTTCATTAGGTTTAATTTTAATGACAATATTATTATATGTAGGTTCTTTAAATTTACGAATAATAGTTTTATATCAAATGGATGTTTGGTTTATTTTTCCATTTTTTCCATTAGCTATTTTATTTTTTATTTCAATATTAGCTGAAACTAATAGACCTCCTTTTGATTTACCTGAAGCTGAAGCAGAATTGGTTTCTGGTTATAATGTAGAATATTCTTCTGTTGGTTTTGCTTTATTTTTTATTGGTGAATATTCTAATGTTATATTAATGAGTTCTTTTTTTGTTATTTTATTTTTAGGTGGTTGGTTACCTTTACCTTTTTTTAATAGTATATTATATAATAGTATTTATAATAATTTTTTTATGTCATTTATTTTTAGTTTAAAAATTTTATTATTATTATTTATTTTTATATGGGTTAGAGCTTCTTTTCCAAGATATAGATATGATCAATTAATGAGATTAGGTTGGAAAGTTTTTTTACCTTTATCTTTATTTTATTTTATTTTTGAATTTAGTATTGGTTATTTTTTTAATTTATTACCTTATACATTGATTTTTTAATTTTATATGAATAACCGTTTAAAACAATATGAAAAATATATGGAATCTTTAGGACAGCGTCATTTTTTTCATATGGTAACACCAAGTCCATGGCCTTTTTGTAGTGCAACTAATGTTTTTTTTATTGTATTAGCTGCTATTATGTATATGCATGGTTTTTCTAATGGTGGTTTATATTTAATTTTAGGTTTTTTTAATTTGATATTTGTAATTTCATTATGGTTACGTGATGTTATTCGTGAAGGGACATTTGAAGGTATGCATACAAAAATTGTACAAAAAAATTTAAAATTTGGTTTTGCTTTATTTATTTTAAGTGAAATTATGTTTTTTTTTGGTTTTTTTTGGGCTTTTTTTCATAGTGCTTTATCTCCAGCAGTAGAAGTAGGTTGTATTTGGCCTCCGGTAGGTATTAATCCTATATATCCTTATAAATTTCCTTTATTAAATACTATAATTTTATTGATTTCTGGTATGTTTATAACTGTTTGTCATGCTTATATAAAAAGTGGTAATGCAGTTCGTTTATATGAATTTTTTTTTTATACATTATTATTTGCTTTTTTTTTTATGTGTATTCAAATATATGAATATTATACAGCTGCTTTTGCTATTTCTGATGGGATTTATGGTTCTGTATTTTATATGTTAACAGGATTTCATGGATTTCATGTATTTGCAGGTGCAGTTTTTATTTTAATTTGTTTTTTTCGTGCTTTAAAAGGTCATTTTACAACAACACATCATGTAGGTTTTGAATGTGCAGCTTGGTATTGGCATTTTGTTGATATTGTATGGTTATTTTTATTTATTTTTGTTTATTGTTGGGGTAATTGGGGTTATAATTTTTAATTTAAATGATTAATTTTTTAATATAACTTGTAGCTTAATAGGTAGAGCATCTGATTGTTAGTCAGCAAGATATCGGTTCAATTCCGGTCAAGTCCTTATATATATATATATATATATATATATATATAATTTATTATATAATAACAATAATAAATTATATTTTAATATTTTAAATATATTTAATAGTAGCATAGGTATTTTTTTTAATACATAAAAGATTTTATTGATATAAATATAAATGAGATAAAATAATGTTTAAATTTTTTTATAATAATTAAGTGAAATGAAACATCTGAGTAACTTAAGTAAAAAAACAAACGTGATATTAATAGTAGTGGTGAGCGAATTTGATATAGTTTAGTTAATATAAAAAAAATTATAAATAAATTTTGGTATAAGTCCGGTAATGTTTTTAATTTTTTATATTATATAGTAGTAAAATAAATAATGGTTGATTTGTTTGAATAAAGGAAAACCACTTTCTAAACTAAAAAAAAAAGATAACCGATAGTGAATTAATTTAGTACTGTGAAGGAAATGTGAAATTGAGTTTCTTTTAAGAAATTTGAAAAAGACATAAAATTGAATATATTTAGCAATTAATTAAATTTTTTTAATTTTTGTACCTTTTGCATCATGGGCTAGCGAGTTAATAAAATTAGCAAGCTTAATATAATTATAATAGGCTTATTGAAAAAATTTAAAGTTAATTTTTTTATACCCGAAACTAAGTGATCTATTTATGAATAAGTTGAAAATAAATATTTATTTATTGGAAGACTGAACCCGTATGTGTTGCAAAACATTGGGATAATTTGTGAATAGGGGTGAAAGGCTAATCAAACTTAGTAATAGCTGGTTTTCTACGAAAATTATTTAAGTAATGCATTTTATTTTTTTATTAAAGGTAAGATATTGATGGTTCTTTGGGTTTACTAAAAGTAAATTACTTAAATCACTAAAAGAATAATGTTAATAAAATAAGTAAAATAGTCGAAATGTGGGTGCGAAGATTCATATTTGAGAGGTAAATAGACCTGATTAATAGTTAAGGTAGTTAATATTTTTTAAGTATTTGAAGATTTTATATTTTTATTATTATCAGGAGGTGGGCTTGGAAGCAGCCATCCATTAAAGAAAGCGTAATAGCTCACTGATTTATAAAATATAAAATCTAAAAATGAATGCTATTATTAAAAAATAACCAAAACTTTAAATTTTAATAAAATGGTAGTAGAACGTTTTGTATATTGTTTAAAAATTTTTTTTTTAAAAAAAAAATTAATATCAAAATTGCGAATGTTAGCATGAGTAACTTTATATAATATGAGAATTATTATAACCGAAAATTTTAGGTTTCCTTTATAAAGATTTTCTTTAAAGGGTTATACGATCCATAATTTGTTTTATAAAATAAAATAAAGATAGGTTTTTTTTTTAAAATTATTTTATATTTTTTTAATGACATTGTATATACATATAATTAATTTTATTGAATATATTTTTAATATTTATATATAATTAAAAAATAATTAAGAAAATGAAATCGTACTAAAACCGTATCAGGTAAATAAATAGAGTATATTAAGGTTTTAAATTAATAATTTTGAAGGAATTCGGCAAAATAACTTCGTAACTTTGGGAGATGAAGTACTTATATATTAAAAATATGTAAGTGATACAGAAATATGGGGGGCGACTGTTTACTAAAAACACAGGACTCTGCAAAATTGTAAAATGAAGTATAGGGTCTGACATCTGCCCGGTGCTATTAAGTTAAGTGAGTTAGTGAAAGCTAATAAATGAACCTATAGTAAACGGCAGCTGTAACTCTGACGGTTCAAAGGTAGCGAAGTCCCTTGTCGGGTAATTTCCGACCTGCATGAATGGTGTAACGACCTCCTAGCTGTCTCCAGAATTATTTTAGTGAAATTGAATTTTTTGTGCAGATGCGAATTATAAAACGGCAAGACGGAAAGACCCTGTGCACCTTTACTAGAGTAATATTTTGATTTATTATAATAAATATGTAGAATAATTTTTTATGTTTATAATTTACATTATTTTAGTAATTTTTTTATGACGTTATTGAAAAAAAAATTATTTTTTTATAATAAATCTTTAATTTTTTTGTTTTTTTTACTTTATATAAGAACATAATATTATGGTTAGTTTGACTGGGGCGGTGGTCTCCTAAAGAGTAACGGAGATGTACAAAAGGCATTTTTAAAATATTTATAAATATTTTAATATATAATGGTATAAAAATGCTTGACTGAAAGATTGTCGAATCGATCAGAAATTTAAAGTTGGTCATAGTGATCCGGTAATTTTTTGTGGTTAAGTTATCGATTAACGGATAAAAGGTACGCCAGGGATAACAGGCTGATATTTCCAGAGAGCTCTTATCGACGGAATTGTTTGGCACCTCGATGTCGGCTCATCACATCCTGATGCTGCAGAAGGTATCAAGGGTTTGACTGTTCGTCAATTAAAGTGGTACGTGAGCTGGGTTTAGAACGTCGTGAGACAGTTCGGTCCCTATCTACCGTTTATTTTTAAAATAAAAAAAAATTTATTTCTAGTACGAAAGGATTGAAATGGATATACCACTGGTTTTTTTATTGTTTTTTTTAAGCAAGTAAATTAGCTAAGTATAATTATGTAAGTATTGAATACATCTAAATATGAACATATATTTTTTTTATTTTTTTTTATTCAAAAAAGAACATTTTGTTAATTAGATTAATTATTTATAAAATTATAGTAATATAATAGTTAATTAAAGCTAATAAATATATAAATATTAAAATAAATTTATATATAATATAATAAATTATATATATATATATATTTTTTTTTTTTTTAAATAGTATAAATATGTATAATAAAATTTTTAAATTCCTTAAAGATACTTTGTTTGCTATAATGCAAGTTAAAAATATATATAGTAAATTATTTTTTATATTTATAAAAGTAATTAAAATTTCTTTTAAGTTAATTAAAGAAATTTTTTTTGATTTTTTTAAAAAATTTTTTAGTAAAGAATTTTTTATATTTATAAAAATAATTAAAGATTTTTTAAAATCAATTAAAGATTTTTTTTTTAATATTATACAGGATATACTTATTAAAGAGATTTTTATATTATTAGCTACAATAAAAGAAATTTATATTAAAATAAAAAAAATATATATTAATATAAAAATAATTATTTTTTTTTTTAAAGAAAATAAATTTTTTTTAATTTATATTATTTTTTTAATTATTTTTTTTTTTTTATTTATAGATTTTATATATTTTGATTTTAATTCTTTTTTCATTTCAAATATAGTAATTCCAGAAAATCCAGAACATAATAAAATTGTATTACCTAATGAAGTTTTTGAAGCTCATGCTTTAAGTAAAAATAAAACTATGATATTACCTATGCGTGCTGAATATCCCGTAGATATAATAATTTCAGAAACATTTAATCCACATCAAGTAAAAACTATAAAATATGAAAAAGTATTGGATTTTTTTTATAATGAAATGAAAAATAATGAAGATTTTTTTGAAACAGATTTATCTATAATAGAATTGTATGTTTTAGTATCAACTAGTGATCATAATTATTTTTATTATTATTATTATTATTATTTATTTTGTGATAAATTATTAAAATCAATTGATATTTATGCTTTTGCACTTATTTTTAAGTATGATTATGTACCAACTGCGATATGGGTATTACGTGATAAGTTTTTAGTAATGAGAAAACGTAAAATTTTATTTTATGTATTAAAACAAGGTCTTGATCTTATTTTAATGGTTAGAAGAGAAAAAGAAAAGGAATATGAAGAAAAAAAAAAACAAGCGTATCAAAAATATCAAGAAAAAAATAGAGAAGAAAATAAAGAAAAAGAAAAAAGAGAACAAGAATTTAAAGAATTTCAAGAAGAAAGAGCACGTGAAAGTGCAAAAAATCAAACAAGTGAAGATAAAAAAAGAGGAAAAGAAGCATATGAGCGTTATGTTAAAAGAAAAAAAAAAGAACGCTGGGCGGATTTTAGTAGAAGAAGTCAAAAACATAATCTTTTTAAGCAAAAAGATTTTGAGGAAAAGGATGATTAAATATATGCTTAATTTTTATTTTTTATTATATTATAGTTTAATTTTATTTTTAGTTGGATTGTGGGGAATTGTTGTTGTAAGGAACAACCTGCTGAGCTTATTATTAGCTCTAGAATTAATGCTCTTTGGTATTAGCTTTAGTTTTATATTTTTTTCGTTATTTTTTGACGATTTACTCGGTCAAATTTTTTCGCTTTTTATATTAACTATGGCAGCCTCAGAGTCAGCAGTGGGTTTAGCCCTTTTAGTTTTTTATTATAGATTACGTGGTTTATTGGATATTGATTTTATAGTAACTCTAAAAGGTTAAACTATGATTTTTTTAATTTATTTTTTTCCTTTTTTAAATTTTATTTTGTTATTATTTTTTGGTTCTTTTTTAGGTTTTTATGGTTCTGTTTTTATATCTATTTTTTTTTTATATTTATGTTTTTTATTTTCTTTATTATTTTTTATATTTAATATAATATTACAATATACAATTATAATTAAATTTCCAATAGTTTTTTTTAATTTTTTAATACCATTGAATTGGGTTTTTTTGTTTGATTCAATAACTTTAGTTATGTTATTTTTGGTTTCTTTTGTATCTTTGATAGTTCATTTATATTCTTCACATTATATGGAATTTGATGTTCATTTTGTTCGTTTTTATTCATTATTATCATTATTTACTTTTTTTATGTTTTTTTTAGTAACATCTTCAAATTTAATTCAATTATTTTTTGGTTGGGAAGGTGTAGGTTTATGTTCTTATTTATTAATTAATTTTTGGTTTACTAGAATACAAGCAAATAAAGCGGCTTTTAAAGCAATGTTAGTTAATAAGATTGGTGATATAAGTTTATTATTTGCTATTTGTTTTATTTATTATTTATTTAGAACTACGGAATTTAGTATTATTTTTTTATTAATTTCTTATTATGTGCAAAGTAATATTAATTTTTTTTTTTTTGAAATAAATATAATAAATTTTTTAGGTTTATTTTTTTTTTTAGCTGCTATGGGGAAATCAGCTCAGTTGTTTTTACATACATGGTTACCTGATGCTATGGAAGGACCAACACCTGTTTCAGCATTAATTCATGCGGCTACAATGGTAACAGCAGGTGTTTTTTTAATGATTAGATTATCATTTTTATTGGAATATTCAAGTTTAATTTTATTTTTAATACTTTTTTTTGGTGTTTTAACATCTTTTTTTTCTGGTTTATTTGCTTTAGTTCAATTTGATTTAAAAAAAATTGTTGCATATTCTACTTGTAGTCAATTGGGTTTTATGATGATTTCTTGTGGTTTGTCAAGATATGATGTAGCTTTATTTCATTTATTTAATCATGGTTTTTTTAAAGCATTATTATTTTTATCTTGTGGTTCAATAATACATAGTTTATTAGATGAACAAGATATAAGGAAAATGGGTAAATTATTTTTTTTTATGCCTTTTACATATATTTGTTTTTTAATTGGTTCTTTAGCTTTAGCGGGTTTTCCTTTTTTAACAGGTTTTTTTTCTAAAGAAGTTATATTGACTATTTTTTTTTTTAAAAAAAATTTATTTTATTTTTTTTTATATTTATTAACATTGTTATCTGTTTGTTTTACTACAATTTATTCTTTTCGTTTATTATTTTATGTTTTTTTTTTTAATATAAATGGTTTTTTTAATACGTATAAACAAATTCATGAATCAAAAGATAGTATTTTTTTAAGTTTATTATTATTAAGTATAGCAAGTATTTTTTTTGGTTTTTTTTTTAAAGATTTATTTATAGGTTTTGGTTCTATTTTTTTTAGTAATTCAATTTTTTTTAATTTAATTTATTATGATTTTATTTTTTTTAATCAATTTGAATTTATTAGTTTTTTTTTTAAGTTAATTCCATTAATTTTAACTATAATAAGTTTTATTTATATTTATTATATTACTTTTTTTTTTTCTTATAGAACGATTTGGTTATTTATTAATTTAAATTATTATTTTAATTTTTATAATTTTTTATCAAATAAAGGTTATTTTGATTTAATTTATAATTTTTTTTTTGTTAAATTTTTTTTAAATTTTTCATTTTTTATAAGTTTTAAAAAAATAGATAAAAATTTTTTTGAAATTTTTGGTTCTTTTGGTACTTATTATTTATATAATAGTTTTAATTTATTTTATTATTTTTTTTTTAATTCTTTTTTATATAATTATTTATTTTTTTTAATTTTTGGTTATTTTTTAATTTTTTTTTTTTCAATTATATATTTATATATATTTTATTTTATATTTGTTTATTTTTTTTTTTTTTTTAAAGATGATGATTTTTAAAAATTTTTTTTTTAAATTTAAAAATATATTAATAGAAAAAATTTTACAATTATGGTCTTTTTTAAGTAGTTTATTTTATATTATTTTTTTTAGTTTTAATTTGTTAATAAATATATGTATATATTTATTTATATTTATTTATTTATTTATTTATATTTATTATTTATTTTTTTATTTAATAATTCCTTTTTTTTTTAATTTAATAGTTATATTAATATTAATATATTTTTATACATATTATTTATTTATTTTTTTTTTTGATTTTAATATTTTAAAAAATGAAAAAAATTTTTTTATGTTTCGTTTATATGATTTAATTTGTATATTTATATTTATATTTTTTTTTTTTTTATTTGGTATTTATTATTTTTTTTTTGAATATATATTTATATTTTATTATTTATTATTTTTTATATTATTTTTTATATTTTTTTTTTTTTTTATTTATAATATTAATTTTATTTTTGTAAATATTATTTTTAATTTTCGTAAATTAATTATGAATTTATATAATTTATTTATTAAAATAAATTTTTATTTTAATTATATTTTTTTTTATCAAAAAATAATATTTTTTAATAATTCAATAAATTTATATGATTTAGAAGAAATTAAATTATTTATATTATTTATGAATTATTTTTTTGTAAAAATATATGATTTATTACCTTATGTTTATAAATATTATATATTATATTTTTTAAATTATAATATAGAGCAAGAAAATAAATTTATTTTTATTTTATATTTTTTTGGTTTTTTATTTTGTAATGTTTTTAGGCATGAATTTGATATTTATCATCTATATAATAAAGATTTGTTGTTTGATCAAAAAAATATTAATGATATAAATATAGTGAAAAATTTTTTATATTCTAATGATATTAATTTAAATTTATTAAGTTTTTTATTTTCTTTTTTTGGTAATATATTAGATTTTAGTATTACAAAAAATCAAAAAATAGTTGTTAATAGTTTTTTTTTTAATATAAAAAAAAAAAAAACTTTAAATTTTTTTTATATTAAAAAAAAAATATTTAAATTAAATAATTTTATTTTAGAAGAGTTTTTTTTATTATTATTATTATTATATTATTTTATATTTAATATATATATATTTGGTTTAAATTATATATATATATATAATACTAAAAATGATTTTTTAATTTCTAATAATATTTCTTTATTTTTTAATAATTTTCCTTTTTATCTATTTAATAATATTATATTAAAATTAAGAAATTATAATTATTTTTTTTATTATAATTATTTTTTTTTTAATTTAAAAGATAATAATTTAAATATTTTTTTTTGTAAATATTTATTATTTTATTATAAAGAAAAAAAATTATTAAATAATAATTTAAATATATTTTTATTTATTTTTTTTAATAAAAAATTATTTTTTTTAGATTTTTGTAAAGTGGATTATTTAAAAAGTTTTTTTTTTTTTTTAAGTTTAAATATAAAAAAATATTTAAATATAACTCTAAAAATTTTTTTTTTTTTATGTGATTATTTTTTAAAAAATAATGGTTTTTATTTTTTTTTATTATTTTTAAAAGAATTAAAATTAAAAAAAATAAAAATTTTTTTATTTAATTTATATTTTTTTATATTTTTTATTTCTTTTTTAAAAAAAGAAATAAAAAATATAAAGTTTTTAATTTTTTTTAATTTTAATAGCGAATATAAAATTAAATATATAAAAAATTTTTTATTAAAGTATAAATTTCTAGATTATCAATTTAATTATAATTTTTATAGATTACGTTTAAATAATGAAAATAATATGTTATTATTTTCAAATAAAGAAAATAAAATAATAAAAATTAAAAATAATAATTTATATGATTTTTTTTTTTTTTTGTATAATAATAATCTATATAATTTATATTATTCTTTTTTTTTTTTTAATATATCTGTTTGTTTAATAAATAATATATATTATTTGTTATTTTTTTTTTCAGATGATATGTTTTTAATACCTATTAATTTAAAAGATAATAAAGCGGTTTTACATGATTTTTTTTCTAAATTTTATGAAAAATAATAAATTTATTTTTGTTAATAATATAAATATTAGTGTATATTTTTATAGTTCATATTCTTTTTTTTTTTTTAAAAAAGTAAATTTATATTTATTTAAAAATTATTTATTAAAATATATATATAAATTATTTTTTTTTAAGTTTTTATTAAAAAATAAATTAAAAAAAAAAAATAATTTATTTTTTTTTTTATTTAAAAAAAAATTATTTTTATTATTATCTTATTTGAATAATAATTTAAATATAAAAAATTTTATATTTTTAAAAAAACATATATTTTTGTTTAAACAAAAATATATGTTTTTATTAAAAAAAAAAAGAATATTTTTTTTTAATTTTAAAAATTTTTTTAAAAATTTTTTTAAAAATTTTTATTATTTTATTTTTTTTAATAGTAATATTAATTTTTTTAAATATAATAATGAATTATTTTTAAATTTTTATGATAAATATTATTATTTTAAATATAATAATTTATTATTAAATAATTTTTTAGTTTTTTCTTTATTTAATAAAAAATTAAAAAGTTATAATACATATAATTTTAATTATTTTAATATTATATTAAATTATTATTATTTATATCTTAAATTAAAAAATAATAAAAAAATAAAAATTTTTAATAAAAATATAAATTTAATATTATTTTTTTTTTCAAAAATAACTAAAAAATTATTTAATAAAATTATTAATTTTTTTGTTATTATAAAATATTTAAAAAAATTTTATAATTTTTTTTTTTCTGTTTTTTTAAATTTAATAACAAATTTAAATTTAAAAAATTTAAATAATATTATATTAAAATTAAAAAATTATAATTTTTTTTTTATTTTTTTTAAAAATAGTTTTTTATATTATTCTTTTTTTTTAAAAAAAAAATTAAAAATTTTTTTTTTTTTAAATATTAGTAATATTTATAATATATATTATTTTTTTGAACGTTTTCTTAATAATTTATTCTATTTAAAAAAATTTGATATAAAAAAAATAGATTATTATTTATTTTATAATAAAATTAATGTTAATAATTTATTAGAAATTTTTAATTATAAGAAAGATAATATATATTCTTTTTTATATAAAGATCTTTTTTTTAAAAAAAAACATTTATTATTTTTTTTTTTAAATTCAAGAAAAAATTATAAATTTAAATTTTTTTTTTTTCAAAAAAAAAAAAATTTAAATTTATATAATATTAATTTTTCTAATATAAATTTTTTTGAATTTTTTAAATTTTTTTCAACAATTAAAAATTTAAATGAAAATTATAATAATTTATTAAATCAAAATGATTATTTTGATTTAATATTTTCTTTTTTTTCTTCTAAATTTAATATGTATTCTAATATTAATAATATTAATATAAATTCTTATAATATGAATATTAAAGAATATCTTTTAAAAGATATTTATTGGTTAGTTTATAATAAATTATATAAAAAAAAAAATTTATTTATAAATTATCCGGAAAATAAAGAATTTTATAAATCAAATATAAAAGAACGTTTTAACATTTATAATACTAATACAATGTATCCATTTGGTGATTTTTCAGATTTATATAAAACGAGTTTAACAAAAGATATTACATTTAATTTTTTAGAAAAAAATAAATTAAATGAATTTTTTTTTTTTAATGAAAATTTAAAAAATTTATTGCATTTTTTTACAAGACCTTTAAGTGAGTTTGGTATGTATCCTTTTTTTTATAATGAAAAATATTATAATGATTTTTTATTTAAAATAACAGAATATCATAAATCTTCTTATGATTTAATATATTATAATAAAGAACATTTTTTAGATTTTTTTTTTTCTAAATCAGTTACAAAAAAAGATAGTTTATATTCTATTTTTGATTTATTTTCTAGTTTTGATAATACTATATATAATTTATTAGATTTTTTAAAAATGGAATATAATAAATTAATAAATATTGAGAAAAAAAATGATAAAATAATATTTGATTATTTTTTATTATTTTTTATATTACGTTGGTTTATTTTTTATGATTATAATAAATATCCAAAAAAAAATTTTATAAAAAGATCTTCTAATTTATTTAATATTAAAAAATATGATAAAAAGATTTTATCAACATTGTTCGATTTGGAGGATAAAGAAGAAGAATTAAAAAAAAATTTTATAAATCTTCTTTTTAATTTAGAAGAAGATATTAAATTTGAAGATAGTATTGATATTAATGATAATTTATTTTTAGAAAATAATTTTTATTCTAGTTATATAAAAATTTTAAATGATGATAGTTTATATATAACAAAAAATGATTTATTAATAAATTTTTTTTTTAATTTATATAATATTAATTATTTAGATAAAGAAAAAGAATCTGAAGAAGAGATTAAAATGCAGATAAATTATATTCAAGTTCAATCATTACGTGGTTATAAGTCTAATGAAATTCATTTTGATGAAAATTATGAAATTTTTAAAAAAGAAAATGAAGATTTAAAATTAAAGAAAAAAACAGAAGAAGAAAAAAAAGAAGAATATAAAAAAAAATTAGAAATAAATGAAAAAAAAAATTATTTAAATAAAATAATAAATAATAATTTTAATGATTTATATTATTTTTTTTCTAATTTAGATATAAAAGAAGAAGATTTAAATTTAAAAAATAATAATAAAATATTACCTTTTAAATGGTTTACTAATGTTTTTATTAGAAATTTATTATTATATTTAGAAAAAAAAAATTCAACATATAGTATTTTTTCTAGTTTTTCTTTTTTTTTTTTTAAAAGTAATTTATTTAATTTTTTTAAAAAAAAAAAATATATAAGTGATAATTATAATTCTAATTTTTTAGATAATTTATTAAATGAGTTTGATTTTTATAATTTGAAAGTACAAAATAATAAATTTATTAATTTTAATAATGATTTTTTGTTTAATTTTTTATTTAATAATAAATTATTAAATTATAAAAATAAAGAAATAAATAATTTTTTTAAAGTTAATAATAATATATTATTTGATTTTAATTTTTTTGATAATAATATAATTAGTAAAATTTTAAATAAAAGAATTAAATTAAATAATATATTATTAAAAAAAAATATTTTTTTATTTAATTCTAAAAATAATTTAAATAAATTACATAATATTTTTTTTGATAGTTTTTTTATTAATTTTTTTATTTCATTATTATTTGTTTTATATAGAAGTTTTATTTTTGAAAAATATTTATTTAAAGAATATAATTTAATATTACCAAAGAAATATCAAATAAATTTTTTTAGTAATAAATTAAATTTATTAGATTTTAATTTAAAAAATAAATATAAAAGTATTTTTTTAACAAGTTTTCCTATAGAAAATAAATATAATGATGGTATATCTTTTTTAAAAAATAATGAAAAAGAAAAACATGATTTTACTATTTTTTTACAATCTTTAAGAAATACACAAGAACAAGCATTACATAAATCACCCTATATATTAAATGCAAAAAAAAAAAAATCATATATTTTTTTTTCAAGATATGACTGGCCTAATTTTGAAGAAGAATTTATTTTACCATATAATTGGTCATTTTTATTAGAAGTAAAAAGTAATAATTATTTATATTTTAATAATTTAAAATATAAATTATTTTTATTTTTTCGTAATTTTAAAAAAGTATTTGGTAATTCTTTTTTTGGTTTTATTTTTATTGATTTTGAAGCGTGGTTTATTTTTTATGATTATAATAAATATTTTTTTATAAATTTTTTTAGATTTTTTACTATTGATACAGGTTTATTTTTTATGTATTTAAGTTATAATTATTATGATTTTTATGATTTTTATGATGAAACATTTTTTGATTATAATTTATATAAAAAATTAAATTTTGAAAAAGAAAATATGGAAACTTTAATTAAATTTTTAGATTATTTTTTAGGTATTTATTTTTTTGAGTTTAATTTTAAAATAACGTATAAACCAGATCAAGAGTTTGATATTTTAGGAGAAGAAAATGATTATTTAATGGATACTGAATTTATCAAAAGACAAAATGAAGAAAGTATAAAAAATTTTTTTTATGGTACTCATTTATATATGGATTATACAGTATATGAATCATTAGGTTTAAATGGTGAGTTATTTGATGAAGATTTTCGATTTTTAATAAATATTGAAAATTTTGATAAATTTTTTAATGTTAGTTTGATTTTATTTCAAGAAATTTTTGTATTTTTTAAAGAGTATTTATTAATTTTTTATTTATTTTTATTTTCTTTTTATACAAGTATTATTAATAGTTTTTTTTTTATTTTTTTTATAAATTTTTTAAAATTAATGTTATTTCCATTTTATTGTATATGTTTTTTTTATGTTTATTTATTTTTTTTTTTTTTTAAAATAGTTTTATTTATTAAAGATATTTTTTTAATTATTATAAAAAATAAATATTATATTTTAAAATTTATAAATATATATATTTATTTATTTATGTATTTATTTAATTATTTAATTATTTATTTATTTTTTGGTTTTATTTTAATCTTTAAAAAATTTATAAATTTATTTTTTAAATTAAATTATAAAAATAGTTATATACTTTTAAAAGTATATAATTATTTTTATAATTTAAATTTATATTATTATTTATCTATATTTTTTTTTTATTTAT
>VFQN01005554.1_pt1 | contig 15312 bp, 9 predicted proteins | sample 3512371 | NCBI WGS metagenome assembly VFQN01 (sample SAMN10412370, study PRJNA504923) | tailings metagenome | isolation source: Replicate 2 from Balatoc abandoned mine | place: Philippines: Itogon, Benguet | collected 2017-08-28
AAAAACAGAATCAAGTATTCCTCTGAGAAACACCAACCTTCCTCTTTCCAAACGATGAGGTTGTCTAATCCTAAGGATAATGAGCCCATTCATGTCCATAGTTCTAGAAACTTATCGCCAGCGATAGAGAGGGAGGAAACGGGGAAAATGGAGGATATCTATGGAAAAAAGCAGCAAGAAACTACTTCTAATGCCTATGCGATGAAGAATTATCTCACGGAATTGACTGTCTACGGCAAGCCTCGTCAGCAAATGACCTATTATAATCATTTAAAGGGAAATCTGCTCAGTGAAGATAAGAGAAATCGTTCTGATAACGCCGAGAGTCAAAGCGCAGTGGTGTTCAACAGCATGGGCAACGTCAATCATAACTATCAAGCTCATATTACCCCTCCCGTTTTAACACCTCAACAAAATCCTCCAAACATCAGTTTGAATCTCAGCTCTGGCCACTCTCGAAAGCCCCCACTTCATCTTTTTAGTGAAAGTGAACAAACTTTAGTCCTAACTGCGGCACCATCTACTTCTGCTCTCCCTTCACTCTACACTATGAATGAAGATTTGAGGAACTTAACTCAATCAATCCTGCCAACCTCATCATCGAGATTCACTTCTGATTCGATTCCTCTGACCACGTCACACTTCTTGCAGTGAAAACAGTTTTTTCGGAAATACGCCACATTTTCACTGCAGTGCATGTATATATTTTTGTATTGATAATAAGATATTGAATGTTATTTACAGTACGATAGTCAGAGAAGACAATTTTGATCGTTTCACTTCTTGTTGTCTGCTTGCGGCAAGGATTCTTTTAAGGAATTGAGCATAAATGTAGAAGATGGTTGAACAGGAGGAGGGAAAGGCGAGACCCGATTTTGCTTGGCAAAGGTTTCGTCAACCTTAGCGATGTCAATGTACAACTTCAGGCGATATGCATCATTACCATTTAAATAGTATTTCGACATCCTTTCCTCTCTGACAAATCCTAATTTAGAATAAAGGTGGAGTGCGGCGGTATTAGTCACCTAATATTGCGTTTAACATGAGATCAACTCAGGCAGATGTGCTAAAGCTTACCTCCGTCTCTAAAATGATCTCAACACATCCTGATTCCACCATACGATCGATTCCTTTATTTACTAACGACGAGCCGATCCCGCAATGTCGATAGCTAGAATCCACTGTGAGCATAGCAATATAGCCTGCCAGATAACCATATTCGGCATCCGCCTTACAAACTAAAGTACCAATCATCTTCCTTTCTCCGCTTTTGCGGTTACGTGAGTAAACACAAATGCACAAATTGGGCCAATTATGTACAAAGTAACGATAAGTGAAAACAGAGTAAGGTTCAGATAAGTCTTTTGTGACAAGAGTTTGGATATCAGGTAGCATCGACTCTCCAATGTAATCGACATATTCAATGATTTCTTCACTCTCAGGCTGAGTTTGCGCTTGGACTTGAGCTTTAGCTTTTTTCTGATGTTTCTTATTCTTTGAGCTCATTTCCAAGAAGAGATGATCAAAGTCCTTTCTTACCGACAAGTCGATAATCGATAATGCACGGTTGCTCACCGCGTCTAATGGTGAAGCCTGTATCGGAGATTCGATTTTTCGTGAATACCATACTCCTAATTTTCTTATCTCACCTTTGCCCACTCTACACAGTGAAGACACGAAAAATCGAATCTCCGATACAGGCTTCACCAATAGACACGGCCCTCTCAAAATGAGCAACCGTGAATGTACCGATTATTTTCTCGTAAAGAATTGTGAATTCGATGATGGTGATATCGACAATCGGACGCTTGTTTGCACCAACGAGATTTCCTCTTGCACCAATCCCTGATGAGTCAAGAAAAATGAAAGCAGTTTTTATCAATAGGCATGGTTCGGCGGATGTTATGCAATACTCGGACTTTCCATCACCAACCCCACCTCCCGGATCACGTCAAGTCCTTGTTGACATCGTTGGAGCAGGACTCAATCCAGTTGATTTTAAACTCAGAAAAGGACCTATAGCGAACTTTTTGTACCCAAAGCCCAAGGTAATCGGATCCGATATGGCGGGTGTAGTGATCGAAGCACCAGAAAACTCAAGCTTCCATCCAGGTCAAAGGGTATATGCAATGTTGCCCTTTTTGGGTCACATGTATGGTTCATATGCAGAGCGATGCTGTGTTGAAGAGGACATTCTCGTTGCTGCTCCTTCCAATCATTCTCTTCTGGAACTTGCATCCATCCCTCTTGTCGCAACCACTGTCATTCAAGCGATGAGACCAGTTAAAGCTGCTTATGGTGATAGCATCAAAGAGAAAAAATGTTTTATTCCCGCAGGGAGTGGAGGTCTTGGATCCTTCGCGATTCAGTATTGTGCCAATGTTCTTGGCATGCATGTAACGACTAGCTGTTCTTCCAAGAATATCGAGTTAGTCAAGTCTCTTGGAGCTAGAGAAGTCGTTGATTATAATACTGAAAAGATTGAGGATCGCCTTCAAGACTTTGACGTATTTTTGGATTCGATGGGTTATCGATATGAAGAACTTGTCCTCCAACCTAATAGCAAGATCCTCAAACCTTCGACAAAAGAAAATCCCTCCTTTTATCTTCGCATCGCGTCTTCTCCATATGGTGATAAGACAGAAACGCTTTCACCAGATCCTCTAGGACTTGCAGTTTCTGAAGCGAGGTTAGATCGTATGATCGTATCTTACTCAAAACAGATTCTGGGTTACTTCCACCTCTTACCTCGAGGAATCCAATATTATTTTATTTTAGTTTCCTCGGAGAGAGAGGCTTTGATTGAAGCTACAGAGGCAATTGAAAAAGGAAAGATTCGACCTGTTATACAACAATCCTTCCCTCTTGCTGAAGCTGCTCAGGCTCATCGACTGCTAGAAGAGGGCCACGTAGCTGGCAAATTAGTCCTTTCAATTCAAGCTCACTCAGCGAAATAAACATGGGGAAGTCAATACATGGTCATTTAATGATTCCTTGACTATATATATGTAGATAATTCTTCCACTTGGAAGAGGAACTGTCTAATTGTAGCTATACTGAAAAATACACGTTAATTGAATGAAATATTGACTCAAAGAGCTTGTAACTCGTGTCAATTTCCACATATTTCGCACAGCATCACTCCAAAACTATTTTCATAGGTACAGTGCTTACATATCCATTTGATCTCACCGTCATTTGACGGAGTACTGGTCTCAGTATTTTTGCCACTCGCTCTTTCATCAGGTAACTTCTTGAAATACATATCAATACGGAATTTCTTCTTCACAGAGTATGAGTTCAAAGGATTCTTATGCATTAAACGATTAGAGATGCCAGTTTCACCATCAATACTTGATGCAGTGGTTGATGAGGAAAAGTTTGCGATTGAGCGCTTTCGCTGATTCAATTGCAATTGTTCATCACTTTCTTTTGTAAGCTGAAATGAGAGTTGCTTCGCAAGCTTGAAGTCTTCTCGCTCTATTTTCATCAATTCATCGTAGCGCTTTCTCTCTTCTTCTTGCAAAGAGACTGCGAAAGAATCATCAGAAGAAAGCTGTCCTCCTACCTCTGTCTTCGAGGACGAAGGTTGATGTTTCAGTAACTCTACATTTGCATGCTCAAAGTATTCTTCTTGCTGCAATTGTTTCCTTATTTGTAAGTAGTTTTCAGGAGTTGAATCTTCAAATCTTTTCAGAAGGTTTCTCCCGGTCCATCGAGTTTTATCCCAGGGACAATGATTTGCGTACTTCGTCAAAGTTTCCAAGCAAGCATAACATAACGTCTGATGGCATCGACAAAATGTCTTAATCGGTCTTCTCTCTTCCTCATCGTACTCATTAAAGCAAATAGGACATTCCATCCACTCACATCAATTCAAACTTCAAAGTTTCTTCTTTTTATGCCTTGTATGGGTCTTCAAATTAAGTTGCACTTTCACTCACTTCAGGTTTTTCATGCATTGATATCTTCCATGTCACACATCAAAAGATACGAATTAAGTGTTCAAGTTACTCAAGCAAATACGAAGTTTCTTCAGTTTATATGAGTGCAGATACGCTGCATCATAATTCATCGTTATTATTAGTTATCTTACTTTATCTGCTCTTCTTCTTCTTATTATTATTATTACCTGTATCAACACGGGCATCAAAGATGGATTTCATCGAAGCGCAAAACAGCAAATTAGACGTCCAGGAAATTATTCAGCAAAGAGCTGTCTTGCACACTGACCGTGTTTCGTATCGTCCGCGTTTGCCCGCGATATTAAAAGGAATCTTCAGAATTGAAGAATTAGAGAGTACTGAGTCTTTATCAGATCCTGAAGTTTGCCAATCCCTCTTCCCTAACATCTTCGGGCAACCTCGAGTTCGTTTAGTAATGAACAAAGGATCTCAATCGGAGTCAACGGTGCGAACTCTAACCGGTCGAAAGTTGCGTGTTGGGGTAGTTTTCTCTGGAGGTCCTGCTCCTGGGGGCCATAATATTCTGACAGGGTTGTTCGACTTCTTAAAGAGGCGAAATGAAGACAGTGAGTTGGTTGGATTTCTTGGAGGTCCATCAGGGATCGTTGACAAAAGATATTCTGACATTACTAACGAGCAACTTGATCATTACCGAAATTTGGGAGGATTCCATTTCCTAGGCACTGGTCGAACTAAGATCGAGACAGCTGAACAACTCCAGTCCTCTCTCAAAACATGTAAAGATCTTGCGCTCGACGGCCTGGTGATCGTCGGTGGTGATGACAGTAATACCAATGCTGCAGTGTTAGCAGAGTACTTTCAAGCACATCAATGTGCCACCCGCGTGATTGGCGTTCCGAAAACGATCGATGGTGATCTACGCAACGAAGATATAGAGGCTAGTTTTGGATTTGATACAGCGACTAAGGTTTATTCCAATCAAGTCGCAAATCTGTGTCTTGATGCTATAAGTGCGTTGAAGGCATATCATTTTGTTCGAGTGATGGGTCGAGACGCCTCTCATATCACTCTCGAAGTTGCCCTTCAAACACACCCGAACCTAGCATTTATTTCTGAGGAGGTGGCTCACGGTCAAGCGACCACACTGACGGATATAGTGAATGAAATCACACAACTTATCGTTGAGAGGGCAAAGTTAAGTAAACAATATGGTGTAATTTTGATTCCAGAAGGTTTAGTAAGCTTCGTTCCAGATATGAAGAAGCTCATCGAGGAGTTGAATGAGCTGCTTGCGGCAAGAAAGGAGGAGAGTGCGATTGACCCTTCAAATTTTGATGCGTCAGTGTTGTCTTCACCTTCCCAGCAGCTATATCACAGTCTTCCCGAGTTCATTTTGCGACAAATGATGGCTGAACGTGATCCCCATGGTAATGTGCAAGTTGCTGCGATCGAAACCGAGCGATTGCTGGCTCATATGGTTCGTCAGCGTTTGGATCAGTTAGCCAAACAAAAGCTCTTCACAGGAAAGTTTACCTTCGTCTCTCACTATTTCGGCTATGAGGGGCGATGTGCGTATCCAAGCAAATTCGACTGCGATTATTGTTACACTCTTGGCGCTACCGCCGCAGCGTTGATTGAGCAGCAAAAGACCGGTATGATCGCAAGTGTGCGTAATCTCGATAAATTTCCTCATGATTGGATTGTTGGAGGAACACCTCTTACAGCGATGGTTCATATTGAGAGACGCAAAGGAAAAAATAAACCTGTCATAAAGAAAAAATTAGTTGACTTGAACGATTCTCCATTTCTAGTGTTTAAGAAGATGAGAAACTCATGGATGCTAACTGATGATTATCGTGTTCCTGGTCCGCCGCAGTTATCAGGAAATTGTGAAGAAGTTCGTAACTTTACGATCATGCTTGAAGCAGAAACTAAACGAAAATCGAATACTCCAAAATAATCTCCTTCTGTTTTGCTAACAACCCTTCCTTGGATTAAATTCGAGCTAGACTTCTTAAGGAAGCGTATTTTCAACTCAAAAAAAAAAATTGTCTAACCATCCTCTGCTGCTGTTACTACAAATTCCACATTTTCTTATACCTATCATACATATTTACATCACCAATTACATCTTTAACACTGCTTGTGAAGAATAGAAAAGAGGAGACAGGGCACTCGATGATATCGCTGCGCTTGCATCTTGATCTTTTGGAAGCAAAAGACTCAAAGAACTGACCATTTGATGAGCGTTTAATTGATAGTTCACGATCGATGAGGCGATGGAGGTGGCAGAAGAAGAAAGGTATTGTTGGACTCGCTTTTTAATTGAAGGAGCTTGCAGCAGATGCAACGAGCATGATACTATTTCCCCGCTTTCTAAAGGTTTCCCTTGAGAGCCATTACTGGGCAAAATCAGTTTGTAGTAATGAGGAGTTCCGAAACTCAGGACAACGACATCGTATAGTATTAATGCCCCTCGGAGAAAAGCATCTTGAAGTACATAAAGGTCCAACTTCATTTCTTTGGAGTAAGGTGATAGGTGAGTTAATGCTTGTTGGGGAGAGAGATGATTTACAATAACACATTGCAAACTTGCCCAAGAAGGGGTAGAAGATGAAGAAGAAGAAGAGATAGATGAAAGAAGAAGGAAGTTTAAAAAGTATAGAAAATGCCAATGTTGCTCTCGTTGTCTCGAGAGTAAACGCATTCGAAATAATCGTTGAATCCGCTCTTCGTTCGTCATCATATTTTCCAACATACGAATACCGGTTTCCTCTCTTACTTGAGATATGGAAATCTCACCTCCTCCTGTTGATGCTAAGTGCATCGCAGCCTTCAATCTGTAATGATTGTAGAGATCAGTATACCTTCGAATAGGTGAAGTGCATTGAACATAATGATTTGAGCCTGAAGTTTGATGGAGTCCAGGCCTTGTACTATCTTTTGCTGCTTTCAGTCTCTTTAACAGGCGAAAAGTGCGAAAGAAAGAAGTTTCGTTTGAACGCGACTGCAGTTGTATCTCTTCTGCAGTGATCGCAGGAGTACATGCTTGAGTCTTGAAATAAACGGAAATATTTTGTTCAACAGAAAATTTTCCTATCAAGTCTGACATAAGTAGCATATATTCGCTCACAGTGACATGTGAAGTAGCGTTACACCACGAAAGTTGCCCAACCATCAAATAATTAGAATCTTGTTCTTCCAGAGGGCTGGCGGGAGAAAGAGAGTTGAGTAAAATTGTTGGAGGGAATAAACTTTGCTCAATTCGTTTGCCCGTAAAAGAAGTCAGAGGTTTGGGTCTAGCAGACCTTAAAGGCAAAGAAGACGATTTGGATAGTTTTTTGACATTGATGTCAAAGTCGGTGCGATCCTGCAAATAATCATCGATGCTTCCCCGTTGTTCCCTCCTCAATTTATGGCGAAGATTGGCCCAAAAGTTCAATCTTTGAAGATCCTTCACCATATGATCGTCAAAACAACGAGAAGTTGAAAGAAGTGTGGTCATAGCGGGCTCCAGAGAGGAAACCGATAGCAGATCCTCCATCACCTCGATTTCTTCTTGAACTAAGGAAGGAGGGCTAAAGCCAACGTTTACCGTAGAACTTGATGGAGTTGAATCAAAGGATGTGGACACGGCAACCTTATCGAGGGAGGAAGTTGAAGTGCTATTAGCGAAATTTGGTTGACAGACGATAACATTATCATTTTCAGGTCGGATGGTTTCCCCGCCTTTCATTTTTATAATGTTATCTAGCTGAATGTAAGTCAATCGTCGTACTCCTCGAATCCTGCTCGGGCAAATCTCAAACGAAACAACGTCACCAGTAATATTATCCAAAATTACCCCACAACTTACTACATAAACTCCAGATCCCCCACCATCTTGACTCAATAGAGGAGAATCTAACGAAAGAAGTTGTTTGACTAATCTTTCAGGAAACATGGAGATCTTTTCGTCAGGGAAATATACTGATGTCATTCGTTTTTCGGCCTCGATAGATAATTGACTTCCTGGGCGAATCCAACGAGACACGTCAGCAACATGTACCCATAATTTTTCTCTCCCATCGTCGAGATATTCAATACTGATGGCGTCATCGATATCTTGTGCACTTATTGGATCAATCGCATAGTTCTCCAAGTGGCGGAGGTCAACTCGCAACCGCTCATCGGGATCGAGAATTATATCATGGTGATTGATGAGATATTGGGCTTCCTCCATAACTTCAGGAGGAAAAACTTCACTTCCATTGTTGGTAAGATGATTTTCATTCGCTTGTAAAACATCTCGATCGATAAAATGGCTGAGCTCAATGGGATAGATATTCAATAGCTCCAGCAATCGCACGAGATTCTTGAAATTGACTGACAAATCCAGAAAATCCATTAATTTTAAAGTACGAACTACAGCATCTTGACGCTGTGAGAAATGATTGGATGTTGTATTCGATGATTCAAGTATTTCATCATATTTTACATAACTTCCTCCAATCACGGTCGATTGTAAAGGCTGCTGAAGAAAGTATTGTAGTGGAGTGGAATATTGATGGTGATTTGAAGGTTTCTGAGGAGTCGAAGTTTCCTCAGGGATAGAGCTGGAAGGGATGGAATACGGAGTATATCCTTGTAGTGTCCAAGGATGACAGAGGAAGAGTAATTCCTTCAAACCAGGTATAAATGGCTCCACGATTTCCTTCATAGCGATTGGTAAGGAGTTAAGGTGGAGAGATTCCGCCAGCTCACGCGGACTTAAAGATTCTGAAGACCATGCGTTTCCACTTTGCTTTTCTTCCTTGGTAGATGCGTCTTCCTCAAACTTGATATCATCTTCAGCTTCACTCTCTTCATCATTATTTAAAGAAGGGTTTGATGCTACATCAATTGTCGAGTTTTTGCTTCTTCGGGTCATTTGAGGATTATTGAGAAGCGCATTAACACTGACAAAGCGAAACCTAAACTCTTTCAGCAGGGACACTTCTTGTTCACCCTTTCGAACCTCTTCTTTATCCCTTGCGATATAGTAAGACGATTCATCTCTTAGCCTCTCTTGTTCAGAGGAAAAAATTCTCACATTTGATGATGCAAAAGATTGTGCTGGTGGTTCCTGCTTGAAGTAGATATGTCCAAACTTGCTCATGAGCTGATCAAGCACATAATAATTTGAAGCATCAAACTCGTGTAACTCTTCTCCAGCACCTATGATCAATGCTTTGCATAAGTTAGTGCGGCTGATTTTAGTCTCTCCTCTCTCAACGAATGTCTTCCAAACGGATTCTACTTCATCCTGTGGAAAATTATCCATCGCTCTCCCAATTTGCTGCAAAGTAGAGAAGTCATACCGCCCCTCTATGACGGATACAACTTTATTTAGAGGAATCGTAAAGGGTTGGTTGTGGTTGAGGAGACCAATCAATTCAAGGTATTGCGTATTCTTCTTTCGATTGTAAACCAATGCAAGGTTTCTTGTTCCTTTTGGAGAGAGATACTCTATTAGCTGTGAATTTTTGATAAAAGCTTTCAGTTGTTGAAAATCATTTGAAGAATCAATGTTTGGTGGGTTTCTATTCTGGTGTATCTGGAAACCTCGATTGCTCGCATCAAGTCTCAAGGCTTTCCATCCATTTAACTGCTCCTTCTGACGGTATAAGCGAATAATTGAATACGGACGAATCCAATATCCATAAAGATTTGATAATTGAACGAGAAGCAGAAGAATGCTTATGAAAAGCATCTTTTCTAATGCCTATCAGATACTTCAGTGAATTTACGCCGACTATTTACGATGTAATTTTACAGGTTGTTGCGATCACAATTAATTATACTGTGACAACTAAAAATGGAAGATCAGAACTGGAACGGTCAATTTGCTCAATACTCGGAGTTGTCATATGAAGATGCAGTTCGACCTGGAGAAAAGAGAATTATCTTCACTGGACCAAGACGGTAAGCACGATTAACCAGCATTATTGCACCGGCATCATTTATTAATTCTTTTCATAGATCTGGGAAATCAAGCATAGAGAGGGTCATTTTCCACAAATTATCTCCACACGAAACCCTTTTCTTAGAGGCGACTCATGGGGTTGATATTCATCTGATTGCAAATAACGATTTCTTAAGATTTCAAACTTGGGACTTTGGCGGGGATTTGTCTTTAACCAAAGGAGTTGAGTACACGGGAAAAAACATTCCTGCTGAAACCATTCTTAAGGGATGTAGCACAATGGTCTATGTGATTGATGCGCAAGAGAATGATTTCGAGGATTCCTTGCCTAAGTTAGCAGAGACAATCATCGCCGCCTTCAATATCAATCCTTCCATACACTTCGAAGTCTTCTTGCATAAGGTCGACGGAGATTTAATGCCTGAAGAGTCTAAAGCAGAAAAACAACAATTTGCCCAGAACTTTATTGCCAGTGAACTGGCTGACGTTAACGGAGAGATCTTAGTGTCTTATTACCTCACCTCCATCTATGACCATAGCGCACTAGAGGCGTTCAGTAAGGTAAGCAATCTTCAGTTTAAAAGAAAACATTTCTTATTTCTATGTAGGTTGTTCAGAAGTTGGTGAACCAGCTTCCAATCTTGAATAATTTGTTAGATAAAATGATCGAAAGGTTCGCGACTTCTTCCTTCTTCTCTCAATCCATCTCTAAAGGGTCTTCTCTCACTGTAGTTGCATAATTGATAAATCATATCTATTAGACGTATTTACTAAGTTGTATATCGCAACAGATTCGAATCCAGTCGATAGTCACACTTATGAGCTCTGTGCTGACCTAGTCGAGCTTGTCATTGACGTGTCCTGTATCTACGGACTGTCCGAAGAGGATGGAGCTGCTATTCCGTATGATCAAGAGAGCTCGTCAGCAATCCGATTGAACAGTGGAATGGTTTTATATCTCCGTGAGGTGAGCAAGTACGTCGCACTGGTCTGCGTTATTCGTGAGGAACACTTTGCGAAGAGATGTATCTTAGACTTCAACATTAACTGCTTCAGAAAGAGTTTAGATCAAATTCTTAGAGAGAGTAATCAGCTTCCCTCTCCTTGAGAGATAAGAGAAGAACAAAACAAAACACTCCTTATTAACCTCTTCGTAATCCCAACCACCGCAATGTAATTATAATCAGAAATCATCGCCCCCTTTCTCCTTCAAATAAATTCGTAGATAGATTGAAAGAGAGTAGGATGAATAATTATTGTTTGGATTATTTATTTTCAACAATCAAGACAGTTTTGTGATGTATGTATATGCAGATTGGTTGAGTTTAGTATCCACCGCTGGTCTTCTTCTTCTCACCTAACTCGAAGTGCTTAGTTCTCTTTAAACATAATTGCTTCTTTGTTTTGCATTCTTTACATTCAAGACGTAAGACGATCTTCTTTGTTGTTTTGGCCTAAGAGGGAGAGAAGAGGAAGAGGAAAGATTAAAAGACGTTTCATCAGAACGGTTAGAGATGTCTTACTTTCTTGTGGAAGATAGGCTTAGTTTGACCACCATAACCCATTTGCTTGTGGTCGTAACGTCTTTTACCCTAATGACAAGATAAATCGAATTTCTGGCATGATTGAAAGCACGCAGCATACCTGGGCAAAGTTGGATGCCTTGCCTGCCTTATACTGGGTGACCTTGTGAAGAGTATGCTTATGGCATTTCTTTCCCTTGCAGTAAGTCTTTCTTTCCTTTGGTACGTTAACCATTTCTAAAGATAGCAATACCAGATTAGACAGTTTCTTCGATTGGGTTGATCTCGAGAGAGAAAGAGCGCCGTAAATGGCAGACCACAGTTTCTGACATCCCTCCGACTCACAAGACCAACAACTTGAGATGGTAGTGCTTACTTTATTATATTAATCCTGTAATAGAGATAAAGGAACGAGACAAAGGCTGTCTTTTGATTGTTGGAAAGTTGTGGTGGAAGTGTTGATTTCGAATTTTCGGACTTTCGCAATCCACTTCAAATAAAAGCGCTTTTCGAACAAAGAAGGCGCTTTTCATGTACTGGAACGTTTCATATTGTTTGAGTTGTTTTTCGTCATTTCAAACAATTACTATTTATAACATGGATGAAATCAAGGATATCATCAAATCTATCGTCAAGGGATGTAATCAAGGGGGTGTGGTTGTTAGCGAAATTCTAGCTGCCTTTGTCGCAAAAACTGTAAGTTCATAAGGTTAATTAGTTATTTTCCGGATCTCACAGTTGGGGTTTCATAGGTGGTTGAAGGAAATGCCTCCTATTTTGCTTTGGATCGTCAAGTAACTCAAGAAAGAAAAGAGGAAGTCATTTTACAAAGTATTGAACGATTACTCGAGCGCGATAACCCTGCTCTTGAGCTGTAAGCCAAAAATTCCTCAACAATCAAATCAGCTAATCGCTCCTGCCCTCTTGTATAGGATCAAAATGCAAGTAGATTTTGACTCAACCTACCTTGAAGAAGATCAAGAGGCTCAAAGAAAGTTGAAAAATCGCTCTAAGATGATCGCCACTCATAAGCAAGCAGTCGCTGATGTGAAGATGGATGATGCACAAGACTATGAAGCACTTACTTCATTGTATCGAAAAATTTTTAGATTTTTATTAGAATTTGCACCAAATTCTAAACCAGCAGATAAAATGATTGAACGAGAGATTGCAGCAGCATTGGAAAGCGTCTTTCCTCGCGTTGGTCTAAAATCTTTTATCCAGCTGACACCCGAAGAGAAATCAACACAATTATTAGAATTAGCCCGAATTGTTTTAGGAATTCGTTTATTTAATCGTGATGAAGGTCGAGGTGGTGGTGGGATTGATAGTTTGGATAAGGATGGTGTGATGCTAGCGAAGGTGTTACTTGATGACATTGAGAAAGAAATGGGATTCTTTCAAGATGCTTGCAATAAATATCAGAAAGCTATTGTTAAAGCACATTTATATCGACGTCGTAAGAAGTATCTAATGAATGAATTAGAGAAACAAAGAAAAGAAGCTGAGGAAGATCAAATCGGAGGAGGTGAAGGAGGTTCTTTAAATACACGTAATCGTGAAGCCAAAGCTGAAGCAAAAGGAGACAAACATAGTAATCATTCTCATCGACATGGTTTAAAATCGAATGAAATCTTTCTAATCTCACAGTTAGAAGATGTGAATGATTTTGTCATTGAACGATGGTCACAGGAACTTGCAAATCGTCGACAATATTTAAATTTCTTAAAATCATTGCAAGATGAAGTCAAATTTATTCATGAAAAATTAGAATCCATTGTAGAAAAATTAAAATTAGAATTAACAACAATTAAATCACTTGTGAGTAATAAATCATCAGTGCCTAAAGAAGTTGTTTATCCTCGTTTTGATTCACTTGGAACTATCTGGTTACAGTTATATGAAGAAATTGTTGTGATGATTGCTCGATCCAATACTTTTCAAACTTTATGTAAATATCGTTTATCATTTAGTCCAACATTAGCTGATGAATTATTTGGTGAAGAAGAATTAGATGAAGATATTAAACAAGTGACGGCTGAAGCAAAGAGAAGAAAGAAAGAAAAAGAAATTAAACATTCCAATCGTGTTAATAGTCATGATTTGGCAGAGAAAGAAGCTGAAGCAAGTATTATGGGTGATCCTGATATCTTAGATGCTTCCTTTGATGAAGAGGAATATATTGCTCGAAAGAGACGTGCAGCGCAAGCTAAAGCAGGTGGATATGAAGAAGATGATGAAGAAAGAAAACTTCTATCTGCTGATATGAATTTCCTTCATACGATTGAAGAACAACATGATCATTTATACGCTGATGCCAAGCAATTACTCAGTGAAGAGAAGATGAAAAACATTGATAAAGAGAAGAATGCAATTGATGAATCTTTAATCACATCAGGTGCAACATTATTAAACATTAAGAATACTCCAGACTTCCATCTTCTTCCTTTAGAGTTTCAAGGATTTTGTCCATGGACAATTGTCGAAGCAAGAGGATTATTAGTCCCTGGTAAACCATCACTAGGTATTATCCGATATGAGAACCAATACTATGTCTGTGATCATCTTCCTGCAGTCCAAGCCTTTATGAAGAAACCTGAATATTATCTCTCCTCAATAAGAGAAAGAGCTTTCAAGAATCCTGAATTCATTCATTTACTACGATTACAGAAATGGTTTCCAACAGCATCTATTGCCAAGCTATTACAAAGACATGAACAAGAGATTAATAATCAGACAGGACAACCATTCACTAAAGATGCTGCAACAGAGACTCCATTACATTTCCAAGATAGTTATATTGATTTAAACTATCATTGGAATGAGTGGGAGTTAAGACGAAGAGCTTTGAAGATTGTGAATCTGAAGCATTGTAAGACCACGTCACAACAGACGGATCAGTCGCATTATCGTCGAGATAATGACACTCAAGTTTATCTGCCCCGAACGAATGAGACACAAACAACGAGAGATAAAGGGACGAACCCTCCCATCGTCACTACATATGTGGAAGGTTTTCGTGGCAAGCAGATGGTCTACGAGAGCAAGTCGACCTTCACGTCAAAGAAAGACGCAATGAAGGCGAATATGGCAGAGGCGAAGGAAGTTAGCAGGCCAAAGATCGCGTATCGAAAAGCAGCTGTGGTGAAACTAACCCTCGATCTTTAACAGTGACGTTGTTGTGTTTTGTTTTCTATAATTGTAATTATCCTCTATCACTGATTCAAACCAAGAATCATAGTACGAAAATTTTGAAGGCAGGTGGAAAGTGTTGAAGTTATTTTAGGGGAGAAGGTGGCTTAACAACAAAGTGTTGATGGGTTTTGTTAGGTGTGGGTGAAGATTATCCAATGCTGCTGCTTTATTTTAAGTGCTTGAAGAGCTGAGGGCCTCTCTGTATATTGGAAATAAGTTAATAACAATAGGTAGAGAGGAAGTGACAATAGGTAGAGAGGAAGTGATGAATCACTTACGCATTTATCTAAGCATTTAAGATGATCGAAATACCATGGCTCACAGTCTCCTTCCTTCTTCTTCTCTAATCTAACAATGCATGCCTAGAGAGACATTGAGACATTTTAAACAATCGCAACGAATTTCATATCAAAATTAATAGGTTACCTCGTATTAGCCCATTGTTCAGTACATTGAGGCTTGCATCCCTCAGTTAACTTTGGTAAAACATCGACTGGTTCAGAATCGTCTCCCTACAATATGACGGAAACAATCAGACTAAAAGTAAAGAGAATCATATAAAATGCTTACTGGCATTGTTTATGATGTGGATAGTTTAAACTGTGACTTAAAATTGCGAAACAGATAGCAATCAATGCAGTTGGTCGACAAATTGTTCCTGGACTAAAAAAGTCGACTTTTTCAAATCTCTATTTATCAGAAACCCAGAATCTATTCCAAACTT
>VFQN01005555.1_pt1 | contig 15310 bp, 14 predicted proteins | sample 3512371 | NCBI WGS metagenome assembly VFQN01 (sample SAMN10412370, study PRJNA504923) | tailings metagenome | isolation source: Replicate 2 from Balatoc abandoned mine | place: Philippines: Itogon, Benguet | collected 2017-08-28
CCGAGCACTTCGACCTGCGCCCGAAGGGCATCATCCAGATGCTCGACCTGCTGCGTCCGATCTACGAGAAGACCGCCGCCTACGGCCACTTCGGCCGCGAGGAGCCGGAATTCACGTGGGAGCGCACCGACAAGGCGGCGGCCCTGAAGGCGGCCGCCGGTCTCTGAAGCGCCGGCCAGGCTGCTGATGCGAAGGGCGACGCGAGTCGCCCTTCTCGTTTTCGGCAGCGCCGTTGATTTCGCCACGTCCTGCGGGCTGGCACGGCCCCACAATCGGCCGTTGATGTCCGCCTGGCCCTCTTCCCTCCGCACCCTGCGCAGCCGCTACCTCGCGGGCAGCCTCGCCGTCTTCGTCGCCATGCTGGGGCTGCTGCTGTGGAACGCCCAGCACCGCATGCACCAGGTGCTGGACGAGCGCTTCGCGGCCGAAGAGCAGGCGCTCGGGCCGCTGCTGGTGGCGGCATTCGGCCCGCTGATCGCCACGCGCGACTACGGCACGATCACCGAGCTGGCCGAGGCCACCGCTCGCGAACGCCACCTGGTGCACCTGGAGGTGCTCGACAACCGCGGCCAGCGCATCGCGCTGGGCGGCAACGCGGCGCAGGCCGATCAGCGCGTCGCCAGCGTGCCGGTGACGCTGGCCGGGCAGGCCCTCGGCGAGCTGCGCTTCGGCATCGACACCGCGCCGCAGCGCGCTGCGCGCGACCGCCTGCTGCGCGACAGCCTGCTGATCGGCGCGTCCGTGCTGGCCGGCGGCATGCTGCTGCTGTTCCTGACCACCGGCTGGATGAGCGCGGGCTTCCGCCGGCTCTCGCAGGCGAGCCGGCAGGTGGCCGCCGGCGACTACGCCACGCGGCTGCCCGCCAGTCCCGTGCAGGAGCTCGACGACGTCTCGCAGGCCTTCAACCGCATGGCCGAGGCGGTGCAGTCGCAGCTGCAGGCGCTGGCCGACGGCGAGCGCTACCTGCGCGAGCTCATCGACACCATGTCCGAGGGCCTGGTGGTGGTCGACCGTGACCTGCGCGTGCTCGACTGCAACCAGGCGGTGGCCCGGCTGGCCGGCGTGAGCCGCGCCGAGTTCCTGTCGCGCAGCGGCGACCTGGCGGACAAGGTCATGCTGGACGCCGAGGGCCGCGAGCTCCGCCAGCAGGAGCGGCCGGTGGCGCGCGCCCTGGCGACCGGCCAGCCGCAGCGCGACGTGCTGCTGCGCTCGCCGCAGCCCGACGGCTCGACGCTGTGGATCCGCATGAACGCCACACCGCTGCGCCGCACGCCGGACGGCGAGGTGTACGGCGCCTTCGCGACGATCAGCGACGTGTCGCGCCACGTCGAGGCCGAGCAGCAGCTGCGCGGCGTCAACGAGATGCTCGAGCAGCGTGTGCGCGAGCGCACCGCCGAGCTGCAGCAGGCCAAGGAAGCGGCGGAATCGGCCAACCAGGCCAAGAGCGAATTCCTCTCCGGCATGAGCCACGAGCTGCGCACGCCGCTGAACGCCATCCTCGGCTTCGCGCAGCTGCTGTCGATGACGCTGGCCGACGAGGCGCAGCGCCAGCGCGTGCGCCAGATCGAATCGGCCGGCTGGCACCTGCTGGAGCTGATCAACGACGTGCTCGACCTCGCACGCATCGAGGCCGGTGCGATGAGCACCTCGCCCGAACCGGTGGAGCTCGGCGAGCTGGTCGGCAGCGCGATGTCGCTGGTGCAGCCACTGGCGGCCGAGCGCGGCGTGACGCTGGCAGCGCCCGAGGGCACGGCCAGCGCGGCGTGGGCGATGGCCGACCGCCGCCGCCTGCGCCAGGTGCTGGCCAACCTGCTGTCCAACGCGGTGAAGTACAACCACCGCGGCGGTTCGGTGCAGGTGTCGGTGGGCCGCGATGCCGGCGGGCAGCGCACGCTCGCCGTGCGCGACACCGGCCGCGGCTTCACGCCGCAGCAGCTGGCGCAGCTGTTCCAGCCCTTCCAGCGCTTCGTCGGCGAGCACGAGATGATCGAGGGCACCGGCATCGGCCTGGTGATCACGCGGCGGCTGGTCGAGCTGATGGGCGGCACGCTGGCGGTCGAATCGGAAGCGGGCCGTGGCTCGGTGTTCCGCATCACGCTGCCGGCCGCGGCGGCGCCGCCCTCGCCGGCACCCGCGATGGCGCAGGTGTCGGCGCTACCCGGGGAGCCGCGCCGCGCGCGCGTGCTCTACGTGGAGGACAACCCCTCCAACGTGGAGCTGCTGCGCGAGGTGCTGGCCCTGCGCCCGGGCCTGAGCCTGACGGTGGCCACCGACGGCCCGGGCGGCCTGACCCAGGCCCTGCGCGGCGGCTGGGACCTGGCGCTGATCGACATCGACCTGCCGGGCATGGACGGCGTCGAGCTCTGCCGCCGCCTGCGCGCCGAACCGGTGACGGCGGCGCTGCCGCTGCTCGCGCTCAGCGCCAACGCGATGCCCTCGGAAACGCGCCGCGCGCTGCAGGCCGGCTTCGACGCCTACCTGACCAAGCCGCTCGACGTGGTGCGGCTGCTGGAGGAAGTCGACCGGCGCCTCGCACCCGGCGCGCCGGTGCCGCGATGAAGGAAGACCGACCGATGACGACGCTGCCGCCCGATGCCGTTCGCCGCCGCCTGGCCGCCGCCGCGCTGGCCGCCCCGCTGCTGCTGGCCGGCCGCGGCGTGCGCAGCCAGACGCCGCCGAAGGCGCCGCCGCTGACACTGACGCTCTCGCCCTTCCTCTCGCCAGCCTCGCTGCTGGCCGCCTTCCGCCCGCTGCGAGAGCACCTGGAGCGCACGCTGGCGCGGCCGGTGGAAATGCTCAGCACCAAGGACTTCCGGACCCTCTGCGAGAGCGTCAAGGGCCACAGCCAGGACGTGGCGATGCTGCCCGCGCACCTGGCCCGGCTGGCCGTCACCGACTGGGGCCACCGACCGCTGGCCGCGACCATCGACACGCTCGACGTGGTGGTGCTGGTGCGCCAGGACAGCCCCGCGCGCAGCCCGGCCGACCTGCGCGGCGGCACGGTGGCGATGCTCGATCCGCTGGCGCTCACCGCCACCGTGGGCCGGCTGTGGCTGCGCGAGCAGGCGCTGCTGGAGGCGGTGACGGTGCAGACGGTGCCGTCGATCAACAGCGCCCTGCATGCGCTCGACCGCGGCGACGCCAATGCAGTGATTGCCGGCAGCACGCAGCTGCTCGGCCTGTCGGTCAGCACGCCGCGCAGCGACCGCGTGCTGGCCACGATTCGCGGCATCCCGGGGCCGATCTACGTCGCCCGGCCGGGCCTGGCGGCGGCGGAGTTCGACGCGCTGCGCTCGGCCATGCTGTCGTTCCGCCACGATGCCTCGCGGCCGGTGACGGCGGCGAACTCCTCGCTGCATGCCGTGGCACCGGCGCTGCTGGAGCAGCTCGATGCGCTGGCCGCGATCGCGCGGCGCACGCTGGCCGGCGGCGGCTGATCAGGCCGCGTCGGCGATGCGCGTGCCCTCGCGGCGCAGGGCGCCGGAGGCCACCAGTTCGTTGACCAGCATCGCGCACCAGCCGTCGGCGCTGCCGGCCGCGGCACGGCCATGCCTGTCCCACACGCCGGTGAACAGCGGCGTGGCGAGCGCCCAGCGCATCAGCGCGGCCTCGTCCTGCTCGCGCACCTCCATCAGGTGGTACTTGATCAGCACCTTCACGCCATGCTTCGCGTGACGCTCCGGCTCGGCGCGGAAGGACGCCAGGCGCGAGCGCGCGCGGGCGAGCGCGCCCTCGACGTCGGTGAAGGGCGCGCCATGCCCCGGCACCACCAGCTGTACCGGCAGCGCCGCGATGGCGTCGAGCACCGCGCCGACGTCGTCGAAGCCCGGCTCGCCGTCCATCTCGGGAAAGACCACGCCGAAGCCGTGCTCCCACAGCGCGTCGGCGGAGATCAGCAGGCCGTGTGCAGCATCGAACAGCATCACCGAGTCGGGGTCGTGGCCGGGCGCATGCAGCACCTCGAAGCGGCGGCCGCCGGCTTCGAGCACGTCCCCCGGCTGCAGCGTGGCGTGCACCTCGAAGCGCTCGCACAGCTGGCCGGTGGCGTCGTAGCTGAGCGCGTCGGCACGCCACTCGCGCACCGCCTCGGCCAGCCCCGGCGGGATGGTGATGCGGGCACCGTAGGCGCGGGCCAGGGTGGCGTTGCCGCCGCAGTGGTCGCTGTGCAGGTGGGTGTTGACGATGCGCGCCAGCGGCGCTTCGCCCAGCGCATGGCGCACCAGCGCGAGCGTCTGCCCGGCGTGGTTGACGTGGCCGCTGTCGATCAGCGTGGCGCCGGTCTCCTCGGCGGCGGCGTGGACGAGGATGTTGTTCGACGACAGCCAGCCGCGCTCGAAGACGCGCAGCCCCTGCAGGGCGGGATGGTCGTGCACGTGGGTGCTCATGCGCCCGATTCTCGGCGAGCGTGCGACGCGGCATCATCCGGAGATGCCCATGACCCCACTGGAGCGGCTGCGCCGCCATGCCGTCGCGCGCACCTTCTTCACGCCGACCACGCTGCCGCGCGCCATCGGTAAGCTCGGCTTCGTGCAGGCCGACCCGATCCGCGCCCCGGCGCGCGCGCAGGACCTCACCTTGCGCCAGCGCGTGGCCGACTACCGCGCCGGCGACCTGGAGCGGCGCTACCCGAAGCTGGCCATCGAGGAGGACTTCTTCGTCAACTACGGCTTCGTGCCGCGCGAACTGCACCACTGGATGCACCCGCGCGCCCCGCGCAGCGTGTGGCCGAAGGCACGCTGGAAGCAGGCCCACGCGGTGCTCGAATTCGTGCGCGAGCGCGGCGTGGTGCACCCGCGCGACGTCGACGCCGAGTTCGCCCACGGCAAGACCACCAACTGGTTCGGCGGTTCGAGCAACGCCAGCACGCAGCTGCTCGACGGCATGCACTACCGCGGCCTGCTGCGCGTGGCGCGGCGCGAGGGCGGCATCCGGCTGTACGCGGCGCGCGAGGCGACGCCGCCGCCCGACGACCCGCGCGCCGTCCACGACGCGCTGCTCGACGTGGTGGCCAAGTACGCACCGCTGCCGCTGGCCACGCTGGGCATGCTGGTCAGCCGCCTGGGGATCGGCGTGCCGCAGTGGCGCGGCGAGCGCGCGGCCGTGCTCAAGCGCGCCAAGGCCCGCCTCGCGCACGAGCGCATCGACGGCGTCGACTGGTTCTGGCCGGCCAGCGAACGCTTCAGGCGCGGCGAGCCCGAGGAGCGCGTGCGCCTGCTGGCCCCCTTCGACCCGCTGGTGTGGGACCGCCGCCGCTTCGAGCTGCTCTGGGGCTGGGCCTACCGCTTCGAGGCCTACACACCCGCCCCGAAGCGCCAGCTCGGCTACTACGCGCTGCCGCTGCTGTGGCGCGACGAGGTGATCGGCTGGGCCAATGCCAGCGTCGACGCTGGCCGGCTGGCCACGGACTTCGGCTACGTGGCCGGCCGTGCGCCGCGCGAGGCTGCCTTCCGCCGCGAGCTCGAGGCCGAGGTCGCGCGGCTGCGCGAGTTCCTGCAGCCGCGCTGACTCGGCACGGGTTCAGCGCGGCGGCAGCGCGCGCTGCCGTGCCGCCAGCGAGGCGCCGAGCGCCAGCACGGCGGCCGAGACCGCGAAGCCGCGCGACAGCCCGCCCGCGCCGTCGGCCACCCAGCCGACCACGCTGGGCCCGACGATCTGCCCCGCGGCAAAGATGCTGGTGAAGGCCGCGATGCCCGCCGGCCAGGCCGCTGGCGGCAGGTTGTGGCGCACCAGTGCGGTGGTGGAGGCCACCAGCGACAGGAACACCGAGCCGAACAGCACGCCCGAAGCGAACACCGCCAGCGGGTGCGCGCTGAGCACCGGCAGCAGCGTGGCCACCGCGAGCAGGCCGTTGAGCAGTGCCAGCGGCTGGCCGCCACGGTAACGCTGCAGCAGCGGCGCCCACAGCCACGACGACGCGATCACCCCGGCGCCCAGCAGCACGTAGAAGGCCACCACCGTGCCGGTGGAGGCGCCCTGCTCGCGCAGCAGCGTGATGATGAAGGTCATGTAGCCGATGTAGCCCAGGCCGAACATCAGGTAGCCGGCCAGCCCGAAGGCGAAATCGCGGGCGCGGAAGCCCTCGCCGCGCGCCGCCGGCGCCGCGGGTGCCGACGCCAGCGGCCGCGTGCCCCAGGCCATCAGCAACGTGGCGGCGGTGGCGGCCAGCGCCAGCGCCTGCCAGGCCAGCGGCCAGCGCAGTGGCGGCACCACCAGCGACGAGACGATGATGCCCAGCCCGGTGCCGCCGTAGTACAGGCCGAGCACCAGCGAGGGTTTCGAGCCCGGCGCCTGCCCGAGCCGCGCAGCCAGCAGCCCGCCGCTGGCGAAGGTGGCGGCGCTGGCCACGCCGGTGAGCCCGCGCAAGGCGTAGAGCCCCTCGTCGCTGCGCACGACACCATGCAGCGCGAGCAGCGCCGCCGCGCCCCAGCCGCCGGCGAGGAACACCGTGCGTGCGTCGAACCTGGCGAGCAGCCGCGGCAGCAGCAGCGCGCCGGCAAGGTAGCCCACCGCGTTGACGGTGTTCATCGCGCCGGCGGTGAAGTAGCTCCAGCCGAGGTCGGCGCGCATCGGCGGCAGCAGCAGCGCATACGAGAAGCGCGCCAGCCCGAGCGAGACGGTCGCGCCGAGCGCGAGCGCCAGCGCCGTGGCGAACAGGCGACGCTCGTTCATGCGCCGCGCGAGTCCAGCAGCCGCTGCGCCACCTGCGCGAAGCCGCGACCGCGCTCGCCCTCGGTGATCCAGGCCGGCCAGGTATGCAGCTGCGCCGCGAAGCGCATCAGGTTGGCCACGCCCACGCTGAGCGGGAAGCGGCCGAACATCAGCTGGTCGTTGGTCGAATCGCCGACGTAGAGCCAGCGTCCGCGCTCGGCCTCGACGTCGCGGCCGAACCGCCGGCGCACGATCCAGCATGCGCCACTGAGCTTGTCGTGATCGCCGAACCAGCCGTTGACGTGGATCGAACTCACGGTGGCGTTCATGCCCGCGGACTGCATCAGCGCGACCACGCGCGCGATCGCCGCCTCGTCGAGATGGGCGAACTCGCTGTGGTCGACGGCGATGTCGGTCACGCGGCCGGCGCTGTCGCGCGCCAGCGTCGCGCCCGGCACCTCGTGCAGCACGCGCTGCGCCACCTCGGCCAGGCGCCTGGCGTTGTGCGCCCGCGTGGGTTCGTCCTGGGCGTACTCGACGTGCAGGCTGCCCCCGTGCATGAAGAGGGCCACCGCGCCGTTCTCGGCGACGATGGCATCGATCGGCCAGGCGCGGGCAAACGGCTCGCTCCAGCCCATCGGCCGGCCGGTGATGGCGATCACCGGCAGGCCCGCCGAGCGCAACGCGCCGAGCGCCGCCAGCGCCTCGGGTTCGATCGCTCCCTCGTGGGTGAGCGTGTCGTCGATGTCGGTGAGCACGCCCACCACCTGTGCGAGTTCGGCGTCGGGGCAGTCGGCAAAGGGTCGGGGAGCAACGGGCATGGCGGGAAGTCTCGCATGGCGGCGCGGCGCTATGCTGCGGCCATGACCGAAGTGAAACTGCTGCTGTTCGACGTGTTCGGCACGCTGGTGGACTGGCACGGCTCGATCGCCCGCGAGGTGCATGGCGTGCTCGGTGCCCGCGGCATCGCGATCGACGGCGCCGCCTTCGCCACGGCGTGGCGCGACCAGTACCAGCCGGCGATGGAGGAGGTGCGCAGCGGCCGCCTGCCCTTCAGCAAGCTCGACGTACTGCACCGGCGCAACCTCGACGTGGTGCTGAAGGACTTCGGCCTCGACCATGTCGACGAGGCCACGCGGGTGCACCTCAACCACGCCTGGCACCGCCTGGAGGCCTGGCCCGATGTGACGCCGGGGCTGGCGCGCTTGCGCCTGAAGTACCGCCTCGCGCCCTGCTCGAACGGCAACATCTCGCTGATGGCCGACCTGGCCCGCCGCAACGACTGGCACTGGGACGCGATCACCGGCGCCGAGCTGGCGCGCGACTACAAGCCCAAGGCGGTGGTCTACCTCACGGCGGCCGACGCCTTCGACTGCGCACCGCACGAGGCGATGATGGTGGCGGCGCATTCGTCGGATCTCGCGGCGGCGGCCGCGGCCGGACTGCGCACCGCCTTCATCAGCCGGCCCGACGAGCATGGCCCCGGCATCGGCGAGACCGAGGCCGGCGTGCCGGTCGACGTCTCGGCCAACGGATTGCTGCAGCTGGCCGACCGGCTCGGCTGCCGATGAACCAGGCCGCGGCGCGCCTGTGGCGCGGGCTCGCGGCCTGGCTGCCGGCACTGCTGCGCGTCGATGCACGCGAGCGCTGGCGTGCCGTGCTCGGTGCGACGCTCGGCGTGCTGTTCACCGCGCTGCTCAGCCGCTGGGCGGCCAGCCACTACGCCGGGGCGCTCTGGCTCGCGGCGCCGCTGGGCGCCAGCGCCGTGCTGGTGTTCGCCGTGCCGGCCAGCCCGCTGGCACAGCCCTGGCCGGTGATCGGCGGCAACACGGTCTCGGCGCTGGTCGGGCTCGCCTGCGCCACGCTGCTGCCCGAGCCGGCCCTGGCTGCCGCCGTCGCGGTGGGCGCGGCGATCGCGCTGATGTTCCTGCTGCGCTGCCTGCATCCGCCGGGTGGCGCCACCGCCTTGCTGGCCGTGCTGCTGCACACCACCGACTGGCGCTTCGCGCTGCTGCCGGTGCTGCTCGATTCCACGCTGCTGGTGCTGGCCGGAGTGGTCTACAACAGCCTCACCGGGCGACGCTATCCGCACGTGCAGATCGCTGCGCCGCAGGCGGCACCGGCCGGCAGCGCGCGCTTCACCTCGGCCGACCTCGATGCGGCGCTGAGCCACTACAACCAGGTGCTCGACGTCAGCCGCGACGACCTCGAACAGCTGCTGCACCTGGCCGAGGCCGAGGCCTACCGCCGCAACCTGGGCGAGCTGCGCTGCCGCGACGTCATGTCGCGCGAGCCGCTCACCGTAGGGCACGACACGCCGGTGGCCGACGCCTGGTCGCGCATGCGCGCGCGCGCGGTGAAGGCGCTGCCGGTGGTCGACCGCTCCGACAGCCTGATCGGCATCGTGACCCTGGCCGACTTCGTGCGGGCGATGGTGCCCGAGGCGGTCCGCCCCGGCGCGCTGCCGCAGCGCGTGGGCGAGATCATGACCCGGCGCGTGCGCGTGGCCAGCGAGGACACCCACGTCATCGCGCTGCTGCCGCTGTTCTCCGAGGGCGGCCACCACCACCTGCCGGTGCTCGACGAGCGGCAGCGCCTCGTCGGCATCCTCACGCAGTCGGACCTGGTACGCGCGCTGCACCGCGCGGTGCGGCCCGATTGAGCGGGCAAGCTGTGCCGCGGCGGCATACTCGCACCATGTCTTCGCGCCGGACTGCCGTGCTCCTGGTGCTGGTGGGCTTGGCCGCCGGCGCGGCCGCCTCGTCGGCCTGGCCGCCCCAGCGCGTGATCGAACTGATGGGCGAGGAGGGCCCGGTCGAGCGGCTCACGGCCATCGGCTTCTTCCTGCTCGCGCCGCTGGTGTGGCTGCTGCGGCGGCGTGGCGACCCCGGCGCCACGCTGGCCGCGCTGGCCGCCGTGTTCATCGCCTTCGGCGCGCGCGAGATGGACTGGCACAAGGTCTGGACCGGCACCTCGGTGCTGCGCGTGAGCTACTACACCGGGCCGGCGCCGATGCAGCACAAGCTGATCGCGCTGGCCGCGCTGGCGGTCGTCGTGCTGGCGCTGGGCCGGCTCGTGCTGCGCCACGCGCGGCCCACTTGGCAGGCGCTGCGCCGCGGCGAGCCCGTGGCGGTGTCGGTGGCGGTGTTCATCGCCACCATCGTGCTCGCCAAGGGCCTGGACCGCAGCTACAGCATCCTGACGGAAGACTTCGGCTGGCCCTTGACGATCGGCGTGCAGGCCGCCATCGTCGCCGTGGAGGAATGCCTCGAGCTGACGCTGATCCTCATCGCCCTGCTCGGCCTGTGGCAGAACCGCATGCGCTCGCCGGAGACACCGTCATGACGACCCTGCCGCTCACGATCACCGGGCTGAGCGTGCGCGGCGTGCACGTGCCGATGCGCCGCCCGCTGGTCACGCGCGGCGGCACGGTGGGCGTGGCGCCGCTGGCGCTGATCGACCTGCACACCGACCGGGGCGTGACGGGCTCGACCTACCTGTTCTGCTACACGCCGCTGGTGCTGCAGCCGGTGCTGCAGATGCTGGCGAACCTCGAGCCGCTGCTCAAGGGCCGGCCGCTCGCGCCGCTGGACATCGACCGTGACCTGCAGGGCCGCTTCCGCCTGCTCGGCGCCAAGGGGCCGGTGGCGATGGCGCTGGCCGGCATCGACATGGCGGCCTGGGACGCGCTGGCGCGCGCGCAGGGTCTGCCGCTGGTGCGCCTGCTCGGCGCCGCGCCGCGACCGGTGCCGGCCTACAACAGCAACGGCCTCGGCCTGATCGGCGCCGAACGCGCCGCGGTGGAAGCCAACGAGCTCGCCGCACCGGGCTTCGTGGCCGTCAAGGTCCGTCTCGGCTACGACGACGCCGCCACCGACTTGGCCGTGGTGCGTGCGGTGCGCGGCGCGGTCGGCCCTGGCATCACGCTGATGTCCGACTACAACCAGGGCCTCAGCGTGGCCGAGGCGGTGCACCGCCTCGACCTGCTGGCCGGCGAGGGCCTGGCCTGGATCGAGGAGCCGACGCTCGCCGACGACCACGCCGGCCATGCCGAGATCCGCCGGCGCACGCGGCTGCGCATCCAGATGGGCGAGAACTGGTGGGGCCCGCACGACATGGCGCGCTGCCTCGCGCTGGCGGCCTGCGACCTGGGCATGCCCGATGCCATGAAGATCGGCGGCGTGACCGGCTGGATGCGCGCCGCCGCGCTGGCCGACGCCGCCGGCCTGCCGCTGTCCAGCCACCTGTTCCCCGAGGTCAGCGCCCACCTGCTGGCCGCCTCGCCCACCGCGCACTGGCTGGAGTACGTCGACTGGGCCGAGCCGATCCTTCGCGAGCCGCTGAAGATCGAGAAGGGGCAGGCCGTGCTGCGCGACGAACCCGGCAGCGGCATCGACTGGGACGAGGCCGCGGTCGAGCGCTACGCCGCACCTCAGTAGGTGGCGCGCCCGCCCGAGATGTCGAACACCGCGCCGGTGGAGAACGAGCAGTCCTCCGAGGCCAGCCAGCCGATCAGCGCGGCGATCTCGCCCACCTGCACGAAGCGGCCCATCGGGATCTTCGACAGCATGAAGTTGATGTGCTGCTCGGACATCTGGTCGAAGATCGCCGTCTTCGCCGCCGCCGGCGACACCGCGTTGACGAGCACGCCCTGCGTGGCCAGTTCCTTGGCCAGCGACTTGGTCAGCGCGATCAGCCCGGCCTTCGAGGCGCTGTAGTGCGAGGCGTTGGGGTTGCCTTCCTTGCCCGCCACCGAGGCCACGTTGACGATGCGGCCGTAGCCGCGCTGCAGCATCTGCGGCACCACGGCGCGGCAAGTGAGGTACGGCGCGATCAGGTTGACCTCGACCACGCGGCGCCACACCTCGGGCTGCAGTTCCCAGGTGGTGGCGTTGCCGCCGGTGATGCCGGCGTTGTTGACGAGGATGTCGATGCGGCCGTGGCTGCGCATCAGCGCGCCGGTGGCGGCGGCCACCGCGCCGTCGTCGGTGAGTTCCACCGTGTGGCCGTCCACCGTGCCGAGCGCGGACAGGGCCTCCTTCGCCGCGGCCAGCGCTTTCGCGTCGATGTCCCACAGCACCACGGTCGCACCGGACAGCAGCATGCGTTCCGCGGTGGCGTAGCCGATGCCCTGCGCACCGCCGGTGATCACCGCGACGCGGCCGTTCAGGTCGAGCTGGTTCATCGGGCGAGCCCCTTCAGCGCTTCGGCCGCGTTCGGCCCCTTCTCGCAGTCGGCGATGTACTGGCGGATGATGTCGGCGAACGAGGTGTCGGGCTGCAGGCCCAGCGCCGCGGCGCGCGCCGCGGTGGCGCCGGTGGGCCAGTTGGCCACGATGCCGGCGATGCGCTCGTCACGCTCGAAGCGCACGCGCGCACGCACCGCCTTGCCGGCCACCTGCTCGAGCGCATCCAGCATCTCGCCCACCTTCACGTTGAGTGCCGGCAGGTTGAGCGCGAGCCGGCCCTTCAGCGCATCACGGCTGGCCTCGAAGACGGCGATCAGGGCGTCGACGGTGCGGCCCGGCGACGAGACCGGGTGCGACACCTCGGGCGACACCGGGCAGATCGCCTCCACGCCCGCCAGCGGCTCGCGGATGATGCCGCTGAAGAAGGACGAGGCCGCGCCGTTGGGCTTGCCCGGGCGCACCGTCACCGTCATCAGCCGCGCGCTGCGGCCGTCGATGTAGCCCTTGCGCGTGTAGTCGGCGATCAGGTACTCGCACATCAGCTTGTGCGTGCCGTAGCTGGTCTGCGGCGCGGGCAGCGTGGTGTCGGTCACCACCGGCGGCATCGGCACGCCGGCATCGGGGCCGAAGACCGCCACCGAGCTGCTGAACACGAAGGTCGGCACCTTGCCGCCTTTGTGGAGTTGCAGCCGGAAGGCGTCGAGCAGCGTGCGGGTGGTGTCGAGGTTGCTGCGCAGACCCAGATCGAAGTCGAGCTCGCATTCGCCCGACACCGCCGAGGCGAGGTGGAACACGCCGTCGAAGCCTTCCTCGGCCAGCGCCGCGCACTGCGCGAGCAGCGCGCCGGTGCGGGCGCTGACGCGCGCATCGGCCAGCAGGTCGGCCGGCGGGGCAAACTGGTCGGCCAGCACCACGTGTTGGATCTTCTTTCCGGCGAGCGTGCCGCGCGCCAGCAGCGTGCGCGCCAGGCGCGCGCCGACGAAGCCGGCGCCGCCGGTGATGAGCAGCTTCATGCCCTCGATGTCCTCTTGTAGGGTTGGAACCAGGCCAGACCGGCCGAGGTGGCGCCCTTCGAGCGGTACTCGGCGCCGATCAGGCCGGCGTAGCCGAGCGCATCGATGCGCTCGAAGAGATAGCGGTAGTTGACCTCGCCGACGTCGGGCTCGTGGCGCTCGGGCACGCCGGCGATCTGCAGGTGGCCCACCCGCCCGGTCGGCAGGTAAGCCTCGAGCTTCTTCGCCAGGTCGCCCTCGACGATCTGGCAGTGGTACAGGTCCATCTGCACCTTCAGGTTCGGCGCGGCGATGCGCTGCACGATGTCGTGCGCTTCGTCCTGGCGGTTGAGGAAGAAGCCGGGGATGTCGCGGGTGTTGATCGGCTCGATCAGGAAGCTGATGTCGCGCGCCTGCGATGCCGCCCAGGCCAGGTTGGCCTCGTAGACGCCGCGCAGCGCAGCGCGCTCGGCACCGGACGGCGCGAGGCCGGCCATCAGGTGGATGCGCGGGCAGTTCAGCGCGCGGGCGTAGTCGATCGCCCGGGCGACGCCGGCGCGGAATTCGTCCTGCCGCCCGGGCAGGCAGGCCAGGCCGCGCTCGCCGGCCACCCAGTCGCCCGGCGGCGCGTTGAACAGCGCCTGCTGCAGACCGTGGTCGGCCAGCCGCCGGGCGATCTCGGCGGCCGGGAAGTCGTAGGGAAAGAGGTACTCGACGGCATCGAAGCCGTCCTTCGCGGCCGCGGTGAAGCGGTCGAGGAAGGCGTGCTCGCCGTACATCATCGAAAGGTTCGCTGCGAAGCGCGGCATGGCAGGTGTCCCTCTCAGGCCTTCTCTGGCGACGCCTTCTGCGGCAGCTCCAGGCCGGCGAGCCCGGCGTAGAACTTCACCACGGCCGCATCGTCCTCGTTGCCGTGGCCGGCCGCGGCGGTGGCCAGGTAGAGCTGGTGCGCCGCCGCCGCCAGCGGCAGCGGGAAGGCCAGCTTGCGCGCCGCATCGAGCACGATGCCCAGGTCCTTGACGAAGATGTTCACGCTCGACAGCGGCGTGTAGTCGCCCTCGAGGATGTGCGGCACGCGGTTCTGGAACATCCAGCTCATGCCGGCCGAGTTGCAGATCACCTCGTAGAGCTGCGCCGGATCGGCCCCGGCACGCATGCCCAGCGCCATCGCCTCGCAGGCGGCTGCGATGTGCACGCCGGCCAGGTGCTGGTTCACCATCTTCACGGTGGAGCCGACACCGGCCTGGTCGCCGAGTCGGTAGACCTTGCCGGCGACGGCGTCGAGCAGCGCGCCGGCGGCCGCGAAGGCCTCGGGCCGGCCGGAGGCCATCACCGTCATCTGGCCCTCGGCCGCCTTCTTCGCGCCGCCGGAGACCGGGCCGTCGATCAGATGTACGCCACGCTCGGCGAGCCGCGCCTCCCACTGCGGCGGCAGCGTCGGGTCGACCGTGGCCGAGGCGATCACCACCGAGCCGGGGCGCAGCGTGGCGGCCAGGCCCTGCGCACCGAACAGCACGGCCTCGGTCTGCGCGGCATTGACCACCAGCAGCTGCACGACGTCGCAGCGCGATGCGAGGTCGGGCAGGTCGCCGGCGAGCTGCCCGCCGGCCGCGGCGAAGCGCGCACGCGCCGCCTCGGTGGTGTCCAGGCCCCAGGTGGGCACGCCGCGCTTCATTGCCGAAACGGCGGCACCATACCCCATCGAGCCGAGGCCGACCACACCGAGCACCTTGCCCTCGCTCATGAGCGCACTCCTGCCGCACGCCGCTTGCCGCGGGTGATCACGCCGCCCTGCTCGAGGCGCCGCTCGCCGTGCAGGATGTGCTGCGTGGCGCGCTTGCGCGCCGCCGCCGGGTCGCGCGCGGCGATGGCCTCGACGATGGCGCGGTGCTCGTTGCGCACCTGCTCCATGAAGTCCTTGCGCCGCGCCTCGTTGCCGCGGGTGATGCGCATGCCCTCGCGCAGGTACTGCTCGAGGAAGCCGAGCAGGCGGCTGAACTGCGGGTTGCCGGTGGCTTCGCCGATGGCGCGGTGAAACGCCAGGTCTTCGGCCACGCCGTCGCGGCCTTCGGCCTCGGCGCGATCGATCTCGGCCAGCGCGCGCTTGAGACCCGCGATCTGAGTTCGCGTGGCGCGCTGCGCGGCCAGCGCGGCGATCTCGCCTTCGAGCACGCGGCGAACCTCGACCACGTGCACCACCGACTGCACCGATTCGAGCACCGACGGATCGAACGCCAGCGGCTGGTTGGCCGCCGGCGGCGCGACGAACACCCCCGAGCCCTGCCGCGAACTGAGCAGCCCGCGCGACTTGAGCTGGTGCACCGCCTCGCGCACCACCGTGCGCGAGACGCCGTGCGCCTCGGCCAGCTGCTGCTCGGAAGGCAGCTTGTCGCCCGGCTTGAGCGCGCCCCCTTCGACCTGCGCCGAGAGCATCGCCGCCAGCCGGTCGGACAGCCGCTGCGCCACCAGCCGGCCGCCCGCG
>VFQN01005556.1_pt1 | contig 15309 bp, 13 predicted proteins | sample 3512371 | NCBI WGS metagenome assembly VFQN01 (sample SAMN10412370, study PRJNA504923) | tailings metagenome | isolation source: Replicate 2 from Balatoc abandoned mine | place: Philippines: Itogon, Benguet | collected 2017-08-28
AAATTCTCGAATTCACCTGAGTACTATGAACTTCAAAAATCTTCAGCATTTAACTGTTTGCCTTGGATTTAACAGGCCAACCCAGTTTTTGATCACCACACTCTGAGATATGTTGAATCTGTCTTGTAGGAGACCTACCAGGTAGTTTCTTCATTCTTTGCCTTCTAAATGATATCCTGTCCCTAATAATTCAACCATCGTTGTCTCTGGAATGTCAAACTGTAATAATGAAGTCCCTGATGGAGATAAAACATCGGAAACAAAGTCATCTTTCTCCGCTTCCTTTGAATCGTCGTTAGGCAACGAGGAAAGGACATTCACAGAGTTTTCTACAGGTAGCGAATCCGTCACAGCAAACAAAGCATTTGGCGCAGGTAAAGAAGAATTTGAGAATTTCTTTCCTTTCATATCTTTAAAAGGAGATGATTCATCCTCACTCTCGCTATAAACGAGAATAGAGCTCATCGTAGAGTTTAGAGTGTTCGACATTGGTACTTGTACAAGAGGTGGATCGGTCAGTTCTACATTTTCGCTGGTCGTCCAAGAGTTCAAAGGAGATGATGCTGATTCTCCGGGATGTAGGAGAGGGTTTAGCGGTGGTGTTCTAATCGCGGGAAATCGGAGTTGATCTTCATCATTTGAGTCTGTTTTGGGAGTTATCAATGAAAGTGGCGGAATATTCGCAATAATAGCTGCGGTTGCCTTGTTAACAGGTTTACTCATTCGCTTCTGAGATGTCCCAGCGTTTGATGGTTTCGACGAATTTCCTTGATGATGATCTTTCTGGAGAACACTTTGACGTTTTGTCGTAGTATTAGAAGTGGAGTTATTGGTATTTTTCGTGGGTTGCTTGTTGAACGAGCCATGACCTTTACTATTTCCATCTAGTTGCGTTGTACGAGGTGTAGTCATCGGAGTATTTCCAAGATTATCATGTTTAATCTTTGCAGTAAATGATTTGCCCATTTGTAAAGGCTTTTCTGTATCAAATTGATCTTTAGGCGAGCCTGAACGACTTCCTATCGTTCCTTTCTTTGATTTGTCTTCATCTTCATCACTAGTATCGGTATTAATCGATTCATTCCTTTTCACCGTCTTTGGTGATTCATCTTCATCATCTTCGACTATATCCATTATCATCGATCTCATTCCTTCTGATGCTGTAGAGCCCCTTAATATCGGTGTTCTATTTGATATAGCTCCCGTTAATCTTCCACGTGGCGAGCGACCGATTTCAGTGTTTCTAGTAGAGTTAGGTGGTGCTGGAGTGAAAGATGCGAGATGAGAAGTAATTTCTGAGTGATTTGATGACCCATGATGTGCAACCATTGTATCTTTCTTAACAAATTTATTCTTCGGATGATTGCCTACACTCGAAGCTTGGTTATAGGTTGTTGGATGACGTATTGATGTAGAAGGTGATGGACCTGTTAGAGAAGTTCTTGCAGTGATTACTTCACCTTGTTCCTCACTTGATGTTGATCGACCAATACCTTTCATTTTACCACTCCCACTGTTACTCGATAGCGTGGTGCTAGCAGCGGATGCGACGGATAACAAATGCTTTGGATTCGCCATCTGCCCTTCTCTTTGGCGACCTTTCCTTCCTCCTGGAGATGTAGCAGTAGGAGCAGCAGAGTTGGAAGGGTGAGTAGGAACGATCGAATCGTCAAGATAGGTTGGATTCTGTAATGCCACCTGATAAAGATCTTGAATAAGAAGCATTACATCAGCAACTCCTCTTGGTGCATAAATTCCATGAAAGTAAGGTGGTAAATCATTAATAGTAAAGAGTGCAGCTTGGCTCTGATAATATTGTTCTTGTTGCTGTTGTTGTTGAAGTAGCTGTTGTTGTAGCTGTCGCTCTTGCTGTTGCTGGATGGGAGAGAGGTATCCGCCACCTCCTTGCTTTGGTGACGCCTGTTGCTTTCCTTTATTGCCAGTTTTACTTTTCATATTCAACTCACTGACTTGTTTCATTGATAAATTTACTCTTCGTCGAGTTTTATCTTCTTGTGTTAATACTCTTCTTCTTAGATATTCCATAACCTTATTATGAGGGATTGCGCTGTTACTCACATAAAAACGAGATAAAACATAGAAGGCAATCTTTCCTTGAGGCCCACGTAACCTACATAATGAAGAAATGAAATAAATTGAAATACTGAGGGAGTATGACTTACATTTTCAGACGTTTCCTGCGTGCGATTGATCGAAGGAAAGCTCTTCCAACAATCCGAGCTTCTTGCTGTTTCTTCGTTCCATCAGTAATAAATTTAATTGCTCTTCGTCCACCAAATAGTATAATATGATCAATAAATCTTTTCATTCTTGATAATTTAAAGATTGAAAATAACCAATGAAACCAATCTAATTTCTTACGAATATTCCTTTGAATAATTTTAGCAGCACGATGATATTTAATAAACTTTAAATATCGTCGACGTGCCATAAGAGTCTTTACTCGACGATTTATAACACTAGCAGCACGACATAATTTTCGATAATAATGTCGAAATTTTGCCCATCGGGTAATAAATCTAGCTGCTTTTAATCGTAATAATATTCGTTTTGAATGGTAGGAACGCCATTTCATTTGAATGGATAATACAGCATACCATTTCAGTAGATTTTTGGCAAGAATTTTCTCATTTTTCATAATTGTTTCTTGTAATTTATGAATTTCTTCTCTTTCTTTCTCAAATTCTTCCATCATCTCATCTAATGATCCAATAGACTTTTCATATTGAATTTTTTCTCTTTGCTTTGATTTACTTGCAGCATGGATACTTGTATCACGTGTAGCTCCTCCATGTTTGATAATCTTTGCTGTGAACTGTCCTCTTCTTCGATGATTATTAATCCTTAATATAGGGGCAGTTGGGATATTTGCAGATGATGAAGTTGCAGAAGAGGAAGGAACTAAAGGAAGAGAGTGAACTACATGTTTAGCTGAAGAAAATTGAAGTTGAATCATCACTAATAATTAGATCTCATATAAACAGAAAACTACGTAAAAATTTGTCGCTGTTGAAAAATGAGATGAAACGATAAGAATTTCCACCTTTTTTTCCTTCAGTTTTTCTAAATAAATTCATAGTATTTTCCGATAAAAGATAGGAAATCCGTCATTTTTCCAAACACTCCACTAAGGTGCACACCTATCTAACGGCTTTGCTGATCGTTATTTCCTTGAGTCATTGGATCAGTCTTTTTCTCTCTCTGTCCTGCTTAGAAGTATTTGAGAAGCCGGATTTCATTCCTTCTCAGTCTATCATAGGCGATAGGTTCTTTGGCTCAGCTGCTATCTCGCTGAATTCCGAATAGAATGTTGCGAAGATCACTCAACGCCATGAGTACTAATGGGGTGGGATCACCACATAAGAGAAATTCCATTAAAACAAGAAAGCCAAGTCTTAGTAAAGTAGCGGTTCAACCGCGTCAGATATCAAACACCCTCATAGAAAATGGTGGTTCTCTAAAGATCAACATCCTACCAGAAAGAATCACAAACCTCGTCGAATATGTCAAGTTTTTCTGTCCAATACAAAGTAAAGATACTATCATAGTCCAAGAAATCGAAAATTTATTATTAAATCCACATAATACACATGATCCATCTCATTCAACACCAGAGATTATTCAACAAGATTTAAACTTCCAGACCATGAACCATTTCCTACTTCTATTAAAATCGGCACAAATGGATTATTATGAATGGTTTGATTATGTTCTATCAAGAAATGGTAATCAGCATGAAACAATCTCTATGGACGAGTTCTGTAATGAGATTAATCGACTTAGTCATGATTTATTACAAACATCATTCCATTATGAACATTTACAATTATTATTTTTCATGATTATTCAAAGCGAAGATTCAACCATTCGTATGGATCGTGCACAATTAGATCATGCTATTAAGAAATATTTAATGAAAGAAAAACAATTTCGTCTGATCAATGCAACGGCCGCTGATTTACATCCTGTTAGTTTATATATGAGGAAAAATAATGTATGTCTATTCACAATATTAGAAATTACTGAATCAGAGGTTGTAGATGGAAGTATATCACTTCATCAATTAAATTTCTTATTATCATCTTTAATATTAATGTATGAAATGTATATAGCAGAATATGGGATCCCATTAGAGAAAGATTTACCACCAATTATTAGTCGAAGTTTTTCAAGTAAAGGATTAACTTTAGAGAATCCTTCACAAATTTCTGACTTAACACCTTTTAGTAATATGTTAACACATCGAAGTTCTGCTGATATTGAAGGAAAAGAGAATCAGGGAAACAGTAATACACCAAGCCGCTTACAAAGCGAGCATACCGTGACACCGTTACTTTCATCTTCATCAAAGAAAGAATCAAAAACAGATGATGAAATGGAAAAGACTCAATCTATGAAGAGAATGATTTCTTTTAAAGTTCCTACTGAGATCACGTCAACTGTCGGGAGTGTTATTGGTGCAATACGAAAATCAATCTCATTCCGAAAGAGTGCCACGATTCTTCCCTCCGATGAAGTGCAAACAACAAAGCTTGATGGTCAAGCGAGTATTGATCTAAGCAATCTCCTTCCGAAAGAGTGCCACGATTCTTCCTTCCGACGAAGTGCAAACAACAAAGCTTGATGGTCAAGCGAGTATTGATCTAAGCAAAGCTGCTACAAGGAAATCAATGAATAACATTCCTGTGGAGATTAACAGTGAGTTTGTCAAGCATTTAGACTGGGAAGAAAGATCAAAGGTTATTAATCTTGTTCGACATATGAGGGAAGGTGATAATAATGAAGGAGTTGATCAAGTAACAAGTACCGGTAGTGAGAAATCAAGTATTCTATCACGATATACTGTCATTAAATCAAAAGGATCAGTTAAAGGTTCGATAAAAGGAAGTAATCGATCAATCAGCGGTTCGGGGAAATCAATGCATTTTAGTGGTAAACATTTAGCCAATGGGAATTATATTATTATTAGTACAGATGAAAATGAAATTGATGATATTCTTGATGCACCAATTACTCAACCGCCGCAACCACAAAACCCATTATCAAATGATGAGATCATGAATAATATGGTGAATAATAGTTTAGGTGCCAGACGACGAAGTTCTGTAACATTAGTGATTAATCGGTTAGATATTTATAAGAATGAAATGTTAGAAAGTTTTAATCGAAGAGTTGGTCAAGCAAGTATCCTAATGAAACAAAATCGATGAAAAAACAAAGAAATCGATACAACAATTCTCTAAAATAAGAAGTGTTATCATTTTATTAATGGACGAAATGTATTAAAATACAAATTAAAAAATCAAGGTGAAATAATAAAAGGCTTTATAAGAAAGAGATAATAAGAGTTTGTATGTTTTATGTTGTTTACACTATATCCACTATGTGTCGTTTGATTATTTGTGTTGGGAGTTTTAGTTTTAGTTTGAGGACTTTTGGTTTTCTATCAATTCATTCTGTTTTAAAACAATACTATGTTCAAAGGAACAGTAATAATGGCGATTTTTTTTATTTTTATTTTTTTTTTAATTCATTTGATTGTATTTTACTGAATTCGTCTCTATATATGGAAGGAAAGAGTGAGTGACCAGAATATATATGGTTGGAGAAAAGGGGCCGAGAGATTTGTTTATGATTGTAGTTCTCCCTGCTTTTTGATCACCGACCTATTAAAGAGCAAAGTAAGATTAGATACCTTGTTTCGTTTTATTTTCATGGTTTTAAATGGTTTTCATACATACTTCATACGGTTTGTTAGGTTTTAATTCTTGAATATGAGTTAAAATGTTTTTTGTTTTCATGATTTTGTCACGTATTACTCCTTATCAACGGTTTCTTCATAAGAAATCTTTAGTAAATTGATACGTCGAAAGGAGAAACGACTGGGATTCAAAGATCTTTGGAGTATTCTCCTCTTTATATGATTATCCATTTCCTTTCTGCTCTTTCTTTCCATCCATTTACTCCTTCTTCTATGGAGTGTTTACTTTGTCCATTCAGTTCGAAAGTGTGTTTGATTACTCATTCGCTTTGAACAAGGCCTTTTTTTCATTACTCGCTCTTTTTGTTTTCTCTTCTTCCCTCTCTATTCGGGCCTTTGTGTTTTGTGCTTCTTCTCTGAGTTCCTCTGGCTCTTTCAGACTTTGCACTTCGGTTTCTACCGCATGAGTTTTCTTTTCAATTCTCTCTTCCTCTTTTAATAAATTAAAATTAAATCAGACCCTATCCTCTATCTCTATATCTTCAATTTGAATTAGGTATTTGGGTATCTAGGTGAAAAGACGGAGGCGAAGAATCATTCAATCGAAGCCTTGTGAATAGACTTGCATTTTAGACGAGATTGACATAGCCAGAGGAATATTTCAGAGACATTCTTGTGTTTTTTTATAACCTTTGGTTCAGGTTTTGGAAAGAAAATGAGTGTTGATCCTTTACGATCTGGATTGATCTTCAGTTTCCGACCATTGGATTCTAGTACGATTCACCCTTCATCATCCATTCCTGTGCGAAACCTCAACCTCCAAACACCTGGTTTCTCTAAGGATGGAGTAAGATCGGTCCCACAAAGTACCAATCACCCGATGAATGCTGAAAAGACTGCAGAATCATCAGTTAAAGATATTTTTGAGAAGTTGTATCGGGCCACGCCTCTTCCAGCGATACTCACTGGGAAAACTCCAACATCTAATAATGTGCGAACAAATCAAACTCATCTTGCACAAGCTTCTGTTCCTCAGAGTCAAAGTCATTACCTCCATTCAGTAACGAAGAGGATCGACTATGGCGGAGAAGTAGTGCGAGAAAGTCCACAACAACCTTATTTAACACCTGCTGTGATGCTGCCCCCACCTTTTCCTTCACGTCCTCCTCAATCTGCCCCAATATCACTTCAAAGTTCCACTTCCACACCCATGGTAGCTGTTCGCCCCACAGTCGCTGAGCAACCGATACTTGCTCCTCAACCTCGAGCAACAACGAGTGAATGCTCCGTACAAACCATGCCAAGTATTCCCGAAGAGTCTGAAGAAAGTCCTCCAGTTAGTCCTGTGAAGAAACCTTCTGCTAAAAATGTTCAAGTATCGTCCCTGCCGCCATCTTCTCCCCAGGCACCTAAAACTATAACTGGCCCAACACCTGTTTCACTCTCTACTCAATCTAACATTGTGGTTGCCTCCCCTCCAGTCGAGAGCACTCGACCATCAAATGATCTTGTGACGAATATCTATCAGCAGGTGATGGCGAAGCTCGCTCAAGACGTAGCTCAACATCTCATAAGTCCTCGCATCGTGAGTACTTTGGTGGAGCAACAATTATCAGCCAAAGTACCAAATACGGATTTACTTCCACAATTAGATGAACAAACTGATCCTATTGACACTATTTTGCCCTTCGATGAACAACCGATCGACCCTCAACCAGAGGAACCAAAACAAGCACCAGCACCTTCCCCTGTTCGAAAGAAGAAGACAAGCAAGCCGCCACTACCACCCACATCTTCCTTGAGCACTCCTGTTGCTACTGATCGTCGAACACGAACGACTCAACAAAAGGCTGCTTCATCCCTCCTAATCGCTGCTGATCCTCTTCCTGTACCAACAAAATCTTCGGAGAGTATTACATCACAGAGCGAAGAAGAAAGTAATGCGAAGGTAATCAAGAAGAAAAAGGTTATTCCAAAGACAATAGTGAGCAATTCTTTGCTTGGAATAGCTGCTGAGGAACAGAACAAACCTGAAGTTGCTTCCTCTTCATCTTCGCAACTGGGTAAAAGATCGCGCGAAATGCCCGCTAATTCTTTATTAGCAATCGCCTCTTCATCAATTAAAAGTGAAGAAGAAGATTCTGAAAATACAGAGAGCAATTTTGTGGAGGAGAGGAAACAAGTCGTGGAGAATCAACGAAAGCGAAGAATGGAATTCTCCAGTGCGTTACTTTCAACTTTAATCGAACCAGTGAAATCATCACCTGTGAAAACTAAGCCTCATGCAGTATTTGTTACCTCTTCGCGCACTGCAGTCGACTCACCGTTGCCGGTGAAAGCAAAGAAAACTGAAAAAATCCATTCACCAGTTCCAACATCATCTTCATCATCGGAAGAGGAGGAGGAAGAAGAGGCCGTTAAACGATCGAAAGGAAGACAGAGATCACCCGTTAACAAGGAAGCTCCAAAACAGGCGAAAGGTGAGAAATTCTTATATTTGGATTTTAGTTTGATTTAAGTTTTGTTTTTTGTTCTAGAAGTCAATAATAGCCTTCCTCAGAGGACTATTAGTAGGCCGATCAAGAAGGCGATAGTTTCTTCCGGAACATCTTCCTCATCGTCTGAAAAGGAAATCAATGAAAAGGAACATGAAGAGCAGGAGGAAGAGATTGTTCAATATAGCTCTCCTCAGCGAGGACACCAGCAAAAAGAAATTCAGCAAAATAAGAAATCTACTAAGCAACCCAAGAAGAAAGATGACGTCAACACTTCACCTACTAAAGTGAAGGAGATCAAGCAGCGAGCGAATGAATTCGTTCAAATGAAGGAGTCGCTATTATTGTTATCACAACAAACTGCTTCTCCTTCTCCGAAGAAGGCGTCAGTTGGCTCCGTCTCTTCGTCTCTATTGCAAACTACAGATGCAGGACCTTGGCGGCAACATGAGCTCATTGCGCTTTATGCTGCACATGGAAAGACAGATGTAAGAAAAGCGAATTTCTGGGAAATTATCTCGCAGAAGCTTCGTGAAGGAGGAATCAATCGAAGTAAAGAAGAGTGCGAGCAGCAATGGTTTCGGGTGAGATCTTTCTAACATTATTATCTATTCCTTTAGTTGTTACCTGATTTATCGCATAGCATCTGCAGCAAACAGAGGAAAGGAAGGCAAATAATCTCAAGAAAAAGAAAGAATCACAAACTACCAAAGCGATGGAGAAATTTGATTCTTTACTTCAGCAGAATACGAATAATACAAAGAGTAATGCAGTGGGAAAGAAAAGGAAAAGTTCGAAGAAAGCAAAAGAAGAGGAAGAAGAGGAAGTAGAGGAGGAACAAGAACAAGAAGAAATGGAAGTTGTAAAAGAAGTAGAAGAGGACGAGCAAGATAAACAAGCGAGAAAGAAGCCGAGAATACTAAAGAAGGATCTTGAGGTGAGTGATACTGTTCTTAAATTAATCAACCCACTAATTCTATGCAATATTAGTTAATTGCACAACAATCTGCCCTGGCAACGAAACATGATGATATTTTTGAGTCGGAGAAATTCAAAAAACAGCTGCAAGCAGGCCATCGGACGTCATTCACAAGTAATCTGCTACATAATATCTCCACCTCAATATCATCTCCCAAGATGTCATCGCCTGTTGCAATCACCAGAACTAGAGGAAGGAGATATTCAGAGAAGAATGTGGGTAAAGGAAGAAAGAAAGATAAAGATGAAGAGGACGATGAAGATGAAGATGAAGATGAGGAGGAAGAAGAAGATAATAGCGAGAAGGAAGAAATTCCATCAAAATCAAAGACCATGAAAGGAAGAGGAAGTTCTGTCATTACTACGTCCTCTACGAGGCATGTGCGAGGTTATGGTGCGGAAGAGGAAGAAGAAAGTTTATTTACGAAACAACATATTCAGAAGATCAATAAAACTCGAATTAAACCACAACTTCTTGTCTCCTACTCCAATACCGAGAATAGTTCATCGCAGTCCAGTAGTAATCATGGGAAGAGTGCTCAGCAGAAGGGAGGGAAAGGAGGAAGTGTTGATGCAAGAGGAGGAGTAATGGGACTTAGCGGATCATCGTCACTCTTATCCTCTCTATATCCTCAGGACAAGTTAAGCAATCGCTTGGAACAGAGAGACTATGTCAAACAACAAAATGATGAATTTAATCAAAAACTAAAGAAATCATTCCAACAGATGAATAAACTAAAGAAACGAGAAGAGGAGGAAAATGAAGAAGATAGTGAAGAGGAGAGTATTGGGGAGGAAGATAGCAATGACCTCGAGTCAGAAGAAGATTAAATTAAGAATGAATGAAGCAATATCCTTCATTGTATTGTTTCTTTTTTTTGAATATGTATAATGTGAATATATATTAGGTACTGACTCAAGGTATTTCATTTTGAAAGAGAATCGGTGGTCAAAGACGAAGGAAGACTTCTTCAGCCCTTCTTGATGAGGAAGAAAGTATTCACTGTTCAGAAAAGTCGAATGGATATTATTTCTTTGATTCGTTCGTTATACAATTAATCACAAAATAGTAAAGTATTGATATTATAATTCTACATCTTGAGATCAACTTCAATAATTTTTTCTGAAATATTAGAAAACCAATCCGTTGCAAAACGACCAGGAAGACTTTCATTCTTCTTCATGAAATAAAATTGTCCATTAGGGAAGTCGAAGAAGGGTGTTCCAGGAGGTGGATACGTGATAAAGTTCATGAAAGGTCCCATGTTCCAGCTGTCATAGAGAAACTCTTTTACACCTGTAGCTGCCTTCCCACCGATTTTATCTTTCGTGGTAGGAGTAGGATTCGGCCATGGCATACGCTTATCTCGCAAATAGTCTCTCCATTCACAATAATTACCGGTATAAGTGAGATTACCATAATTATCAAAGCAATACTTCTTGATTGCATCGTTAGCATCTTGTTGGACATAATCAGCTAATGGAATAATATCCACTCGATTCAATTCATCACTAATCGTGGTTGCTGCCTTGATATTCGCAGTAATGGTAGCTTGTAAATCTACTAAATCTTGAGGAGTATTTGTTCGAATATAAGCACAACTATAATAGGTAGATTGTTCTAAATATACTGGGAAAGTATATTTATCATAGGTGACCTTTCCTTGAGCTGATTCGACGAAGGCAATGCCTGTTTCTTCTTTAAATTCTCTTAAAGCTTCGCTGATCTTTGTTTTGTCACCGGCTCCACCAGGATACACATGCTGCCCTGGATTATTCACAATGGTTACATTCTTTCCGAAAGGACCGGTTGAATCCTTGCTTTGAAGGAAACCCTTCACGCCAACAAGACTGGAATAGATAGTTGGCTTACCAACTTGAGTAACCTTAGAAAAGAGGCAAGTATAGACGCTCATAATAGTAATCCAGTAATAAAATTATGAAAGAAGTGAAGAACGTCTTATAAAGTTGAAGCATGAAGGAGTTTCTTTCTCTCTCTGCTGCAACTGCAAGAAGGATTGCAGCAGAGAGAGAATTGCCAAACAAAGGTTGGAATGACAACAACGATACAGCACTGTAAAATAAAGAAATTATTATGTCTCTACTATATCGAGAGCTGCGTCAAAGCCTTTCTTCGCACTCATTTGAGGGAGGGCGGTAAATCGAGAGTGAGTGCACACGAAAATCCGAGAGGCTACCGACAGCCTGGATTATAAATATATGTCATTTAGTAAACTATCAAAGTTCTGGTGGATTGAAATGATTCTTATTCATTATTATTTATTTATTTTATCGTTATTATAATTATGATTACATTTCTATACCGCAACGATACATGCATAGTGTTTTTTTTTTATTATTTCACAACTATCTTAATACTATTATTTACTATGAATAATTTGATTGCTATTCCAACACAATAAGATTCATTCATACTCTCTCATTGTCAAAGGAAACAGCGATTAGGAGAAGTTACATTACAACCACACCTTCATAGCCGTGACAAGAGGTAAAACATTTTCATCATCCATTTTAATACCTAAGAAACTCTACAGAATACAAGCACGAAAAGAAAAAGAAGAAATAAACAAGCGAAAGGAGTCAAGCCTAGTTAAAGTATTTTAAAATGGTATAGTCAAGTTCCTTCTTTCTTTCTTCTTTTAATTCTTGGTTGTAATAAATTGTGAATGATCACGATAAAGTGTAAAACCATCAAATACTTCACCAGTAGCAGTACGAATGTAATCAAACTTTAAATTATTATCATCAACAATCGTGACTTTACCAATACCTAAATGATCATCTTTATCTGTGACAACAGTCCATGCACCATTTGCATCAGATTGATACCATTTGCTTAATCCTTTACCTTCCTTTGGACTAGGATCTTTGAAGATGGTCTGTTTTGCATCATGCATTTCATCATTACCTGCACCACCAATTAATAAATGAGTAGTAGCACGTGGATTATTATAATCAGTTTGAACATTTCCTTGATAAACAGGATAATCTCTTTCATAGGAGTGAACATGTCCAGCGAAATACACATCAACACCATATTTATAGAATAAATCTTCCATAGCTGATTGGAATTCTTTATTAATCGAATCACCGTTATACATTGGATGATGTCCTGCAGCAAAAATCCATGGACGTAATGCACGATCTTTATTTGCTTGAATTAAATCATTTTCTAACCATGTTAATTGATCACCAAATCCACCACATGGAAGAACGTAGCGTGTTTCTTCAGCAGCACCAGGATAACCTGTTTCAGTATCTAATGAAATAAAATGAACATTACCATAGTTAAAGGAATAATGCATGTTTAAGACACCACCACTCTCTTGTGAAGGCATATGGAAACGAGCGTTATAGGCAGTAAAGTTGGAAAGTTTTTCACGTCTCTCTTTGGAGGTTAAGCATGCAGGATCATGGCAATCAGCTTCATGATTACCAGGAGTAACCATGTATGGGAGCTTTGAAGCCCATGGTTCAATTAACTCCATGTAATGGTCGAAGGTATCCTCATAACAGAAGCTTAAAACACAGTCCTTATGTAAGAAGGAATCATCAGCATAGGAGACATCACCAGCATGCCAGATTAAAGAGACAGAATCTTTGTTACTGTTAATGTAGGAAGCAGTTGGATCACCGTTAGTTAAACCTAAATCACCAAAGACAAAGAAGGAAAAGTTTCCATGTAATTGAGCATTTGGAACTGCTGATTGGAAGGTAAATTCATTTGACCAACCAGCAGAATCATCACCAACAACATAATAGTAAGTGGTGGCAGGGGTAAGTTCATTTAACACAGCATGATGGTTGTATGTTTCGTAGTAAGCGGCAGCATTTCCAGTCACAGTATTGGTATAAACACCTGATTGAGTACCATACTTCACAGTAGAAGTTGTCGTTTGCTTCTTTGTATTCCAAGAAACAGCAATCGTAGAAGCATCACCAGAAGAATATTTTCCTGCAAAGGCAATATGTACTTGTGTTGGTAAATCTTGAGCAGCAAAAATGACTGCAATGATCGCAAAGAAGACAAGAGTTGTGGAAAGCATGGTTTTATTCGGATGAAAGGATATCAACCGAATGATTGGAAGGCAATTAGTTGTGTATATTATTAATATTATATTATTTATGAATTATGATTCGCTGATGTTAAATTTTCTCTCTCTGAGTCTCTCACTGGCGAATTATCTATTGGCGGAAAGTGGTGTTGGGCGGAAATTGAGTTAAGGAATTCTCTAAGAATCTGGGAATTTTTGAATCTAAAAAGAATTACGATTTATTATTGGTAAAATGGTTGGTATCAGGTTGCAATGGGATTCGAACCAGAATTTTCGCCGAAACGAAAGTACGCCAATGCAATTTTTGCTGTAAGTAACCTAAACATTCGGCGCAGTGTTGAGTAGAAATATGCGTGATCGTTAAGTTGAGAACAGTAAGAACGATGAGAACACGAGGAATACCGGAGTAAGAAAATAAAAGAAAAACACTCACGAGTGTCGAAACTCACTAATCTTTTGGTTGCAATTTTTGAAATCTGGAAAGAGAATTGTAAAGAACTTATTAGGTTGACGTCATCCTAAAATTCTAATGGTCTAACTCTAAAAAATTCATCTAACACCTCTTGTGTTACAAGTGCTCTTCGTTCTTGATGTTCTCGGACCATAACTTGTAACAATTGAATGAGTTCTTTCTTCACTTCGCCTGTTAGTAACTTGCCAGTCTTATAATCTTGTAAGATCTGTTGTAACTTCTCATCATCCTCTAAGAAGAACTTTAACCATTCACACGATACATCAACATCGATGTTAGCACCGAATTCTCTCTAAACAAAACACAACACAAAGGTTAAGAATACTACAGGAGAGTATAGACAGTTACTGTACCTGAAGTTCCATTGTCTCTCTTCCACCACTAAAAGCATGCTTGTTAATCTTCTTTTTAATTTGATCGGCAGTATCTGTAACATAAACTGCAGTGTTTGCTAATGAACCACTCATTTTACCACCTAATCCCTGTAATGGAGGGAAGAACTTGCAATGAATCAGGGAAGGTTTCAGATAACCTAATCTTGGTGCAACATCACGTGTCATACGGAAATACGCATCCTGATCAATTGCGCATGGGATTAAGCAAGGCATATTATTCACTCCTTTGAGAGGAATTTTGAAAGCACAGGAGAAAGATGGGCAAGCTTGAACTGCAGGGAACGAGCTTTTACCAATATTATCAGATCCAGTGAAACCAAATATAGCCTTTGCTTGATTATAAGTCGTAGCTTTCTGAATTCTCAGGATGGTTGGATACATATGTTGAATATAATCTAAATCAGTAAAGATAAAAGTCTTTTTCATATCAAAACCACATGCTATAATATCTTTAGCATTCTCGAAGGCAAGACTATTATCACACACACAAACGCGTTATAATCTCCATAAAAATAAATATGAATTACTTACCGATGACAGTCTTCAAGGTTTAAATCTGGTTTAAATAAGAATTTTTCATCATCAGTTAATTGGATGACAAGAGGGCAATCAAATGTATCTTGTAACCATTTAGTAAACTGGAAAGGGATCAAATGACCCAAGTGTAATGCTTCACTTGCTGGTCCACGTCCAGTATATAAGAAGAATTTTTCTCCTTTCTCATAAAGATCGAGCAAATGCTCTAAATCACGATGAGAGAAGAAGATACCACGACGAAGGAAACGATGAGGTTTCTTCCCTGTTACACGTTCCATACGTGTAATTAGATCAGGATGAATACGATGACAACCAAATTGCTGAACTAATCGATCATAATCAACTGCACCTTCACTTTCTACAGTCCATGGATCAACAATCTGTTCTTTCTTTCCTCCTTCAGTTTTCACAGGCTCCTCTGTGGGAAGCGCTTTCTCTAACTCAGCATTATTCTCAAAAGAACTCATTCTATGATTGAATTATGATGCAGTAATGGTTAATAACCTAGTAAAGATTCGTGTATTTCTTGTATTTTTTCTTGTCTTCCCGTCTCACAGCTTGTCGGTACCATATAAAACGCGCCCATTCGTGTTATCAACATACCGGTATACCGATAACCCAATCATAGGGAGAA
>VFQN01005557.1_pt1 | contig 15308 bp, 21 predicted proteins | sample 3512371 | NCBI WGS metagenome assembly VFQN01 (sample SAMN10412370, study PRJNA504923) | tailings metagenome | isolation source: Replicate 2 from Balatoc abandoned mine | place: Philippines: Itogon, Benguet | collected 2017-08-28
GGAGGAGGGCGGGCAGGGGGTGGGGGAGGGGCCGATGGGCATGGAGGTGGGGGAGCGTACGGCGGGGGGTGTATAGCGGAGGGGAGTGTGTGAACTGATGGGCGGCGTGTGGAGAGGGGGAGGTGGCTGCTGGGTGGCGAGGTGAGGCAGGATGCTGAGCGGGCGTGCAGCTGTACATGCCTGGGCGAGGTAGGGAGGTGGCTTACTGGTAGGGCTGGCGGAATGTGCGCATGCATGAGGCGTGAGGTGCGTGGCGATTGAGAGGGAGGGAGGTGGACGGGAGGGCCGTGCGTCCTTGCCCCGCTGACAGGTGCGTGTACAGAATACCGTAGGGTGGCTGGCCCTGTTTAGGAGACTTGGCCAGGGGACGCGCAGGAGGATACCGATTGCGAGACGATGTGGCCGACATGGATTGGACCAGATTGGACAACGTCAGGCTACTTACCTGACGCACTGACGTGCTGCATTGCGTAGGGACCACCCCGTACATCACCATGCGTGTTGTGACCGTCACTAGTGTACTGTTTACTTTGACAACAAGTGCACAGCTACGCCGTCCTGTGTGTTATACTTGCTCGTGCGTTGTCTTTGGGTGTTTGAGAGGTCACATGGGCAGGTAGGGTTTTGAGACTGACGCTGACTGCAGAGTGTGTTGGCACGTGTCGGCTGGTCGGCCTGGACCGGTACCCGCATGTCTCCTGTAAGTCCCCTACTACAAATCCTTCCACTGGGGACATGGTTTTGCCTGCAGTTTCTTGCTGTGCTGTTGGATAAGGGTGCGTACAAGGTCCCCTGCTAGGGTTCGCAATGAGCAAGGACCCATTTGGGGCTTGCCACGTGGCACTCGACGGCCCGCCGCGCGACAGGCGTCTCCAACGGTTGACTTCCTGCGTTTGGCGGAAGCCTCCGCCGTTGTAATTTTGGTTTGCTGAAGGTTCGGTGTGGGCGTTTTGCCCGAGGCCTCCAGCAAGGTTCCGCGTTGGGTATTCCATCCGGTAATGTTGCGATGACATAGATGTTCACAGGAGCGTAGGCACAGAGTGTTTGGTACATGCCTGCCAGTGCCACCAGTTGATAATGTGCTGTGTCCATTATACGGAGGCACGGGGGCTCGCTGAGCTGCAACCCACTTCGCAAACAGTCGCATCGGCGGTTTGCATTAAGTACCCAGACTGGACGCGTACAGACTAGACATGGACAGCACCTTAGCACGCCTCAACGTTGTTACACGTTATGTTGACCATAGTTTAGCGCTAGCACTTGCAAGGAGAAACGTTGATGCAAACCCAAAACAGCGGAGTACGTGGACCGAGTATACTGTAAGCATGCAAGGGTGCCTGTCTCATCTCCTACTTTGCACGTTACTGCTCAATTCGATAACTTTCTCAAGAGGCTATCCTAACGCGTGGGCTAGCCGGTATGAACGGAAGCGGGGACTTGCGATGGGCGTGCGCTCCCTTCACCAGATGCCGGACGCCATCGTGTCAAATAAATGCGTATTCATATTCGCAACTGGCAGGTGATTGATCCTTGTGAACGCTTGCGAGGGGCGGGCCGGTTGGCCGGGACGCAAGGGAGCTCCCGTCTGTCCCTGTGCACTTTCGCGCAGGTGCAATGCCAAGGCTTCATATCGCGCGATTGTGTAACGCGCGTCACTTGCAGCGCCCTGATCATATTATGTCAAGTATTTCTTGTCAAGTGTAGCTCACTTGATTCTTAGCATTCAGGCTGCGCCCGCTTGCAGCAACGTGTTTCCTCACCTCCTTTCTGCAGTCTGCCTCTTTGGCCCTGCATCCACCCCAACACGACAGCCCGCTAACCAGCGAACTGCCCCTCCCCCATGCATATCGGCGCCCCGGGATCCACCCTGCACACCTCTCCTACCGCCCGGGGCCCAAGGGCTTGAACCATCCCGCTGCTGAGGCCACGTCCCCTTACTCCCTCCCATCGTGCAGGAGCGGCTCCACTGCGCTTGTAGACGCCCTCAATCAGATACCCGGGTACCTCATACGGGGGGAGCAAGGGGGCACCTTCTACCAGCTCTTTGAGGCGTACAGGTACGGCACCCGAGTACAGCACACCCCTCCCAACACATCGCGCAGCTTAGTTCCCGTCGGCCCTGGCAACAAAGAGCCAGATGACGTTTGCGCCATCCTCCCATGCGCCCAGCGTTGGCGCAGGCGGAAGAGTATCACAGAGTGCCCTCGGGTCGGTCCTTGTCGGGGCTTTTGCCCTACGCCCCTGCAAGCCTGCATACCGCCCCTAGCCCGTGCGTGCCAGCCTCCTCCACACGCAAAAGCACTGTGCAACAACCCCGCCAAACAGTCTAATGAAATTGGACTCCACGACAGGCCACGGTATTGCTTCCTCACCAGTCAAACAAACAGCGCTGCGCCTTGTAGTGCGTGCTCAGCAGACGTAGTCGTCAGCCTCCAGGCCCCGACCCCGCAAAGCCACATACCCAATCTCAAAATGCTCAATCCGTGCTCCCCTATCCCTGCTCACCTACCCCTGCACCGCATCATACACAACCGCTTCCCCACGGTGTGTGTGCCGCGCAGCTCCATCCTGGACGCCAAACGCACCTCGACGTGAAGCCATGGCCCCTCGGGAACCCGTGCCTCCTTAGCCCGCGTCGCCCTTGCCCTTCAACACCCAGCATCCCTTAACACACCCACGCTCTCCTGGTGTGCCGCGCAGCTCCATGCTGGACGCCACCAAGGCCGCATGATGCGTGCTTAGCACACCTATTGGTGCCAGTACTTGATTGTCCAGTCCGCTGGCGACCCCACAAAGCCACACACGCATTCGCGCCATGCATGCTTCTGTGTCCCTATCATTTACACAATTGCTTCCTTCCTATCGCTTGCACAAAACCGCTTGCATGTGCCGCGCAGCTCCATGCTGGACGCCATCAAGCTGGCGGGCAGGCTGTACCCCAAGGGCGTGCACACAGCGCTGCACATGGCCAACGGCTCCAACGCCTACCCCGACAGGTGCGCAGGGTGTGCAAGTGTGCAGGGCGGCTTGTCCTCTTGCTCAGCAGGGTGTGCGCGAGGCGCACCAGGCACCAACGTAGCACAGCCACCCGACCGCTGCCTACTGCTGGCATTGCGCAGTTGTGCGTCTCGGCACCGTGCAATTGCCTTGCCTGCGCACGGTTGATGTTGCACCTATGGTCAGCCAACGTTTGGGCCCTCTTCCACCTGACGGCGTCGAGCAACACCGCCACATGACTGCACAGCGCGGCCCCATCCCGGCCCCTTTCCCAGCTCCGCTCCCTCACACGTTCACACACACAAACACACCTGCCTCCATGACGCCGTACAAGGCTGCCCCGCGATTCACGCGCGCACCCACACCCGTACGGTACACATCCGTACACCCCCTTGCAGTCAAGTGGTACACCAGCTGTACGAGCGTGACGCCCAGATGTACAAGCTGCCGTGGTTCCACGACCTCAACCCCACGCGCATACGCGACGCGGCCAGGGCCATGTACGCAGTGCTGTTCGGGTACCACGGGCCAGGTGGGTGCAGTGCGGGGGCATGCATGGGCGGGGGGGGGGGGAGAGGAGGGGAGGAAAGGGGAGGAAAGGGGAGCGGCAACCACGGGCCGACTGGGTGCGGGGTAGTGAGGGCTGGATGTTGCTGCTGAATGGGTCCGTGGCGGTTGTAGTGGGTGGGGCTGCAGTGGGGCGAACCGGCGAGAGGCATGTACGACGAATCAGCCGCTGAGCAAAGGAAATGCTGAAGCTCAGGGCTTCAGGTAGGTGCAAGGATGTCGGGGCACGTGCGAGCCGTCCAGGGACGCAGCGCGACGCAGTGTGCAGCTGTGCTTCCTGTCGCCGCCTGCTGCTGCAGTTTCAAATTCGCAACGCGGCTCGCGTTTGCTTACAGCCGTCGTCCGGCGCCCAGTGTGCCCCGCCTTGACCGGCCCCCTTCTCTGCCCCTTCCAACACAGGCGTTGTGTCGGGATTCAAGGAGATCAGGTAAGAGGACGTACTAGTAAAGGTGGTTGGTTACGCACTTGCGCCACATGCGAAGTGACACGGGCACACGCGCTCCGGGCTTTTCATGTCCTTGTCCTCAGCTGGGGTGGTGGCGGAGCGCCACGTCTGCAGCCTCGTGACAAAAGCCTACATGCACCCACCTTAGTCACCCGGACCTACTCCCAAAAGACACGTGTGACACTGCCCTATGCGTGTGTGTGACCCCCAGGTACGGCTGCTGCAGCTACTTCAAGCAGAACGAACAGGCTGACTTCGAGGACTTCGTGGCCTTCCTCAAGTCGCTCTGCCTAGACGCCAAGGTGTGTAAGGACCTGAGGACGGGGGCGGGGCAGGCTCTCAGGCTGGGGTGCAGGCGTGGCTTGTGCGCTGCGCCATGCCCTGGGCAACATGGTTGATGTCACGGTGTGCTGCACCCCGGGCTGGGGTTTGGCAAACGTTGGTGCGTTAGGCCTCTCTGAGGTTCACGCTGTGGCCGCACACCCTGCCGTGCAGTCCATCTCCAACTCCCGGAAGCAGACCCTTACCTCGGTCACCCACCCCTTGTCCCGTTCCTGGCCCCCATGCAGTTCATCTTCAACTCGCGCAAGGAGGCGGACGCCGACGACAACAAGAAGCTGCTCGACATGGTGCGGCCCTCGGACGCAGACGCCTTCATCAAGGACCTCAACACCACGCACTTCTGGTGAGGAGTTCGTCAGGCCGTTGGGTTAGCGCTCGTGTAGGTGCCAAGTTTGCCAAGGCACCATGAGCTCGCGCCTCAGCAGTCCCCTTAACCGCCAGACCCGCCGCCTGTTTGCGTGTCCTCCCTCCCATGTGCGTGATCTGCAGCCCGCCCGCCATCCGCCCTCCCTGCAGGTACGACACGTACGCCGCCGCCCACCCAGACCACGCCATCCGCGTGTACATGGAGGACATGTACGGGGACGAACAGGTGGGTGTACGGCGGCGTACGACTCACTGTGTGAAGCCGTACGGTACGGCACGCATGGAATGGTGCACTTGTGCCGCATTGGGGGAAGAATGCAGGATAGCAGCGTTTACACGACGTTTATGTGACGCCTTGATCCATTGGGTCTGCAGGACCTAAACACCGAGTGCAGGATACCTCCTCACATCGCATGCCTTCCCGTGTAGACCCCTTACAGAACGTTAACACCTGGCCGCACGTGCTACCGCCTGTCGGTCATCCGCCGTTGGCCCCCAACCCCGGCCTCATGGCCCCTGCCCGCCTGCCCTCAACCAGTCACTTGCCCCTCCCACTATATCCACGCCCGCGTGAGCTGCTCCCTGCTGATCTCCCTGCCCAGATGCCCACCTGCACACACTGACCCTTATAACCCTACCGCTACTCCATCTGCCCCTGCCCTCCCAGACCCAGGCCAGTGTGCGTCGCTCGCTGCTTAGCTTCCTGGGGGAGGACCCCTCGCTGCCCATCCGCTTCGACCGCATGCCCATCGTGACGCCGGAGGAGTACATGAAGGACATGCAGGTCAAGAGGGAGGGCGGCCAGAAGGTCAACACACAGCCCAACAGCCCACCACCGCCGCCTTCGCCACCGCCGCCATCACCACCCACACCGGTGGTGGCGGCGCTGGAGTCACAGCAGCAGCAGGCTTACAGTCAACAAGCGCAATCGGCAGCAGCGGCTGCGCTATCTAGCTACTTGTCAGCTAATAAGCACTTGCGGCACATGGGCCGTCGGGCCAAGAAGATGTCGAGACGGAAGGGTTGGCGATCTTGAGTGTCCAAGGTTTCCAACAGGCCGGGCGGGCTCTGTGCCATGGGGAAAATGCAGAACGGGGAGCCAGGGTAGGAGTTGCAGGACAGCATGGAGTTTTGAGAGTTGATGGGAGATGTCCAGAGTCCAGAGTCCAGCTGTTGGCACTCTGCTGCGTGCATGAGCTTGAGAGATGGGTGCGCTATTCATACGTCTTAGAGAATGCGTGCGGCTATTTTGCAGTTGGAGTGCATGGTTGCGGTATATATAGCGGGTAGCAGGCTGTAGCTGCTCGCGCAGAGATGGAAACCAACGCAACGAACTCAGCCTATCTAGTTGCGTGCTGAACCAACCTTGCACGGCACGTGCCGTAGCGCGACCGTGCACACATACACTTGGACTTTGCCTGGTCGATTGCGGGGCATGCATGGCACGCAGTGGGCAGGCAGCGCGGACCGGTGTGGTTCAGGCGGGCGCGTGCATAGCCTGCCGTTACCTTGGTCACGCGTACGGTTCTGGCTCATTTACAGACTGCGTTCGCATGTTCCATCGCACTAGCGGTACATAAAAATCTTGCTTGTACTTGCTGCATTAGCTGTTACGTGACTAGTCCACAGGCTTCGTGATCACCGCATGTGCTCGTGGTTGGCACACTGCTGTCCGTTCGTTGTCCTGGATGTGCATGCCATCGCTGGTAGCTGCTGGTGGCGGTTCGTGACCCCCCGTGCGCTGGGACCCACCACCACGGGGAACGACGACCTAGTCAGGAACAGATAGGACATAGGAGCCGCAACAACGCAAGGTTTGCCCTTTGGCTCATCACAAGTCGGTGGCTTTGCACGTATGTGTGCTACCCGAGGTGGTGCCCGCAGGGCCTAGCTTTGCATAATTCGTTGTTCTTCGCTGGCCGTAATGCTCAACGTGCATCCACAGTGCATGACACGCGGCGGCAAGTGGCCTGTCATGTGAGTTACCTTACGGTACCCCAGCAGCCGCTATGCATGTCCGTTGCGGCTAGGCTTGACTAGGAGTAGGACCGGTGCAGTGACGTCAACCTGCGGCTGTGAAGTTGCATCTTAGCTGGTAGTTTCAAGGGTGGGGTGGTATATGCAGGAGTGCGCGCTGAGGCAGCTGACCAGAGCTGATATAGGACGCGATGTGCACTTGTCCTGCGTGTAGTGGCACGGTACCCCTCTGTGTATTAGGTTGCGTGCCCTCTGTGTGTCCCTGTTGACTGGAGGTGTTAGCAGGTGGTGTCGAGGGCTGCTGCAGAACTGCAGCTATCGTGGAGAGCATTATAGGGTGTCTTCTAGGGTGCAGGGCGACTGAGCGCGCAAACGCCTCCTGGTGGTACCGTAGACCCAAGCACGCTAGTGTGCGGGTACTGAACGACCCGCTAGTGCAGGTTTAGTAATCTTGCACAGCGCGTCAGTGCCTGTGCTCTCAGACTGGACGAGCGGTGCCTGGTACGTGCGACTAATATTTGTTTAAACCGGAGGCCAGAAGACCCAAGAGGCTACTAGGACCGTTACTCATTGCACCCAGCCGCGTGGGGAACCCCGCATGCCGCATTGTACGGTAGGGGCCGTGACCAATACCGGTATGTAAGGCATGCGAGCACAGAAACTACCTTCCACTTCCTCCAAAAGAAAACCCGATGCGGTCGCATCCAGCCACCTGCATCCAACGTCCCCAACCTGCCCCAACTGCGCAAGGACTCCTGCACTCTGCCGTTCGCCCGTGTGTCCACTGTACCGTACTTTGCGGCAAGCCAACCAGCGGAGGCGTCCTCCTTCATGTGAGGCGTCGTCCTCCGGTACCAAGCAAGCAGTCCAAGCAATCAGCATGCCGTTGCCGTTGGGCTGGGGCGATCAGACTAAGGAGCTCCAGACAGCCGGGCCACGTGCCAAGCCTCGTCGCTTCGTCGGACCAACACCCACAGCCGCTCTGCACATACACCGCGTGGCAACCTGCCGACGGCAGCAATGCAGCAGCGGCAGCCAGCGTTCCTATCTTCATCGGTTGGTTCGAAGCAGGCGCATTTTGGGCTGATTTTCCCCGAAAGTCATTAGGGCCCCTATCCGAAAGGTTATGGGCCTGTGAGGGGGCCGTTCGGGGGAAACGGGGGGGTTTGGGGGGGCCGAGACGAAAGCCCCCACGGAAGATCGGAACACTGGCGGCAGCAGCCATGCATATTAGGTACCACTCCGCAATCGTGCATGCCGCTCTTGTCGCCTGTGCGTTGCACCCCAAGGCAACACGCCCTGCAAGCAACGCCGTACCGTTCAACGCACGGTCACCCAACGCCGCTGTCAATGCAGTTCCGGTACTCCCAGCCACCGTGACTGCAATACGGTAGCATGCACGCCATAGCATGTAACCGATGTCCCAAGCCGTTCCATAAGTTCCAAACCTGCAACGCAACCAAACACATATGCCTGCACCCTAACGGACACACGTGCAAGCTTGCACCACATACAGCCTAGCCTTGAGATCAATTACCCCCTCCCCCCGATGGCAAGGGTCCGAATCCAACCTTGACCTTTCCTGCCTAACGCCCGTACGTCGTAAGCACCTTATTATGCCAGCACAACCGACCCGCCTATTAGCGACAAGGCTTGTAAGCCCCTAGCGCCTAGGCACTCCCTACCTAAGGCATGTACAGCAGAAGTATACTGGTCCAAAATATAGCAGGCTTACCCGTGCGAGGCAATTCGACGCATCCTGCAACTAGCTACATTTCCTGGGCATGAATGGCGCCCGTCCCATGCAACCTACACCTACCCCGCTCGTTGTATCACATACACGATATGCCGTTCCTCCAGCGAGCACCGTAAGCACGCCGCACAACTGTGCCGTACAAATGTACGACACCTCCCCGCAACGCGCGGCCATGCACTTGCAACGCACCCCTGGCCCCTCCGCACCATCAAGAGCAGGCACTTCTTATTGGGTTCAGCGCACGCATGCGTCCACATCCCGGAACTGCCCACGCCTCGTGACGAGCGGCTCCCCTTGTGCAGCGCCGAGGCCCCGAACCGACTTTGCACGGACGGAAATACGATACCATTCTCGTTTCCTTTCAGGCTCCCCTTGTGCATCTCCGAGGCCCTGTAAACCTCCGCACCCACCGCCCTTGCCAACCCGTCCTACGCAGCGTGCTTAGCCCACCGAACCGACTTTGCATGGACAGACGTTCAATACCATTCTCGTTTCCTTTCTGTCTGGCACGGAAGCCGTGCCAGTACGGCCGTGGTGGTGGTAGACAAGCGGCCTCCAGCCCAGCCCGCTAAGCCCGCTACTGTCAGCCTCCAGCCCAGTCAGCCAGGCTCCAGCCCGCTACTGCCCAGGTCGCCGCCGCGCCCTGCTCGTGCGGCGGCTGTGGAATAGCCGGTGGACGCTGCTGCCCTGCGGCGGCGGGCTGTGCGGGCGCGTGTGTTTGAGTCCCGCGTCCCTCCTGACCTGCATGCCCTTCATGTACTCCTCCGGCGTCACGATGGGCATGCGGTCGAAGCGGATGGGCAGCGAGGGGTCCTGCCCCAGGAAGGACAGCAGCGAGCGACGCACACGGGCCTGGGTCTGGGAGGGGAGGGGCAGATGGAGGAGGGGTACGGGGCAATGACCAAATGTGAGTGTGGGCAGCGGACGGGCAGGGGCAGAAAGTTTAGCAGGGAGTGGTACGGTGGGTGCTGGACATACTTAGATGCGATGGTCCCTGCCATACCCGCACGTTGCTCTGATGTGCACCATACGCCGATCACGCTGTGTCGTACCCCATGCGCCGTACCCTACTGCGCCCGCACCTGCTGGTCCCCGTACATGTCCTCCATGTACACGCGGATGGCGTGGTCGGGGTGGGCGGCGGCGTACGTGTCGTACCTGCAGAGAGCGGGGAAAGGAGGGTGAGAGGGCGGGCAGCTGGGATGGGGAGGAGAGAGGGAGGATGCGGCGGCAGGGTGGCGGCTGGCACCCATGCGCATACACAGCCTACTTGGCACGTGCTTGGCGGCGTCTGAAAGGCCACCGGTACCTGCCGGGGTGGGCCTTGCGATTGCGTGAGCTTACTGACAAGCCGCGGTGCTGTACCCAACATCCATCATCCCCGCCCAACGGCCTAACGAACTCCTCACCAGAAGTGCGTGGTGTTGAGGTCCTTGATGAAGGCCGCTGCGTCCGTGGGCCGTATCATGGTCATTAGCTTCGTGTTGTCAGCGGCGTTGGCCGCCTTGCGGGAGTTGAAGATGAACTGTGAGGCAAGGGACGCGAGGGGAAGGGGCGTTGGGTACGGCAACTGCGCATTGCGCACTGCAAGGCAGCACGGTGTGGCCAAGCTGTTGCTGCCGCCTCAGCGCAAATTTTCTCTGGGTGAACGAGGCCCCACGCAATGCATCTGTCCCCGCCGTCGTTCCAGGGGATGCAGCCAGCCCCAACCGTCGCCAGCAAACCCTAAAGTTAACGGCACCGCTCCGTGGCCGTACCTTGGCGTCTAGGCACAGCGATCTAAGGAAGGCCACAAAGGCCTCGAAGTCGGCCTGGCCGTCTCGCTTGAAGTGGTAGCAGCAGCCGTACCTGGGGTCACACGCACACACATGTGGCAGCGTGTTAATACACACGCGCGTCTTAATACACACGCCCCCTGTAACACGCCTCGGCCTGGCCGTCTCGCTTGAAGCGGAAGCAGCAGCCGTACCTTAGGGACCACAAACATACACACATGCACAGGTTCGTTTAGACTGGCCAGGTTTCATAGCCAGGTGTTATACAGCACACGCACACGTGCACAGGGGGAACGGGGCAGCGTACTTGGGGGTCGGGCGGCGCGGGAAGCCGAGCCGCTGTGATATGGGACAACAAGATGCGTGCGTGCCGGTGCCGGTGGCGCCGGATGTGCATGGCACGGGCTGCGTACGGCACGGCATGCGAGGGGTGCATGTGAGGGGTGCCGTACGTGGCGGCGGGGAGGGGGCGGGGAGGCACGCGAGCCGGGTGCCTGGTTTCAGAGGGTGGGGGCATGCTGCATCCTGGTTGCTGGTGTGAGGGTGGTATCAAGTTGGACGCGAAGCAAGACGTGTATTCAACGTCTGAGCAGTGCCGGCGCGCAAGGGCTGTGGTGCAAACCACGTGTCGGCAGGTTTCCCGGTGGGACACTGATGCAGCCGGATTGATACGCGGACATGGACCCACGCACCTGATCTCCTTGAAGCCTGACACGACGTCTGAGGAAGCACAAGGGGCCGGAGGAGCAGGAGGCGGGCAGGGAATGTCAGGACAGGAAGTTGCCGTGGTGAGGTGAAGCCTGCCGCGGCTAGAGCTGCTGCAGCCGTGCATGGTGCTACACGCGCAGTCAGCCGTCCGCGCTTCCTGCAACCCAACAGCACTGGCCAGCTGCTAGCGCCGGAGTGCCTGCCCACACACCCCCTCCCGCAAAGCACGCTTCTGTCGAGATTAACAGAACGTGGCGACGGAACGCGGGGTCGCGCGGACCCGGACCCCGCAGCCGCTTCCATACCACCACCCCGCAAGCCCCCGCACCCACCGGGGCCGTGCTTGCCGCCCCCCGCCTTCCTCCCCTCCCGCCACCACACATGCCCCCCCGCACCGCACCCACCTGGCCCGTGGTACCCGAACAGCACTGCGTACATGGCCCTGGCCGCGTCGCGTATGCGCGTGGGGTTGAGGTCGTGGAACCACGGCAGCTTGTATATCTGGGCGTCACGCTCGTACAGCGCGTGCACCAGCTGGCTGCGAGGGGGTGTACGGATATGTGTACCGTACGGGTGTGGGTGCGCGTGGATAGCGAGGAAGGGAGGGAGGTGTGTTTGTGCACCAGCTGGCTGCATGAGGGGTGCACGAGTGGGCGTGGGTGTGGGTGCGCTGTGCGGGCTACGTGAACGGGTGCTAGCTAGCCCCCCAAGCAAGGTACGTAACGAGCGAGGAAGGGGGCATGGAAGGGCTACAATAGCTAGGTACCTGGCTACCGGTGCATCAAAGATGCAACGGATGAGAGCGCACGCTCATCAGGCCCACGTATGGCCCGCTGCTGCTACCAAACTCCTTTGCTACCCCTCAAGCCACCTGCCATGTGGGCAAGCAAGCGCCTCCTCGCACCTTCGAGGGTACGCGTCTGTGCCGTTGGCCTTGTGCAGCACGGTGTGCACGCCCTTGGGGTACAGCTTGTCGGCGGTCTTTATGGTGCCCAGCAGCGACCTGCACGGCACACCAGGAGGCCGCGGGTGTGTGGACGTGTGCTGGTGGTGAAGAGCAAGGGTGACGCTGGCTAGGGGGCACGGGTCCATGGCTGTGCCTCGCGCCTCCTGGCTTGGCGGGGACCCCAGGTTTTCGTGTCCTCGCGCAGACAGAAAGCGTGCTGGGAGCGCTGCAGGTGGGGATCCCTGCCGCCTGCTGCCCGTCGAAGCACCGGTATCCGGTACACTGGCACACCGCTGTAGAGCGCGGGGACCCTGGTCAGGGGAGCCCCCTCGGGGTGCCGCACCTGTACGCCTCGAAGAGCTGGTAGAAGCTGGCCCCCTGCTCCCCGCGTATGAGGTACCCGGGTATCTGATTGAGGGCATCCACGACCGCAGTGGAGCCGCTCCTGTTGAGGAGGAGAAATGGAGTGTGTGCACCCGTCCGTCAGGTGTGTTCCTTGGCCAAGGGGGAATCAAACTTATAACTGGGTCGTCCTTGCCGGGTTACGGAAAGGGCCTGCCGGGAACGGTCCTGGGGTTACAAGCAAGGCACATGCGGGGGCCTGGGCTGCACCACCCGGCTTGGAGCCCGCTGTACTGATGATGGCCGTGCTGCGGTGTGCGGAGACGGTCATAGATGCGGCCAAAGAAGCATTGCCACGTCGAGGATGACCATGCATGCGCAGGTGCAGTCACGAATATCGAGCGCAGCAGGCCACACGCGCGTCGGCTGTGCGGCCACGCCCAGGCCCAAGCCCCTCCGTCCCATAGACCTATACACGCGACAGTTGGGCCACGCGCCGACAGAGCTTTGTACGCGTCCTACCTTCCAGTTGCAAATATGAAGACGCATTTGTTCGCGATCATGGCATCGTTGGCGCCCAGCGGGCGTGCCTGAAGGAACCGTCGGCTAGCATCGGCTGACAGCTCCTTCTTCCACTCATCTCCTTCAGTCCAAGGCTCAGGAATCGAATCTTTCCCGTGGGTAGAGCATGCAGATAGCAGCAGTGCGAGGCAAAGTGACACAGGAAGTGCAGTAGAACCGCGCATGGCACGCGCTTCCGGGGTTGGCTTGCACTACTGTCGTTTCAATGTGAAGCTATAGACAAATGGCATGTAATGGGTAATGCTTGTCAGCAGAGGGAGGTGAATGCATGTATGCATGTATGCATATTGGGTTTTGGGTAGCAGGGGCTTCTGTGAAGCGCGCGCATGTAGCCGTAAATAACTACGGTACGTACTATTCGTAACAGACCAGCATGTCCAAAGCCTTGGTATGTAGCCCTGTGTAGGCTGTGCTGCATGGTGGGCGTCGTCCGTCCTCGGCGTCGTCGCGTTGGCGGGCACTGCATATACAAGCGAAACGGCCTGTGTAAACTGAATATCCTATAACAGTACTACTTTGCACCCGTACTAGTTCCCACTGCAACCCCACTTCCCGACTTCGAGTTCTCCCCTGGTTCTCCCCGGGGCTCCTATTGGATCCTCCCCGCCCGGCTGCTACATCGGCGCTCAGCTCGCCAGAGCCATTGGCTCAAAAGCTACAGAACAGGAATTGGTGCGCAGGGCACAGTCCCCGTGCCGGAACACCACGGCGCACGGGACGAGGCGTGGAATATACCCCCTGCCACCTGCCGAACGAACACGTGGAGTGCGAAGGTACCCTCCATCCATGAGCAGTTGAGCCCACATGATCGTGTACAAGTGCGGACGATATTACTGCCACCAAGGCACCAACTCACCGTGCCTCATGTGATGTCCTTTGGCGCCCTCGATGACTCGCCTGTAATGATATGCATACGTCTTGGACCACAACCAAGCCGGGGGAGCTCGCCTGCTTGTAGCATTTGCAATACGGTACGAGCATCTCACTCGGGAAGCAAGCACGCACAACAGCACGGACCCACGTACGAAAACATACGACGGCCGCTCGGTTCGCTTGGCCTTACGATCTTCCAGTGACAGGTCAACCTTTCATGCTTACCACATGTGCAGAGCTGAGCGCAGAGCCGTGTCCGTGGTGGTCCTACCGGCGTGCGTACGTACCAGTAAGGCCAGCAGGGGGCAAGGCACGTGCAACTTGCAACTTGCAACACGTGCAAATGTTGCAAGGCACGTGCAACATCCGTCCAGTTGGCGGTTGGCGGTTGGAGCCTCAGGCCTGGCGCGTCTGAACTGGTCGCAGGCTACCAGGAGAGAGCGAGAGACCTGCCTGTATGTGTTACAGCGCCTGCAAACTTGCTTGCCTTCAACTGCCAGCAAGACCGCTCGCGCCACAATCCAATTTACTGAGCATACTCAGTGACCGTTCCCGTGCCAGTCTATAGCTCACCTGAGCTCACCACCCAGCAAGCTGCAGCCGCGGCAACACAAACACAACTCCAGCACCGTCCAGCACGAACTCGCTCTCGCTCGCTAGTCATACTCGCCTGCGTTAACCCCAGCCAACACTGTGCGAGCAGGGGTCAAGGGCACAGACCCTACGCACGCACGGCAGCAACGCGGATAGATCACAGTCAACGCTGGTTAACGGTAGGCTCCGTCATGGCGTCGCGAGTCCACACTACCGGTCCCGCCTGGCCTAGTTTATACGGGCATCCACAATCCCCCCTCAGCCTGCCTGCGACCGTCAACCCACACCACGACCAGGTACCGTACCCCACTCTCCCTCAAGTGTCACGGTCGGACGCACATGTATGAACACAAAGGATAAGCAAGACCGGCGGCACCAAGGTATTACGCTCGCTGCAGTACGCCTGCGCACGAATCAATGGCGGCCGCGTACGCACACACGTGTCCATGCGCACCCCATGCTCAGGCACGCTATCTAGCCTGGTGATCGGTAGTTTGGTGCAGCATGCATGCGGGTCACATCACGCCATACCGTTCACGTGCCAGCCGTGCACGCATTGTAGTGTCATGCATAGATATATGATAGTAACTAGTCATGCATAAGTGACTGCATTTGGCATTCGCGCTGGCGGCAGGTGTACCCTGCCGTAACGGGGCATGTACGGCAGTGGACCAGCGGTTCTGCCTACTGTAAGTCATACATACCAGGGCTTGTGTTCGCTCGCGTCAACGTTGTTGCAACGTCCATAATCATCGCATGGCAAGTACAGCTGCGCGGCGCTGTGAAATGTGCGCAAGACGTCTGCACTGCCAGCACGGCTCTGCCTGACCTGCCGCGTTCATCAGCGATATCCTCCATCAAGGTCCATTGTGCTGGGCTGTTGGCCGCTAGCGTGACCTCTTCACGTCAGGACACGATCCAGTTGGTGATATTGCGGTGAGCCACGTTTGTCTCCCGGAAGCCCTCCAGCCGTGTCTTCATCATGTTGGCCACGTGCAGGATGGAGATGCAGTCCAGCGGCGAGTTGAAGGACTCCCC
>VFQN01005558.1_pt1 | contig 15308 bp, 12 predicted proteins | sample 3512371 | NCBI WGS metagenome assembly VFQN01 (sample SAMN10412370, study PRJNA504923) | tailings metagenome | isolation source: Replicate 2 from Balatoc abandoned mine | place: Philippines: Itogon, Benguet | collected 2017-08-28
GTGCTGCTGATTGCCGACATGGTAACGATGGAAGGGATCAAGGCCCAGGGCCGCCTCATGGCCTATCCCGAGGCTAATGTCGCCGCGTTCGACGCCGGCCTGATGGACAAGGACAAGACCTACTTCTCCACCAAGCTGATCACCACTGGCATCGTCTACAACACCAGGGCCCCGTTCGTGCCGGCGAGCTGGGAAGACCTCGCCAGGCCCGAGGCGAAGAACCTGATCGCGATGCCGAGCCCGCTGACCTCGGGCGCGGCGATGATTCACACCGTCACGCTCACCGGCAACCTCGCCGGCGGCTGGGACTTCTACAAGCAGCTCGCCGAGAACGGCGCTGTGGCGGCCGGCGGCAATGGCGACGTGCTCAAGGCCGTGTCCGGCGGCGACAAGCTCTTCGGCATGATTGTCGACTACATGCCGATCCGCGAGAAGGCGAAGGGCGCGCCGGTCGAGTTCGTCTTCCCGAAGGAAGGCGTGTCGGCGGTGACCGAGCCCGTCGCGATCCTGTCCACGGCGAAGAACGTCGAGGCGGCCAAGGCCTTCCTCGACTTCATCCTCTCCGAGGAAGGCCAGAAGCTCGCCGTGTCTCAGGGTTATATCCCGGCCCTCGCCAGCGCCGGCCTGCCCGCCGGCTATCCCGAGCGCTCGGCGATCAAGGTGCTCGGCTACGACGCGGCCGCGGCCCTTGCCAACGACGCGGCCAACAAGGAAAAGTTCTCCGAAGTCATGGGCCAGTAAGGCCTGTCTGGAGATTTGCGAACGCGGTCGGGCGGGGAATTCACCACCTGCCGGGCTCGGCGCTCCCAGACGGCTTTTCCAGAGGACATCTCTCCGTTTGGCATCGATCCATACAGTCGACATCGCCGGGCCGCGCAGCGCCGGCGCGATACGGGCGACCTGGCTGAGACCGGGCCGCCTCGCCGCCATCTGCTGGGTCGCCGCCGTCGTCGGCCTTCTCAGCCTGCTGCCGATCGGCCGGCTCCTGCTCGCCGCGATCGCGCCGGGCTGGGAACTCGACCTCGCCGCCTTCGCCGACCGGGTCACCACGCCGGCAGCAGTCAAGGCAACGTGGCACACGCTCGACACCGCATTTTTCGGCGCCGCGCTGGCGATTGCGATCGGCGCACCCTTCGCGCTCGCTGTCGCGCTGACGGACATGCCGGGACGGCGGCCGCTCGGCTTCCTCCTGCTTCTGCCGCTGATGATCGCACCGCAGGTGACGGCGCTGTCGTGGCTGCACCTGTTCGGCCCTTCGAGCGCGCTGCTTAACGCCTTGGGTATCGCGCCGCCGCCCGGCACGCCGAATCCCGTCATTGGCCGCGAGGGCATTATCCTGCTCTACGGCGTCCAGCACGCGCCGATCGTCTTCGTAACGCTACGGGTCGGGCTGGCGCGCATTCCGCGCGATTTCGTCGAGGCCGCGCGCGCGGCCGGTGCCTCGACCCCGCGCCTGCTCCTGACGATCGTCCTGCCACTGATGCGGCCCTATCTGCTCGCGGCGTCCGCGTTGGCCTTCGTCTCCGGGGTCGGCAATTTCGGCATCCCTGCCCTGCTCGGCCTGCCGGTGAACTATCTGACCCTGCCGACGCTGATCTACCGGCAGATGTCCAGCTTCGGGCCGGGCGTGCTGCCGCAGATGGCGAGCCTCTCGGTGGTGATTGCCGCGCTGGCGCTGGTCGGCGTCGCCATGCAGGCAGTGGCGGCGAGGGATGCGGGGCGCTACTCCGGCGGGCTGCCGGCGCGCCTTTCGCTCGGCCACTGGCGCTGGCCGCTCACCGCGCTCGCCTGGGCGGCGATCCTGCTGATGGTGGTTCTGCCGGCGCTGGCGCTGGTCTCGACGGCGCTCGTCCCGTCGTTCGGGGTGCAGCTGACCTTCAAGACGGCGACGCTGGCGAATTTCACGGAAGTCCTGACGCGGCAGGCCGCGACGATGCGGGCGTTTCGCAATTCGACGCTGCTGTCGGCCGCCGCCGCCATCATTCTCGCCGTCGGAGCGATCCCGTTCGCGCTGGCGCTCGACCGCTTCGGCGCACGGTGGCGGCGCGGCGCGCAGGCCGCGCTCGAACTGCCCTATGCCGTGCCTGGCATCACGCTCGCCATCGCCTGCATCCTTCTGTTCCTGCGTCCCCTGCCCTTGATCGGCAGCCTCTACGCCACGGCCTGGATCATCCTCGTCGCCTATCTGATGCGCTTCGCCACCTTTGCCGCGCGCCCCGTCGCCACGGCCATACGGCAGATCCCGCGCGACCTTGACGAGGCCGCGGCAGCAGCTGGCGCTGGCGCCCTGCGCCGCATGCGGACGATCACCGCCCCTCTCGTCGCTCCGGCCGCGGTGGCCGGCGCGCTGCTCGTCTTCATGGGCGCGTTCAACGAGCTGACTGTGTCGGCGCTGCTTTGGTCCGGCGGCAACGAGACGCTGGGGGTCATTCTCTTCAGTCTCGAAGAAGCGGGGCTCGCCGCGCACGCAGCGGCGATCGCCGTATCCACCATCGTCGCGGTCGTGCTGATCCTCGGCCTGCTCGACCGCCTTTCCGGGCGCCTGCCGGCCGGCGTGTTGCCCTGGCGGTGATCAGCCTCCAGGGATGATCCACGCATCCGAGACGGAGACGTGGATCCTTTCTCCGACCGCCGGAGGATGCGGCGTGTCGAGCGCGATCTCCTCGCCGGTTCCGAGCGCCAGCCGGACCTCGTGGACGGGCCCGCGATAGATCGTCGACGTGACGATGGCCGGCAGACCCTTGTCGTCCGGCTTCAGCGCTTCCGGGCGCACCAGGACCCGGACAGGACCGTTCGCGGGGCGATCGCTGCGTGCCGGAAACCGGACGCCGCCGAGATCGACGGTCACTGCGCCATCGCGCGACTCGACCGCCTCCGCACGGACGATGGCGCCTCGCCCGACAAAGCCGGCGACGGTCGCATCCGCCGGCGACCGGTAGACCTGCGACGGGTGCGCAACCTGGAGCAGCCGGCCCCGGTCAAGCACGGCGACTCGATCGGCCAGCGCCAGTGCCTCCGCCTGGTCGTGGGTGACGTAGACGATCGTCGCGCGCGTGCGCCGATGGATCTCACGGAAAACGTCGACCATCGTGGCGCGCAGATGCATGTCGAGATTGGCCAGCGGCTCGTCGAACAGGATGATCCCGGTGTCGGCCACGAGGCAGCGGGCCAGCGCGACTCGCTGCCGCTGGCCGCCCGACAGTTCGTCGACCTTGCGGGCGCCGTAGCCTTCGAGCCCGACGATGGCGAGCACCTCGGCCACCCGCTTCTCGACGGCCTGTCGCTCGACGCCCCGCGTCTTCAGCGGATAGGCGACGTTGCCCGCGACGTCCATGTGCGGCCACAGCGCGTAGGACTGGAAGACGATCCCAACCCCGCGCTTCTCGGGCGGCACCTGCCGCCCGGGCTCGGCGACGATCTGATCGCCGAAGCGGATGGCGCCGGCATCGGGCGCCTCGAAGCCGGCGATCAGCCTGAGCAGGGTGGACTTGCCGCAGCCGGAAGGGCCCAGCAACGCGGTGAACGAACCGCCCGGAAAATCGAGCGACACGCCGTCCACGGCCTGGACTGCGCCAAAGCGGCGCGACACCTGTTGCAGGGCGATATGGGTCATCCGATCTCCACGAGCTGCCCCGCCATTATCCAAAGTCCGGCCCGACGGCCACTGTCGAGAATTCAGAAGCACTGATCGACAGCACTTCGAAGGTCTTCGCGATCGTCGCCACTGCCCTTTCGTCGTCGGCGAGAGAAAGGCAGGCGATGAGCGCGTCAACGATGGCGAGCTGGGCGATGCGGCTGGTCATCTCTTTGGTCCGGAACTGTGCCTCATACGCCCGGCGTCGGCAGCCGGCGGGCGCAGGTGTTTAAGCCGATGCGGGCACTGCAGGCGCACCCGGCATCTCCTGCCTGTCCTCTCGCACCATCGAATGACGGTGATGTGAATGGTCGAGATCGTCGCGAACGCACCGGTTTGTGCTGATGCCTCGCCCGGCTGCTTCACTGCCCTTGGTAGCGGGCAACGACCTGCGCCCGCCATAGGTGCTGTCGCCATCCGCCGCCGAACCGACCGTCAGCCATTCAAGCGCGAGGAAATCGGCAACCGGGATGGAGCGGGGCCTCTCGGTTTCTGTCTAACCCGAAAGGTCGCACGCGAGGGGCGATGGCTTCAGGCAGGTAGCGCATCATCGATTGCCGCCATCGCGGGCATGGCCGGAATGAGCGACAGGAGCCGCTGGACATAGGGATTCTGCGGCCTGGTGAACAGTTGTTCCGTCGGGGCGACCTCGCGCAATTCGCCGCCCTGCAGAACGGCGACCCGGTCGCACATCTGACGCACCACCGGCAGGTCGTGGCTGATGAACAGGATAGTCAGGCTGAGCCTTTCCTGCAGGTCCTTCATCAGGTTGAGGATCTGCGCCTGGATCGACACGTCGAGCGCCGATGTCGGCTCGTCGCAGATCAGGAAGCTCGGCCGGCTGGCGAGCGCTCTCGCGATCGAGATGCGCTGGCGTTGCCCGCCGGAGAAGGCATGCGGATAGCGCTGGGCCGCATCGGCCGGAAGTCCGACTGCGGCCAGCAGCTCGTCCACCACGGGGCGCGCGGCCGCCTTGCCGGCAACGAAACGGTGATGCAGCAGGGGTTCGGCCAGGATGTCGCCCACCTTCATGCGCGGATTGAGCGAGGAATACGGATCCTGGAACACCATCTGGGTCTGGCGACGGATCTCCATCCGCTCCGCCGGACTTGCCGTGAACACGTTCCTGCCGTCGACCAGCATCTCGCCACGGCTTGGAGGCGTGAGGCCGGCGAGAATGCGCGCCATGGTGGATTTGCCGGATCCGCTCTCGCCGGCAAGGCCCAGCACCTCGCCGCGCCCGATCTTCAGATCGATGCCCGTGAGCGCGGTGAAGCCGGCCTTGCGCGAGAACAGGCCTTTCCGCGCGCCATAGGTCATCGCGACATCGCGCAGCTCGACCAGCGGGCCGCCCGGCGCGCTTGCGGCGCGCGTTCCGGCCGACAACCATTCCAGCGCCGCGTCGACGCCCTTGCCAAGCCCGGCCACGGGAAAGCGGTCGCGCTTGACGTCCATACGCGGGACCACCGAGATGAGGGCCCGGCTGTAGGGATGCTCCGGCTGCTGCAAGACCTTGCGGGTGGGGCCGAGTTCGACAAGAAGGCCGCCCTGCATGACGGCGACGCGATCGGTGATCTGTGCGATCACGCCCATGTCGTGGGTGATCAGCATCACGCCGATGCCCCGCTCCTGCGCCAGGGTCTTGATGAGCTGGAGGATCTGGGCCTGGACGGACACGTCGAGCGCCGTCGTCGGCTCGTCGGCGATCACAAGTTCCGGGTTCGAGCAGAGCGCGAGCGCGATGACTGCCCGCTGACGCATGCCGCCGGAGAATTCGTGCGGCCAGTTCTTCACCCGGCGCGCTGGGTCGGGAATACCTACGGCATCGAGCTGACGGACTGCCTCGGCTCGAGCCTCGGCCAGCGACATCGACCGATGCGTCCGTATCGTATCCACCAGCTGGCGCTCGACGGTGAACAGCGGATTGAGGCTTGTCAGCGGATCCTGGAAGATCGTCGAGACCCGGCGGCCGCGCAGCGCACGCATGGCACGCGCGTCGGTCGCGTCTATCTCGGCCCCCTTGACGCGGATACGGCCGGCCGCGATACGCCCCGGCGGCTGCAGCAATCCGGTAATAGCCGCGCCCACGGTCGATTTGCCGGCGCCGCTTTCGCCGACGACGCCGACGATCTCGCCCGCTCCGATGGAGAGCGTCACATCCTGGACCGCCACCAGCGTTTCGTCGCGCAGCGGGAACTCGACACGCAGGCCTTCGATCTCGAGAACCGGCTCCACGTCAGCGACTCCTCGGATCGAGCGTCTCGCGCAGCCAGTCGCCCAAAATGTTAATCGACAGCGCAAGCACGAGCAGCACGAGGGCCGGGAAGGTGAGTATCCACCATTCGCCGGAGAGCAGGAACTGCTGCCCGATGCGGATCAGGGTTCCAAGCGACGGCTGGTTCGGTGGAAGCCCGGCGCCCAGGAAGGACAGCGTCGACTCCGCGATCACAGCCAGCGCGAAATTGATGGTCGAGATGACCAGGATGGGCCGCGCCACGTTCGGCAGAAGGTGGCGGCGTAGGATCGCACTCGCCGGACGCCCCATCATCGTCGCGGCCTGGATGTATTCGCGCCGCATCTCCACCATCGCCGCGCCGCGCACCGTGCGCGCATAGGACACCCAGTCGGACAGGCCGATGGCGAGGATCACCACATAGATCGCCATGGCGTCGCGCATCCCCGTGGGCAGCAGCGAGCGGGTCAGGCCGAAGATCAGCAGCGCCACCAGCATGGACGGGATCGCAAGTTGCACATCGGCCATGCGCATGATGAGCGCGTCGACGCGGCCGCCCGCATAGCCTGCGATCAGGCCCAGCGCCACGCCGATGAACGCTGACAGCGCGACCGCCGCGATGCCGACGACGAGCGAGGTGCGCGCGCCGAACAGCATGGCCGACAGCATGTCGCGGCCCTGATCGTCTGTGCCGAGCAGGAAGAACGCGTCCGAGAACTCGTTGCGGCTGAACGGCGGCGTGAAGCCGTTCATCAGGTCGAAGGAGCCCGCCGCGCGCAGATCCTGCGGCGCGATCCAGGGGGCCAACGCAGCCGCGAGCGCAACCAGGACCACCAGCGCAAAAGCGATCATCGCACTTGGGGAAGCCAGGAAGGAGCGACCGATTTCCGACCGCTGGAAGCGTCGCCACGGACCGCTGGAGGACAGCTGCTGCTCGCTCATCTCATTGCCCCGCAGCACCGGCACGAAGGCGTGGATCAAACAGATAGTAGAGGCAGTCGACGATCAGGTTGATGACGACGAAGACGAGGGAGACCAGCAGAAGATAGGCGGCCATGATCGGCACGTCGGAAAAGTTGACCGAGTTGATGAAGAGCAAGCCGACGCCCGGCCACTGGAACACCGTCTCCGTCACCACCGCGAAAGCTATGATCGTGCCGAGCTGGAGACCGGAGACCGTGATCACCGGGACCATGGTGTTCTTCAGCGCATAGCTGAAGTTGATGAGGCGATCCGGCAGGCCGCGCGCCCTGGCGAAGCGGATATGGTCAGACGTCAGGACCTCGCTCATTTCCGCGCGAACCAGCCGCAGGATGAGAGTCACCTGGAAGAGTGCCAGCGACAGAACCGGAAGGATGACCGCCTTCCAGCCGGAAACGGTGAGCAGGCCCGTGGTCCACCAGCCAAGCTGGACGGTCTCACCGCGGCCGAAGGCCGGCAGCCAGCCGAGCTGCACCGAGAAGACGTAGATCAGGCCGATGCTGATGAGAAAATTGGGCAGCGACACGCCGACAAGCGAACCTGTCATGATGATGTGGGAGATGCGGGAGTCCGGCTTCAGCGCCGTCGTTACGCCGAGGAAAATGCCGACAGCGAGCGCCAGCGCGAAGGACAGGATCGCCAGCTCCAGCGTGGCGGGCAGTCGCTCCAGGATGAGCTGGAGAACCGGCTGCCCGATACGGGTGGAGATGCCGAAGTCGCCCTGCAACACCGACCAGATGAACCGCGCGAACTGCACCGGAAAAGGCTGGTCGAGACCGAGCGCGGCTTCGAGCTGCGCGCGGTCGGCCGCCGTCGCATCCTGCCCTAGCATGTTCTGGACAGGATCGCCGATGAAGCGGAACGCGGCGAAGGACAGGAAGGCGGTGACCAGCATTACCGGCACCGCCTGCCCCAGCCTGCGAAGCAGGAAAAAGATCATTCAGCCACGGTCACGTTCTTGACGAAGATCTGATTACCGAGATTCGGCGTGATGCCAATCTTCTCGGCGCTGGCGCGAGCCAGCATCTGGTTGTGGATTGGCAGATAGAAGGTCTCTTCCTGCACCACTTTCCAGATGTCGGCAATCGTCGCGTTACGCTTCTCGATGTTCGGCTCGGCCGCCAAGGACTCGATCTTCGCGTCGAGATCAGCGTTCGTGTAGTTGATCGACGACCACGCGCCGCGGCCGTTCGAGCGCGAATGCACGAGGTTGTCGAACAGGTACTGGCTGTCGAAGGTCGAGACGCCCCATCCCATGATGTAGAAATCGGTCTTGCCGTTGGCGATGGCGGGGAACTGCACGCCGCCTGGCTGGACGTCGAGCTTCACGTCGATGCCGATCTTGCCCAGCATGCCGCTGGCGGCCTGGCAGATCGCCTCCTCGTTGACGAAGGCGTCGTTCGTGCAGTGCAGCGTCACGCTGAAGCCGTCGCCGTAGCCGGCTTCCGCCATCAGCGCCTTGGCCGCGTCGAGATCGACCGGCGGAACCTTGCCCATCTCCTCGGTGTAGCCGTTGACGAAGGGCGGGGCGATGGTGCCGAGCGGAATGGACTCACCGCGCATAACGACGCGCTTGATGGCCTCGCGGTCGATCGTCATGTTCATGGCGTGGCGCACGCGCTTGTCCGCAAACGGATTGCCCTTGGCCTGGCCGAACTCCAGCTTGTCAGCGCCAACATTGAGACCGAAGAAGATGGTGCGGTTCTCGGGGCCGCGGACGACCTTGATGCCCGGTGCCTGTTCGAGCCGCGCGATGTCCTGTGCGGGAACATCCTGCAGGAAGTTCACCTCGCCGGACAGCAGTGCCGCGACCCGCGTGGCCGGCGACTGGATCGGCGTGTAGACGATGCGATCGATGTCGAGCGGGAATTCGCCCTTGCCCCAGTAGCCGTCATAGGCCGCAAGCTCGGTCTTGCTGTCGGGAACGCGGCTGACGAGCTTGTAGGCGCCCGTGCCGTTCTCGTTGGTCGCGGCGAAGCTCTCCTGTCCCGCCTTGAAGTCCTGCGGCTTGGCGGCGTTGTTGGTCTCGGACCATTCACGGTTCATGATGAAGATGTTGATCAGGTTGTTGACCAGCAGCGGGTTCACGCCCTTGGTGTGGACGCGCACCGTCAGCGGATCGACCACCTCGACGCGATCGACCGAGGACAGCAGGGAGCGGACGTTGGACGTATCGCTCATCGCGCGCTCGAAAGAGAAGGCGACGTCGTCCGCCTCGAGCGCCGTGCCATCGTGGAACGTCACGCCGTCGCGCAGCTTGAACTCCCAGATCGACGGATCACTCTGGAGGTTTTCCCACGACACGGCGAGAACCGACGTCAGCTTGCCGTCGTCGGAACGGGCGACGAGCGGCTCGTAGATCTGGTGATTGAAGGTGTGGGTGATGCCTTCGTTGTAGGCGTGCGGGTCGAGCGTCTGCACGTCGGATGCACGCGCCCAATTCAGCGTTTCGGCCATCGCGGGAAACGCGGTGCCCGCCATCATGAGCGCCATGAACCCGGCGCGAATGGAAACTGTCATATCTCAAGTCCTCTCTGTCGGTTGGCTGGCGGGGCATCTGCGCACCCTCGCCCGCCCGGTGGTGGTTATTCGCTTCTGACGCCGCACCAGTCGATGACTGCAGCAGCCAGGATTTTCGTCGTCTCACGGATCGAATTGACGTCGGCCCATTCGTCCGCGCCGTGCTGGTTCGCACCCGCCGGCCCATAGCGCAGCGCCTGCATGCCCGCGGCTGCGTAGTGCGCGCCGTCGGTGACGCCGATCGAGCCGCGCAGGATCGTCTGCGCATGGCCGAGCCGTTCGCGCGCGGCGCGGATCGAGCCGACGATCGGATGATCCGGGGAGGTGTTCATCGGCGGGAAATGCAGCCCGTACAGGTCCCACTGGACGGTGATCGGATTGCTACGCAGCCAAGGGTCCGAGGCGCAGAAGCCGGCGACGAAGGCCTCGAAGTCGGCTCGAACCTCCGCGGTCTTTTCGTGCGGAAGGAATTTCATGTCGATGTCGATGACGGCGACATCCGGCACGATGCCGGGATTGCTCAGGATCTGCGGCAATCCGTCGGCGCCCATGCCCGCGCCGATCTGCACGACGCCGACGCCAAAGTGATTGACGCCCGCCGGCATCAGCGGATGCGACTTCGAGCGGGCGACGCCGGCCTCATAGTCGCGCAGCGCCATCAGGAACCGGGTCGCGATGTCGGCGGCGCTGACGGGCTCGTTGCCGGTGCGCGCGGCGTGCGGCTGCGGCCAATAGCCGGTGTAGCGGTAGGCCGAATGGCCCTGACGGCCACGAATCGTGACGCGCAGCCACTCCAGCCCACCCTGGCAGAGGAAGATCTCGCCCTGCCCCGGCTCCGCCACGATGACGGCCGCGGCGTGCTCGCCCTCGGCGACTGCGGACCGCGCGCCAAAGCCGCCGGCCTCCTCGTCGACCACCGAATGCAAGGCAAGCTGGCCGTTGAGTTCGATGCCGGCCTTGCGGATCGCCCGGATCGCGCCCACGCAGCAGGCAAGCCCTGCCTTCATGTCCTGCGACCCGCGGCCCAGCAGCCGGCCATCACGCACCTCGCCGCTGAAAGGCGGCCACGACCAGGCGGACGCATCCCCCACCGGGACGACGTCGACATGGCCACAGAGAATGAGCGACCTGTCCGGATCGCCTGCCGGCGTCTTCGCGACGAGGTTCGGACGGCCCGGCAGCGCATCCCACTGGCGCGTCGTCAGGCCGAGCGCGCTCAGTTCGCCATCCAGAAGCGCCTGAACTTCCGCCTCGCGGCCCGAGATGTCCACTTCGCCGTTGCCGGTCGGGAACTTCGGGTTGACGGAAGGGATACGCACCAGACGGGAGGCGAGATCGACCGTCCAGTCTGGCTCGGCATCCAGAACGGCCCACACACGGGCTATGGCGTCCTGCGGGTCTATGGACACGGAAGGCTCCTTGAAGCGGCGGTCGGAACCACCGATCCGCACTATGATCGGTTGCCCAAGAGTGTCAATATCATTTCATAAGATAAAAATCGCTGGACAAATATCTGATCTCTTACAATCTTGCCGCCGCATCCTCCGACCGCCGCAGGGGCATTCCCGCCAGGATCAGACATGTCGCAAATACCTGTAATCTTTCACGAAAATTCTCCTGTCGACTGGCCGCCCGCAGCCACCGTCGAGAACAGCAGAAGTCAGTCGGAATGGGTTCTCGTCTGCGAGCACGCATCATGCCACATGCCAGCCGAATATGACCGGCTCGGCCTCGCAGTCGGGGCCGAAAGGGGCCACATCGGCTGGGACATCGGCGCGGCGGACCTGACGCGCGCGATGGCGCGCAGGCTCGATTCGGTCGCAATCCTGGCGAACTATTCACGCCTGCTCATCGACCTGAACCGCCCCTTGGCGTCTGAAAGCAGCATTCCGACACGTTCCGAGGAAACGGAGATTCCTGGCAACGCCTTGCTGGGCGATACGGAGCGCGTGCGGCGCGTGGAGCGCATGTTCACGCCCTTCCATCGGACCGTGGGCGATCTTCTCGACCGCCGCCGCGCCGAAGGCCGCAAGACCAGGCTGCTGACCGTCCACAGCTTCACGCCGGTATACCGGGGCGAGGCGCGCCCCTGGCATCTGGGGATTCTCGCGGGCGCGTCACGTGGGCTCGCGGCGATCTTCTTGAAGGAAGTCGCGGCGGAGGTACCCGGCCTCAGCCTCGCGCTTGACGAGCCCTATCGCATTGCCGAGGATGACGACTACGCCATACCCGTACATGGAGATGCTTGGGGTCTCGACGCGCTGCTGATCGAAGTGCGCAACGACCAGCTCCGGAGCACGGCGGCCGTCGAGGAATGGGCAGGCAGACTATGCGCGGCGCTGGGCAGAATCTGAGCGCGGACAATAGACGGGGCGCAATGCAGATACGCGAGTTCCTGAGCAGCGGCCGAGTTTCCTTCACCCCGTCCGAGGAACGCATCGTTCAGGTGCTCCTGAGCGACTATCCCGGCGCCGGCCTCACCACCGCGGCAAGCCTTGCAAAGCGCGCCGGCGTGTCGGACCCCACCGTCAACCGGCTCGTTGTCAAGCTCGGCTTCGAGGGCTTCCCCGCATTCCAGGCCAGCCTGCTGGGCGAGGTGGAGGAACGGCTGCGCTCGCCGCTGCAGATGATGGATAGCCGCAAGCCCTCGCCAAGCGACAGCGCGATGCAGGGCTACATCGACTCGGTGGCCATGGCGTTGCAGGAGGCGCGGACGTCGACGCCGCAGAGCAGCTTCGACCGCGCCGTCCGGATGATCATCGAGGCGAAGACCATCGTCCTCGTCGGCGGCCGCTTCAGCGGGTTCATGGCCGGCATCCTTTCGGGCCATCTCGAGCAGTTTCGCGCGGGCGTGCTCAACCTCGGCTCGCCCACGCGCGCAGATTTCGACCGGCTGGTGGATCTGGGATCGCGCGACGTGGTGATCGGTTTCGACTATCGCCGCTACCAGAGGGACGTCGTCGATTTCATCGTCCAGGCGGAGGAGATGGGCGCAGGGATCATCCTGTTCACCGATCGCTGGCAGTCACCGGCCGCCGCGCGCGCCAGCGTGTCGCTGATAAGCCCGGTCGAAGTGCAGTCACCCTACGACACCATGGTCCCGGCGCTCGCCCATATCGAGGCGCTGGTGGCGCAGGTCGTGGCGATGTACGGCCCGCGCCTTCGGGCGCGCATATCGCGGATCGAGCAGGTCAGGCGGGCCAACGACGTGACGGAAGGCGCCTAAGCCCCGAAAGCGTTAGCTGCTTCTTACGCGCCGCGGAAAGATTGCTCTTCGCGGACATTCGACCGGCAGCGCGAGCGATGAACAACACCCGCGCCGCCTGCCGGATGTCAGGCAGCGTGCCGAGCGGAGGTCTGATGACTCGCGTAATGGCGGCCGAAGCGGTTCTCAAGGAAAACTGAGAAGGCGATGTCCTCCTGCCGGACGAAGCCGGACTGCGCAAGCGCGCCGGAGGCGAGCATGTCAAGGACGGCGCAGATGCCCGCCGCCGTCGTGATCTGGATGGCGCTGTACTGGCGGCCGCCGATGACGCCGCTGTAGATCTTCTGCGCATGCGTCTCCTGGACGAGGCGGCCGTCCCTGTAGCCGCTCACGGTGACGAAGATCACCACCACGTCCTGGCTCGTGGACGGCAGGGACTTCTCCAGGATGTCCTTCAGCGTGTCGCGGCGGTTGCGCAGGTTCAGGTCATTTAGCAGCGCCTTCATGATCGCCGCGTGGCCGGGATAGCGGATCGTCTTGTAGTTGAGCGTGCGCACGCGGCCGGCATAGGTCTCGCACAAAGTGCCGAGGCCGCCGGAGGTGTTGAAGGCCTCGTAGGTCATGCCGTCGAGCGAGAATTCCTCGCGCTCCTCCATGGCCGGCACCTTGGTCAGCTGGCCCTCGACCACCGCCTCGCACGGCTCGATATACTCGTTGATGACGCCGTCGGTGCTCCAGGTGAGGTTGTAGTTCAGGGCATTGGACGGATATTGCGGCAGGGCGCCGACGCGGAGCCGCACCGTTTCCAGAGTGTCGAAGCGGCGGGCGAGGTCGTTGGCCAGGATGGAGATATAGCCCGGCGCCAGGCCGCATTGCGGGATGAAGGCCGACTTCGCGTTCTTCGCCAGCTCCTTCACGCGCCTGGTGGAGGCGACATCCTCGGTCAGGTCGAGGTAGTGGATGCCGGCGGCTGAGGCAGCCTCGGCGATCCTCGTGGTCAGATGGAATGGCGCAGCGCTGAGGACGGCGAAGCGGCCTTTGAGCAGCGCTTCGAGCGCAGCCGCATCGCCGATGTCGATCGCCTGGGTGGCGACGTTCGGATGCCCCGCGATGCCCTTGAGGCGGCCCGGATCGCGGTCGCAGACCAGGACCTCGAAGTCGCCCGTCTCGGCGAGCATGTTCGCGATGGTCCCGCCGATGTTGCCGGCGCCTACGACGACGATCTTTTTCATGAGAATCCCTTTCCGGTATGAAGCCGTCCCATCACGCCATGCCGGCATTAGCGTTTCAAACCGTGGATATGTTAAAATTGACGATGAAGTTCCTGCATTGTGACGACCCTGATAGGCAAAACGACAAGATGGACAAGGACGAGCTGCTTCTTTCGCTCCTGGCCGAGAATGCGCGCATGCCGGTCGCCGAACTGGCGCGGCGGCTGAACCTCTCGCGCACCACCGTGCAGGCGAGGATCGAGCGGCTGGAGCGTAGCAAGATGATCTCGGGATACACGCTGAGACGAAGCGCCGCTGCCGAGCGCGCCCAGATCAAGGGCCATGTCCTGATCACCGTGAAGCCGAAGTCCGCCAGCAAAACGATCGCCGAACTCACCGCGATGCGGGAGGTCAGGACGCTTCATTCCGTCAGCGGCGAAGTCGACCTCATCGCCATCGTCGCGACCTCCTCCGTGTCGGCGCTCGATCGCGTGATCGACAAGATCGGCGATCTCGACGGCGTCGAGAGAACGCAAACCTCCGTGATCCTCGACACGAAGGTGGAACGATAGCGCCCTAGCGATGCGGGCATATTCGGCCCGCGTGCTGCCAGGAGCTAGACAACCGGCCGCCTCTCGAAGCCGTGCGCCGTTTCTCGGTCAGCAACAGTCCCTGGCAAGCGAGCCGGACCGGTTCGGCAACCGGAACGACGTGTGGGAGCGCTCCGGTCGGAAAGATGACCCGGCGTTATTGATCTGCCGCCGTCCTGCCGAGCGCTCGGTCGCTGAGAGCCGGTGCCCAGTTAGCGGCGCCGCCGCGCTGCCTGCTACCTTGGTGCTTCTTGAACTCCATGCGTGCGAGCTGGTCGCGATGGACCTCGTCGGGTCCGTCGGCGAGGCGCAGCAGCCGGGCCGTCGCATAGGCCGCGGCGAGGCCGAAGTCGTTGCTGGTGCCACCGCCGCCGAAGGCCTGGATGGCCCAGTCGATGACCTTGCAGGCCATGTTCGGCACTGCGATCTTGATCATCGCGATCTCGCTCCTGGCCACCTTGTTGCCGACGGTGTCCATCATATACGCGGCCTTGAGGGTCAGCAGACGGCTCTGCTCGATCATGATCCGCGACTCGGCGATTCGCTCGCGGCTCACCGACTGCTCCGACAGCGGCTTGCCGAACGGCGTGCGCTCCTCCATCCGAAGGCACATCTTCTCCAGCGTCCGCTCGGCGAGCCCGATCAGTCGCATGCAGTGGTGAATCCGCCCCGGTCCCAGGCGGCCTTGCGCGATCTCGAATCCCCGCCCCTCGCCCAGCAGGATGTTGGACTTCGGCACGCGGACGTTCCGGAAGACGACCTCGGCTGCGCGGTCCGGCACGCCGTAGAAGCCCATGACCGGCAGCGAGCGCAGGACCTCGACGCCGGGCGTGTCGCGCGGCACGAGGACCATCGACTGCTGGCGGTAGCGATCGGGATTGTCGGGATCGGTCTTGCCCATGAAGATGATGATCTTGCAGCTCGGATCGGTGGC
>VFQN01005559.1_pt1 | contig 15307 bp, 26 predicted proteins | sample 3512371 | NCBI WGS metagenome assembly VFQN01 (sample SAMN10412370, study PRJNA504923) | tailings metagenome | isolation source: Replicate 2 from Balatoc abandoned mine | place: Philippines: Itogon, Benguet | collected 2017-08-28
AAGGATGTCTGCATGGAGCAAAGGGTTGGGGTGAGGGGAGCAGTTTGGCGAGATCAGGCCCGGCCTCACAACCGTACCCTTGCAGCCTCTCCCCGCCACACAGCACAGGCTCGTTTACGTGCCCGTGGCCCCAACGGGTCAGCCCCCATGCATCCATGTTCAGGCCCACGGCCTCTGTCCTTCCAGCCAGCAAGCAGAAAACCTCACCGGGAAGATGAGGATGTACATGGCGTCCATGAGGGGGTACACCCTCGCAAACCAGGTGCTGAGCGCCGACGGGCTGGTGGCACACGGCAAGCCCCCCGCACACAGCTGGGCTGTAGTATCCATGGCATGGGGGCCGGAACCGTACATCAGGGGAGTCCCCGCAGGGCTGGGGCTGGGTGCTGCGAGGAGCTGCAGCAGCAGGGTAAGTGGCGTCAGGAGGCGGTGTGCTGCGCACACCCATCGGTGGCGTAGGGTGGAGGGGGCCAGGAGCACGACCGCCAAGCGAAGCAGCATGATGGCGGACGAAGCTGACACCCATAGGTCGGGCGTGTGGAGACGGAGGTAGTCCTGTTGCAGTGAAGCAAGGGGGGTGGGGGCTGACGGGTTGCAGTGGCTGAAAGGGGTTTGCGCGGGCGGATGCTGGCGCTTCGGTGACCGCCAATGCGTGCGCTACGTGAGTTTAAGTCCTAGTCTTAGTCCTGTTTGGCCTTACCCAGTACACCGCGACAGGCCGGGAGGACAGGAAAACGGCCCGTCGGGCTAGGGAACCTCCGCATGGAAAGCCGCTGGACGCCAGGCCCTTGAGAGGAAGGGTATTCGGAAGCCCCAAACAGAATGGTCGTGCGAGCTGCAGGCAAAAGCGAAGCGGACTGTTGAACAACGACCCAAAAGCAGACTTCCAAGACGCGCAGGTCACAGATGCGACTGCACTGAGTATGGAACCGCTGTCACCTGGTCGTATATAAGCACCATGGTGTAAGCCATGAAGGCGAGCAGGAGGGCATCGAGCCTCCATCGGGTGCTCGGCTCCCGCGCCCGATTGGCTTTGCTGGCTCCTGCCATTACACGGCGATCACGTCCAAAAAGCAACGATAACGCCCTTTGGCGCGCCTGTTTGTCGCGATGGCTGTATCCCAGAAGCCGAAATGGACACAGCACTCCATTCTAGGCGCAATCCTTAACAAGATGACGCTCCTGTCCGTTTCTGGACAAGAAACAGGTGTTGTGCCTTGTACGTGCACGGGGAGGCAGGGGCACGGATGTACGGTGATGCCCTGCTGGGCGTGGCGTGGACTATGCAGCCAGGGACGCCAGGAAAGCACCAACCGCATCGGCCTACAGCAAAATGATATCTGGCCCTGTCTAGCCCAAGAACCCGCCATGCCAACGCTGAGGCTCGTGTCCCTACCCTCCTGTTGGTATTTGCTATCGGGCGTGCATGTCGGCGTGGGCAGGGGCCCCTGGTGGGCGCACGGTGCCTGGGCGTGGGGCTGGGTAGGTGGGTACTAGCCGACTGCGAGTCGCGTTCACAAACCCCATCCATTCTCACAAATATCTCCATGGCTTGGGGGCTGGTCCGGGCTTGCGGGAGTCAGACAGTGGCAGCAGTGACGTAGCGTTGCCTGAAGTTATGGTACACGGCAGCAGGTTCAGCACCTCGGCCTGCATGCCAGGGGCAATCTCTTGCCGCCCGCACCTCAGCGCTTTCCCTTACCTGCTTGTGCCCCAACCACTGCTGCCGCATTCCACGCCCCCATTTCCCGCGACACTCACAGCACTGACCACTTCACCTGCCCAAAAAATAACTGCCCAAGAAGTCTGTTCCCCGATAGCTCAGGACTCCTCCCACCCACCATGCCCCCGCTGCTGACAGCTGCCCCCTCCCCCCTGTACCTATGCTCGAACGCCTACGCCTAGCAGCATCCCTGTTCTCAGCGGCCGAGGTAGCTGTGACAGTGGCGCGGGAAAGCCCCGCTTTATCGGTGGGCCGGCGTTGCGAGTGAAGCGCAAGCCGAGGAACCAGCGCCACCTCCTAGTGCTGCTGTAAGGCGGGCGAGGGTGCAGTTTACAGTGTCGGTAGTGGTGATAGGCGCCTTGTTTGCGTTGTACGACAGAGAATTAGAGACGAGAGTGGGTACGTGATAGAGGGTTCAGGTACACGCCAGTCGTTCTCCTCAGCCCCCGAAAGGCCCTCGTGCACCATCCCATCGCTTCACCTCTCAGGCTTCTCTCTGCTGCCCTCGGCCCCACACTACCCTGCCCCACCTTGCACCTTGCCCGCAATTATCTGGGCGTGGCGAAACTTAGCGTCCGGGGAGGTGGAGACTGGGATGTCCCGTGTGCCCTTAGCTAGGGTACACGGGACACCTATCTCGGTTACACGGGACACCTATGCACTCCTTACGGGAGTATGGGTAAGTCAGATTAGATCACCAGCCCCTGGTGATCAGGCTAAGCAAGGGCCAGTTAAGACGGGCGCAGTGACGCTTTATATTTTACACTCGGTGTCCCCACGCCCGCAATGCTCTCCCAGTTAGTGTTGCCCCACATCGTTAAAATAGGGTGCCTCCCCTGTAGGGTGCCATCCTCATCCGCATGGCCAGACATGGTCACTTGTCAGCGCCGCTACATGCCACCCTCATGCATCCTCGAATGCGCGAAAGCCTTCGAGGCTTCGCCATCAGCAGAAGCAGCCGCTGGTCTTATTTGCTGCTCGGCTACCCGCAGCTCACTCCGTGCACTCCGATGGCCGCAGCGGCAAGCAACATGCACGACTCTACCCCACCACACAAGCAAGCAGACTCTACCTCTCCTTTGACTTTGGGCACCTGACCCACCAACCAACGACGGCAAGTACTCGAACACGGGATTGTGCCACCCTCTTTTGTCTTTTCTGCGCCGGTCTTTTGCAGATTCCTGTGCGCACACGTCTCTGCTATACAGCAGGCAACTGCCTGTGCATGCAGCATCGTACCTACCTAACGCTATCCACCCATGCATGCCCACTTGCCTTTAACCCTACTCTGCATCAGCACGCGCCAACTACCACTGCGACACAAATAGCCCAGGGTCCCTGAAACCAGCCCTGCACGGCCTCCTCACCACTCGCAACCCACACGGTCCCGCATGGCCAGCACTTGCCAAGCCACGTGCCCGAAAGACTGCAGGACACCCCAGCCCAACTTGCCGGAGACACCAAACCCTCCGCCGCAAAGCACCGCATCACAGGGAGCAAGCCATAGCTATAAGAGCTTGCTGGCCCTTCCGCCAAACAGTAATAACAATGGTAGCTGTACACAAAGGCGTGCTTCTAAGCATGGTGTGGGCCGGGGAGCCCCGTCCGGACCCGGCGCCACTCCCATGGCCACGACAAAACACGCACGCGCGTTGTCCTGTCGCACAGACAACGGGCAAAACACTGTCGGTACACCGTGCAGGCAAAGAGCGGCAACATGGCCCCACAGTACCGGTAGTCCTGCCGCACAGCAAACTGCAGACAGCCTCCACAGCCGCTGCCGTAGAGAACAAGAAAGAACGCAAAAATACGGTTTAAGGGAAGGCGGCAGGCGCCATTTCGTACCACGGACGGCGACCCAAAAGCACACTAAACGGACACGCACACACACGCTTTGGCAGGGAAAAGATCCGGCAAAATCGTGTTGTAGTTGTTGCGGGCGCAATGCACGGCTGGGCCGTCGTCTAGCCTTGCTGCTCTCAGACCACACGCTTGTCCTCTCTGGTGCGTCGAAGTTGATGCATCACTGCCCCCAACATGAAAGCTACAACCTCCCTGCCCAGTTCTACCCTGTGCGGATCGCCCTCCCATGCATCACGGCACCAAGCTAGCCTTCTCATTCCTCTCAAAGCCCAAAGCCGACCCCGCCTCTACATCCGAGATTGCCGGACCCGCCCAGTAAGCCAGCAAACAATATCCATGGATCGGCGGTTGCCACCCATAGGGGCCATTCGTATAGAGCACGACCAATACGTGCGAATAGAAGACACGGCACGGGCACGCACGTGGACCCTCCTCGAGTGTGCGCGCCCGCAAACGGCCGCCGGGTGCTTGGACTGTGTTGTCCACTACCTCAAGGCCGTCAAAATGGCCTTGAAGCGGCGTAACGCGCGCACTTGGTGCATGGTTGCTTGCAACAGAACCAACATTCATCCCACCATGGCGCCCCACACGTCACACCCATGGCGCGTTGCGGAACGGCCACCTAGCCACACTGCAGCACCACCATCCCGTACGGCAGCGCGCAACACGTGGCACCCGAAACAGTGGCGATGCCCCTATGCCGTGAGCAAGTGCAGTGTGGGCTTAGGGCGGGCCCAATAGCGGCCCCAAGACCCGCCGCCCACTCCATTTGCCGCCGTGCTCCAGACACCAAAGCGCGTGCAATGTCAGGCGTTTTGGTGCTGCCCTACCCAGCGGAGAAGCTTGGCATACGCCATGCCACTTCTCCTGTGGCACAGGCGGCAAGCACCCGAGGCCCCACTGAGCACGATGAAGCCAACCGCGACCAGATCACCCAGCCACACGCACACGTGCACGTCCCACCACGGCGAACCCAGGACAGGTTGGACGCAGCTGGCATCCTCCACAGCAATCCACCACTCAGCACCGATGATTTGAACACTCAACCGCCTGCCCCCATGCAGCTGCAAAACTGCTTGATAAGGCACGCCGCCGCCGCCGCCTCGCCACACCACCTTAGTAAGCGAAGACGTCCAGGGCATCCGGGTCCGGCGACACCTTGCTGCCGCCTGGCGGCGCGCCGCCGGCGCCGCCAGCTGCCAGCGGATTAAGCTCGCCCAAGCTGACGCTCTGCCTCGCCAGCGGCAGCAGCACGCTCCACAGGTCCCTCGCGCTCGCGTCCGTGCAGTCGCAGTACGCCAGCTGCAGCAGCTCGTCACTGACCTTGCCGTCAGAGTCGCCGCTGCCAGCGCTGCCGCTGCCGCCGCCGGCGCCCGCCGCGGAACTGCTGGCGGCGCCGGTGCTCGCCGCCGCCGCCGCGTCGGACGCGCTGTCCTCGCACTCCGACGCCGCGTCCATCCACGTCGGCAGCGACGGCGGCACGCTCACGCCGCCGCCGCCGCCGCCAAAGCCACGCATCAGGCCGCCGACGCCGCCAAACATGCCGTACCGTGGCGGCGAGGTGCCCATGCCTACCCCGTGGTGCAAACTTGCACCGCCCAGCGGGTGGTGGTGTACCCCCGTCGCCGCGTCGAGAACATATGGCAGGCCGCCGGCGCCGCCGCCTCCCAGCTGGCCCAGGACCACCCCCGTGTCGCTGCGGCGTCCCGGGGTGTACCCCGCCGACAGCCCCAGGTCCAGCGACGCCTGCCTGTGCGGGTCAGCGTGCCCGCTGCCCCCCATGCCGTGCAGGCAGTACGACGACGCGCTGCCGCGGCCGCCGGCGGCGCCGCCGCGAACGGGGCTCGCGACGGGGGGCCTGCCGGTGCGCAGGGGAGACCCCGGCCCACCAGGGCCGCCCAGGTTCAGCAGCGCCAGCGTGGATGACGTCATCGACGCCGCCACGTCCAGCGGGTGCGTTGATGGCGACCCGCGGGTGAGACCGCCCGCCACCGCCGCCGACACGCCGCCGCTGCCCGGCGGCGGCGGCGCCGCCGCCGCCACCGAGCCGGTGGACGGTCCGCCCAGACCAGCGCCCCATGACGCATTGTGCGGCATGGCTCCGCGGTTGGCCTCCGCGAACTCGCTGTCGCCCCACGAGGCGACGGCGGGCAGGCCCACGGCGCTCATGTGCAGCCAGGAGGGGATGCGGTTGCCCATGCGCGCCAGCCGGTAGCCGCGCACCGCGTTGGTCATATGCGCCAGGCACTTGTCCAGCGTGGCCTCGATGGTGCAGTTGCACTCGATGGCCGACAGCTTCTCCCACGTGGCCGCCTCGCCCACCTGTACGGCACAGGGGCGTGCAACCGTACGGTTCAACGACCTCACCCGAGCCTTGCACGGCTCGTATAATGCACACGCAGACAAGCGGCAACGGTGGAACAGGGCGGGGCCACGCGGGTTGAAGTCTCTGCGGCTGAGGGGTATTAGCACAGGCCCGTGGACCACAGTCCCCGGCTTTGCCGCTTGGCTGCAAGGCACATGGTACCGGTGCATGCGTGTTAGCGCGGCGCGCCGCACCTTGACGTTGCGGATGAGCTCCTCCGTGGTGGGGTTGACGATGGTCTTGCTCAGGTGCCACAGCGCGGACGGCAGCGTCATGGTGATGTCGCCCTCCCACGCCTGGGGTTGGCAAGGAGTGAAGAAAACAAGTTGGTGGGGTCGGTGGCAGCATTGGTTCATTGCACAGCTACAAATGGGTCTGGCATGGCGAGGGAGCGCTTGTTGCAGCCACGGCCTGAGGACTGCGTCAGCTTCGCAGGAGGGAGTGGATGGCAAGTGTGGCTGCTAAGCTGCGTAGCAGGAAGGCTAGCCAGCATGACGCCCGGATGTTTACGCTTGTCGCAGACGCACCTGGGTGAAGAGCATGAGCCACTTGGAGGGCACCCAGTCGGGCAGCAGCCACTGCAGCACCTGCATGGGCAAACCGTGTGGTGTAGGGCGGAACAGTAAGGTTGACGCGTGTATACACAGTCTCAGCGCTGCGATGCCAATCATCGACCCTCTACTCCTACAAACACCTAACCCCCAGAGCCTCTATTTGCCGTCTACCCCATTGCTCCATCGATGTCGGTACCTTCCCACACGCAGGCCCTCCCGCCCTACCTTGCCCCGCCCATCTCACGCCTGGACAACGCCTTGCCCTGCCTAACTCCTCGCCCCCACCGCCCCACGGCCCTTCCAGTAAAGTAACACGCCCACCTGACACCGGTGCTTGAGCTCGGCCTCCAGGATGTTGGCCCACTTGCGGCTGAAGGCCTTCTTGAGGTTCAGCAGCGGCACGATGTGCGGGTTGGTCTGGGATACCAGGAAGTGGTTGCAGTTGAACATCTCGCCCAGCGCCTGGTGGAGGGCAGGGGTGGGGAGCAGGGGAGAGGGGGAGGATGGCGGTTGGAGGGCAAGAAGAAAGAGGGTAGGAGGGGAGCAGGGCCAATCAAGCAGCAATGTGCAATGCCGTGGACCCGCAGAGGACGGAGGCAGAGGCGTACTTTTGTGCGTCCGGTGTGTAAACGGGCGTGGCTAGCCGACACGAGGGAAATGGCGGGTACAGGGCAGTGTCGTCCGGCCTTCTCAACCGCTGCACAGTTCCTTGCACCGACTTTCGCACACGGCCGCCAGTGTGCTAACCCACCTGCACGGGCAGGTCCAGCTCTAGGGAGCCGTCCCGCCACCTGCGCTCCAGGGAGTCGTTGGTGCTCTGCGCCGAGAAGCTGCAACAGGGCACAGGGGGGCACAGAGGAGGCGTCAGCAAGCGGGCGCACAGCGGGTCCAATGCATCATATTCCGAGAGGTTGCTATTCGGCGATAGGGGGCGGTGCGCAGTGGCATCCACTCATTTGCCGTACTGGCAGCCAAGGCAGCGCCACTGGGCGCGTGCCCGACTCGCCAGCAGCGCGTTCCTTAGCCTCCAGCAACCCCCCGCCCTTCTGCACTGATCCCCTTTTGCACCTCGCCTTACGCAGCGGGCACCGACACTGCCCTGCTCCCATCACTCGATTCCCGTCACCCTGTTTCCAACGCGCAGGTCCTCACCGCACGATCTCGCCCCGGCTGTTGCGCGCCAGGATGTGCTGCGCGGGGTACAGCCCCGGGAAGGCGGACGAGGCGGCCACCGCCGACCAGATGAGCGCGTTGGGGGCGGTCAGGTAGTTGAGCAGGCGGGGCGGCTCGTTGGTGTCCGCGGGGCACACCGTCACGTTCAGGATGCGGCCTGCGGGTGGGGGCGCAAGGGCAGGTGCTTCACGGGCCAGCGTGGCACGGATTTTGGTCGCTGGGCACGCCGCTAGCTCTGCCATGTCGTTTCGCCACGGTTGGGTCTCCAGCGTCGGGCGGTTCCCTACTCCATGAGCGCCGAAACCATCCCCACGGTGCTCCCCGCATCTCCGATGCCACCAGCCACCAACGCGATTCCCCATTCCCAGCGGATTTCCCGGCCCCGCACCAGATGGCCCGGCACCCTCAGCCCCCGCTCTCCCCTGGCCCCCAGCACCCTGCCCCCGCTCCCCCGAGCCCCGCTCCCCTCGCCCCAGACGCCCCAGACGAACGCGAACGTTCGGCTGCTGCTTGTTATACTGCTTTTGCTGCCCCTACTCGACCACAGCGAGGAAATCCTTCAATGCCGATATTGCACAGTGGTAGTGCGTTCCCTTCGTAAGGGAAAGGTCCTGAGTTCAATCCTCAGTGTCGGCAAATTAGGTATTTCCTCACAGTCCTGGCTTGGTTAATGACATTTTTTTGTTGCTGTGAGCGACATGCCTCCAGGCTCGCCCGGGAGTGTGTTGGGTACCCTTGGCTGGCTGTACGGATAGGTGATGGCTCAGCCAAGGCAGCCCTCATGTGTGCCCTCACCCCACCCGCCATCCCAAGCCTTCCCCGAACCTCAACTATACGGCGATTCTACCCATAAGTGAATGCAATATACCTTTATTGATATGTAGACATTTGCAACATCGCAACGCACCTGTCCGTTCGTAGGCCTCCAGGAAGGTCTGGTCCCCGATCAGCGACCGCAGCTTCTTGATCATGTACGACATGTCCTGCGGAACCACGGGCCGGCCGCAGCGCAGTACGGTAAATAGTACGGTAAGCACCTTCCATTCCCCCACCCTGCCGCCGTGGCTGCTGCCACACGCCACACCTGCCCATGTGCGGGTAAGGCCCACACGCATACCCACACCCACACCTGCACCCCCCGCAACCGCATCGCTGCCCCACACCTGCACGCCCCACCCTCACCACGTTGAGCCGATACCCAACTTTTTTCCCCCGCCCCCCACCTGCAGGCTGCCCTTGTTGATGAGGTGCTGCACCAGCTCCACCGCCCGGCTGTTGGAGAAGAAGCCCACGTCGAACGTGTCCAGCCGCCCAAACAGGTCGCGCAGCTCCGCGTCGGTGCGGCTGCCGATGATGCCGCACACTGCGACAGACAGACATGGAGGGGGCGGGCAGCAGGCGGAGGGAGGTGCGATGAAGGCGGGGTAGAGGCGTGGGTTGAGGGTCGAACGGAAGGCGGGGCAATGTTGGTCGCGATATGATCTGTGGTAGCATGAGGGCGGTGCGAGTCGAAGGAGGGAGGCGGAACGAGCGCTCGCAACGTCCAGGCCTATGGCGCTGCGCGCCACGTGTACTTCCCCCGACTGCATTGCGTGTCACGCCGTGCTGCTCGAGCCGGCAGCTGCCGCCTGACACCCTTCGCGGCTGTTGCTGCTGTTGCTGCCGCTGCCCCTGCCGCTGCCGATGCCGCTACCGCCACCGCTTTATGTCCAAGGTTGCTGCGCTACAGCATCGCAATGCTTTCCGCATGGCAACATACATGGGGTCCGCTACACGGTACACGCAGTCAACGCTGCACGCACGCGTGCCGAGGGTGCCGCCCCGCCCTGTCCCGCCCCGTGCCACCACCCACCGACGAAGCCCAGGAACGCCTGTCCTCGCCATGCTAGTACTGCTATTACCGCTATCCCAACCCGCCATACCACCACCCACCACCCACCGATGGATCCCACGGAGCTTCCCGCCAGCACGCGCGGCAGCAGGCGCGCCTCGAACAGCGCCTTGACCACCCCGATGTGGAACGTGCCCAGCCCGCCGCCGCCCGACAGCAGCAGCGCCGTGCGGCCGAACGTGTGGCGCGTCTCGCGGAAGAACGCCAGCTTCTCCTCGGCGGGGAGCTCGTCCTGTGCAATTTGGGTCGGGCATCCATTTGGGTCGGGCGTCCAGAGCAAGGAAGGTGGTTCAGCAGCGGCGAAGAACCAGGTGTGAGTGCGTTTAGAGGGATGTGTGTGTGTTAGGGAAGTGCAATGCGCCCTGACAGCAAAGGGCTTCAGCGCATCGGCATCGGCCCACCTCCGGCCACTCCACCAGCTGCAGCAGCTGCTCCTTCATCTCCGCCAGGTAGGTGGAGATGTCGTCCGGGATGGACACGAAGTGCTCGTGCAGCTGGCTGCGGAGGCAAGAAACGGCGCGGCGCAAGGGCGTTAGCGGTGATACTGGAGCGGTACCCTCACGGCTTGCTTGTGGTACAGTAGCTGTAGTTGTGTATGCTGCCTTGTGTGTCAGAGGCACGCGGGTGGTAATCCTAAACCGACGGCAAGAACAGCGGTAGGAGCAGCACCTGGCGGCGGGCAACGCGTGTTGGCGCGGGGAATAGAGACCCAAATCATCTCCTGGCCGTCTCCTGGCCCGGCCGCAGTCTCACCTTTTGGCAATGTTGGCAATGTTGCGGATAAGGTCCGTGCGGAGGGCCAGCATAATTTCTTTTACCGCGCCCGTGGAGCGCACGCTGCGCAGGTGGTTTGTCTTTTCCAGCAGCAGCTTGCGATCATACAGCCGCGCTGCGCGCCGCGTGGATACATCGCTAGCCGGCATATCGGCCTCTTCCAAGGCATATAGCTGCTGCGCCAGCTCGCGCCATTGCTCATAACTGCTTGCTGCGGCCAGCAGTCGACGCAGGCATGACCTGCGCCGGTGGCGGGCGTCCAATCTCTCCTGCCACTTCTTCGCCGCACGAGTTACGACCCCCACAGCCAAAAGGGTTGCTGCAGGGCACACAAGGAAGAGTCTTAGACGGGCCCGAGGCAAGTCGGGGGCAGGGAGAGCAAGGGACGCTCGCGGGTGCCACGTAGGCAACTGACTGCAGTGGCGCGACTTACCCAGGCCGACGTGCCAGTTCTTCATGTCCGCTCCCATGTTCTTCTTGTATGTCCGCGCTAACTTGGCATGTGGTGGTAGCGCGGGCGAGGACAGCCAGCCTATTGCTTTGAGCACTTGGTGCTCGAAGTGGATGCTCAGGGTTAGCAGGCTTCGCCCGAGCCAGAGGTTGAGCGCTATCAGTCGTCCTATTGGTAGGCTCAGAGCCCACAGTACTTTCCACACGGCTACAAGGGCGATGTTGGTCATAAAGCTGAATAGCTTTCCCGTTATATCCCCTGGCCCTCTGCTCGCGAGCGGGCCACAGCCCTTGCGAGGTACTGGTTTCATCGCTATGGTCATTGTCCAAGCATTTGGTTGCTGGGTGAGCTCAGGGCCAAGGGACTAGAGCCTCGTCGCGCGCAGTCGCAGTCGTACTAACACGGCTCTACTCCCACATCATATGACTGTAATGTGTTACGGAAGAAACAGTATAAGTATTGCCACTGGCACATCAGCCAAACTTCCAGGAGACTATTACTCGGCGCAGGGGTTTTCCGTTGCGTTGGTCAGCTGCAGCGAGCAGGAGCGTGGCTCCACCTGACCCAACATCAATAATAAAAGCGATTTACGTTTGCACCATTGTAGCGGCATGCGGCAGGTTTGGTTGGCCGGTGTGGCCGCCGCATGCTCGTGACGGGTGCTGACCTGGAAGGGGACTGATGGGCTCGTAACGTCCCAGGTCAAAGTCACTCAACGACTTTGCTCGGCCAGGGCAGTCCGCAATAGTTTAGTGTGAAGCATCAATTCTCCAAAACGTGCCTGAAGTGCAGATCAGGAGTTCAGGACGCCGCAAACGACGCGTGCGTACATCACGTTCGAATAAAATCTTACACCTGACGGCTCTCCTCTGCTCTCCTACTCCTTGTCACCGACATGAGCACGCTGTTTGGCCCTTGCGGAAGCAGAGCATCAACCAGAGTTGCATCACCACCCAGCGCAGTCGGCGCCTTTTAAGGAGCCCGTCACGTCCTCACCGTGCCAGGCATTTTAGGTTGTCAGCTAATCCAGGTAGCCCACCCGCACGTCAGCGCACGTTCGGGCTACAAGTGCAGTACGGTACACACCAGGGTGTCTCGGTCCGGTTATGGACCCCCGGCTTCTGCCCACGGTGTAACACTGGATTACACCAGGGGTACGCTGGTACACAAAGGACCACCCACCCTCCCCGCCCCCCTCCTCGCGTTATTAGTACTTTGTTTCCCCCCTCAATCCTGACCACCCTGCCCTTGACTTCCCGCAACAAAGCTAAGACCACATCCACCGTCGCCCATGCTACGCACACTGCACCGGGACAACCCCTGGCAACTTGACGTACGGTAGGCGTCGACCGTGCGTTGCGTCTCAGTTCAGCGGTTGGAGGTACAGCACCCACCACATTAGTGTGCATCCTTTTCACGAAGGAAAAATATCCACCCGCTCCACGCGCTCAGTCAGCCCTGTGCATGCGCTGCCACCCGTGTGGTTCCGCACGCCAACCCTTGCCGCCCCGCGCTACAACGATGCCATCACCCCTGCTACCCAGCACCCAAGGCCCACCAGCTACCGCGCCTCGGACCTCAACCGCAAGCATTCCAACCAGGGCGTATGCATGCCGACCGCAAGTTTCAGCAGGAAGTACATTACCCCTACCGTGCACCTGGCGGCAGAATGGAGCAAGTGCGTCTACCGGTATGTGCCTCGAGCCTGTCCTGTGCAGTTGTCGGCCTACATGTCGCACCAGGGCGCCACCCCTGGGCGGCAGCGTGCTTCCCACCAACCCACACGTGTCCTTCCACGCTTGCCACACCACCTTCCCGTCCGCCGAGCTGCAAGGCTGGCCCCCAACATGGATCATGAGATTACGTCTAACCACGGCAGCAGCCGACCCGCAGCGGTGGCCCTCCATCCGTGCAGCATGTCTGGGACGCGAAGCCGCGCGCTAGCCCCCAGCCGCGCGCTGCCAGCCGAGGCTGTACTGGCGTGATGTCCGTGTAGCGTAGACGAGGCGTTGATAAGTCCCCATCGCCCCAACAACTGTAGGGCCCGGTACCGTTGCATCTTTCATCACCCCTCATTGCATTTTCTTTGTGGCCTTCCGGACCTGGCCCCTGACACCCCCACACCGCCGCCTCCGCCCCAACTGCCGTCCGAGGCAGGACCATGTACGTCGTACAGGCAGGATCCGCCGAAGCAACGCCACGTGTCGTAGGCGCCGTACGACACGCGGGGTGCCGTACGCGAGCTGCCACGTGCCAGCCGCCCCCCTACCGCCCCGCCGGCTCTGCAGTGCTTGACCCCGACCTCCGCTGCTGTACTAGCCTGCGAGGCGGTGGGGCAAGGCCGCAAGGGCAGTTATGCGGTTGGAGTTGGTTGCTGGTCCCATGGCCATGGGGCAGCAGTCCGTGTGCAGACATGGGGCCGCGCTGTCGCACGGTAGTCCTCATAACAGAGGGTGACAAGCCACACTCTGCAGCCTGCACCCGCGTGAGAGACGCCAGGTGCAATCAAGACCACATGCGCCCTTGGCACTCGGGCAACCCACTTCACAACGCATGGCGGTGCCCGCTTGGCAGCACGACGTGGTGGTTGCCTGCACGCTGAGGAAGCTGGCCTCATCGGGTAGGGACACGGCCCGCCCCAACGGGGGCTCTTCGCGTGCAGGCTGCAGTGTTGCCATGTTCTCGCTCCCTTCCCTGACTCCCTGACACCTTCACAAGGCTTCCACGCGTCTCACGCATGCATGCACCAACAGGTCGCTACAGCGTGCCTGCTGCGCACAACGGACGCACCCCCTATCCTGCCGTCAACTCCCTGACTGCATTACAGATACCGGTGCTATAAAATGCTGCACCCCTCGTCCGTCTGTTCATCGCTCCGCATCCCTTGCGGCTGTGCACCCGTCACGGTCCGCCATGGGCTCACCGTCCTTTCAGGGACCGCACAGTAGTCACACCCGCACCCCACAGCCTACGGCAGCTGCCGCTAGCTGAACTCGTGGCAGCTTCCAGTCAGCTTCCTTCTTGGCCCCCACGCACCTGAGCGCTGCGTACGCTGCATCCAGGTCAGACCGCATGGCGTGCATGTCCGCCGCCGCGTGCCGACCCGCCACGCGCAACAGCTGCGCAGGTGGGGGTGGACACGAACTGTATACGACCATGCACTCTGCTTCTTGGTGCTTCAGGCCATGAAATCAGCAAACCCTTTATGGTGGTACGGCCGCTTGGCCAAGGCTATCACTGCTGGAGCCTCGGAGCACGAAAAGGTTCTGCATGTGCACAGCGATAGACCTCCTTGAAACCGTGGGCGCTCCCCCGCCGTTTCGAGGCACTCTTGTAAGCCCTTCGCAGGCCTTAGCAACTGCTCAGGCACACGCCCTATGAGTCCAAAGGCACATGATGGATAGCATGCATGTGCGCTGTGCACTGTTGCGTTTCCCAGAACACCCACCTGCAGCACCCCGGCCAGCGAGCCGTTGCACGCCGCCAGCTGCCCCCGCACGATGCGCAGCCGTTCCAGTCTGCGGGGTAGCATGAGAAAGTCAGTGTGTTGGGGGCACATGGCCTGCACTGGTGCGTTGGGACGTCAGATTGGCAGCGATCAGGCAGGGCGCATGGGAGAGCCTTGCCAGTGCGCGGGCGGGGAGCAACAAGCAGTTCGGAGGATAGGTGAAGGGGTTTGTAGAGGGCAAGGTTGTACGGGATGTGGGTGCAGGGCAAGGCCTCGATCAAACGGTGCTGGATGTGGTTTGGACTAACTCTGGACATGGAAACCGGTGAGGGCGAAAACAGTCACGCGACAGCCCGTATGAGCACGTGTGGTCGGGGGTCCAGGGCCCAGATGACGGGCAACGGGAGCTCACAGGCAGAGGACGCCTATCTAAAACAGGCAGTGCAGTTGGTCAAGTTGTCAATATTCGCGCTTTGAGCATGCGACAAGGCCCCCAACCGGACAACGTAACACATCCGAACACATTAACACCGTTTCCGCTCGCGACGCCTCACGCTTTTTGCTGCTCCTGCTTAACGCTTTGTAGTATCTCCGTCGCAGAATGTTCTTCTTCCTCCTCCGCAGTGTCTGCATGTGGTGCTTGGGGCTGCAAAGCGCTTGCGTCCGCGACCCCCGCCATGACCCCTGCCGTGTTTCCCACGCCAGAGTTCAGCCTGCCAGCATCAACATGTCACTGCTGTGTCAATTGTAAGCTTTGGCTACAGCAAAGGATGCATGCTTTACGTACGGTTAAGGGTGGACGCGCCCGCTGCAGGAAAGGACGTCCCTCGGAATGGAAGTCAGCAGCCGTACCCCCGGGTCGTACCGCACTGTGCGTGTGCTGCTTCAATGCCACTGGTGCATGAGTTGCCGGAAAATCGCCCCGATACCTTGTAGCCTAAAGCGCTTGCCGCTTGGACATGTGCGGGAGGCTTGCGGGAGTGCCTGGTAGTGCCAAACAAGCAATAAGGGTGGTAGGGAGAACTGAAGGCCCGCTCGTCGTGGCCTATCCTTTGACGGAGCTGG
>VFQN01005560.1_pt1 | contig 15306 bp, 16 predicted proteins | sample 3512371 | NCBI WGS metagenome assembly VFQN01 (sample SAMN10412370, study PRJNA504923) | tailings metagenome | isolation source: Replicate 2 from Balatoc abandoned mine | place: Philippines: Itogon, Benguet | collected 2017-08-28
GTACACGCCGCTCGCCCCGACGAGGAGGATGCCGAGGATCGTCAGCCGGCGGACGTGCCGGCCGAGCACCCGCTTGTACGCGGTGCCGTGGAACCAACCCTGCTCCTCGAGCCCGACCATCCACCCCTCGCCGCGCGGCGACGTGAACAGCCGGAATGCCCCGAACAGGATGCCGCCCACGACGATCGCCGTGAGTACCTGTCCGACGCCGCCCTCGAACCGCAGGCCGACGGCCCGGCCGAGGAAAAAGGCGAGGGCGAAGGCGGTGACCACCAAGAAGATGCCGCCGCGCAGCCCCTTCGGCGGGTTCGCCCCGGCGAGCGACTGGCCGAAATACCACAGCGCGACGAGCGCCCCGAGTACCACCGGGATCCGGAACATTGGGTCCAAGAACGCGTTCCCCGCGAGCTTGGGGGCCACGTTCTCGGCCCAGAGGGTGGGAATGAGGTAAAAGACCACGGCCAGCGTCGCGAGGACGTACACCGCCCCGACGAAACTGGCGAACACGAGCCCCGTGCCGGCACTCGGGGTGCGGGGCTGGGGCGTCGAACTGGGTTCCACGGCGGTGGCCATCTCTCGTCCTTTGCGAGTCCGGTCCGTCGGCGGGCGGACCTTGCCCCAGACGACCCGGCCGACCCTCGCCCTCCGGCCTGAGCATCCGGGGCGGGGTCGGCGGGGAAACTGACCGGTGCCGACTGGTATACGGGCCGCGAGCAGGAGCGGAGGGACTCGAACCCCCAACCGGTGGTTTTGGAAACCACTGCTCTGCCAGTTGAGCTACGCTCCTTCGTCCGTCGCCCCCTCGTCATTCAGAACCTGGACCCGCCGCGAGGCATTCCTCGCTGGCGTCAGGTCGAATGACGAGGGATGCATGACCAAGGCCGACGTATTACTTCTTCGCCGGCGGGTCTTCGGCGAGAATCTTGGTCACGACGCCAGAGCCGACGGTGCGCCCCCCCTCGCGGATGGCGAACCGGAGCCCCTCGTCCATGGCGACCGGCATTCCCTCCATCAGCTCGACGGTGATCTTCACGTTGTCGCCGGGCATGCACATCTCGACGCCGGCCGGCAGAGCAATGCTGCCGGTCACGTCGGTCGTGCGGAAATAGAACTGCGGCTTGTACCCGCTGAAGAACGGGGTGTGCCGGCCGCCTTCGTCCTTCGACAGGACGTAGATGCTGGCCTCGAACTTCCGGTGCGGCTGGATCGACCCGGGCTTGGCGATGACCTGGCCGCGCTCGATCCCGTCGCGCTCGATGCCGCGGAGGAGCGCCCCGACGTTGTCGCCGGCGATCGCCTTGTCCAGGGTCTTCTGGAACATTTCGATGCCGGTGAGCACCGTCTTGAAGCTGTCCTTGCGGAGGCCGATGATCTCGACTTCGTCGCCGACCTTTGCCTGGCCGCGCTCGACGCGGCCGGTGGCGACAGTGCCGCGACCCTTGATCGAGAACACATCCTCTACCGACATGAGGAACGGCTTATCTTCCTCGCGCTGCGGCAGCGGGACGTAGGTATCGAGGGCGAACATGAGGGCGTCGATCGACTTCGGGCCGTCGAGATCGCCGTTGGTCGGGTTCTCGAGCGCCTCCTTCGACCGGCCGTAGACGATGGGAATGTTGTCGCCGTCGAACTCGTACTTGTTGAGGAGGTCGCGGAGCTCCATCACGACGAGCGGGATGAGCTCCGGGTCCGCCTTGTCACACTTGTTGAGGTACACGACGATCTTGGGCACGCCGACCTGCTTGGCGAGCAGGATGTGCTCGCGGGTCTGGGGCATGGGACCGTCGTCGGCGGCGACCACGAGGATGGCGGCGTCCATCTGGGCGGCGCCGGTGATCATGTTCTTGATGTAGTCGGCGTGGCCGGGGCAGTCGATGTGGGCGTAGTGGCGGCCCTTGATCGGCTGGCTGAAGTCGATCTTGTCGAGCCCCGGGTAGTCCATCAGATCCTTGTACGGCAGCGCACCGGCATTCGCAATGTTGCGATCGTTGCTCTCGTACTCGACGTGCGAGACGGCGATGGTGACCGTCTTGTTGGCGTCGCGGACGATGCCGCCCTTGGCGATTTCCGAGTAGGACTTGAAGTCCTTCAGGGCGTTGACGTGGGCGTTGCGGGCCAGGATCGCCGCGGTGGTGGTGGTCTTCCCGTGGTCGATGTGGCCGATGGTCCCGACGTTGACGTGCGGCTTGGTCCGCTCGAAGTTGCCCTTCGCCATCGCTCCTCGCTCCTCTGGTGGTTGTCCGGGTGGGCTGGCGGTCGGGAGCCGCCGACCCCCCGGCGGGCTCCGTCACGTCCGAGAGCTGCTGATGGGACTCGAACCCATGACCTCCTCCTTACCAAGGAGGTGCTCTACCAACTGAGCTACAGCAGCAACTATCGACCGCCCGCGGCACCGGCGACCGAGGGATTGATACGGGGGGCGGCCCCCTCCGGCCAGAGCGGGCGATGGGATTTGAACCCACGACATCTTGCTTGGAAGGCAAGAGCTCTACCGCTGAGCTACACCCGCAGCAACCAGTTCAAGCTTTCGGGTCTCGAGTTTCGAGTTGGGTAATACTCAACTCGAAACTCGAGACTTTGAACTCGAAACTGGGAGTGGGTAGGGAGGGATTCGAACCCCCGAACTCCGAAGAGGCCAGATTTACAGTCTGGTGCAATTGACCGCTCTGCCACCTACCCGTGAATCGATCCTCCGTCCCGGTTTGTTCTAGCAACCCGCCCGGGCGGCGGGGAGAAGCTCGCGGAGGGATTTGAACCCACGACCCGCGCTTTACAAAAGCGCCGCTCTACCACTGAGCTACGCGAGCAGCGACCCGCGGGAGGTCAGAGTAGGCCGCGCCCGCGGGCGGTTCAAGGCAAAAAGCCGTGCCCGCGGAACGGACCCGCCGCGCGGCCTTGAGGTTCACTGGAACCTCCCCTTCGCTTGCGCCTCGACCGCCGGGGTCCACGGGTACACCGTCGGCCCACCGGCCCCGTCGTACCCCGGCGACCGCGGCGCCCCGACAACCACGAACGTGTCGCCGCGACCCTTCCCGAGCAACAGCAGGTACTTGCCCGGCCCGGCGAGGCCGGCGGCGTCGGCCAGGTTGGTGACGACCAGCGGGCCGTCGGGCCGGGCGCCGGTCAACACCTGTTCCACCGCGACCGGCTGCGTCACGTCGTCGGGCACCACCGCGACGACGGCCAGCGTCGCCGCGGCGGCCTGCGCCCGCGACACCACCGGCCCGCGGTTCTTCGACAGCGCCGTGTAGCCGAGCCAGCCGAGCCAGCCGAGGAAGAGCGCCGCGGCCGCGGCGAGGCGGAGCTTGCGGCCGGTCATCGGTCCCCCCTGCGCGGGCGGTCGTTGAGGGTCAGCTCGAACCCCTCGGTCAGTGCCTTGTCGAGGTCGAACACGGCGTGGAAGTCGTCCGGGTCGTCCTCGTCCGACCGGCTCAACCGCCCGGCCTCGATCAGCTTGAAGACGATCGCGCCGAGGTCGTCGGTGCGGCGGATGCCCCAGTGGCGGAAGACGGTCGGCGCCATCATCCCGAAGTCGCGGACGGCCATCGCGCACGCCCCGCGGAGGAGTTCTTCGCCGCTGACGTGGTTCTCGTCCTCGCCGGCCTCGATGTCGGTGCGCCCGAGCCGGTCCTGGGTGAACCCGACCGCCTCGCAGACGAACTCGTAGGCCTCATAGGCGAACCGCGGGTCGGCCCGCGTCAGGTCGAGGATTTTCGGGTCCACTTCACCCTCTCGGGAATCGGGCCGGGTGAACGGCCGGCGTCGTGATACCTATTACAGTCGCGTCAGCACTTCCGCCATAGGGACCGGCAGCCGCCGGCCGTCCTCGAACTCGACGAGTAGGCGGCGGGCGAGGAGTTCCTGCGCCAGCACGCGGCCCTGCCCCTTCGCCGTCACGACCCGGCTGCCGACCGGCGGGAGTTCCTTCTGGAACTCCTCGTACACGTCCTGCTCGTAGCGCAGGCAGCACTTCAGCCGCCCGCACCGGCCGCTGATCTTGTTCGGGTCAAGGGTGGACTTCTGGAGCTTCGCCATCCGCATGCTCACCGGCGGCATTGCCACCAGGAACGTGTTGCAGCACACCGGCCGCCCGCAGTCGCCGTAGTCGGCCTTCAGCCGCGCCTCGTCGCGCACGCCGATCTGCCGCAACTCGATGCGCGTGTGGAACTCGCGCGCCATGCTGCGGACGAGTTCGCGGAAGTCCACGCGCGTCTCGGCGAGGAAGTAGAAGAGGATCCGCTCGCCGCCGAACAGGTGCTCCACGTCCACCAACTGCATCGCCAGCTTGTGCTGGGCGATCAGCCGTTCGCCGGCTGCGAACTCCTTCTTCTCGACCTCGGCGAGGTGCGCGAGCTTCACCCGGTCTTCGGGCGCCAGGACGCGGAGGATGTCGCCCTTCGTCGGCTCCGGGAGCGTGGCGAGCGCTTCCGGCGTCGCCGGGCAGAGCACCTCGCCGATCTCCTGCCCGCGCTCGGAGCGAACGACGACCGTGTCGCCCCGCCTCGCCGACACGCCGACCGCCGGCACGAACGCGCCGAGGAACCGCATCCGCCCGTGGCGGATGAGCAATGGCAGGCGCGGCGGCAGGTCGGGGAGAGACGGCATTCTGGTATTGTCGGGCCGGGCACTCACAGGTGCAACTCGACCACGTCCTTGTCCTTCAGCACGTGGTCGCGGCCGACGGTCTGCCCGTCGAACGCCCCCGAACCCCAGATGCGGGCGGACTTCAGCCCCTCCTCGAAGTCCTTGTGAACGTGCCCAGCGAACTCGGCGACCGTGCTGCCGACCGGGCAGGTGAACGGGCTTGTCATGTCTGCCGGCTTCCCCGGCTGCTTCGTGTACACCCGCATGACGCCGAGCCGGTCATAGATGGCCGTCCGCAATTCAGGGATTCCAGTCCCCTTCTCGGCCGAAACGACGTGGAACGAGAAGCGGTTCCCGACCGCCTCGCGGGCGATCTCCAGCCGGATGTCGGCGGCCTCGTCGTCGGCCTTCGTGGCGACGAGGAGTGTCTTGAGCGAATACGTCGCCGGGTCTTCCTCGGCAGGGAGTTCGGCGACGAGTTCGCGGCGTGCCTGTTTGAGCCGGTCGAGCGTCGCCTGCGTCGCGGCCGGGCCGTCGTCGTCGGCGAGGTCGAGGAACAGCACCGCGGCGTCGGCGCCGCGGGTGAGGTCGGTGACGAAGTGGTCGTAGTGGTCGGCGGTGACCGGCGGGAGGTCGACGAGCTGGACGCGTACGTCCTCGTAGTCCATCATCCCGGGGATCGGCTCGCGGGTGGTGAACGGGTAGGGCGCGATCGCCGGCTGGGCCTTCGTGAGCGCCGCAAGGAGCCGCGACTTGCCGGCGTTCGGCGGGCCGAGGAACACGACCAGCCCGGCCCCCTGCCGCGGAATCTTGAACGTGCCCGGCGCGGCCTTCTTCGGCCCGGACTTGGCCGCCTCGATTTCGTCGTTCAGCTCCGAGATGCGGCACTTCAGGTCCATCTGGACCTTTTCGCTGGCCTTGTGCTTGGGCAGCAGCACCCACATCTCGCGGAGCGCGACGAGCTTGTCCTCGGGCGTCTTCGCCTTCTTGTACCGCGCCTCGGCGTCGTGGTAGTGCGGGGGGAGGTTGACGGCCATGTCGGTGTTTCGCGTCGTGTTTCTCGGCTACGCCGAAATTGTACCGAACCGCGCCGCGAGCGCAAGCCGGCCGCGGCGGGTGACGCGCGTGCCCGTGAGGTCGGGCAGCGCGAGGGAGGGTAGGTCCGGGGCTTCCGCCAGTGCGACGGCCGCGGCATCCCCGATCGGATTCCACGCGAGGCTGAGCGAACGCAGACCCGGCGGGAGTTCGTTGAGCAGGCGGTGCAGTCCCGCGTCGGTGAGCGTCGTGTTGCCGAGGTCGAGTCGAACGAGGTTCGGGAAGCCGGCGACGACCGCGGCGTGATCGGCGAGCGGGTTGACGCTGAGGTCGAGGTCTTCGACGCCGGGGTGGGCGAGCGCGGGTGTTGTGAGGCGATTGGCACGGAGGCCGAGCGAGTGGAGAGCAGGCATGTCCACCGCGGCGAGGCGGGCGGCGCCCAAGTCGTTGAAGCCGAGATCGAGTCGGGCGAGCACGGGGAGCGGGCCGGCGTCGAGTAGAGTTCGGAGGTCGATACGGTTGTGGCGGAGGTCGAGGGATTGAACGGAGCCCGGAGCGCGAGTGGCGGGGTCGGCTACCCCGCCACTCGCGCTCCGGGCTCCGACGGAACGTGCCCTCACGTCTCGGAATCGCAGCAGCGCCAGTGCGTCCACCGCGTTCCCCGATACGTCCACCGCCTCCAGCCGCGGCGCCGCATCCAGCACACGCGCCACGTCGCCCGCCGACAGCCCGTTGCCCGCGATCTCCAGCCGCGTCAGTCCGCCGACCCACGGCGCGGCCGCGAGCGCCGCCGCCCCGTCCGCCCCGATGGCATTCCCGTTCAGTCCGAGTTCGCACAGCCCGCCAAGGAACGGCGACGACGCCAGCGCCCGCACCCCGTCCGGGCCGATGCGGTTCCCCGTCAGATCCAGCCGCCGCAGCACCGCCAGGTGCGGACACGCCGCCAGTTCCGCCACGAACGGCTGTACCGCGACGAGCCGAACCGTCGAGCGCGTCGCGCCGTTGGCGATGAACGCCCGGCCGGTCAGGTCGTCGGAGTCGTAAGGGCCGGTCGGCGGCTGGAACGTGGCCGGGTTGTGGAGGTCGGCGGCGCGGGGCGCGCGGTACGAGGGGAACCGGGCGATGCGGGCCAGCACCGCGGCGGTGAGGCGGTCGAACCGGAACCGCGCCCGGGGATGTGCGAGGCCGAACGACGGCATAGAACCATCCGGGATTCGGTGGGGCACCACCGTACCCGCCCGCCGCCGATGTCGTCAACCGCGAGCCGCCATGACCCCGTCGCCACTGTTCGACCAGATCCAGGAGGCCGCCGCCGCCGTCCGGGCGAAGTGGGCGACGCCGCCGCGGGTCGGCATCATCCTCGGCACCGGGCTCGGCAAGCTCACCGAGGACATCGCGGCCGAAGCCGTGCTGCCGTACGAGGCGATCCCGCACATGCCGCGCTCGACCGCGCCGACGCACAGGGGTCAGCTCGTGTGCGGGATGCTGGAGGGGAAGCCGGTCGTGGCGATGGAGGGCCGGTTCCACTTCTACGAGGGGTGGACGCTCCAGCAGGTGACGTTCCCGGTGCGCGTCATGAAGGCGCTCGGGTGCGACGTCCTCATCGTCAGCAACGCCTGCGGCGGGATGAACCCGCAGTGGGGCAAGGGCGACCTGATGCTGATCGAGGACCACATCAACCTGCTCGGCGACAACCCGCTCATCGGCCCGAACGACGACCGCCTCGGCGAGCGCTTCCCGGACATGTGCCACGCCTACGACCGCGGGCTGCTCAAGCTCGGGAAGCAGCTGGCGATGGAGGAGCGGATCACCTGCCACCAGGGCGTGTTCGTCGCGGTGTCCGGGCCGAACCTGGAGACGCGCGCCGAGTACCGCTTCCTCCGCCAGATCGGCGCGGACGTGGTCGGCATGTCCACGGTGCCCGAGGTGATCGTCGCGGTTCACGCGAAGATGCGCGTGCTGGGCGTGTCGGTGATTACCGACGTGTGCCTGCCGGATGCGCTGGAGCCGGTGAGCCTCGCTGAGATAGTTGCGACCGCGAATGAGGCCGAGAAGCACCTGCGCCGGCTGGTGCGACGCGTCGTCGCATCGCTGTGATGCGCGTCTTCGTCTACGAGTACCTGACGGCGCTCGGGGTCGGCGCCGACCCGGCCGACCCGTTCCACGGCATGTTCCGCGAAGGCGCGGCGATGCGCACCGCGGTCGCCGCCGACCTCACCGCGCTGCCCGAATGTGAAGTCGTCACACTCGACGGCGTGAGCGCGACCGACGAGCCTACCGCGGTCGCCGCCCACGCCGGCGCGGCCGACTGGTCGCTCGTCATCGCCCCCGAGTTCGACGGCATTTTGACGACGCGCTGCCGCTGGGTACTCGACGCCGGCGGGCGGTTGCTCGGCCCCGACCTCGCCGCCATCGAACTCGCGTCCGACAAGCTCGCGCTCGCCGAGCACTGGCGCGAGTGCGGCGTCCCGACACCGGCCACGACAGACCGCGAGCCGACACCGTGCGAGGCGTTCCCGGTCGTGTGGAAGCCGCGCGACGGTTGCGGCTCGACGGCGACGTTCCTCCTGTGCGACCGCTTCGAGTTGGCGGCGGCGCGGGCGGCGGTGGCGGGGGGAGAGTACGCCGGCCCAATGATCCTCCAGGAGTTCGTCCCCGGCGTCGCGGCGAGTGTGGCATTTCTGTGCGGCCCGGCCGGGAACGTCCCCCTCCTCTCGGCCGCCCAGCACCTCTCCGACGACGGCAGGTTCCGGTACGCGGGCGGCGAACTTCCGCTACCGGGCGAACTCGCCGCGCGGGCCGTGCGGCTCGCAACGCGGGCGGTCGGCTGTGTCCCCGGCCTCCGCGGCTACGTCGGCGTCGATCTGATTCTCGGTGACGCCCACGACGCGGCGGTCGAGATCAACCCGCGGCTCACCACGTCCTACGTCGGCCTCCGCGCGCTGGCGCGATTCAATCTCGGCGGCGCGCTCCTTCGGACCGCGGCTGGTGACCTACCGGCACATCTCGACTGGCACGACGCGGCCGTGCGCTTCACGACAGATGGGTCGGCCGTGCAGTCGACATTCAAGCGTGACTGAGTGGCAGCCCCGGTGCGTCGTGGTACGATGCGGGATAATCCGGACACACGCCCACGGTTCCGCCATGTCCCAGGCCGCGTCGTCGCTGCACACGACCGAGATGCACGGATTCGTCGACCGGTGGCGGGCCGGCGACCGGGCCGCGGCGGACGCCCTCGTCCGTCGCACCGAGGACCGGCTGAAGCGGATCGCCGTCCGCATGTACCGCGGGTTCCCGAACGTGCGGTCGGTCGCCGAGCCGGGCGACGTGATCCAGGAGAGTCTGGTCCGCCTGCTGAACTCGCTGCGAAAGCTCCGCCCCGAGAGCACGCGCGACTTCTACAACCTCGCCGCCGTCCACGTCCGCCGCGAACTCCTCGACCTGGCGCGGCGGGCGAAACGGCCGCAGAACCAGCTGGTTTCGCTCAACGCCACGCGCCCGGGCGCGGACTCGTCGTCCGGCCTGCCGGTCCCCGAGCCGGACCACCGCAACCCCGACGACTTCGACCTGTGGGCGCGGTTCCACGAGGCGGTCGAGGAATTGGACGCGGAAAAACGCGAGGTGGTCAGTCTAATCTTCTACCACGGCCGCACGCAGCGGGAGGTCGCGGAGTTGTTCAGGAAGGATGAGCGGACCATCCGCCGCTGGTGGGCCGACGCCCTCCTGGAACTCCGGGCGCGGGTCGGCGACTCGCTCCCCGGCCACCCGCCCAAGGAGTGATGCTACGACCGAGCCAAGGTGCGAACGTCGCCGGCGCGGCGGGTCAGGCCGATCCGGTCCAGGTACTCGCAGATCGGCACGGCGTACTTGCGGCTCGTGCCGAGCGCGTCGCGGATCGCGGCGACCGTCGCCCCCGACCCGGACTTCAGCAGGTCGGTCACCGTCGCCCGGAGCGCCGACTCCGCGTCGGCGTGCAGGAACAGGTCCGCGGCGAGCTTCACCAATAACCCTTCGGCCACGGCCACCTCGTAGATGTCGGCGAGCGCGGCGGCGCTCCCGCCGGCCTGTGGCGCGAACTCCTTCGGCTCCGGCGGCGCGAACCCCGCGGCGGCGTGGGCGGCGACGATGCGGTCCTTGAGTTTGCGCTGGTTCGCGGTGAGTTTCGGCTTGAAGTCGGCCCGCGCCACCCGGCGGGCGTCGCCGACCAATTGCCGTGCCGCAAGGAGCCGGTCGATCACGGTCTGGAGCACCCCGTCCGGCGCCGCCGACGCGAGGAGGGCCGCGAGCTTCTGCCGGTCGTGGCTGGTCAGCAACGGGAACTCGGCGTGCAGGTCGGCGAGCGCTCGCAGCACCGCCGCCTCGAGCTCCGAGACGCGTTCAGCCGCGAGCAGCATCCGGCGCCCGGGAGGAACGGCGAGGTCCACGAGACCGCCCGCAGCCGCGACGCGGGTCGTCAGTGCGGCCGCGTCCGCAATGCCCGCGGCGCGCATCAGATCGGCCGGGGCCACGCCGCCGCTCCCGGCGAACCACGCGGCGGCGGCGAGGCGCGCCTCGGGGTCCGCCGACTCCAGCCGTTCTACTCGCTCCAGCGCCTCCAGGTGCCGGCGGCGGAGCTTCCGTGCCGCCGGCTGAAGGATCGTACCGCCGCCCAGCGTGTGCTCCGCGGACGAGTCGCGCACCACGAACGGCTGCCCCCACACCGCCGTGACGGGCTCGTCGAGGAAGAGTTGGGCGAGCCCGGGCCGCCCGGGTTCGACGCGGTCGCAGTCGAGCAGTGCGAGCTTACCCATGACCTCGGCCGTGCCGACGTGGAAGCGGACCGGGAGGCGGTGCTTCAGCGGGCGCAGCGCCTCGCGCGCCGCGCGGAGCCGAACGGTCAGCACCGTGGCGGGAACGACGGCGCCGGGGGCGGTGAGTTCCTGCCCGCGGCGGACGCGCTCGTGCGGCACGCCGGCGAGGTTCGCCGCCGCCCGCTGCCCGCGGCCCACCCCTTCAACACCGTGGCCGTGGTGGTTCAGCCCGCGCACCCGCACGCGCTCGACCGTCCCGTCCCCGACGTGCCAGTCGAGTTCGTCGCCGACGCGCGCCGCGCCGGACAGCACCGAGCCGGTCACGACCGTCCCGTGCCCCTGCACGACGAACGCCCGGTCGATCGGCAGGCGGAACGGGCCGTCCGCGCCGGTCTCCGCCGCCGCCCGCCCTGCCGCGCTAGTCAATGCCGCCCGGAGGGCGTCGAGTCCGAGCCCGGTGTGCGCCGACACGGGCACGACCGGGGCGTCCTCCAGCGGCGTGCCGCGGAGCAGCTCGCGGACCTCGAGGCCGACCACGTCGCGCGTGGTGTCGTCCACGAGGTCCGCCTTCGTGACCGCGACGACGCCGTGCCGGACGCCGAGGAGGTGGAGGATGTCCAGGTGCTCGCGGGTCTGCGGCATCACCGAGTCGTCGGCGGCGACGACGAGGAGCGCGAGGTCGATGCCGGTGGCGCCGGCGAGCATGTTCTTGACGAACCGCTCGTGCCCGGGCACGTCCACGACGCCGAGTTCCAAGTCACCAAGGGCGAGCCGGGCGAACCCGATGTCGATGGTGATGCCGCGGGCCTTCTCCTCGGGAAGGCGGTCGCAGTCGGTGCCGGTGAGGGCACGGACGAGCGTGGTCTTGCCGTGGTCGATGTGCCCGGCGGTGCCGAGGATCAGGTGGCGCGGCATGGGGTCATTGTACCGCCGGTTGGCCTAGCCCGGCGGCGGGGGTTTGGGTAACGTCGCCCGGCCGCGGGAGGGCGCGTGATGGGTGAGGGCGAGGAACTCGAATTCGCCGTGCGGGGCGTCGTGCGGAACGGGCAGGTCGTGCTCGACACACAACTCAACGCGCCGGACGGAACGTTCGTGACGATCACGCCGTACCGAAACGGGGATGTTCCCGAGTTGGAGGAGTGGCCCCCGCTCACCGAGGAGCAGCGGCGATGGTTCCGGGAGGATTTCCAATACCTCAAGGCGCTGGCGGCGAAGCGGGCGGGCGCGAACGGAAGCGGGCAAGACGCCGCCTGACCGGCAACCGTCCGCCCGAGGCCGTGTTCGACACGCCACTCGTGCTCGCGCTCCGGGCCGGTGATGCCGAGTTGATTCGGTTCTTCAAGGCCTGGACCGATGCCGAACGGGTCATCGCCATAGGAACGGCGACAGCCCTCGAAGTCCTCGCCCAGAGTACGGACGACGACGACCGGAACAGGCGATTCAGATTCCTGGAGAATTCTGCCGTCCTCCCGCTCAACGCGGATGTCGGGAAGCGTGCTGAGCAGTTCGCGTTGCACCTCCCGGTTCCGACTCGGCTGACGGCCGACGACCTGCTCGTTGCCGCGACCGCGTTACTCCGCAAACTACCCGTGTACTCCCTCGACCCCGGTCGCTACGCCGCCGTCCCGGGGTTGACCGCACTCTCCGCACACTGACACCCACCGCCGCGAGGACCGCCGATGCTCGGCACGACGCTCAACCCGAAGGAATTCCTGGCCCGTGTGGCCGCCGAACTCGGCCGCATCGACCCGAAGGAGGTCCAGAAGCTCGCCGACCTGATGTGGGAGCGCTACCAGGCCGGGCGGTTCGTGTTCGTCATCGGCAACGGCGGGAGCGGGTCGAACGCCTCGCACTTCTGCGAGGACATCGGCAAGGGCACACTCGCCCGCCAGTTCTTCGACGACGACACCAAGAAGCGGTTCAAGATCCTCAGCCTCACGGACAACACACCGTACATCCTCGCCTGGGGCAACGACGAGGGGTTCGACCGCGTGTTCAGCGAGCAGTTGAAGAACCTCGCGTCGCCCGGCGACCTGCTCGTGGCGATCAGCGGCAGCGGCAACAGCCCGAACATCCTGCGGGCGATCGAGTGGGCGAACGCCCACGGCGTCACCACCTTCGGCTGCACCGGGTTCGGCGGCGGCAAGCTGAAGACGCTCGCACACCACAACCTGCACGTCCCGCTCGACGACATGGGGATCGTCGAGAGTATCCACCTGACGGCGTTCCACTGGGTCGTGGACGACCTGCACCGCCGCGTCTCGCTCTAACCCTTCAGCCGGGTCACGACCGCGTCGGTGAACTGCGTCGTGGTCGCGGTGCCGCCGATGTCGGCGGTGCGCACCGGCGTCTCCGTCAGCACGCCCTCGACCGCGGCGACGATCCGGTCGGCCACGGCGACTTCGCCGAGGTCGCGGAGCATTTCGCACGCGGGGAGGATCAGCGGGATCGGGTTCGCCGTGTCCTTCGGCACCGCCTCGTGGCTCGCGCCGTACACGGCCTCGTACACCTTCACCCCGTCGCCGTGGTTGACCGCTGCGGTTGCGCTCACGCCGCCGACCAACCCCGCCCCAAGGTCCGAGAGCAGGTCGCCGTACAGGTTCCCCGCCGCCATCACGTCGAACTGCTGCGGCCGGCTCACCAACTGCATACAGGTGTTGTCCACGATCAGGTCGCGCGCCGTGATCTCTGGGAACTCCGACGCGACACGGCGGAAGCAGTCGAGGAACAGGCCGTCGGCCATCTTCAGGATGTTCGCCTTGTGGATGCAGTGAACCGTCTTCCGCCCGGTCTTGCGGGCCAGCTCGAACGCGAACCGGAAGAACCGCAGGCTCGTCGCCTCGGTGACGATCTTGAAGCTCTGCACCACCCCGGGGACGATCTCGTGTTCGGTGGTGGCGTACAGGTCCTCGGTGATCTCGCGGACGAGCAGGAAGTTCACCCCGGTGAACCGGCTCGGCAGCCCGGCCAGGTTGCGGACCGGGCGGACCGACGCGAACAGCCCGAGCCGGCGGCGGAACTCGACGTTGTAGTTCTTCGGCACCTGCGGCCCGTGGGCGGTCGGCGTCCCGGCCCCCTTCGGCTGGTGCAGTTTCGTCTTGAGGGCCACCCCGGCGGCCCGGACGGCGGCGAACACGTCGTCGGGCAGCGCGTCGCGCCCCTGGTCCACGGCGGCCCGGCCGGCGGTATACACCTCGAACGCCACGGGCACCCCCGCCGCCTCGAACAGGCGGCGGAGCGACAATTCCTGATCCTTCCCGATCCCGCCGCCCTGAACGAACACCACCGTGTGCATCGACGCTCCCCGTGGGTGCCGCGGTCGCGGCTATGATAGGTCGGTCCGCCGCCGCGACCCGGAGTGTGTATGGTTCCCGACTGGCTGACGCTCGGCGACGAGGCGGCCGCGGCGCTCGCGGCCGGCACGCCCGTTGTCGCGCTCGAATCGACGCTCGTCGCGCACGGCCTGCCCTGGCCGGTGAATCTGGAGACGGCACGCGAGTGCGAGGCCGCGGTCCGGGCCGGCGGCGCGGTGCCGGCGACGGTCGCGGTGTGGCACGGGCGGCCCACCGTCGGGCTGATTCCGTCGCGGTTGGAAGAACTGGCGCGGGCGAGCGGCGTGATGAAGGCGAGCCGCCGTGACCTCGGGGCGGCCGTCGGCCTGCACCGGCTCGCGGCGACGACCGTGAGCGCGACGATGGCGCTGGCGCACGCCGCCGGCATCCGCGTGTTCGCCACGGGCGGCATCGGCGGCGTTCACCGCGGGGACGCGGGCGACGTGTCCGCTGACCTGACCGAGCTCGGCCGCACACCGGTTCTCGTGGTGTGCACCGGGGCGAAGAGCATACTCGACCTGCCGCGGACGCTCGAACTGCTCGAAACGCTCGGCGTCCCCGTTCTCGGCTACCGCACCGATCGCTTCCCACAATTCTACGTCGCGGACGACCCGGACGCCGACCCGCTCCCCGTCTCGGCGCGTGTCGAGAGCGCGGCAGAAGCCGCAGCCGTCTTCGACGCGCACGTACGGCTCGGCGGGGGCGGCGCGGTCCTCGCGCAGCCCTGCCCGGCGAACGTGGCGGTGAACGCGGCCGAGTTCGGGGCCGCGCTTCAGCAGGCGACGGCCGAGGCGATTCGTGCCAAAGCGCATGGACCGAAGGCGACCCCGTTCGCCCTCGCCCGGGTGGCGGAGCTGACCGGCGGGCGGACGCTCGCCGCCAACCGGGCGCTCATCGTAGCGAACGCGACGCTCGCCGCGGACGTGGCGGCCGCGCTCACGGCGAGCCGGCGAGGCTGATGCCTGACTCCTGAAGCTCCGGGCGGCGTTCCGTGGGCGGCGTGGCGGCGCCTCGGTCATCCCTTCGCGGCGAACAGGTACGTGCGGATCACGGCGAGCCCGGCGAGCCCGGCAAAGGCGTAGACGGCGTACATCGGCACCGTCCAGTCCAGGAAAGACGGCTCCGCGGTGGCCGGCTTCGTCGCGCCGGGCTTGTCGGTCGCCTTCTCATCTCGTTGGGCATCGGCGACCGGCGGTGACGGGGTCTTTTCCTCCGCCTTCGGCAGCGGTGTGACCGGCGGCGGTTCGGCCTTTGGCGCCGTCTTCGGGGCGGGCTCGGGGGTCGGCGCGGTCTTCGGGGTGGGCTCGGGAGCCGGGGCGGGCTTCGGCGTAGGCTCCGGATCGACCACGACCGGCGGCTCGACCTTCTTCTTCGCGGTCGGCTCGGTCTTCTTCTTGGACGTGGGTTCCGTCTTCCTCTTGGACGTCGGCTCCGTCTTCTTCTTCCCCGTCGGCTGCACCTTCGCGGGGATCGGGTCGTCGTCCTGGGCGACGGCGAACGGGACGACCAGCACGAGCGCGAGTACGAACAGACTCCGCACGACGGAACCTCCGGGGGTTGCGGCC
>VFQN01005561.1_pt1 | contig 15297 bp, 27 predicted proteins | sample 3512371 | NCBI WGS metagenome assembly VFQN01 (sample SAMN10412370, study PRJNA504923) | tailings metagenome | isolation source: Replicate 2 from Balatoc abandoned mine | place: Philippines: Itogon, Benguet | collected 2017-08-28
GAGGACCTACCCGCAAAAAATAGGTCTCCGATAATCCCATAACCCTTCTCCTGAAAAAAAAAAAAACCAACTGACCAGCGGTACGTATACGGTACACGCACCCCACTCACCGCCTGCCCCACTTCTATCTCGTGTTGGCCGTTCGAGTATACAGCCGTGCCGTGGGAGTACGCCACTCGGTCCATGACTGAGGCTAGGGTGGTGGAGCCGGTCTTGTGGGTCTGGGGGAGGGCGGGTTTTTGGTGGTCTCGGGACGTTTTTGTGCGGCACTGAGCAGGTCGAGGCAAAACGAGCCTATCATGAACGCCGAGTACCGGTACACGGAGCTGCGTCAGTGCGCTGTAAATTGTGTATAAATTCTATCAGTCCCTTACGCAGCAGCAAAGCGGCTTTGGCCAAGCCCAGCGAATCATACCTAACCGTCGCGACCCCCGACCTGCCATGCATACAGGTCAGACTACTACTGACAGGGAGCCTGCCCACCGTGAACTACCATCGTCATGTGCTAACAAGGCAGCTGTCAACGCAAGAAGCGCAGAAGCGTACTTTACTCGTTGGCAGCTCGTCCGCGGCGGAGGCGCGGAAACACTTGTACTTCGACCGAGCGGCAGACGAGCAACCGACAGCAAACGCCCGGTCCCGCACCTTGTAAAACGCAATCTTGTCGCAGTTGAACGATGGCAAGACGTGTCCATGGGACAAGGCGAAGGCGGGGACCACGGTGGCGCTCAGGGAGAGCGCGAGCAGCAGTGCCATCGGCAGCTGCCAAACCCTCCCGGCGGCACAGGCCATGGCGCTTATGTTGATGGGATGGAAAGGACGCGCGAAGAAGTAGCCACCTTACATTCTACTGCATAACCTGCATCTACGTCACATACATGGCGCCTTTGCCTTGTGCCTCGGGCGAAACTGACGTGACTACATGCACACTGTACTGCCCGTCTGACATGGGTGTTCAAGTGGGGGAAGCTTGGGGAAGCAGCATGCTCCTGCTGTCGGCCGTTCCCCAAATCCGAAACCCAAAATACTGGGCAGGTACTGGACAAGACGCCCTGCGTTGCAACATGCAGCCTGCGGTTGATGCACTCGGCGCAGAGTCTACGTAGGCGTGGGGTGGCTGCTGCTTCCTACCTGACGCGAAACCCTAATGCCCAGTCAGTAACACGGGCGCTCCCCCGCCTGTTGATTGCCGCCAATCTGCGCCAATCTTGTCAGTCAGCGCGGTCCACTTCTGCATCTGCAACACCAGCAGCCAAACAGAGCACCAGCTGTTGGCAACTTGGCATCCAGCAAGAGAGGACAGATTGACTGACATCTTGCGGCCGACAACATTTCAGCTGTGAGCAATTCAGCCATGCTAACGCCCCGAAAACATGTCATTTAGCCAGTCAGTTGTTACACGTGGCAGGTGTAACTTCCCATAGGAGCCGTAGGCCCCAAGGGATGCCACAAACATGCTAATCCTATCACTGTCCTACAGTCGCATCCGCATACGCAAACGTGTCATCACGTACGACTCGTCAGCACACGATTGGTGAACAGCCGTGTTGGGCAGGGTGCGTTATCAGACACGTGTAACAGCCCAGCATGGGCAAGCCCAGGCAAACCACGTTGCCAGCACCAAGTGCGTGCGCCCTGCCCTAAGCCACACACCCGCCGGCCAATCTTGAACTGCACCATCAGCGCTCCCACAAAGCAGGCCGGCCCTGTCGCAAGGCCCACGCGCACGCAAACCTGCGAACCTAACCCATGCAAACCCTGCCATTTAGCGGAGGTGCACCACCCATGCCGCCCACAGCGCGTGCCGTCACACACGTGGCCTGCCCCATGGCTGCCACGCAGCGAAACCAAACTTAGAGGACGGTCTGCGCGACTGCCGGCCCACAGACTGCCACAGACCGCAGCGCGCAGACCATCCGGCGAACCGGCAGGCTGCCCGCAGCAACATGTCCGCACCAGCCTGCATCCTTCTCCTGTCCAAGGTGCTGCCGCGTGCGTGCTGCCGCTCTCGTGCGTCTCATGCACACGCCTCGAGCCGCTCCTCTCACCGCCCCGCCACCGGGCAGCAGCAGCTGCGCACCACTGCACAACAGCCTCGCGCTACACACCCGTAAGGGTAGCGCAACCCAGCGCAGCACTACCGCATCCGCGCAGGATGCGCGGGCATGTCGTCCGGACCCACATCCTGCTGCACCTTACGCAATGCTGCCGCGTGCGCCCCGTCCGTGCGTTCCGTCTTAAGTGGTACCTTGGCTCTCCGGACGCGCCTACTGTACCTCATCCCCCAAGCGGGTAGCAGCAGCCGCACCGCTGCCCAACTACCTCAACAACAAACACCCAGCGAAACACCCCAGCGCAGTCTACTGTATCCGCGCCAGGATGCGCGCACACATGGTGCGGACCTGCTGCCCCGTCTTGAACTCGCTCTCCGCGATCGCGTTGGCGACCAACACGCTGGTTGCCGCGGTCGCCGCGCTAACCCACACCTTGCCGTTGAGCCCAACCGCCAGCTCGAACGCAAGGGAGGTCCCCAGCGCCTCCAGCACCGGCGCGGGCGGGGAAGCTGACAGAAGCTCCCTCGCCAAGGACGATGAAACTGTGAGCAGCATGCCGCCCTTGAGGTGCCCGAACCCCGCGGCCCGGCCCGCCGTGTCCGTACAGGACAGTACGGGGTCCGCGTCGCGGTGGGCGTGTACGACACGTGCGTGTACGACGTCGCCGACGTTGAGATTGGGGCGGTTGCGGCGGGTGGCGCCCTCGAAGGACAGCTGGGGGAGCACGGCGCTGAAGGGGGCGCCGATGTCCACTGTGAAGTTCTGCGTGGGGTGGTAGGCGAACAGGGTTGCTGGGTACGTGGGTTAAGGAGTGCACCGTTGTAGCAATGCAGGGTGCAATGTTGTGCGTTGTGTACAGGGCAGGCGCCGATGTCCACCGTGAAGTTCTGCGCGGGGTGGTGAGCGAACGAGGATGTGGGGTACGGGAGGGCGGGGTACGCGAGTTCATAAATGCAGGGCTGCGAGGGACGGGGTTGTGGACTCCGAGCAGGGCAGGTAAGGTACTGCCGATGTCCACCGTGAAGTTCTGTTTGGGCAATGGCGAACACCGAACAGGGTTGTGGGGTAGCTCTATGTGGGTAAGAGCGCACTGTTGTGATAATGCAGGGTGAATTGTTGTGAGGTACGGAGTTCTGCGTTTTGTACAGAGCAGCTAAGGGGGCGCCGGCGTCAGCAGTGAAGTTCTGCGTGGGGTGGTAGGCGAACGGGGTTGCTGGGTACGTGGGTTAAGGAGTGCACTGTTGTAGCAATGCAGGATGCAATGTTGTGCGTTGTGTACAGGGCAGGCGCCGACGCCCACGGAGAAGTCCTGCGCGGGGTGATGGGCGTGGTGGGCGTACGCGGGGTGCGTGGGTTAGTCAGCGCGGGGTTGCTCGGTGCGGGGGTGTGAGGGGCCTGGGCCGCACGGCGCTGAAGGGGGCGCCGATGTCCACCGTGAAGTTCTGCGTGGCGATGGGCGTACAAGCAGAGTGCAGACGTCCTTACACACAACCAGCTGGCCCCCGGTCACCCGGTCATGCGGCAGCCGCAGCACCAAAAAAAGACTGCCCAGGCGCCGGGGCAAAGCCCTTGGTGCAGCTCTTGCCGGCCCACCGCCTCCCTTCTCCTTGCGGGTGTGGCTGCTGACGTGCAGGGCCGGCCCGCGAGCCCCTCCCTCCACGGCATCCAATCTACATGTGACAACTCGGCGTGCCTTGTCCTGGCTGGCCATAATGCATGTATGGGGTAGAATCCTTTCGCCCCTCATGCCAACGGCCGAACACCAACCACAGCACTGTTCCCCCTGCCAACCTTCCTCGCCGTTAGTGGCTGTTGGTGGCCAGCCAGGCCGGAACACGTACCCCAGCGCCAGCTCCACCATCGCCCCTTACCCACACGCGCTTACCCCACCCCCTGCCCGGCAGGACGCACCACCTCGTACCCCCTGCCCCCCCTCCCCCACCTCCCTACCCTGCCCCACCTCCCTACCCTGCTGCGCGCCCCACCTCAAAGTGCTTGTCGGTGATCACTCCCACCACCACGTCACCCTCCGTGGGTATGTAGCTGCAAGGACAGGTGCGAGGGTGTGTGGGAAGGGGCGGGGTGTGGGTTAGGTGGAAGGGGGCCAAAAGGGGTTGCGGCGGAGCGCGGGAAGCAGCCCGACAGGGATGGCACCCACGCCTCCAGGGGGTAGGTTGCACCCATGAACCGGGCAGAACCCACAGGGCCAAGAATGCCAGGAGGCCCAGGTCCGGGCCCACTCACATGTAGGGCAGGTAAACGGGGTGCTACAGGTGCCGTCTGGATGGCTGCCAACGGGCCCCTCCCCAGGGCGCAGACCAATGCTTGGCGCTGTGCTGACGTGCAGCCCCCACGCATACGCCGACCCACCGCTTCTGCCTGCCCTCCAGGTATAGCTGCCCCGTGCGTGTTTGTCGCAGCACCGCGCCCTTGGCGCTGAGCACGCCTCCGTCGTGCGTTGTGAGGCCGGCCGAGAGGCGCAGCGTGCCCTGCTGCGGCACGTCGAGGACCTTGTCGCCCGGACCCACGACCTGGACGCATGCAGATGGGAAATGATAGCGTAAGCACGTTGTTTGTTATCTGAAGATAATTACGTTAAAGGGAAACTTGCTGTGCACCCACTTTGCCGACGGGAGCCGACATTGTCAACGAGCTAGACCGTCAGTGTGAGGTACTCATAGCGAGCATTGATGCGAAAGATATTGTGACACTAAAAGCACAAGTTGGTAGTAACAGGGGGTGGACAGCCACGCTCTGGGCTTTGCAGAGTTGAATCGTGCTTAGCGCGGCGTGCCTCCCATGCAGCGCCAGGCCCCATCAATGCCTGCGACCAACAGGAACACAACATCTTCATATGCTACCAGCAAGCTGCGCACAATTCAACTTAACACCACCGTGCAGCGGAAGTTTTTTGCCTGTCGCCTCCTGTTGTGCCGTCCCCAGCTACTCAGCGAGTGACGCGAGGCCACCGCCACTGGCTCTTATACTATGTTGACAAGCCGCTGCAACCTCAGCTGCCAACAGCTCGCCGGGCGGAGGCAGGTCGGCGCGGCAACGGGCCTCCGTCAGCATGCCCGGCCCCGCGACTTCTCTCGAAGCTCCCGCAGCCAGCGGGGCGCCCTCATGGTCTGTGCCAGCGGCGTCCGGGCGCGTTGGTGCATAGGTAAGGTCGCTGTGACAACGCGGTCGCCCAACGCTGCAACACCCTCAAGCACGGCAGCTCCTGCACGCACCGCGCGCTGACTGCACCAGGCCCTAGGCCCATGCTGCGGTGGCAAGTACGCCTGCACGCACATCCCCGCGCGCCTAAGCACCGGGTGACGCATGTTGCCCTCAAGCCCGCATACGGCATATACACGGCGTAGCAACGCTGCCCTGCCACTTGAACACGCCCGGTGGTGTTTTGCCGCCGCCAGTGCTGCACAGCGGTCCAAATGCGGCCACTTGCAACCACCGCGCCCCACCCCCTGCGTGCCCTGTAAGCCTGCCCGTTCAAACCTCAACAAGATCGCTACAGCTGTCATCCCCGCCACCTTTCCCGACCCGAACCACACGTCTAGTTGCACGCAGACGGCACACGCACCAAGGTCGACTGTCCACATGCACCGCCCTGTCACCCCGCCCCTCCTAGACACTTAGTACGGGCACAAGGAGAAGGCGGCAATGCCACCCCCTCAACCCACTCTCACGCTTGTCTCTTCAGACATTTCCCCCTACAACCTAACCCCATTCGTCTGCCGCCCCCGCATCCCAGACGTTCAGTATGGCCACAAGCAGACGGCGGCAGTGTGAGATCTTGAACCAAGCCACACAGGCGGCTTGAGCTTTTGACATATCTGTCCTTTCCTAACCCCATGCGCCCACCGCCCGCAACCCAGACGTCGAGTACGGCCACAAGCAGACAGTGACGGGTCTGCTGCAGGAGTGGGTGGCGGACATTGGCAGCCGCGCGGGGCTGAACGCCGCTAATACACGCATCAGCAGCGGCTCGGTTGGGGTGGCGGAGTCACGGCTGGAGGTGCGTGGGTGCGCGTGTGCTGCCTGGTGAACCCACTATGGCAGCACAAGAAGGGTACGGAGGTGTTAGGGCTGTTGCCCTACACAATACTTGCATTAGACACGGCACTGTTGGGGTGGCGGAGTGCCGGCCGCAGGTGGGTTACCGCAGAGCAGCACAGGAACCGAAAGGGTTGAAGGTGGGGGAGGATGGCTATGGGCCCAGTGGGCACAGTGGGTTTCGGCATTGGGAGCGTGCCGTAATGAATGCTACAGCTGCATCGGCAGGGGATCCGTCAGGTGGTGGACGGGCGGGGAGTGGTAGGGTAGGGGGTGTTGAGGCCGGCCCCCAACAAAAAGGGGGCGGCAGCAGCTGACGGTGGGCGGGTTGAGGTCGGTTGGTTGTGTTTTGGTGGGATGGATGCATGGGGCTAGGGCGGCAGGGAATCAGGTCCCTGTGCAGGGGTGTAGCCTGGGCGGACGCGATGTCGTTTCAATGCGTGCTCATTCGTGGCAGCAGCATGGCATGTACGCTCCTGCCTACCTACCGGTACCCATCAATTGTGCGTTGTCACCCCCGCCCGCTAACCCACAAACCTGCCCACCAGCTGGAGGTGTGCTTTGGGACGCTATCAGAGTGGGAGCAGTTCCTCGCATCCATCTCGCCCAAGGACCACAAGTGAGCATAATGGAATAGCGCAGAAGAGTATGCTTGCGGAGTAGGGCACAAGGTCAGCGTTCCGCCGCCGTCTCAGAAACCCAGCCTGCAAGTGCCTTGAGCCCCACAGTCGTGCAGTGATGAATCGCCTCGTCCTTGCGAGCCTCTCTCACGCAACTACCCTACTTGGTCTGAAATCAAGTTGCGAGGCGCTACCTTCCGCGCAGCTGCCGTCAACCCCATTGTCACAGTACCAGCACGTGTCTGTCACGCCCTCGCTCCCCACCAAGCTCGTTCCCTCGCCTGTGCGCTAACCCACCTGCACCCTCCTGCACCCACAGGGCGTGGAGCCAGCGGGTGCAGGGCATGATTGTGGGCGGCAGCCCCCGCTGGGAGCTCTTCAGAGCCGTCCCCGCCTTCCCCGACGCCCCTGACGCCGCCGCCGCCGCCGCCGCCGCCATCACCACGCCTGCCGCGCGGCCCGTTGCCCCTGTGGCGGCGCTGCCGCCCGCCGCCGTCAGTCAACCGTCAACCGCAACCGCAACCGCCGCCGCGTCATCCGTCAGCAGCATCCTGGCCGCGGCGCTGGGCAACGGTGGGCCGGAGAGGTCGTACGGCAGCACTATGGAAGTGGTGAGCGTACGGGCGCGGTTGGGCGAATAAATTACTGTGTTCATTAAACAATATGATAATATTAAGGAGAGGTCCTACGGCAGCGACATGGATGTGGTGAGCACGGGTGCACGTGGTGGGGGCGTGTATACGTGCACTGTGTCCCCTGAATGCGTCATGTGGCGGGCACTGAGCAAAGGGCCAAGTCCACACCGTTGGAGTTATGTTGGTTTCGTGGGCTTCCGGACGTACGTGAGCAGTGGGCTGGAGGAGTGCTCCTTGAGGCTGTCAGTCGATGATAGGGCTTGGGCCATTGTGCGCTGTCGGTCACCGTCACCGTCATTTACCGTCATTTACCTCATTTACCGGCGGCTTGCGCACACCTGCCCATCAGCACGGCAGCCGACAGCAACAAGGGGCATAGCTGTACGTCTGTGTCTGACTGACATAGCGCCCCGTCCTAGTCCAGTCTCCTGTGCCAGTCTCTGTGCCGCAGAGGACTCCGTAGCGTTCAGCTGGCGTGCGCTTTGCGCGTAGCGTTGCTTACATTACCATCGCACAGATTGCGCTGCCAACCACCGGACTCATGCTCCCACCACCTGCAGCCGCAGCCGCAGTACCGGCAATGTTTCGCAATACTTCCCCAATTTTCTAATTCAATCCGCAACAATTCACGTCTGTCTACCTGGTGCTCCCACCATCCCACCGCGCAGCCGCTGCACCGGTGATACTCCACGCAGTGACATGGGTACTCCACCTGCCATCGCACTGAAGCACCTTCACATCTGCCGACCTCATGCTCCCACTGCACGCAGCCGCAACCGCAGCCGCAGCCGCAACCGCACTAGTCTGTATTTCACGCGGCCATACTCGGTACTCCACGTGGCATACCAACGCAATCCGACCCCATGTGTCTTATGCTCCCGCTACATTGCAGGCCCCCAAGCCCTCTTCACTCCAGGCCGCCCCCATCAGCATCGACAGCAGCAGCAGCAGCAGCAGCATCAGCAGCAGCAGCAGCAGCGAGCCGGGGGCCGGCTCCCTGTCCTTTATCGACAACGCCACGGATGCAGAGGTGGTGCTCGACTGGTGAGTAAGCGCGCGTGCCTGCACACGCGTGTGTATGTGTGGGTGCAAGGGAACTGTTGGATTGGCATGCACGCACGCACTGGGACGCCCAGTTCCTTATACGTGCAGTCACATGCTCGAGTGGGTAATTGTCGTAAGGCACACGCTGTGCACCACTCCACTAGCAGCTAGCGCAATGCATCCGCCTCGCGCCAGCGCAACCCCTGCCACGCCGCCGCCATGCCATGCCATGCACGCTCTCAAGCACCACAGCGACCGAAGCGCCCACGGGCTTCGTTCGCCCCACGTGCATTGCTGCTTGCTGCTAAGCCATGGGCATGCGACAATTAAACCTCGGCCGCTGCTGGCCTCTTCCGTACATGACCATGTTGCGTGTGGCCCTGGAGGGAGCAACACCTGCCGCCACCTGCACCAGCGTATCATCGTGCGCCCCTCCTGACAGCACCACCAAGCACGCCGCCGCCTGCCAGTGCACAAAACCCGCCTACTGGTATAATGACGGCGGACAACCTGCGACCAGCACCGCTACTGGCACCATGCACCGCCACCTCGTACTACCCTATGACCCTCGCATGAGCGCATGGCCCCCTGGCTACCCCCCTTTTCTGCGCTGCTCCTGCAGGAAGGGAGAGCCGATGAAGGTCAACCCCGGCGACAAGCTGCCGTTCAGGTTCCTCTGACCGCCGTCCTGTGACCTCCCTCGACGCAAGACACCACCTCCGCAGCGGCGCGCCCTCGGCACCCCAGACGCTCTAACTTAATCCACATGGCCTCGCGACCACCACGCTAGGCGCTGGCGTTGGCGTTACACCAGTCTGCTATGCTGCGAGGCAGAGCCCAGAGACCTCGCATCAAGATGGGATGGCCGAGGGCCGGCTGGCCCTGGCACGTCCCCCGGCACGTGGCCGGGGCCCTCGCAAGCCGCTGGCCTGGGCGGGGGCAGGTCGTGTCGCCATGAAGACCACGACACCTATAGAGAGGAGCAGCATAACTACAAGGGCGATGATGCCCTGCAGAGGAGTGAAGCGCAGCGAGTGTCGTGAGGGGCATTTCGTTGTTGGACGTGTGCCGGGTCATTGAGGATTGTATGGCAATAATATTACTGCAAATCCTTACCCAGGATGCATGTTGGTGCGCATAACGGTTCGCAGCGCGCCGGGCGCGCACCTCCTCGCGCGACTCCTTTCGGGCCTTGCCTTTGGCAGCTGGCATTTGTTACTCAACGATAGGCATTCAAAAGGTGCACTATGCTGGAAGGTAGAAGTCGCTTTCGAGAGCGATGACAAAGCAATGATCCGCGAATTTACCGATCGCTCGGCACCCGCAATGGGTTTGTGAGGCATTAGGCGGTGCCCGATGCAACATATGTATACCTAATTGGCACTGGTTTAAGTTCCTACCTAACTGGCTCCACCTCCTACGCGCACGAACTGAAAGACGGCAGAATGCCCGGTGTTCCGCGAAAGGACGGCATGCTCGACGATGGCATGCTCCTTGGCTTTCTGTCCTCCACACTACAAGTGGTAAGACTACTCCAGCGTGGCCGGCTTGCGCTCTGTGGCATCCCCGCAATTTCAGTAACCGCGATTGAACGGTCCTTCTGCAGATGGAAGCAGCGGCGGGAGAGACCCTTAGCGAAGAGAGGGCAAAGCTGATGGAGCTGCAGATGGCGCTTGGTGGTGTTTCCGCTATGCCAGGGCCACCTCCACCCATGGACGACTTGACAGTGGCTACCCAGCTGGACGAGTGAGCCGTGCGCACGGGCGGGCATTCGTTGCATCATCAAAGAATAGCAAACCCATGTCTGCCAGAAGGCGTGTGTGAGGATGGACACAGCTGTCAGTACCACACGCTGCCCACTGCACCTCGACCCTAGCTAGGCACCTCCACACCTGCCTGCTTGGCCCATCAGGGTAGGACCAACAGGAGGCCTGCCTACCTGCCCTACCCATTGAGTGTTCTACAGCCTATCACGTGCATCCCATTACCTGTATTCACAAGTGCCATGGCGCCGACTGCACACCTAGCGAAGGGGCGAAGGGGTGGAGATAGCCAACTGAACAGGGGCGTTTATGCCTGGCTGGTGTCCGTGAGACGCGCACCGCACATCACCCTCTGCACGTCCCACATGCACCGCACGAGGCACAGCGCGGAGAACATGTAGACCAAACACCGACAGGGACCAGGCATGTGGAGCGTCCATGATCACGCACCATCCAGCGCTTAAGACCCATGGGTCATAGAGAGGGAAGAGGCACAGTGTGTGTTATTGGTTCCAGCGGGTCCGATTATGCTATGCTGATCTCCTGTCTCCCCTGTCCTCAGGCTTGAAAAGCAGCTGGCTGCGGTGGAGCTGCAACTAGCCAAAGCGGACAACGGCACAAAGCGCCTCCTATCCGAAAGCGCCGTGCGCTGGGGAGGCGGCGGGGCCGGGGCCGGGACAGGGGTGGGGCAGGCCGGCTGGGAGCTGCCCCTGGCGGCACAGGCCGCCCCCGCTTCTGCTGCTACCCCTGCCGCTGCCCCCGCCTCTGCCGCTGCCCCTGCCTCTGCCCCTGCCGCTGCCGCTGCATCTACCACGGCCGCTGGCGCTGACCAGCCCGCTGAGGCTGGTGCTGGCTTGACCAGTTCAGAGGCGGCGGCGGAAGGTCCCGAGGGGTCAGCGGCGCAGTCGACGGGGGCAGCGGCGCAGCCGGCGGGCGCGGAGGGGCAGCAGGGGGAGCCAGGGGAGGGGCGGCAAACGGGGGGTACGGTGGCGGGGCACGCAGAGAGCGATGGGCATCAGGGCGCAGCGACTGCGGGGGTATGAGCTGAGCCAGCACGGCATATTGGCGAGCAAGGTCGTGCCGGATGTGGGCCGCGGAGCCTGGCTTGAGGAGGGCGGATGTACGGAACAGTGTACGGAACAGGGGAACAGGGTACGGAACAGGGGGTAGCCCTGGGCGTCTGGGAGCGACTGAAGTCATGCAGGATGTGGGTCGCGAGCGTGACCTGAGGAGGGCGGATGGCACGGAACAGGGTACGGATCAGGGTGAAGCCCTGGGGACGAGCGAAGTCATGCAGGATGTAGGTCGCGGAGCCTGGCCTGACGACGTGAGGCGGGCTCGGTGCAGCGGCGTTTTGTCAGCACTTGCCACGTGTCCCACTGGAAGTCCTGGAGGTGACGAGGCATTAGGTCCTCCACGGCTGGTGCTTGATACAACTTGGCATTGCAGGGGTAGCTGTGCACGCTTAGCCAGCCCGGGCTCAGGTGGCATCAAGTGGTGCTTGGTAACCTTTGGCATGGCAGGGGTACCTGTGCACTCTCAGTCAAACCAGTCTCGGTGGCATTAAGTGGTGCTTGATACAACTTGGCATGGCAGGGGTGGCCCCTCACTGCATCCTGCTACAACTTGGCATGGCAGGGGCGACTGTGCACTTTACGTAGGCCCTAGCCTCACAGAGGCTGGCAATAGGTTTTGGCATCCGGCCATTGGTTTTGGCAGGCATCACCTCATTTACCACATGACCGCGAGCTACCACGTGCTAGCACCTGCCGACTGGGGCCGACGGTGGCAGCGGGGAAGTACTTGGGCGGGGGCAACGTTGTTACTTGTGACGGGGCGGTTCGCTGTGTATAGTACTATAGTTTGTGCCACTTGCTAACATTAACCAACGGTGAACAAACGAGGCGGCTGTTAACGCTAGAGGTGCTGGGCAGGCGCCGTGATCTTGGTGCGGGCAAGGGAGGTTCAATCTTGCCTGCTCTTGCATATTGGTGCCCATTTTGCGAGGCATCATTTTGCACCGGTCAAACTGGATGTCAGGATGCACCAGGATGTACGTAAGCGGTGATGTGGCGCCTAGCGCGCCGGTTGTGTCGGAACACGTCGGGGCTAGAGCTCAACCTGGCTAGACTGAGAAAGTGCCGCGCTCCGATTGCCACGTGACAGGTCGTACCGCCCGGGCCTGCAAGGGCTGCTAAGCACAGTAAATCGTGTGCACACGTACTGATTTACAGCATGTTGTTACCTTGTTGTTTGCGTTCTCCTGTGCTCTATCGAGGCCTATCTGTGGGTGGTCAGCTGGTCGCCGCCTATGAAAGGCTACCCATCGACCCCAGGGGAGCTCCTCTGGTCCGCCTACGGTAGCTCCCATGCGGTACTGTGCGTAACATTGAAGAGCCTGAGCTCCTCCCTTCTCAGTGTGCAAGGACTTCAACAGGAAAGCTGTGGTGTCGGCATTCTGTGTGCCGTGTGGTAAATTGGGCTGCTAGAGAGCTCTCCACGCACCTTTCGCCGTTCTTTGTGGTCACTGTAGTCCTCCTCTCCATCGGCAGCTCACACCCGACCGATGCACGACGATTCACCAGACCACCAACGGCAGGTGCTTGACATGCCCCGTATTTGTGGTTCCTGCTCTAGTGCCCTTACAAATATACAGAGCAGAACACGACTGGCAGTAGGTGCTCGGGGGCAACGCCACCACCATGAAGTGCGGTATCAATGTACCAATGTACCAGCCTCAGAGCTACACAAAACCACTAATGGGGAAGCAGCTCTCAGCAGCCGGAGCTGGCCGCCTCGCAGCCGATCCAAAGCTCTTCTCTCTACCTCTCACCGCTCCATATCTCGTCCTATCACACCAGCGCTCGCCCCTCATGTCGTACCGTTACCACCGCGCACCGCCGCACCTATACTGCCCCAAGGACGCTGCTCACCCCCCAACCCACTCCCCATGTACCCCCATACACGCTCACCGCTGCTGCTGCTGCGGCGGCGGCGGCTCCTACCTGCCGCTCCGAATAGCTACCCTCACTTGGCAGCTGCGTCAGTCTTCAGCTTCCGAACAGCAGCTTCTGCTACCGATACATTTACCCTTCCTTAACCCTTTTTACCCTACTTCGCCGCCGGCTCAAACAGCTTCCGCACCGCCTCCTTCTGCTCCTCGCTCAGCCGCCGCGGGAAGTCCACCGTGTACTGCACCCACAGCTGCCCGTGCCGTACCTCGCTGCCGTACACGGGCATGCCCTCGCCGGGGTACGGCTGCCAGTCGCCGGGCCGCGTCACGCCGGTCGCGCTCAACGTCACCTCGTGGCCGTCCAGATGCAGGATGGTGTGTTTAAAGCCCACCAGCGCGTCCACTAGGCTGATGGTGTGGTTCATCAGCAGGTCGTCGCCGCGGCGCTCAAAGCGCGCGTCGGGGGCCTGGGGCGTAATGCAGCGTAGGGCAGCAAAGCACACAGGGTAAGGAGGTGGGGTTGGTCAGACTGTGAGGGGAGGGTGGTTTACCAGCAGGTCGTCGCCGCGGCGCTCGAAGCGTGCGTCGGGGGCCTTGGGGGGTAGGGCGGTATAGCAGACAAGGTGAGGAGGTGGGAATGGTCAGGCGTTGAGGGGAGTGGGGTTGGTCAGCAGGTTGTCGCCGCGGCGCTCGAAGCGCGCGTCGGAGGCCTGGGGCGTGGCGTGGCAAAGCGTAGCACACAGGTGAGGTGGGGGATGGTCAAACTGTGAGGGGAGTGGGGTTTACCAGCAGGTCGTCGCCGCGGCGCTCGAAGCGGGCGTAAGGGGGCCTGGGTGCATCGTGGTCAGCTGGCGCCTACCTCCCCCGTCCCGTCCTGCACCCACCTGGCGGACCACGAACACCAGGTCTCCCGGCTCGCCGTCCACCAGCGGCTCGCCCTCCTCGAAGAACGTGATTTGCTGCGCATGGGGGGGAGGGTAGGGGTTGGAGCAGGGGTCAGCAGACTTCATAGAACCATGGTATGACTGTAACGTTCGCCTTCACCAGCTGCCACGCAGAGCTTCGCGAGGACAGTCCATGCATGCAGTACATTCAGCCTGGAAAAGCGCTGGCCGTTTTGGGCCAGGCCTGCGTAACCACTCGCGTGCGTTAGCGCACATTCAGCCATGTCCCGTCACACACAGGATACCCCTCTGCCTGTGCCCCTCCCTGCTCACATGTCCGTCCACCATGCCCGGCTCCACGTGCACACGTGTCCGTCCCCCCCTTCCCTTCTTGCCGTGCTCCCTCCCCCCCCCCTCCCTGCTCACGTGTCCGTCCACCATGCCCGGCTCCACGTGCACGTGTCCGGCCCCCCTCCCCCCTTCTTCTCCCCTTCTTGCCGTCCTCCCTCCCCCCCTGCTCACATGTCCGTCCACCATGCCCGGCTCCACGTGCACGGTGATGGGCTCCTGCTCGCGCTCCAGCTTGACGGCGGGGCACGTGCCGCACTCCTGCGGGAGTGGTAGGAGCCGGGGTTCCAGACAGTTTGAGGGTGAGAGCGAGCAGCGGCGGAGAGAGGTGGAGTACGCTTTGCAAAGGATGAGAAGTCGGCTTCAGCCAGCTATCGGCCCGCCAACTTGGTGGCGTTGCATTGCACTGGCGATGCTGCCCGGCTGCCACGCGTGCCCGTTGCAGCCTCGCCCATCTCGGCCACCCCCACCCGCGTCTGGAACTGCTGGCACACGCCGGGCCCAAGCGCTGTCACCCGTGCCCCGTTCCTCGCCTACCCCTTGCCCCCACGCGCCCCCGGTTCCTACTTCGGGGACAGATGGTACATGCCGGGCCCCACCCTCCCCCCTGCTCCCACGCCGCCCCCCCAACCACCCCCGGGGGGCAACCCGACACAGATGGTACAGCTAGCAGCATTCAGCGAGAGCAGCCTGGCGGAGGTCCCAGCCGCCTGCTCAGCCCCATCGCCTCGGCAAGTCTTCTGCCTCGCGGACATGGCAGTGAGTGACACTTTCCGACATGTCTGCTTGTGAGAGATTTTTATATATCCCATTCCCGCACCGCATCCGCTACACACCCACCTGCGTCTGGAACTGCTGGTACATGCCGGGCCCCAGCTGCCGCCCCCTTGAGCCCCCCCCCCCCCCCCCCCCCCCCCCCCCCCCCCCCCCCCCCCCCCCC